>Ga0256406_1006144_pt1 | contig 12233 bp, 9 predicted proteins | sample RumenRJG_03DNA_FD_185986 | JGI IMG/M metagenome (GOLD analysis project Ga0256406, IMG submission 185986) | Bovine rumen microbial communities from Lethbridge, Alberta, Canada - RJG_03 | ecosystem: Host-associated > Mammals > Digestive system > Stomach > Rumen | place: Canada: Alberta | collected...
TCTTGAATCATTTCCATACGCGCGCAAAGATAGAAATTTTTCACGGGGGAGTCGACCCTCTTTCTGTTTTGTAAAAAGAAATAAAATTTTCGTTAAATTGGTATTCAAATGCCTCAAAAAAGCGTGTTAAGTAAGAGGGACGTATCAACTTTAACCTAAAGGAATACTATGAACATGCTATGTAATCTTTACCTCTTGAAAATGTTGACAAAATCAAATTGTTTGCCTATATTCTAATATGAAGTTCACTGTAGAAACGTTGCCGGCTGCCGTTGCCGAAATCGAAGCTTTAGAGCAATCGCAGAAAGAACTTCTTAACAAGGAGTATGAAACAATTGAAAAGCTGGGACTTGAATATGTTCGTGTAAGACCTGTTCAAAAAGAAATTTTTGAAATCAAGTCGAACGAACTTAGGTCTTTGTTTAAGTACAAGGCTGGAGCAATCATCGTAATTGGAGTTGTCTTCGTTAAAAAGTCTCAAAAAACTCCGAAAGAAAAGATAAAGCTCGCCATAAAGCGATTGAAGGAGGTCTAGATGCCGTATGTTTATGTAAAAGATTCCGAAGGGTTCGTGTTCAAGAAAAAAGAATCGGATGTCGCTGCAGACGAAAAGATTATCTCAGAAAAAGAATATCTGAAAAAATCGGGTATCGCTCTTTATGAAAAGAAATTCGGGCACGGTGGTGCGCGTGAAAATGCAGGCAGAAAGACGAAATTTGCCTCTCCGCTGAAATTTCAGATTCGAGTCACGAAAGAGGAAAAGGAATTCCTAGCCTTTGCCAGGGACAACAAGTTGAATTTTGCGGCTTTGATGAACCTTGCCGCGAAGATAGATTAATTTCCGTCTCTCATTTTTTTCTACATTACGGCGTATGCTATACGGTATTTGTTCTGATATCCATTCTAATGCGGTGGCTTTCGAGGCTGTTCTAGCCTCTATGAAGGACAACGGGGTAGAACGGAGGGTTTGTCTTGGTGATTTAGTGGGTTATGGTGCGGATCCAGACGAAAGCGTTCGTCTGGCTCGCGAAAATATGGACATTTGCATTATCGGTAACCACGATAGCGTGGCGATTAAGCACGAGTCCAGCGCCGGGTTCAACCCCTATGCCAAGCAGGCCATCGAATGGACGCAGAACCATTTATCGGACGATTCGATTTCGTATCTGCGTTCGCTGCCGTATGTTTGCGAAGAAAACGACATTTGCTTTGTACATGCCTCTCCGCTTTCGCCTGCGGACTGGGTGTACGTGACCGAGCTCGAAGATGCCCTCGATGCCTTTGAACATTTCAAGGGCCGTTACTGCTTTGTGGGCCATACGCACAGTCCGGTGATTGTGGCGAGTCGTCCGAACGCCATTCCTAAGATTCTAGACGAATACGAATACAGGATCGAGGATACGGAACGCCTGTTGGTAAACGTGGGTAGCGTGGGCCAGCCGCGTGACCGCGACCCCCGCTCTTGCTGGTGCCTGCTGGATACCGAGACCATGTGCGTGCGACTGATTCGCGTCGATTACGATGTACTCGAAACGCAGGAACGCATGAAAAAAGCCGGCATGCCGAGCTTCTTGATTGATCGCCTGAGTGTAGGCAGATAACAGTGTGTAATGTGTGGTGACTAATGTGTAATGAATTGTCGGATTTCACATATTACATCTCACATTCCACATCTCACACTACACACTTTTTCTTATGAAGTGGGTTTTAGCAGTTTTTGGTAAGGCGGGTTCGCCGTTTATTGCCGACGAGGTCGACAAGTACGTGAAGCGCTTGCGTGGGGGAATGTTCCCACTCGAAGTCGTGGAACTCAAGGAGTCCAAGATAGACGACCGCGTGCAGGCGTTGGCGCAAGAGGCGGCCCTGTTTGACAAGAAATTTCCGAAGTCGGAATACAAGCGCGTTATTTTGTCTGAAGAAGGCAAGCTGATGGACACGGTCAAGCTTTCGGACACCTTGCGTGACCGTTTTCCGGGAAACATCGTATTTTTGATCGGGTCGGCCTACGGCATCGACGAGAACCTGAAAAAGACGGCGGGCTTGCTTCTTTCGCTTTCACCACTCACGTTTACCCATGACCATGCCCGCGTACTTTTTGCCGAACAGCTTTACCGAGTCCAGATGGTCATGCAGAACCACCCGTACCATCATAGGTGACCGCTCGCGCCCAATCAAACAAGTACGTACCCGAAGCGCTCGCTCTCGCCAACACGACTCGTTAATACGAGTCGCTTGTGGCTCACAGGTGACCGCTCACGCCCAGCTAAATTTTTTTGATTTTTATAAAAAAATCCCTTGACAAGGCTCCTAATTAATTCTATTATTGTGCGCGTCCTAAGCGACTATGGATGATTAGCTCAGTTGGTAGAGCAGCTGACTCTTAATCAGCGGGTCGCAGGTTCGACCCCTGCATCATCCACGAAAAACCGTCTCACCCCGAGGCGGTTTTTTCTTTTTATCCAGATGTTGGTGAGTTTACAACATTATTATTATTTTCCCATAACCTTGCTCCATATAAAATGCTATATTGCAAGTGTAAAGTTTTGTTTTTGAGGTATTTGGATTAATGAAGATTGTTCTGCCCGTCGCCGGTAACGGACTGCGTCTGCGGCCCTACACCGAGAATGTGCCGAAATGCCTGCTCCCTGTAGCTGGCAAGACTATTTTGGATTGGATTGTTGATGATTCCCTGAGCTTAAAGCCCTCGGAAACGATTTTTATTACGGGATATAAGGCTGAAGTTGTAGACACTTTTTTGACACAACGTCCTGCTTGGGGTAAGACCCGCACTGTGGTTCAGTCCGACCCCCAGGGTTTAGGCGAAGCCATTAGTCTCGCTCTGCCATTTGTGGGTGATGATGAACCGTTGCTGATTATTTTGGGCGATACCCTTTTTGAAGCGGATCTTTCCATTCTCCCTAATGTGGACGAAAATGTCCTTTATACCTATAAAGTCGAAGATCCTCGCCGCTTTGGCGTGGCCGTGACTGACGGTTCCGGTCGCATTATGCGTTTGGTGGAAAAGCCCCAGGAATTTGTATCTGACGAAGCCATTGTGGGTATCTATTACATCAAGGACACCAAGGCCCTTAAGCAGTGCCTCAAGTTCCTGATGGACAACAATATCCGCACCAAGAATGAATTCCAGCTGACAGATGCTCTCCAGATGATGCTCGAAAGGGGTTGCAAGTTCCGTACCGCTCCGGTGCAGAAGTGGCTGGATTGCGGCCTGGCAGAAACCCTGCTGGATACAAATGCCCACGTGCTCAAGCGTGTCGACAATTCCGCCTCGGTGAATCTGCCGGGGGTGAAGGTGATTGCTCCGTGCTACATCGGCAAGGATGTCAAGATCGAAAACAGTACGATTGGTCCGAACGTATCTGTGGGCGATGGCTGCGTTATCGAGAACAGCACTATCAGCAACGCTGTGCTGTGGGATGCGGTCAAGGTCTGTGGCCAGACGCTGGACAACGTGATTATGCACGAATAAGCCAATTGGTTTTGCTCTCCAAATTTTAAAAGCACCCTTTTAAGGGTGCTTTTTCCTATTTCGGCTTATTAAGTTCTGCCGACTCTATTTTAGTCCTTTACGCAGCGGACGCTTAGACCGGTTCCTTTGGTAAAGCGGTATCCTTGTGGTGATCCTGTCACGACAGAATTTCCTTTCATTTCAAAGTAATGATAGCGGCTGTAGGAGTAATGCTCTTCTGGAATCGTCGATGAGACTACGTTGATGTAGCCGTAAGCGGTGTCTGCGTTCGTAGTCGAAGCGTCTTTATACCAGAGCCCTGTCATACGGCGTTCGTATTCAAAATTGCCGTTGTCAAAGCGAATACCTGCAGCCCTGAGTTTGAATAAGCTGAAATCGTTGCTACTGCCATAGGAATCCTGTTGCCAGTAGTCAATGTCACGTATTGCAGTGGAACTTATAGCTTTCAGCATGTCGTTGTATTCGTAAGCATCGGGAAGGTGCCAGCCCGTAGGACATGCCGTCTGTGCGGCATCCCATGTGTAGAGTCTTCCGTAGCTATTGCAGTTGGGGCCGATATTCTGGTAGCACCAGCTGTCGGCTGTTTCTCGGTTCAGGTTTTCGACCATCCAGGTTTGTTCGCCCAGCTGCAGTGTCTTGTAGCTTTGCCCGTTGTAAGCATCCTTCATCATTTCGTAGACAGGTGTCCATTCGTCACCGGAGCAGGTGAATTTTATATGATTATATGTGAATGATTTTCCACAGGGTATTGCATTGGTGAGTTCACCTAATGAAGCTTTATACCACCAATTTGATTTGCAAATGTAGTAGGTGCTGTCCATAAAGGCCACTTTGCCTTGGTTCTTTTCTCTGCATAAACCTTCTTGGATGGCAATGTCGCCAACATATCGCCAGGCGTATGTTCCATTATAAGATGCACATTGGTGAATTCTGTTCTTGTGAGAAACTAACCATCCGGCTACTGCGCTAGGACATGAGGTTGTGTCGTTTTCTACAGATGGCGTTATCCACTTTTGGTTTGCGCAAAGGTATTGGACTTTCTTGTAAACTGCAATTGCACTGTCGTTTGCGGTAGTACATTCGCCGAGGCTGTATTGCGCTTCAGTAATGGTCTTCCAACTGCCGGATGCGCATTCGTAGTAGCTCGTTCCTGACTTTGTTCTTTCCCCGTTGTTTTTCGCGGTGCATAGGCCGATGCTCTTTTCAAGGGTTGTCTGTAGGCGCCATGTGCCGTTGTCGCAAACGTAACCCTTCAATAAGCTGTCCTGGCTAGCTTCGGTGCAGGCGGCATAGTCGTTAATCGTGAGCCTTGTCCAGCTGTATCCGGCAGAGGTTTCCTTACATTCGTATCCGAGTGAATCTTTGTGCGGAATTTTTCTGACTCCCAGGCTGTCCTTGCCGCATATTCCGTAGGTGTAAGAGAGCGAATCGATCTTTTGCCATTCGTAGTTGTTGCAGTGATAGTAGGTCCTGGGTGTTGTGGTTGTCCTGTACATGGATCCGGCGTTTTTCTTGGTGCAGTAAGACATGCTGCTGACGGGCGGTTCCGGAAGGATATTCCACTTTTGGTTGAAGCAGGCGTAGGTCTTGGAATCGTAGGTGTAGATGATGTCCTTGAGAGAATCTGTGCAGGCACCGTAATATTCTTCGGCGGTGGCTAGACGCCATGTCCCCTTGTCGCAAACGTACTTGTAGCTGCCCGAAGTCCTGACGCTGTCCTGTCTTTTGGCGTTGCACAAACCGTAAGAGGTTTCGGTAGACGTAGCGGTGCGCCAGGTACCGCCTTCGCAGACGTAGCTGGAACTTGAAATGCGGAAAATGCTGTCCGTCTTGGAACTGTTGCATTTGCCAAAAATATCGTCAGGCTTGGTGGTCGAAATCCAGGCGTAGTCCTTGCAGATGTAATAGTAACGGTTGTTTTCGTTTATGACTTCGCCAGAGCGGTTCTTGGTGCAAATGCCGTATTCTTTTTCTTCCGAAGAAAGGACGTTCCAGTCGCCTTTGCGGCATACGTAGCTTTTCCCGCTGTAGAAAATGGAATCGCCGGCGTTGGAATCCTTGCATTCGCCGAATACGTCTGTAATGGTCTGCTTTTTCCAGGACAAGGAGTCGCATATATACGAAACGTTGTCTGCCGTGGCGCTTTTACCTTGTTTTTCTTTCGTGCAAAAGCCGACTCTTGCCTCAACCTCGATCATTTCGCGCCATTCTCCGTCTTGGCAAACGTAGAGGAAGTTTCTGAAGCACGTTGCCCATTCGTTGTCCTCGTTGCATTCGGGAATTTTTTTGACTTCCTGGAACCATTTGCCGTACATGCAACGGTACAGGTTTTCGTTTTGTTGTACGTAAGCCTTGTCGTAGTCGGAACAGCTGTCGGGGAGGTCCGCAAGTTTCTTGACGGTTGTGTCGGCGGAGTAAAGCTGTTCGTTGTTGCTAATGTAATTGCTTGAGCTCGAATAGGCGTTGTATACGCTAGAAGAAGACCTGTTCCGTGAGCTTGAAGAGAAATTGTATTTGGTGCTAGAAGACGATTTCTTTTCGCTGAAGGGGTCGTCGAAAAGATTGGTGCCGTAGTTGGAATCGTCTCCGCCACATCCCACCAATGCGGTGGTGGCGAACAAGAATGCATATACAAGTGCGGCAGCTAATCGCATATATCCTCCTAACATCAATGTGAATTATAGAAAATATTGGGTGGGGGTAAATGAGAAGGGGAGTTCGGTACAAACTAAAAAGCCTCTCTTTCGAGAGGCTTTTTTAGCGGGATAGACGAGGCTTGAACTCGCAACCTCCGGCGTGACAGGCCGGTGCTCTAACCAAAATTGAGCTACCACCCCAGTGGTTTTTTCGTTTGGTCAGTTTCCTAACCGAACGAGCCAAATATAAAAAGGTTATTTGCGCTTGTCAAGGGATATGGGCGAAAAAAGATGATTTTTAATGAAAAAAGAATTGTACCCTGTAGGGGTTAGCCTTGAAAAGCTTTCGACCCTTGGTGTCGAAATAGTAGTTGCGACTAGGCATTTTCGTTCGCGTGGCCGGGCGGTTCACAATAGATGTTGTGTGACCGTCGGTGTAGACCAAGAAATACTGGTCAATTCGATATTCCCTGACCTTTTCGATGACAAACCCCGTTTCGTTCTCTTTAACCCTATAGTAACGGTCGGTGAGTTCTCGGGTTTCCATATTGCTGGAGCTTGCGTCTTCCTTCATCTTGTAGAATTCGTGGCACACATGTTTGTCGTCTTTGTCGTTCACAATGAAAGAATAACCGACAGTGTCATTTGAAGAAGTGATGTTGTAACTAAATAGTGTGTCATTTTTCAGGTAAATTTCAGAACGATATTGATTGTCTTTGGGGGAGAGTTCATGATAATCGCCTATGAGACGATTCTTGAAAAATTTCAAATGAACTTCTGTAACGCTCGCTTCATTTTCATCATCGCCCGATTCTCTGAGAATGGCATCTATAAGCGTTGTATCGCCGAGATGGCTTTTGTTGTAAGCGATGCTGTTGTTGGCAGCAGGGGAGTTGATGTCGTTTATCAAATAAATAACGATCGTATCCGATGTTAATGCACCTCGGTCTGTCATTTCGCGTTCAATTACAACTCGACCTTGCTCACGTATATATTTATAAGAAGTTGAGTCATCGCTATCGATGAAATCTGCAAAGTATTTATCAATGATGACATCGTCTTCATTAAGGTAAAAACTGCCCTTGTCTTTCGAAAATAAGAAATGTCCTTCTGTACAAGTAATGGCATGGGCTGCAGCCGCCAACATCAAGCTGAAAATAAAAAAGCGCATCTGTTACTCCTCTTTTTTGGACAAAATATAAAAAAAGGCCCCGTTCTTTCGAACGGGAGCCTTTTCGTAAAGGGGAGATCCTTCGACTTCACGCCTTGCGGCGTTCCGCTCAGGATGACATTTCCGTTTACAGGCTGATCAACCCTTCTGTATCCTTGCTCATGGCATCGTAGAATGCGTAGCGAGCATCGACTTCCTTCTGGAGGTCGTCGGCGAGCTTCTTGGCCACTTCCGGATTGTTACGGGTGAGCTGCTTGTAGCGGTTTTCGGTGTAGATGTATTCTGCAACCGGAATCGTCGGCTTCTTGGAGTCGAGGATAAGCGGAGCCTTTCCTTCGGCGGCGAGAGCCGGGTTGTAACGGAGCAGAGTCCAGTAACCGGAATCCACGGCCATCTTCTGGTGCTGAAGCTGGCTGTTGAGATCGAAACCGTGGTTGATGCAGGGGCAGTAGCAGATGATCAGAGACGGACCATTGTGTGCTTCTGCTTCCTGGAGAACCTTCAGGGCCTGAGCGTCGTTTGCGCCGAGGGCGATACGGCCCACGTACACGTTCTTGTAGCTCATGGCGATGAGGCCGAGGTCCTTCTTGCCAGCGCGCTTACCAGCGGCAGCGAAGAGGGCGACTGCGCCACGGTTCGTGGCCTTGGAAGCCTGTCCACCGGTGTTGGAGTACACTTCGGTATCGAGGACGCAGATGTTCACGTTTTCACCGGTTGCCATCACGTGGTCGAGACCACCGTAACCGATATCGTATGCCCAACCGTCACCACCGAAGATCCACACGGACTTCTTCACGAGGTAGTCGGCGAATTCGTCGCGGAGGCTGACGGAAGCTTCGTCGGTAGCACCGGCGAGAGCGGCCTTGAGGGCGGCAACGTTTTCACGCTGGGCCTTGATGCCGGCTTCGTCATTCTGCTCCTGCGTCGTGAGCTTTTCCTTGAGTTCGGCAGGAACGTTCACGGCTTCGAGGAGGCTAAGAGCCTGCTTGGTATGCTTCGTGATAGCGAGGCGCATACCGAGACCGAATTCGGCGTTGTCTTCGAACAGGCTGTTGGCCCAAGCCGGACCGCGGCCTTCCTTGTTCTTTGCCCACGGAGTGGTCGGGAGGTTACCGCCGTAAATGGAGGAGCAACCTGTAGCGTTGGCGACAATCATGCGGTCACCGAACAGCTGAGAAACGAGACGCACGTAAGCGGTTTCGCCGCAGCCTGCGCAGGAGCCAGAGAATTCGAACAGCGGTTCCAGGAGCATGGCCTGCTTGACGAGGCTCTTGTTGACCTTGGTACGGTCGAATTCCGGGAGATCGACGAAGAAGTCCCAGCACTTGCCTTCCTGAACCTTGATGGGTTCCTGCGGCACCATGTTGATGGCCTTCTTGGTCTCGTCGGCCTTGTCCTTACCGATACAGGCCTGCGTACAAACGCCGCAACCCGTACAGTCGTAGCTGGACACGGAAATCGCGAATACCGGCTTGTCGGAACCTTCGAGCTTGAAGCCCTTGGCCGGGGTGAACTTGAAGCCTTCCGGAGCGTTCTTCACGGCGGATTCGTCCACAACCTTCACGCGGATGGCTGCATGCGGGCAGACCATGGCGCACTTGCCGCACTGCACGCAAGCGTCCGGATTCCAGGACGGGATGTTGAGGGCGAGGTCGCGCTTTTCGTACTTGGTGGTAGCGGTCGGGAACACGCCGTCGCAAGGCATCTTGGAAACGGGGAGGAGTTCGCCGTTGCCCTTGATGATTTCTGCGGTGACTTCGTTCACGAACTTCGGAGCGTCGCCGTGGATCGGAGCGCGGAATTCCTTCGTGCTGGTGACAGTAGCAGGAACCTTGACTTCGAACAGGTTAGCAAGAGAAGCATCAATTGCGTCCCAGTTCTTCTGGACCACTTCCTGACCCTTCTTGGCGTAGGTCTTTTCGGCGTACTTCTTGATGTACTTGATGGCGGTTTCGGCATCGAGCACGTTACCGAGCTTGCTGAAGAAGCAGGTCTGCATCACGGTGTTGATGCGGCGGCCCATGCCGGTCTTTGCGGCAACGGCGTAAGCGTCGATCACATACACCTTGAGGTGCTTCTTGATGATTTCTTCCTGCACCGGACGCGGGAAGGTGTCCCACACGGTGTCGGCGGAGTGCGGGGTATTCACGAGGAAGGTTGCGCCATCCTTCGCGTACTTCAGCATGTTCACGGATTCCAGGTGCGGAGTGTGGTGGCATGCCACGAAGTCGGCTTCGTTTTCGCCAATGAGGTACGGGGCGTCGATGATGCTCTTACCAAAGCGGAGGTGAGAGGTGGTCATGGAGCCGGACTTCTTGGAGTCATAGACGAAGTAGCCCTGGGCGTAGTTGTCGGTTTCGTTACCGATAATCTTGATGGAGTTCTTATTGGCACCCACGGTACCGTCGGAACCCAGACCGAAGAACATGGCCTGGAAGAAGTCGCTTTCCAGCTTGAAGTTCGGGTCGATGGTGAGGCTTGTGTGGCACACGTCGTCGTTGATACCGACGGTGAAGCGTGCCTTCGGGTCGGCCTTGGCGAGTTCGTCGTAGATGGCCTTGACCATGGCCGGGGTGAATTCCTTGGAAGAGAGACCGTAGCGGCCGCCGATCATCTTCGGCATAGCCATCTTGCCGGCCATCACGGCTTCGCTGATTGCGGTCAGGGCATCCTGGAAGAGCGGTTCGCCAGCGGAACCCGGTTCCTTGCAGCGGTCGAGGACAGCAATCTTCTTGACAGTCTTCGGGAGGGCGGCAACGACGGCTTCCATCGGGAACGGACGGTACAGGCGGATGTTCACGAGACCGACCTTTTCGCCCTTGGAGTTGAGGTACTTGACGGTGTCACCGATGGTGCAGGTCGAAGAACCCATGGAAATGATCACGCGTTCGGCGTCGGGTGCACCGACGTAGTCCACGATGTGGTACTGACGGCCAGTGTAGCTAGCAACCTTGTCCATGTACTTCTGGACAATTTCCGGAACCTTGGCGTAGAACGGGTTCACCGTTTCACGACCCTGGAAGTAAACGTCCGGGTTCTGGGCGGTACCGCGCATAGTCGGGCGGTCCGGTGTGAGGCAGCGTTCGCGGCAAGCCTTCACATACTTTTCGTCGATGACGTTACGGATAACGCCGTCTTCGAGAGCTTCGATCTTCATCACTTCGTGGGAGGTACGGAAACCGTCGAAGAAGTGCATGAAGGGCACGCGGCTTTCGAGAGTGGAAGCGTGGGCCACGAGAGCGAGGTCCTGGCATTCCTGCACGCAGCTGGAGGCGAGCATGGCAAAGCCGGTCTGGCGGCAGGCCATCACGTCGGAGTGGTCACCGAAAATAGAAAGGCCCTGCATGGCAAGGGCACGGGCAGTCACATGGAAGACCGTGGGGGTCAGTTCGCCCGCAATCTTGTACATGTTCGGGATCATCAAGAGAAGACCCTGGGAAGCGGTGAAGGTCGTGGTCAAAGCACCGGCCTGCAGAGCACCGTGAACGGTACCGGCAGCGCCACCTTCGGACTGCATTTCAAACACGCGGGGAACCTGTCCCCAAATATTCTTCTTGCCTGCAGCACTCCAGTTGTCGGCGTGCTCAGCCATAGGACTAGACGGTGTAATCGGGTAGATAGCCGCAACTTCGCTAACAGCAAACGCTACGCTAGCGGTGGCTTCGTTACCATCACACGCAATCATCTTTTTTGCCATGTGTGTATCTCCAATATTGGTTGAATTAAAAATCCGAAACTAAAATTACATAGATTTTTGCCAAAAGAACAGAAATTTTTTGAAAAATTGCGTAAATCTGTAAAAAAATGCCAATGACAAACCAATTGGGCTGAAATGTTTTATTTCTGCAACATTTTACAACATTTTTTTTGCACAATATATTGAAAAAAAATGTCATAAAAAGATATCTTTTGCGTAATCAATCTAAAAGGAGTTCAAGATGAATTTTAAGAAAATGGCTATGGCCCTCACCCTTTCCGCCTCTTTCGGCCTCATGGTGGCTTGTGACGATGAATCCTCCCCGGCTGCTCCGAAGCAGACCGATCCGGCTTCCAGCGCTTCTGTCGTAAACTCTAGCGAATCCAATGGCGGTGACATTAACTCCAGCGAATCCAAAGGTGGCGATATCCAGTCCAGCGAATCCAAGAATGTTGACCCGACTTCTAGCGAATCCAATGACGCCGTAAGCTCTTCTAGCGAAGAAGGCGCCGCCGTCGTTTATGGTTCTGATTGCGAAACGGAAGGTGCAACAGCAAAGACCTCTTACATGGGTCTCCAAGTCGAAGTCATTTGCCAGGATGGTACTTGGTCGGTTGACAAGAGCCTGCTGACTTGCGCACCGGACGGTGCCACCAAGGACACTACCATCACGATGAATGGAGTTTCTCTTCCGGTGAAGATGGTTTGCGAAGATGGTGAATGGACCATTGACGCTGATGCCTACGATGTCGACACCTCTTGCGAAACTGAAGGTGCCACCAAGGATACGTCCGTGACCTTGAATGGAAAGAGCTATTCGGCAAAGATGGTTTGTAAAGATGGTGAATGGGTTGCCGATCAGTCTTGCAAGGATGGCGATACCAAGGAAGTGGACTTGGGCGGAATAACGATGAAGCTCGTTTGCAAAGATGGCGAATGGGCCGAAGACGAGGAAGCTAATGCCTGTGCCCCAGAAGGAGCCAAGAAGAATCTTGAAGTCAACGGATTTACGATGCCGATGGTCTGCACAGACGGTGAATGGATGCCGGATTTAGACTTGGGTAATTTCTAATCATCCATTAATTGGAAAAAATTTAAAGTCCCGGTTCATGTGAACTGAACCCAAAAAGTTGGACAGTTTAAAGTTAGGATAAAACAGCATTATGAGTCCGGTATTGTACCGGGCTCATTCCTTTTAGGCGCAACTTTATCCGATCGTTGTTGTAGTATTCGATATAT
>Ga0256406_1006146_pt1 | contig 12230 bp, 9 predicted proteins | sample RumenRJG_03DNA_FD_185986 | JGI IMG/M metagenome (GOLD analysis project Ga0256406, IMG submission 185986) | Bovine rumen microbial communities from Lethbridge, Alberta, Canada - RJG_03 | ecosystem: Host-associated > Mammals > Digestive system > Stomach > Rumen | place: Canada: Alberta | collected...
ATGCGAAATTCCTGTCGAATCAGGCGATGCACAGCTTCCGGCTGAAAGAAGACAAAGAACGCCAGCAGCAGTTGCGCGCAGAACTGGAGCTGGCATTTGGCCACAAGGAAGAAGCGGTGGCGTATCTCGAAAAGGCATTGCACATCGAGCTCGATCATCTGGACGAAACGCGCTGCCAGTCCTTTTCACCCTTCGAATGGTATCATTTCAGCCGCATCCTCTCACGCCTTTTGCTGGCGGGAGAACCCTATCGTGCGATGGCAGAAGCAGCCTTCTGGACGGCGCTTCCTGCCTGGGAGAAATATCAGGCATCGCTTCCTTTGCTGGAATTTCCCAATACGGCGAGCTTCGCACAAATCAGTATCTGTTTGGCGGAAACGGGAAAGCTTGACCGTGGAATCGAGCTCGCGCGCAAGGCGTATCTCGCTTCGTACAATGAATGGGAACCAGAAGGGAACAAGCGGCAGGTTCGAGAAGCGCCCATGCCCGTGGTCTTCGTCATCGGCCTCATGCAACAGGCCGTGTATCTCGCTCTGAAAGCGAAGAAGGCACCTCTCAAGGCAGAGGACTTCGAGGACATCCGCTACCATGTGATGCGCTATGAGGATGATTGGCCGCTCGAAGGCCTGCCATCGATGATGAAATCCTTTGATGCCGAGCTCGATCGCATTTCGGAAAGCAAGGATGCTTCGTGGCAGCAGGAGGCGCTGCTGCGGATCAGCCGCATGGCGGATTTTTAATCGAGGCACTGGGAAGCTTTACGGGATTGCGTCCAGTGATGCAGGATAGCATCCACGACCTCGCCAAGTCCCATGTGGGTGCTGTCGATCCAGAGATAAGGCATCTGGTAGCGCTCGACGAAGCGGCGCATCTTGTTGTAAGCATCATCAGAAAAGACCTTGTCCCGCAGATCAGGATCATTCGGGTCGCGCTTGATGATGCGCTGGCGGCGAGTGGCCGCTTCGGCGAAGAGGATGACGGTGAGGTCCGGTTTGCCCGTCGCCGTCACGAGATAGTCAAAGAACGCATCATTTTCGCCTGTGGCATTGATGGCGAACATCGAGCAGAGGTGGCGGTCCGTCACGATGTTCGCCGTCTTGGCACGCTGGCTCAGGAGATACGTCCCCGCGCCGTAGATCATCGCGCGGAATGCGAGATCGGTATGCTGGTTGATGTAGCGCGTGAAGCGCAGATATTCTTGATGTCCGCCCTCTGGATCCGTGACAATGGAAAGCGGCTTCTCGACGTACTGGAAGCCGAGACGACGCGCGACTTCCTGCGCTGTCGTTGACTTGCCGACGCCATCAAATCCTTCAATCGCAATATGCATAAAGCAGACGCCCCTTTCTAAGACTCGTTTGTGAATACATCTTCATGGTAACATCCGCTAGGCGCATCTTTGGCAAAAAGTCCTGCAAGCATCAGGCATCTTCGTTACGCTTGAGTTCGTCGCGAATCAAGGGGAGGATGCTGGAGAGGTACGCCCAGAGGCGGTTCGGGGCATCATGAGCCGCGTCACCGCACAAATAATGTTTGTAGTATGGACGGGCGTTTTGTTTTCCATCGAGCAGATTGTCTTGGATCTGCAAGCGGACGGTGCCACGATGGTTCCCATCCAGGTCAGCTTGGATGGGAACGCAGGCATGAAGAAAATCACGCAGAAGGTCGCTCGCGTAGCAGGCTTTCTTTTTTTTCGACGTGCCGAGGTCGTAGATGAGTGCACCGATATCCGTGTAAAAGGCGAGAATGCCGTTGCTGCCAGCCCGTTTTTTACTGTGGAAACGATAAAAGGAATCCATGGTCAGCTGCTCGAGTTCTTGGATTTTTTCCTTCGCATTTGCTTCGTTATAGTGCTCGTCGAATGCCGGATTCAGCAGGCGCAGCAAGACATCTTCCCATTGTTCGTAGATCGTACGTTCGTTTTCCGGCAGGTCTGCGATGGCGAACATGCCGCGCAGGGACAGGCCGAAGAGGAACGCCTCGATTTCCAGCGCATCGAATTGCTGGATGACATCATGCGCCATCCAGTTTCGCGTCGTGCGCATGGTCGTCCAATAGCCATAGGAGCTCCCGTCTTTCTGCGTGACGGGAATGGCCGCTTCCCACGGCTGTGCGATCTGCCAGACGATATTGTAGAAAAAGCGTGTTGCATCTTCTGGCATGCGGATGGGCAGAAAGCAAAGGCCATCAAGCAGGAAGTGCGCTTTTTTCTGGTAGTCGCCCTTGCTTCGAAACGCGAACCCTTGGTAAATGGGGTTCTTTCCACCACTTTCCTTTTGCCGGATGATGGAGGGGAGATTCTGGCGCAGGCAACGGCTCATCATCATGACGCAGGAACGAAGCTCGTAGGGGGGCGTCAGCACATGGTCGAACCATGCCTGTACGTCTGCGATGCAGGAGGAATCGTCGCGCTTCTCGATGACATGAGGCGCTTTCATGCCGGCCTCTTCAAAAAGTTCTTTCCAGCGATCGGTGAGATTCTGGTACTCCTCGTTCTTTTTGGCGCTCTGGCCCGTGTTCGCGGTCAAGATGGTGATGCGATCTTCCGGCATCCCTGACTGGATGAGATAGAGGTAAAGATAATAGCCGGCATTTTTCTGGAATGTGGCATAATCCTCATCAGGTCGGATGCAGATGTTCTTTTGGGCAAGATTGGCTTGGATAGATGCGAAGGGATCCTGAACGTCTTCGGGGAAAGAGGTCATGGGGAACCCATTTTCCAGATTGATGTCTAACAGGGCGCAGCTATACTGATTTGCGTGTTCCATGAGATCGAGCAGAGCATCATAGAAATTGACAAACAGGTGGACACGGAAGCGATAGGGCTCTGGGATATAGGCTTCGGTTTCGTCCTTGTGCGTGACGAAGGGATCGTCGTCAGGGACGCTTTCCATTTCCATGGAATCCAAAAATCCCATGAAATCCAATGCCTGTTCGTTTTTGCTGGCGAAGTCCTCGACCCATAGGATGTCTTTGTAAGCAGCAGACATTGTCATCATCCCCTTTCCTGACAAAATGCTGTGCGAGGCAGTGACAGACGGATGAAGAATCGTTCTTTTTCTATCGTTGTTTGCAGATGCTGCTCTTGGGCGAGAACGTCATCGCCCCATAGAACGCTGAGTGTGTCTTCGATGGACGTGAGGCCGATGCGCGTGCCGGAGCGTCGTGCGTTTTTGGGGAGCATATTAGCTGCGGATACAAGCAAAGCGTCGTCTTGCGCTGTGAAGGAAAAGTGAATCCCTTGGTGCAGGTCGCCGTATTTGATGGCATTGACAATGAGTTCGACGAAGATATCCTTGAGGAAAATCGCGGCGTATTCATCTGGCAGGAAGGCGAGCGTGTCCCATGCGGGCGAGCCGTCGATCGTGATATCCAAACCGTGCGTGCGCAAGAGGTCGATGGCACGAGCATGCTCCTGCATGACATCCTGTTCAAATGAGAAGAACATCTGTTGAAGCGTACTTTTGGGGAACGAACGGCAGAAGGGCATCCGTACATCGTCCTGTGCCTGGCTTTTGTCGTAGAAGATGCTGACGAGACAGGTCACGAGTGCTTGCTCGACAAGGTCTTCGATATGCTTCGTGGTTTTCGTCAGATCGCTTGCGGAAGCAGGGTAACAGCTTTTTTGCAGGGATTCGCGCAAGCGTTTCGTATCGCGATCGTAGCGCAGCTGCATCATGAAGACGTCCTTCGTCATGGCCTTTTTATTGCTGTATTCGAGCAGCAATGTCCGGCCGAGACGCTTTTCTTCCTCTCCTGGCTTGGCGAGCAACGTTTTCGCGATGTCGTAAAGCGTCGTAGCCTTCAGGTTCTTGTACGTATGCGTAAACTCTTGAACAATCTTGTTCTTGCTCTGCTGCGCAAGTTCCTTTTCATATGTTGCGCGTTGACGTCCCGCCATGACATTCATCACATTCGATAGCGTCTTCTTCCCCCAATCGATTTTGCAGGGAATCGACAGGAAATACAAGCGATATAGCGGAGCATCATCGCGATAGGGATCTCCTTCCCCTCCGTCATCCTCCTCATCATCTGCATCTTCTTCGTCTGTTTCTTTTTCTTCGTCCGCAGCTTCTTTCTCCTGCATCTCCATGCCTTCCATGCATTCTTGGATGCTCTGCCGTGCAAATACGAGATCGAATACTTCTTCCTGCTTCGGATGTTTCGTATCCATTGTTTTGCTCAGAGAAAGCAGCGTTTTCACATTCATATAGAATTTTTCCGCCAGCCGTGCTTTATGATAGTCTTCTTCATCAATGAAAATTGCGTAGGGAAGTGGATTTTCGTCATAGACTGCGTTTGGTTTCAAGAACGAACTCGTCCCGAGACAATATTCGCGCAAGCTTTGGTTCATGCGTGCCAGGCAATCCACCATGCACATCGCCCACCGTTCTTCTGATTCCCCTTCTTTGAGTTCTCCATATTTGATTGCACATCGAAGGAAGAGATAGAGGTTCGGCAGGGAATATGGATAATGAGTCGATGCATCGTAGAAGATTTTAAATCCATCATACATGCCAGAATTGATGCCTAGCTGTATCATGCATACGCAGGTTTGCAGGTTTTCGTCGGTAATCACATCAAAAAGTTCCGTGATTGCGAAATCTTTCTCCTCCGGCAGAGCTTGGTGAAGATTCCAGCGGATATAGTCGTTGCAATACACGCCGACGAGCGTGATGAAATCATCCATGCCTTCCAGCGTTTCATGCTGTTCGCGATAGAAGTTGCGGAGGATGTCGAGCATTTTTGCGCGGTCTGCGCGTGCGCGTTCTTGCGGGATGCCGTCTTTATGTTCTGTGTCCTTCGCACTTCGATATTCTTCTTCTTCCAGCGTTTCATCTTTAATATCGTTTCGGACAGGATAGTCTTTGCCCGCAGCTTTCTGGATTTCTGCGAGTGCTTCGATTGCCTTGATGAGTGCTTCATTCATTCGGTGGCTCCTCCTCTCTTGCACCCGCCGCGAGGATGTGCGGCAGGTACAGTTGGACGTGGAAGGTCTTGTCTTCCTCAGAAAGTTCGATGTGCGGTTGCGGAGCGGCTGGCGGGTCGTTCCAGAGCACGGAGAGCATGCGGTCGATGGAGCGCATGCCGACGCGGACGCTGGCATCTTTCGGCAGAGGCGCGGGCATTTCGTTCGTTACGGAAAGATGGAATGATTGCTCGTCGGCTGCAAACTCCAGATGGATGGGCGCTGTGACGGCTCCCTGCAAGAAGAAATTTGCCAGCAGCTCGACGAGGATGTCCTTCAGGAAGATTTCGGCGTATTCGTCTGGCTGAAACGACAGCAGCTCCCATTCCGGCGTCATGGAAAATGCGATCTTCAGACCATGGTCGTTCAGGAGGTCGAGGCAGCTGCGCTTCCCTTGCAGGACGTCCTGTTCAAATTCCATATACAGCGCCTTGACTTCTTTCGGGATGGCGTAGCAGAAATGGATGCGCATATCTTTGTGGCTCGGATCGTAGAAGATATTGATCAGGCAGGTCATGAGCGCCTGGTCGATCAGGTCCGGCACATGGTTGCCGTTGGAAGACATTCCTGGGAGTGCGAACGTGCAGCTTTCCTGGAGCAGACGGCGCAGGTGCTCCGTGTTGTGCTCGTATTTCAGCTGCATCATGTAGACGTCTTTCGTCATCGTGACCTTGCGGCTGTATTCGAGCAGGATGTCCCGGCCGAGCTTCTGCTCCTCCGGCGTTTTCCTGGCGAGAAGTGTCTGTGCGATATGATAGAGGTTCGTCGCTTTCAGATTCTTGTAGGTATGCGTGAAGTCTTGGACGATTTCGTTCTTTTCCGAAACGACACGCTGGCGCTCGGCCATGGAATTCATCATCTGTGCGAAAGCATCATCACCCCAATCAATCTTGCAGGGAATGCGGAGAAATTCGAGCCGCAAGAAGATGGACGCATGATCGCGGCAATCTTCCTGCGTCAGTGCGGACACATCGATGTCATGATACGGGGATTCCTCGGGAATGTCGATCGGAAGGTCTGGATAGAGCGCACTCATCTCGTCGATGCAGAAGTCCACGCGGTATTGCGCTTCGGTCATCCGCATCCCATCTTCATCGCTCACGGCCTCCTCCGGCGCATCGGTGTCGAGGTCGAGCAGTGCGCCTTCGATTGTGCGGATGGTGCGGAGATGACGATAGAGCTCGTCTGCCATCCGGGCTTTGTATTCCTTGAAACGGTCGCCGAACACGACATAGGGCAGCGGATTTGGATCCATCTTCGTGAAGCCTTGCGCATCGTCCTCGCGCAAAGCCTCGCTTGTGCCGAGGACGTATTCCCGCAGGCTGGGTTGCATCTTGCTGAGGCTCCGCACCATGCGCTGTTCCCAGTAGCGTTCATGGGTGGGCACATCCTTGTAGTGGAGCGCGGCGTCAAGGAACAGGTAGAGATGCGGCAAAGAATACGGGAACCGCTTCGCTGCCTGCTCCATTGGCTGGATGCGTCCATGATAGATGCCGTCTTGGATGAGGCGCAGGCATGCCGTCATGTCCTCGTCTGCGATGTGGTCGTACAGGGACGCGAGGCCGAACGTTTCATCTTCTGGCAGCGCTTGATGCATATTCCAGCGAATGGAAAGCGTGCAGTATGCGCCGACGAGCGTGACGAAATCGTCGAGTGCTGCATCATCGTCTTGATGTGTGTCATAAAAGGATGTCAAGACGCGCAGCATCGCAGCGCGATCGGTGCGGGCACGGGAGGCGGGGATGCCATCGGCATCCCCATCTTCCGCCGCGCCATTGTATTGCCAGCTCGGCTCCGTATCGCCGGCAGCGTTTTTCATGGGAAATGCCTTCCCTGCCGTTTCCTGTATCGTCTCGAGTTCCCGGATGGAATTCATGATGTCTTTTGTCATAGCGATGCCTCCGATGCTTTCAACAAACAAATTCGGATCATTCGCCTTGAGATTTCGACTTTGGCATCATGGATTCCTTTTAGGATAGAGCTTCCTTTTTCATCACCCCCTTTCGATTTCCACGATTTCAGTCGTGGAACAGGCTGTAAATGCCGCCGATGGCCGCGCCGACGGCGAGCACGGGAGCGGCGGCGACGGCAGCAGCGCCGATGGCCGCCGTCGCTGCGGTGGCCGCCGCTGCGGCCACACCAACGGCACCGGCGGCAGCGGTGCCAGCGGCAAGGCCGGTCGCTGCACCAGCCGCCGCCGTCACGGCACTCGTCGCCGCGCCTGCCGCAGCCGTAGCAGCCGCCGTCCCGGCAGCTCCGATGGTGCCGGCAGCTGTGCCTACCGCGCCAAGAGCAGTGCCGATGATGGGGGCTTCTGCGACGGCCGTGCCAGCAGTGCCGAGGACACCGAATGCAGCCGCGCCGGCTTCGGTGCTCCCGATGATGCCTGCCGCTGCGCCCGTGCCGTAGCTGATGGCGCCGGCCTTGGCCGTGTCGATGACGAAGGATTCGGCCGCTTCGCCGACCGTCTTGTTGCCCTTGGCGACCTGGACGAGGTTGTCGCCAATGCTGAAGCCTGCCCCGGACTTCGCGCCGACGGAAGCAGCTCTCATGCCAGCGGCATGCGCGGCTTTCGCGACTTGCAAGCCTTCGTAGGCTTTGGGGACGAGGACGGCGTTCTTGCTGCCCGTGATCTTCGACTCGAGCTGCATGGCCTCGGCCCATCCCTTGGCTTCTGCCTCCGTGACGTGGCCTTTGACGACTTTCACGCCGCATTTTGCGCCCTCGGCCTTGATCGCGGCGAAATTCGGATTGTCAGCATCGACAACAACCGTCTGGCCACGGTACTTGTTGAAGTCGATCTGTTTGGGCTTGTAGCCGATCTTCATCTGCTTCAGCGTTGTCTCGCCGTTCGCTTTCGTGTGGAGCAGATCGGCGGGGCCGTTGTTGTTGAGCACCTGCGTGCTCCGGCCGACGGCGTTGGATTCAAAGGCTTCCATGCTCTCGCCGACAAAGCCCTTGAAGCCCTTCGCGCCGCCGCGCATCGTGTTGAGCCCTGCGAGCTCGTCTGCCGCCTGCTGCGCGGCGCGGATGGTCTTTGAAGCGCGGTTCAGCGCGCGCCCGGAAACCTGCATTGCTGTGAAATCTGCCATCATCGGGTTCATCATCTGGTTGTTGTTCGTCGTCATAAGGCATGCTCCTCTCATTTGTCTGCGGTTGTTTTCGGTTCTGTAGATATGATAGCATCCGGACGCGCGCCTTTTTGCAAAAACACCTGCAAGCGTCAGCGCAGGTGTGCCAGGCGATGCTTCATTTCTTCTTTCTTGCCCTCGGCAAAGCTCTGCGCCTCGGCGAGGTAGCCGGAGACGCGGCGCAGATGGCGGACATGGTGGCTGCCGCAGTGCGGGCACGTATCTGTCAGGCGGCCGGTGTAGCCGCAGTCGGCACAGTAATCGAGAGGGAAGTTCATGCCGATGTAGTTGCACTGGCAGCGGTAGGCCTCCTCGATGACCTCCTGCACAGCTGCCACGTTCTTGTTCGGCATTTCCTTCGCTTCGATATACGTGATCGAGCCGCCGTTCGCGAGCGCGTGGAACGGGCCTTCGAGCTCCGCCTTTGTCATGTAGTCGACAGGCACGTCCACGGGGACGTGGAAGGAATTGCTGTAAAAGCCCTTTTCCGCGATGGCACTGCCGCGGCCGAGGTGCTCCCGGTCGTACATCGCAAAGCGGCCCGTCACGCCTTCCGCTGCCGATGCGAGCAGGGAGAAGTTCAGCCCCGTGTCCTCGATTGCACGGTCGGTGAAAGCGCGCATGTATTTGACGATGCCCAGAGCCTCCTCGAAATGCGCGCGCAGCGCTTCCTCCGTGTCGAGCGGTTCGCCCGTCAGCACGCGCATGGCATCCCAGAGACCGATGAAGCCAATGGAGAGCGTGCCGTTTTTCAGGACTTTTTCCGTGCTGCCCGTTTCCGCGCCGAGCGCGAAGCCCTTGCGGATGCACATCCAGCTGGCGGCATCGTCGAGACCAGCGAGCGTTGCGAAGCGATGCAGCAGCAGTCCTTTCGCGTCCTCCAGATTCTCGTCGAGCTGATGATAAAACGCCTCCATGCTGCCATTTGCGGCGTACGCCATCTGCACGAGGTTCATCGTCACGCAGGCGACATTCCCGCGGCCGAAGCCACCTGTGCGCCCGTTGACATTCGACGCGACACGCGTGCGGCAGCCCATGATGCCGATCGTTTCTGGGTCGAACGGTGAATTGCTCTCGCTGTCGCAGTTGAAATACGTCGGGATCATGCGGCGTGCCGTGACGGCGAGCGCCCGCTCGTAGAGGTCGTGGTTCGGCGCTGAGGGACGGAGGTTCTTCTCCAGCTGGAGCTTGAAGACGAGATTCGGGAAAATGAACGGCGAGCCGTCCTCCTGTCCGAGGTCGAAGGCGTCGAGCATCGCGAATGCCACGCGGCGCGCAGGCTCGCTCGTATCGATGCCGAAATTGAACGTCACATATGCCTTTTCGCAGCCCTTGCGCGCCTGCGTGTTGAGGTCGAGGTAGAGCTCGCGGAAGAGCGCGACGAGCTCGTCCGGCGACTCGTCTGCGAGATACGCCGCCGCCTCGCTGTCGAACTGGAGGAAGCCGATGCCGCCGGACTGGTCGTTTGTCAGCGCCGTGATGCCGCGAAACAGCGCGCGGAGCATGTGCGCGAACGTGCGTGACGCCGTCCCGACAAGGTCGCGCACATGGACGCCGAGGCAGTTGTAGACGACATCATAGAACTCGAGATCGTGGATGTGGATGGTGCATTCCTCGTGCTTCTTTGCAAAACGCGCGGGGATGGCATGGAGGATCGCGTCTTTCTTTCGCTGCTGTCCCCAGTCGACGATGACGCCCGAAGCGTTCGAGGTACGGTTGGCGAGGTCTTTTTTCTGCATATCCGTCATGATGATTCCTCCATTCAGTTCCTTGTGATAAAAGCGGCAGGCGGTCTCAGGCGGCCGCCCCGATGTCGATGGGGACGAGTACGCCGTTTTCCACGCGGTAGAAATGCTGGTTGGCAGAGCCGACATACTGCAAATCCGCCTGGCGGAGCGCGGCGACGAAGTGTCCCGTCTTCAGATAGGAGAGGTACGGCAAGAGGTCCTGCGGGACACGTTCCATCTCCCAGCCCGTATAGAGGCAGATGTCGAAGCCCTCTCTTTGCAGTGCTCGCAAGAGCTGCCGCAGGGCCGGCAGCTGTTCGAGCGGCTCACCGCCAGAGATCGTGATGTGTCGGTTGCGGCAGCGCCGCTTCGCCTCTGCGACGATGTCGGAGACGGAGAGGAATGTTCCGACACCGTGTGCGTGCGTCTTTGCGTTGTGGCAGCCGGGGCAGCTGCGGCTGCATCCCTGCAAGAACAAGACCGTGCGGACCATCGGCCCGTCGTCAAAGCTTCCAGCGAGCCAGCCGGCAATTTCCAGGACGAAATCGTTCAGTGCATCCATGAGAATCCGCCTCCTTGATAAATTCGTGATGTTCGGTTGCTTTCCTTTTGTGATTCCATGATAGCACCGCCAAATCCTGATTCTTGCAGAAACCCTTGCAAGGTGCGTCAGGCAATCTTTTCATCGTCCCGATGAAAGACACGCTGGGCGAACGCATGGATTTCCTTGCGGATCAACGCGCGAGGTGACATGCCATCAAAAGATTTCGATGGCTTTTCAAGAAATGCTTCGTATTTCTCACACCAGATGGTACGAGCTTCCTCGGTCAGTCGACAGGACCTCGAAGTCTTTTCAAACTGCTCTGGTGTGAGTGTTCCATAGTTCAGGAGCTTCAGCACGAAGCGGTCGATGACGCTGGGGCGGTATGGCTCCATCAGGTCATAGACGAGGCTGTCTCGGCGGTCGCTATCGGTATGGAAGCATCCGATGCGGCTGTCGAGGCCGCTGCCGAGAATTGCGATGCGGATATCGCGCTCAAGGAACGCATAGCCGTAGTTCAACAGTGCATTGACTGGCTCCCGTGCCGGATGCTGCTGGCGCCCCTTCCATGTAAACTTGTTTCCAAGAATTTCTGAAAAGGCAGAGAAATAGACGCGCGCGGCCGTTCCCTCGACGCCGCGCAACGCATCTTCATCGGATGCATGTGCGGCTGACGTGAGGAGAGCTTTTAGCTTCTTGGCTTGCGTAGCAAGCGTCTCTGATTTCCTGCGGCTGGCGTACGCCTGCAGGAGCGCCCGCTGATGTGTAATTTTCTGTGAGACGATGTCGTGTACGAATGCTTGTCGCCGCGGTTCATCGCGAAAGGCCTCCTGCTGTGCCAGCTGGTGATCCAAGCGCAGGAACTCCGCGCCGCACGTCCCGAGGAGCTCGCCGCGTCCATTGACATAAAAGACAGGGATTTCACGCTCCATCAGGGAGAACAAGAGCGGCGTCGTCAGATGCGCGGATTTCGTCGCAATGACAGAATGCACTTCATAGAGCGGGACGCTCGCTACCTTTTCCTCCCCGCGGAGCAAGATCAGGCGCTCGTGATCTTTCTGGACATGGACATCCTGCGACAACAGATAGATGACGCACATGATGGACTCCTTTCTGCCAGTTCAGGCAACAATGCAAACGGGAGAACTTTCTTTCGGTGCTCCGATCTGGAACGAGCGGGATGCGCACGTATGACAGAGCGGCGTCAGGAAAACGGATGCTTTCTCCGAAGGTGCGACAATCGCGCTCATGCGGGTGCAGAGTTCTGGAAAAGATACCGAATCCTCCTCGACGCAGAAGACGCTATACTGCAAGCGCCGTCCGACGCCTTCCAGATATTTCGCTGCCTTTGAGCGGATTTTGTCTTCGGGAATGTCGTAGCACACGAGAATCTTCATCTGGATCGCCTCCTCATGAAATCAGTATACGATGAAGGCACGCGAAAACTTGCAGAAAGAGTTGCAAGCAGCAACGGGAAAATGATATACTGGGAGCAGAAAGATTTTTTCGTTTTTACCCCGAAAAACAGGTGAGGTTGCAACAAAAAATCGTGGACACGATGAGCCCTTGGAAATCAATGGGTGACATGATGTTTTCGGAGATTTTGAAAACACGGTGTCCACGAAAAATGCCCCCATTTCGAGGAAAAAACGGGAAGGTTGTGAAAATCTCTGTCTGAGCCCAGTAATTACGCGGGCCGCGAGAGACAGAGTCGCGCGTATAGCATTGCCGCTTGCGGCATTGAAACGTCTTTCCCGACTTCTTTGGATACCGAAAGATCTTCGTCGCGCGTATAGCATTGCCGCTTGCGGCATTGAAACTAGAGAATGGGGTAGAGATATTGAAATGTCTTCCTAGTCGCG
>Ga0256406_1006150_pt1 | contig 12226 bp, 6 predicted proteins | sample RumenRJG_03DNA_FD_185986 | JGI IMG/M metagenome (GOLD analysis project Ga0256406, IMG submission 185986) | Bovine rumen microbial communities from Lethbridge, Alberta, Canada - RJG_03 | ecosystem: Host-associated > Mammals > Digestive system > Stomach > Rumen | place: Canada: Alberta | collected...
GGTTTCAACAACACCAGCCTGAGTCCCAGTCGATCCAATTAACAATACTTGATGCGCTTTGATATGTTCATTAATGCGAACATTGTCAACATTATTCTTATTCGTTCTCAATTCCTACCTTATCTAAATTGAAATGATTTTATGGTTTACTAAATTTACTCATAATTATATCATGCAATCATAATAATGTCAAATCATATATCTATGAAAGAAGCTGATTACAATTGTAAACATCAATGCAAACAAACATTAATAATTACACAACTAAGATAGTTATCATAATAATAACATGGCTTGTAAATAACAAACCTAACCATACTGATGCTAACTGGTTTACCTCAGTTTTAGTCATTCTAATGTAAATTCATAATGTCTACAAGTGTAGACACTGCATACATATATACAGCACTCAGCATTACATATAACAGCACTCACATATCTAATTCGCTGCTAACATCAAAGCAAGCACTATTGCAAGCATTATGTATTCATTTTACCAAACTGGCAGTGCAAACTGCATACAATCCTAAACATACAAGATGAATAAACCAATCATCATTGTAAACATGTATACATTTTTACTTGCTTTAATAATAAATAGCTCCTAATGAAATTACAATTTTTATGATTTCATTAGGTTCACTAATCGCTATGTTCACTAATTCATACCATATCAATTTGCATCATAATGAATACACTGTTATGATTGTAAACATGACAGTAATTAGAGATTTTATTAAAACAGTTTTCAATCATGCTAAGAATGCTTTCAATGCTTTCAGCATTAGCATGAATTCAGATAAAGCAGCGCTAGAAGTTCCTAGGATAGATTCAAATGAGAAATTGAAATCATCATCATTTGAAGGACAATCTCATAACATGAGTAATAATTCAGATTACGGTTACCCAGGGACTGCACACATTGGTAAGGACGGTCAACCGCACTTATGTCGCACGCTTAACTCACAACCATGCAGCAAGCACAGTGCTAATGAGCATGTCAAGGATGCGAATGGTAATGTCATCCAAGCTCACTCGCAGGAAGAATTGTATGCAAAAATGAATACAAGTGCTGCGAGCAATATTGGCTTGGAAGCAGATGCATCCACTAATGCAAGCACAGTTAGCACAAGTGAAACACCAGCACCTGATGAACATGTTATAACTGATTATAAAAAGAATAGTGCAATGGCATCATCAGTGTATGATTCACTTACAACTAATAATGTTTCTGATACAACATGGATTGATAATGCTAAATCAGATGCACCATACTGGAATAAACTAGTGCAAACAGATGCAGATGCATTGCCTATTAATTGGGATAAAATATCATCATTACCATTGCGTACTGGTGTTGGTTTTGCTACTGTTAACAATGTTGACATTGACAGCATCAGTGGTGAGCAAGCAGTTGAACTATTGAATAAGGATTATATTCTAAGGCGTAAGCTGGAGGCTGTTTACAGTAGTATGCAGCGGCGGTTCATCTTCGACCATGATAAGAAAATCGTTCCATCATTTAGGCTTGCTCGTGCTATAGCGTATGCTGACCGTAGGCTAAATGATGAAATAGAGCATTTGAACATGCGTTGTGAGCAAACTGGTGTTGATTTTGAATCCAGTGATGATAATGATGCTATGGTTAAGGAAGAGCGTCGTGGTATCTGGAAGAAAGAATCTAGTTCTTTGAATACTTCTAAGAAGTATGAGAAAGAGCGAGCGATTGCTGATAATGCTGCTAAGGGTGATAAAGAGCTTGCTGATAAACTATTCACTGAATTATCATCATATGACCGTAAATGGTTACCCGGTGATGAAGTAAATAAGTGCTTTGGTGTTGACATTGAAACAACTGGTCTGAATGAGTATAGGGATTATGTTCTTGATGTTGGTTATGAGTACATGGATGTGAACCCATCTGAACCATCTATTGTTCATTCTGATGCTGTCACTAATGCTAACAGTATGTATGCAGAATCAAGTTATACTCCATCTGGTGCGTATGGTGCTGGTAGGCAGATGTTTGGTATGCCTGATGATAGGGCTAGGCTTGGTAATCCTGTAGCATGGTTGACTGGTATTGAGCCTGATACTGTGGCTGGTAAGGTGCCTTTTGATGAAGATTTGAATGCTCAGCATGCGTTGCTTGCTAAGCTTGAGTCTGCGCCGTATGTTGCACATTATGCTAATTATGAGCATAAGCATTTCATGGCTAATGTTGATGGTTATGCTGAGGCATATAGGGATGGTAAGATAATTATTATTGATACTATGAGTATGAGTAAGCGTTGGGATGATAAGACTGGGTTTGAGGATCATGGTTCTAATCGCCTTGAAGATTATGCTAAGCGCTGGAATGTGATTAGTGATGATGATAGTGAGAGGCATTTAGGTTTTGAAGATACTCATATCATGCTTGTTGCAATGAAGAAGCATCTTAAGAACCTGCATGATAATCATAAGGGACCTTGGAGTGAACTCATACCATTGCATGGTATTGGTGGTAAGCGTGGTGGTAAGCTGCATAAGTAAAAGCTAACACGCTAGATAATTGTATGCAGTATGTATCCATGCTTACAACATAGTGTTTGCAGTACATACAACACCATGCTGATGCAAGTCAAGATGCTAACAGTCTTATGACTGCTACATGCTAACAATGTGCATGCATTAATTCATGCACTATAAGAATAATTACTGCCTAACATTGCTGGCTGCAATTGTACACACATGATAATGATTGATGTGATGATTGTGTACATTGCAGTCAGCATTTATTTTGCAGTAAGTTGATAATGCAAGATAAGAGTTTGGAATGAAGTGCTAATTAAGTAAGAGTTGAAATGAAGTATTAACAGATTCTGTATTACTATTTTTTAGTCAGTAAATTTTTAGTGCTTCTAATTGATAGTGAAATTTGCTGATTTCAATTCTGAGCGCAATTTTACCTGTTTTATGAGTAGTCAGTCATAAACGCGGTTTTTACCAATTTTCAAGAAACAAGCCATCCAGCAGCGCTGATAAATCAGCCTTACTGGATGACATCGATTTTAAGCAAAAATTAGTCATTTCAAAATACCATATTTTAAAGCAATTTTTGTTCTAATAAGAATCATACTGTAAATTGTAAACAAATGTATGCAATTCATGATGACAATAAAAACAGCTAGTATAAATTTACTTATACTAGCCTTAATTCATAATTTGCTTACAATGCAAGCAATAACATTCATAATATTGTAGTTCTGATTCTTGCTTCTATCATGTATTAGAAATTGTAATCATATTGCATACATGTAAGCAGATAAGATAAGTTAAGTTATGAGCAATATAACACATAACCTGCACCGATTCACTTTTTCGCATGATAATGCTAGCAATGTTAACATTAATTTTTAGCATTCTCATTGCATAATCTGCATACATTCTTGTTCACAATTTGCATGCAATAATATAATCAAATTTAGCAAACTAATTACATTGGTACCGCCCACTGTCTGTTAGGCTTAGTTAAGAGCAAGTGAATCACATATTATTGTATTCACATTGTAAACATGTATTTATTACTGTACTTACCAATGTGAATTATATTTTACATGCTAACATTTGATGTCAAGAATGTAGATTGTCAAAAAAAACACATTTATAACATAAAATTTATTCACTATATATGCATGCAAATTGTGAACAATTGACTAAATTCTAAATTTTCTAATTTAGTATTGGATTACCTAATGAATAATCTATTAGGATGAATGATGATAATTATCATTTTACTAAGTAATTACCGGCTTGCTTAATCATCATAATTATGCTATACTTGTATATGTAGTATATGTATACAGGTATATATGTATACATATTATTAAGTCTGAAGTTATTCAGATTCATTGGTGAATTTCATAATACAAAAGGAGCTAATAAAAATAATGGTTTCATTCACATCAGACGCATTAACAGCACGCGCACTTATATTAGGAGGTGCAATAGGTGATGCTTACGGGGCACCCTTTGAATACGGCCCAGCTAAAGGCACTTTCACACCATCATGGACTAGTGCAAAAGAAACAGGATTTGGTCTAATCGGAAGAGCACCAAAAGGAACATGGACCGATGACACCAGCATGACAATCGCCACCATTGACAGCCTACATGATAACAATGGTAATGTCAACACCGCTGACATGCTAGCAAAATACACTAACTGGATCAGTAATGGTGATTACACTATTGATGGCATATGTATGGATTGCGGTCGAACCACTATAAAAGCAGTAACGCAAGGACATGGCTGCAATGATGCTCACAGTAATGGCAATGGCTCACTCATGCGCATATCACCACTCGCACTAACTAATGCTAATGATAATGAAATAATGCAAATCAGTGCAACCACGCACTCACATCCAATTGCAATGCACGCCTGCGTTCAATGGGTACACGCACTCAGACTCATACTCAATGGTAAACCAGCTGAAACTGCATTCACTGAATCCTCTGATTACATGCTAACACACGGGTTAAAACCAGTCTCAGAACGATTCAGCATCATTGGTGAGCTACCAATTAGTGAGATAAATGGTAGTGGTTATGTTGTAAGCACCATGGAAGCAGCAGCATGGTCAGTAATTAATTCTCATGATTATGAGAGCACTGTTTACAATGCTTGCAGTCTTGGTGGTGATACTGATACTATAGCTTGTATTGCTGGCAGTGCAGCTGGGATTATTTATGGTTTGGATAATCCTAATGGCATACCATCAGAATGGGTGCATGATTTACGAGGTATGAATCTTATTGATAATGCAATTAATGAGCTAATCACACTATAAATGCTTACAACTGCTAACAAATAATGCTAGCAGTTTCATCCTATATGGTTAAGTCATAAGTAATTTGCTTTCATCTGTTTGCATACAATGTATTCATATACGCAGCGGTGCAAGGTGCTAACATTCATATACCTGTTTTAGTGAGCTTACTGCTATGCTACTGCTATGTATGAAGTCGATTAAATACTCTCATAACTAGAGATAGATTCATTATTAGTAAGTTAATGGATAATATACTCTTGCTGGAGAATATGCATCATGAAAACAACTGCTAGCACTAAAACAAGCAATACTAGTCATAATGGTGAGAACTGGCCTTACCACCCGTATGAAGGCAGTAAACCTGAATTACAAGGCTCATATGTGCCATGTGCTAATAATCCATGCTCAGAGCATGGTGGTAGTGAAGTGTATGCTACCAGTGCTGAAGATGCTCTGAGTAAAGCACATTCTAATGATAGTTTTGGTTTCACTAGTATGAAAACGAATAAAACCACCAATACAGTTGCAGTAGAATCAGTTCCAGTAAACAAGACTATCACTAGTGCGAGCAATGAATCCATTGGTAAAAAAGCTAAATCTAGAAAGAAACCAATTAAAAGCGATGGTTATAAAACAATTGATGCTGAGAAAATGGCAAAAGAACAAGGTGTATATATTGATGATTCACCATTATTACATAGACTAACTGATAGCGAGATTAAAAAATATGTGAAGACTAATTATCCAACTAATATTGAGACTATCGATATAAAGAAACTTGCGAGTGATATATTCAAAGGAATTCATCAGGTAGATTTTTCTCATGGTGATAGTATTATAAATAAATCAGCATCTATTCTTGAAAAATCCAAAATGGATGAGAAAAATGCTATAGCGAAGTATAGCTGTGAATGGTTCAGACCTGTAAATGGTATTCTTCGTGATAAGGATTTTTTCACAAACTCTAATTATACTGATGATGAAAGCCAAAAACCTATATTACTAAAAGAAACAAATAAAATAATAAAAAGCATTAATAATATTATGCATCGTAAGGAAACATCTAAAATAATCGATAAAGACATTATTGTATTCAGACAGCGATATATGAAAGACACATTAAATAATAGAAGCGGTGAAGAAACAGCTTATTATAATGCTGTATCCAAATCACTAACAAACGGATTAAGCACTATTATCACAAGACCTGATTACATGAGTACAACTTTTGATATACCAACAGATTTCGAAGCTAATAACACAAGTTATATTATAAAAATACCTAAAGGAACAAGATGCATTGACATAAGTTCTTGCAGTGACTATGAACGTGAGCATGAACTTCTTATAGATAAAGGTTATCAATTTAAAGTAGTTGGTATTTATGAATTCAGTAAGCTTAATATTGATAATAAAAAGAATGACTTAAAATGGGATGGTAATAAACCAGTGATAGCACTTGAACTCATACCTGATGCAGATAATAATACAGAATCAAAATAATGAGAATTATTAATAATAATACTGATTACATTCTAAAAAATCTGCAAATTGTTATTATGCTACTAATAGTAATTTACAGATTTATAATTAGCGTATTTCTATCATATTATAATTGGTTCTATAAGTAAATTTAATAAAATAAAAAAGATAGATTTTCATCAATCCTATTGTTAAGTTATTGTATTTGATATGTCTTAACTTGAGATAGATTCTGGTTAAGTAATATAAAATTGTAGCTCGTATAATTTTGAAAGCCATGATAATGAATACCAGTAAGAATAAGAATTGGCCTTATCATCAGTATGAAGGCAGCAAACCTGAATTACAAGGCTCATATGTGCCATGCGCTACTAACCCATGCTCAGAGCATGGTGGCTCTGAAGTATACGCTGCTAGTGCTGAAGAAGCATACTCAATAGCACACAAGAATGATACCTGGGGTTTCACTAATAAATCCAATTATAAACAACATGTGAAAACAGGCATTCATAATAAGAATAATACTGATAAACCACAATCAGCAGCAAATAACCTAGCCCAACAGTTAATGGCTAAAATTTATGAAATGTCATCAACTGACACTGAATTAGCCACATTATTATCAACTGATACTGCTAACAATAATGCCAGCACTGATAGCACTACTAACATTACTACTAATGCCAACAATAGTGCCAGCACTGATAGCACTACTAATGCTAACAATAATGTTGACAATGTGAAAACAACTAAGAAACCAGTTAAACTGAATAAGGCTAATAATGGTTATGTTAATAGTAAAGCTAAGGAACTTGCTATCAAGCAAAACCTGTGCATTGATGGCTCACCGTTACTGCATCGTTTAACCAGCAGTGAGATTGAAAAATATGAAACTGAATCAGATGGCATTAACATTCAGAAACTAGCTAATGATGTTTTCAATGGTGTTCAACTGTCTAATGCCGACATTGCTGGCATTAGAATGCGGTCAGAAGATGTTTTTGATACAACAACAAAAGAAGAAAAAACAGCTATTCATGATTTCACTTCAGTTGATTTCAGTAATATAAATAAAGCTTTGAGAGATAAGGACTATTTTAATAAAATTGGTGGTTCAAAAGAAGAAAATGAGTTAATAAGAAAAAATATAAATAATCATATTAAAAATATAAGCAATGTCATGCACCGTAAAGAAACATCTAATGTTATAAATAAGGATACTATTGTATTTAGATCTAGGTATTGTAAAGAAAACAATAAGGTAAAACGCGGTGGTGAAGAAAAAGCATATTATAAAGCTGTATCAGATAGTATTAAGAATGGTAATGAATCAATTATAACTAGACCTGATTTCATGAGTACAACTTGGGATGTTCCAGATGATTTCGTTGATAATGAATGCTGCTATATTATAAAAATACCAAAAGGAACAAGAGGTCTTGATGTTAGTCATCACAGCGCTCATTCAACCGAGAACGAACTAATAATTGATAAAGGATATCAGTTCAAAGTAGTTGGGATTTATGAATTCAGTAAACTCAGTAAAGATCCGATAAATGATGGTGAAACCAGGTGGGTGTTACACCCACCTGTCATAGCACTAGAATTAATCCAATCATCCGAGTCATTACTTGATAACAGTTGAAATCATATGAATACATGACTTCACTGCCATCAATTAATGCACTACTTACTACTTAATTTAATGCTTGCAAACTGCTAGCTAAATGCAAGCAATTTACCAGACTAGTGCTAGCATGTTAACAAGCAGTCAGCGAGCCAGTAAAACGCTATTGCTAGTTAGTATGTGGTTAATACCATTGCTAATAATAATTGCTAACAATTGCTAGCACGCATTTCATGAGTAATTTTCTATTTTACTTATTTCTTAATCAGAATAATGAAATCATAATGCATATAAATGCAAATGTGAGCAAAATGAAAATTTCATGCTCATCCTACTAATACTAATATTGTTATTATCTTACTTAATATAAGAGTATTTTGCATAAAATACAATTCAATCTTAATCATATATTAGTTATCTTTGTTAACAATATTGTTCACATTCTTTAGCAAATTAGCACTGATAAGCACATACTGTTTAGATATGCTGGTGTAAGTATATTAAGTATATTATAATCTTCATGACTTGCTAATATTGCTAGTATAGTAAATAGTGGAATTGTATCCATTGATAGCAAATTTACTAGTTAATCAGGATAGATTCTTATGAGTAATTATTCTTTTTGAGAGGGACTTGTTGTTATGAGTGGCAAATCAGATTACGGTTATCCAGGGACTGCTTACATTGGTAAGGACGGTCAACCCCACTTATGTCGTACACTACACTCACAACCATGTAGTAAACACGGTGCTAACGAGCATGTAAAAGATGCGAATGGTAATGTCATCCAAGCTCACTCACAGGAAGAATTATATGCTAAAATAAATGCCAGCACTGTAAACAACCTAGGCTTAATGAACCCACCACTACCACCACGACCAATCCCAAATGATGTTAACAGTGTAAACATTGATAGTAAACTACCTGATTATGAAGCCAGTAGGTATCGCAGTGAAGTAATACAAAAAGGTCCCATCAGGGATGCAATCTCACTTGATAACAGTGAGAAAGGTTTTGGAACACCAATTAACCTGATTAATGCATGGTGTCGTAGAAAAGATAAGAATATAACACCATCTGAACGCACTGAACTTGAACATGCTATCATTAGAGACATTTATAATAAACCTGATGCTAATGCTTCACAGGATTATCTTGATGCCCGTGAAATGATACTAGCTGAAGCAGACCCCGCTTTCATAAAACAGCTAGATGAAGAGAATAAGCATCATGCTAGCATGCCAGCAATGCAAACACTAAATAAGACTAGTACTGCTAATCGTAGGGCTGCGAAGATGAATGAGACACCTGCACCACCTAAACCTGGTGAGTTCAGTGATAGAGAGAAAAAACTGAATAAAAAACATCTTGCTGATATGCTTAATGGTGATAATAAGAATAAAACCACTAGTGAGCCACCCGCACCACCAAAAGCAGGTGAATACAGTGATAGAGAGAAAGCACTGAATAAAAAACGCCTTGCTGACATGCTTAATGATGATAAACCAGTTGAATCATCATCTAAAACTAGAAAACCAGTAGCAAGTAAGAATACACCACTACCAAAACCACCACTGCCTACTAATACTGCTAGCACTGCTAAAAATGGCAGCAGTAGTGCAAAAAATAACAGTAAGCCACCATTACCAAGGAATACAACAAAATCATCAGCACATCCAGTGCCATTACCAAAAAATGCGCAATCTCATTCAGATTCTAATAATGCTAGCACGCCAGCAAATGCTAACAGCAAGCCACCGCATCCATCATATACTGGTAATAATGGTAAGCCTCTGAAGCCAGTGCCATTACCTACTGCTGCTAACACTACTGCTGGCACTGCTAACAGTAGTAGTAGTGAAGATGATAAGAAGAATGCGATAATTGATTATAAGAAGAAATTGAATTATATAGCTAAAAGATGTGGTATAGAGCATTATCATGCTTATGAGTTGACATTCGGTGCTGATGCAGCTCGTGATATGCTTGAAAGAGAGGCTAGGAAGGTTCATCTTGATATACCATTACCTGATAAACCAGAGAATGTTACTGAAAGTGAGTTGAGACGAATCACTGAACCTAAAGAAAAACCTCATTCTAAGAAAACATCATTACCTAGAAGCACACCATCGAAATCAAGAACTCATTCAAAATCATCTGGTAATCATGTTCCAATGCCACCGATTAAACCAGTACCATCAAATGAGAACATTTATAAAACCACTAATAAAAAGAATAAGGATGATGAAACCTGGTGGGATTGGATTCTTGAGTAAACCATATATCACCAGTAATACTGTTTACAATTGATTACAATTGCCAGCATTACTGGTGATTTTCTTTTACACACAACACCATTATACATAACTAGTGTTTAGATTTTGTAAGCATTTGCAAGCATTTTACCTAGCATGAAGTGATATTCGGATTCATACTAGGTGATTAATTATTATATTAAGGATTATAGGGTTTTATGAAACGCACTGATGAGAATGAGATTGATGATTACATTCGGATGAAGAAACTTACATTATACGGATGGCTTGGTGTCCCAGTATGGTTCATAGCTTCTATCATAGCTAGTATTATAATGGTTATAATCATGGTAGCATTGCAATCAACTGGCAATGCTGATTTCATTACTATGAATGCTAATGGTAATGTTAATTTATCAGAGCAATCAATGAGTAATGTTATGCTGTTATCAGTGCCATTTGGTATGCTTGCTTATCCAATAATATGGTTAATATTTCCATTCGCACGCAGACAGAATAGATTCGTTCATGGTTATGGTATTAAAGACCTAAAAGAACGCTTGCATACTAAAACAACTAAAAGCGCATGGTTCAAAGGAATTAGCCTTGGTGTATTATGCGGGTTGATAACAACTGTTGGCATGACACTGTTATCAATACTTGCAAATCCAATCCTTAAGAATCATAATCAAGACCAAACAACAACTGCAATGGTTGTTAAAGCTGCTGAATCATTGAAAACAGGTGCGGTTTCATCATCAACTTACTGGCTTAGTTTACTAATGGTCATATGTGCGTTCATAATAGGACCAATCTGTGAAGAACTTGTTTTCAGAGGCTTAATTGGAATGTCATTCAGAGATTCCAACATGTTTAGAAGCCTATCTGATAAAACCAGAATGATAATAATCTGCTTATTATCAGGTGCTTTATTTGGATTAATGCACTACCAGCCAGGCGATACTGTTGTCAGCATGATAACAATGCTATTCACTGGTTTAATCGGAGCATTGTTCTCATGGCTAGCATTATACAAGTTCAACACTGTAGTGCCTACAATGGCAGCACACGTCACTTATAACAGCCTAGCAGTCCTACTAACATTACTGCTAGGAATCTAAAATCTAACTAGTGAGAATATAAGAATAAGTAAATATAATACAAAAACAGTTAGAAAGGATACATGCAATCTTGCAAGCATTACAAAATGATAGTGATGAAGATGATGGTGATATAATACCAGCACCATATCATCAAAGCACTATACCTGATAATGATAATCGTGTGAACACATACGATTTTGATGACATTGATGACACTGATTACAATATTGACTCTGAATCACCAACTACTGTAAGCAATAATACTAGTGCTACTGATGATAATGCTATTGCTAACAATGCTAACAATGTTCACACTCATACTGTAGATAATGATAATGCTGCTATTAATCGTAATGAAATTGCAAATTACATCACTACGCAATGGCAGGTACTTGGAGCTAAACAAGCTGAGAAAAATGCAAGCATAATGCAAGCACAATCAATGCAACCAGTTGTTAACGCCAATGCCAATTATCAGCAAGTGCAAGCATCTTATCCTAATCCAGTTGATTCACAATACCAACTAGCTGATACTACTGCTACTAATAATGAGAGCAGTGAGCCAGTAATGCCTACAAGTGCTAACATGCAATCAAGCCAGCAATACTATTATAATCAAGAACAATCCCAGCAGTATGATGATAATCAAGCTCAACAATTCTATAAAGATAATGTGAATATAGGGCTTGATGGTGATGCTTACATGAATGCAATTCAGAATCCTGATGATGATGAGCAATCAGAGCTTATTGTTGACACTGCTAACAAGGATGCTGGTTATGATTGGTTGAATGGTGGTAAGGATAAGAAGAATCGTATGAAGCGTAAGATTCATGCTTACCTTAAAATGTCAATCATAATAGGTCTTACTGTTATTATAATCCTTGGAGCAATTATACTAGGTAAATCATCAATGCCTGATTATGATGGTTTTAATCATCA
>Ga0256406_1006152_pt1 | contig 12214 bp, 6 predicted proteins | sample RumenRJG_03DNA_FD_185986 | JGI IMG/M metagenome (GOLD analysis project Ga0256406, IMG submission 185986) | Bovine rumen microbial communities from Lethbridge, Alberta, Canada - RJG_03 | ecosystem: Host-associated > Mammals > Digestive system > Stomach > Rumen | place: Canada: Alberta | collected...
ATGATAGGCCGAGTAAAACAAGACGTGTGGTATATAGAAAATTGGAGCTTTTGGTTAGATGTAAGAATCATATTTCAGACTGTTTTTAATATGATAAAAGGAGATAAAGCTGCATATTAACAAGAATTTAGAAAAGAAAAGTAAAAAAGTATTGCACGTTTTATTAAACTTATTTATATTTGCCAAACGTTAATAAATGAATTAGGATAAAACCTATTTCTAATTACCATTATTTAAGAACTGTTGCAAAATAGTTGAAAAATGAAGATAAAACACATTTTAGTAGCATTGACGATGGTCTTGCTATCTCAGACGGGACTAAAGGCGCAAGAGGAGATCGTCTATAATCAGTACTATTACAATTATTACTTGGTCAACCCTGCGGTTGCTGGTGCTGAGCGTTGTACTCACTTCATGTGGACTGGTTTTTATGGTTGGGCAGGAATGGAAGGAAATGAAAAAGAGACTCCTCGTTTTACTACGTTAAGTTTTCGTACTAGATTACGTGGTGGATTGGAGCGCCTAGGTATTGGTGCTTATGCGTATCTGGATAAGAACGGAAACTCTTACAGAAGAGGCGGACAGGTTTCTTTGGGTTATCATATCCCTTTGTCAGGAAGTAGCACGCGTGGCTATATGATGAAGCAGAGAGATATCACACGTCAGTTGTCTTTCGCTCTTGCTTGTGTGGTTAATGGTTATGGCTTTGATGGTTCATTGTTCCAGCAAGGGTCAACAGATATGGTATTGGCGAATGGAGGTGAGGATAAAGGATATTATTTCAATGCCACATTCGGTACATACTTCTTGTTTGATAATTTCTTTGCCGGTGTGACTCTCGCTAACTTGGTTCCGACAAAATTGGAACAGTTGGGAAAAACTGAGCCTATACGTCCTATTAATCCATTCATCTTTTTGGGTTATGATTTCCAGTTAGGAGATGGAATGCAGTTTGAGCCTGGAGCTATGTTCAAGTTTAACATAGATCGTGACGACGATTCTAATGGTACTGCTGAAAATGGAGAAACTAATACTGAGACTAAAAAGGGTAGTCAACGTCAGTTGGATTTCCATTTAAAGTTTATGCAGGATATTCCAGGACGAGATTTTGGATATTGGGTTGAATTGTTGTATCGTCATTCTTTGGATACAGATAATTCGCAGCCATTGTGTTTGAGACCTATGGGTGGTATCAGAATTAAGAAATTTAATATCGGTTATACTTTTGGACTTGGATTGACAGGTGTCAACAAATTCAATAAGGGAGATCATGAGTTGATGTTAAGTTATTCATTCTGTAAGACTCAACATTTCTGTAGATAATAAGAATTTGTTAATAGGAAATGAAGGCGATGTTCGAAAGAACATCGCTTTTTTTATATAAGTCTGCCAATATGCGGTATGGTATTTGTAATTAGAAAATGGTATAGAACGTTTTCTTTGGTTTTCAGTACATAATAGTTGGTTTTTGAGTTTTGTATTTCTTATTCTTCATTTCTCATTATTATTATTACCTTTGTATTCTAAAATTAAGTGTATGGATTTATCAGAGTATAAAAACATTGACGAGAGCAGCATTGGCTTTTTGGAAAATCTTCTTTCTACATATTCACCTTCTGGATATGAGATGGAGGCTGCTCATTGTTGGATGGATTATGTCCATCAGTTTGCTGCTGTAGACAGTGATGTCTTGTGCAATTCCTATGGCGTGATTAATCCAGAAGCAAATTTCAAAGTTATGCTTTGTGGGCATATAGATGAAATTGGCTTTCAGGTTATGCACATTGATGACAATGGATTCATTTATGTCCGCAAGCATGGTGGAATTGATTTGCTGACTGTCCCAGGGACAGAGGTGGTTATTCTTTCTCGAGGCAACAAGGTTAGAGGAGTGATAGGAAAGAAACCCATCCATTTGCAGACTTCTGAGGAACGAGTAAAGGCATTGGATCTTGATAAGCTTTGGATAGATATCGGTGCAGAAAGTGCGGAGGAAGCAAAAGAGATGGTTCAGGTGGGAGATCCTGTTGCCGTTGTTTCCAATGTCTCGTTTATTGGAAAACACAGAATTTCCAGCAAAGGTTTGGATGATAAAATAGGAGCTTTTATCGTAGCTGAGGTGATCCGTCGTCTTTCCAAGGAAGATTTGAAGATTGGAGTCTATGGTGTGGCTTCTTCTCAAGAGGAGGTCGGATGTCGTGGTGCTGTGACAAGTGCGTATAAAGTCAATCCGCAGGTCGGTTTTGCTCTGGATGTCGGCTTTGCTACAGATGTTCCAGATTGTTCCGCAATAAAATATGGAAGTTGTAAATTGGGAGACGGTGCTGTGATCCGTCATTGTGCCGACAATAACGTAGCCTTGGTGCATTTGTTGCAGGATACTGCGGAGGAAAAAGGCATTGTATATCAGAATGTGACAAACACTTCTGCCACTGGAGGTACTGACACATGCAAAATTCAGCTTACAAGAGAAGGTGTGGCGACAGCGTTGATTTCCATTCCGAATAGATATATGCATACACCTGTAGAAGTATGTGATCTTCGTGATGTGGATGCGATTATATCATTGTTGATTGAGACAATAAAGAAGATAAATGAGAATGAGATTTTCGATTTCATTCCTTGTCACAATTATTGAAAATCTATGCTAAATAGGCACTTCAATGATAGTTGTTCGATTTTTAAATAATAAAAGCGATTGGAGAGCCAATCGCTTTTGTTTTTTTAGAAGAAAAATTCAATTGCGCTATAGGAAGCTTTTGAACCGTTCTCCTCAATTTGGATTTTGTTTTCTCTTGCCAGCCAACCGATTGCGGCATATAATTCATCATTCTTTAGTTTTGTTCCCTTCTTCAATTGCTCGAAAGAGAATTTTTCACTCGAAGATGCATTTAAAAACCTCCAAACGACACCGGCATTTTCTCCGATGACTCCAATTAATTTGCTCTCCATACTCTATAGATTTAATTTGCATTTATTTGTATTGCAAATATGTGATTTTTTTTTCTCTTTTGAAAATTTTTCTTCAATTTTTTTTCATGCTAAATTTTATCAAAAAATCTTGCTTTCTCGTTTTGATTCCACAAAAACAAACTAGTTTAGTCGTTTTTTTTCAAAAAAACACTTTTTTGTCTTTTTTTTTATATATTTGCTATCTCATTATGATAAATGTATAATGGAATAATTAATTTACTTTTATAATTTGAAATTTAATAGGGTTAATATATTATGAAAACACAACGTATTTTAGCTTTTTGGCTGATCCTTATTGGGTTGTTGTTGGGTGGTTCTAAAGCTTACGCCCAATGGCCTGGAGGTGGAGGTGCTGCGGGATTAGTCCTTGTGTCTAGCACAGATTTTTCTGTAGCAGGAGGAGAAGATAGTTTCTATCATTCTACTGATCTAGTAACTGGTTTTGATGGTGTTGTTAAGCCTCACATATTTGTCGGTAATGGTTATAAACTACCGCCAAATGTGGCATCTTCTTTGGATCAAGGGAAAGGAGGAAGTGCGGAAGGTACTTTTCTAAGTGGAAGATACTATGGTATTTCATATAATTCCCGTCAGTTGGATTCCTTAAGAATGGATGAAGCTAAGGGAGATTGGGGAATAGTGTTTAGCTCTGGAGATAAAGCGATATCTGCTAATACTCTTTTGCTCAACTATCGAGTTCGAGGGTTGAAGAACGGAGGTAAGTATAGAGTTGTTGTAGAATATTGTAATCCTTTGAGTAAAGATTATTTGAATCAACAAAGTAAACTTAATACAACCTCACAAAAAAATAAAGGACCATATTTATCAAGCTCTTATAATGCGAGATTAAAAATCGGTACAAATAATTCAACTCCAGATGGTGTCGATGCTGGAGTTCCGATGACAGCGGGAGATTGTGAAGTCTCGACTATCAATTCTCCAGTTAGTTCGGATAACCGTCAAGGACCTATTACAAATGAAACGTTGGATGTCAATATTTATTTGACACAATCGGGTTCTTACGCTGCTGTAAAAATTAAAAGTATCAAGGTATATGCGGAGTTGGATCCTAAAATCATGGGTAAAACTTCTGAATGTGTCGGTGGAAAAACAGCCACTTTCAAATTGAATAATACTTTTATGAATTGTACGTATCAGTGGTATAAAAATGCTACTGCAATCCCTGGTGCAACTGGTTCTTCATATACTCATGAAACTGGTAATGTGGAAGATGCTGAGTTTGACTATTATGTGGTTGTGACAACACCTTCAGGGGATAAAGTAAAGTCGAATACAATACATTTTGTTGACGTTCATTGTTGCTCTGATCCTAAAACAGGACAACCAATGGATGAAAAACTTATTTGGCAAGATGATTTTGGTACTTTTACAAAAAAAGGTAGTTATTGGGTGTGGGATTATTCTGATATCAATAACCCGGTAAAAGCAGAGAAAAAAGCTCCGGATGGATGGACTTACGAATTGCCTTATGATATACCAGGGGCGAGTTATCTTTCTACTGTTTATGGAGAAGGAACATATTCAGTCGCTGCAAATGTGACTTGTACTTGGGACGGTGCTACTACAGGTACAGTATGGGAATGGCAAGCATACACGTTTTATGGAGATTCTCCTAAAACTTATGGAGAAACTTTTGCTCCTGACCATACATATAATGGCAGTGATTATGGAGCTATGTTATTTTTGAATTGTGGAAATGAACCGGATGCTATTATTTATGATAAAGAAATTGATGGATTGTGTGAGAAAGATGTCAAGGTAAAATGTTTTGTAAGTAACTGGTCTCGTTCGACAAATCCTGTTAAAATTAAGATTCGAGTAACTGATATGATTTCTGGTCTTTCCCAGACATCAAGTACTATTGAACGTTTTGCTGAACAGACTGGAGCAACAAGCTATGATTCAGAGACAGCATGGGAAGAAGTTTCAATTCCAATTACGTTGACGGGAGCTTCTCCTAAACTTAGATTTGAGATTATATCTGTAGGAGGTGGTGACACTTATAATCATGATGGAAATGACTTGCTTTTGGATGATATCCAAGTATGGACATGTACTCCTCCAAGTGTAAAGTTGTTTTTTGATGAAGATTGGATAGTAGAGGATACGTCTTCTTGTATTGGTGATGATATAAAATTATATGTTGAGGAATCTACGATGATCACTTCTTTCTATAAAGGAAATGGTCGTTATGTGTATCAGTATTCTTTGGAAGATCCAAGTAAATTAATAAATACATCATGGAAACCGGTGCCAGGAAGTAGTATTACAAAAGATCCGATATTGCCTAATTTGAAAGATGTTTTTGAAGGATTGAATCCAGATGACAAGGTTTATTTCCGTGTCGTTCTTGGTAGTGAGGAAACTATGAATACATTGGGTCTAAACCATGAGTTTAATCCAAATGAAGCATGTGCTTCGTATACAGTTTCTGATCCAATTGAAGTCACAGTAAAATGTGATGCTTGTACTGAACCAGCTGACATAATTAAGATTAAGTCAGATAAGAAAGCAACTGGAAAGAAGAACAAAAAAGATGTGATAGAGTTGTGTTATGGTGAAAGTGTTACTCTTTCTCAGGCGGCAGATATCACACCTGATAAAGCTGATTGGGCGTCTGCTGATTTTGAAGGATTCGCTATCAAATGGTTTGAAGCGGAGAAACCTGGAGATATGTTGGGAGCAAAAAGTGTTTTGAATGGAACGGTTTCTCCTAAGGTTGTTAAGTATGACGATGTTTCTCTTGGAGGAACAGAAATGCCAGTTGTCCTGTTTGCAGTAGATGCATTATATTTAGATGGTAAATGTAAGACTGGGGATACAATATACATAAAGTTTAATCTGGTACCTGATGCCGAATTCCGAAACCCTAAGACAGAGTTCTGTGAGGGCGAAGGCAAGGACTTGGTAGACATGACGTTGACAAATGGATCTGCGTCCGACTATACGATTCGTTGGTGGAAGGGTGCGGACACATTGAGCGGCACGTCACTAGGAGAGGACAAGGATGCGGCGTTCTTCGAGGGCTTGAAGTCGGATGAGGGAGGCATGTTCAGCTACCAGCTTGTGGACAACAAGACAGGCTGTAAGGGAGACGTTCATAACTACGAGGTGACTGTCAATCCTATTCCTCCTGCGCCAAAGGACGAGAAACTCCAGTTCACGATAAACGGAGACAGCCATGAGATCCTGACAACGGCTAAGTTCGGCCAGACGCTTGACGCCTCGCTGAAGCTAGTGTGGTTCAAGTCACCGTCAGAGCCAAACACGAAGGCGGAGAAGTCAGTCGAGATCGACCGATCGGTAGCGACGACAACCCCATACGAGTTCTACATAGCGTACCAGGACGGCGACTGCTTCAGCGAGAGAGCCAAGGTGGAGGTAGAGGTTCTAGCCGCTCCGGCGCCTTCTGTGAAGGACATCGATTTGTGTAAGGACGGCACGTACGACGCGATGGAGGGAATCTCAGCCACAGACGCTCCAGACTATGAGCTGATCTGGTTCAAAAGCCCGACAGACACAGCCGGCAAGGCATTGTCGTCGGCACCTACAGACGTTGTGGATGTGACGAAGCCAGGCAAGTACACCCTTTATGTGGCCCAGCGCGCGACAACAGAGCCATACGCCCAGAGTGAGGTGGTAAGCTTCGATGTGACGGTATACGACGTGAAGGAGCCAGTAGACATGAGCCGACACGAGTACTGCGCGAACGAGACAGCGGAGGAACTAAAGGCGGACATGGTGAAGGATGAGAAGAACTACTACTACGCGGACGAAATAGTGTTCGTGTCAGGAACAAGCGAGTCGTCGACATTCATACCAAACACAAAGATGTCGTCGTCGCAGACATACGAATACCAGGCGTACCAGAAGTTCACGACTCCGGAGTCGAAGAGGGAGTGCAAGGGCCCAAGCATAGACATCAAGGTGGATGTGGTGGCGGTGGACAAGCCAAAGGTCAACCACTCGGTGAGCTACGTGAAGAGCGAGGCCCAGCAGACAAAGGAGTTCAAGGATATACTTGAGAAGAGCCCGGACGCGATAGACGATGTTCCCGGACAGACGCTGTTGTGGTCGAAGGAAGAGTCAGGCACCTATGTGAAGGGATCGACATCGTCGTCGAAGCCATATTACGACGAGCTGGCTCCAGTAGGCTCAGTGGAGAAGCAGGAGCGCTGGGTGAAGTGGCAGCTGGAGACGGCAGCCGGATCTGTGTGCGAGAGCGAGCCTGAGAAGATAGACATCACGATCAGCTCTACGCCTGCTCCGATAGTGAAGAAGATAGAGATCTGCGAGGAGGTGTTCAAGAGTGGAAGCATAGCAGCAGACAAGGAGCCTGCGAACAACGCTGAGGTGAACGACAACGGCGGCAACCTTCCGGACGCCTCGTCCTACCAGCTTGTATGGTTTATGGACCAGACAGACGCGGACGCATCCATGACAGACGCGAGCAAGCTGTCGAAGGGATCGACAACTGCGCCGTCGCTGACAGAGGCGTTCTCCGGAGTGACAATGACAGACCAGACAGTGTCGGAGTGGACCAAGTCCCTGTATGTCGTGCAGTCGTACGATGACGGAGCAGGAAATGTGACGACGTCTCCTGCGTCAGAGATGAAGCTGGTGGTCAACGCGACGCCTAAGCTGAGCGAGATAGCCCACGCTCCGGTATGCGACGGACCGGTGAATTTGACGGACAACAAGTATTGGAATGTGAGCAACGGAGTGAAGGTTGACGCGGAGTACTCGTTCGGAGGCTCGTCAGTGACCAAGAACGCGTCGAACCTGACTCAGGAGGGCGAGTACACGATTGTTGGAACCTCGTCTCTCGGATGCAAGTCAGACGAGCTGATCCTGCAGCTAGATATAAGGAAACTGTCGATCGATATGGACCCTAGGTCTGAGACCTGCCCTGGAGACAATGTGGAGCAGGAGGTGAGAATCGACTTCACATACAACGACAAAGGAGCCGAGGCGATGGCGAACAATGTCAAGCTGTCATGGACATCCGAGGAGAAGACATCAAGCAAGCCGACCCAGGATGGAGAGATAAGCGGACCAGCCGAGAAGTCGTTCATGTATAAATCTGGCAATTTCGACGGCAAGGCCGGCGACACGCACACAATCACTGTGACAATGACCGACGGCTACTGTACGGCGACAACAAAGCAGACGGTGGAGATCGGCAACGGACCAGCCGGCGGAACATACTCATGGAGCGAGCAGGGCAACGAGTCAGTGGAGAACGGCAAGAGCATACCGCTGACCGACTCAAACAAGGAGAATATAGAGATCAACGCGTGTGGAGACGCTGTGACAGTGGACTTCAGCAAGGTGGAGATGGACAGCGGAAGCGAGGTCGAGTGGTTCAAGACCCAGGACTACACGTCGGCGCCAGCAAAGACAGGCGTGTCTCCTACATTCGGCAAGAACGACTACGGCAAATATTTTGTCCGCTACATGAACCACTGCTACGCATACGCGACAGTGACCATCATAGACGCGTCAGTGACGATCAACACAGTGTCCGACGGCTCGGTGGTCAAGTGTGAGGACGACGAGTACAAGATCGAACTTGATGTTGTGAGCAAGGCAGGCAAGGCGACACGCGAGTGGTACAAGGACGACAACCTTTACGCCAACAACAGCGACGGACTGTCGTTCGTGCCGTTGAAGAAGAAGGACGAGGGAAATTACCGTGTGGAGTACCGCTACGACGGATGCCGAGCAGAGCTTGATGTTGTGGACCTGAAGGTGAAGGAATATGTGAAGGTAGACGTGGACAGCTACGAGATGTATGAGGGCAAGAAGAGCTACATCACCATAGCAGGAGAGGATGCGACAGCACCTTTCAAATTCAGCGTTCCGACAGACGCTTCCGACATAGCGGCGTTGAAGCCGACCAAGACGGAGAAGACATCAAGAAATGAGGGCACATTGTCAGCTGGCAACGCATCGTTCGATGTGGCAGCGGTGGATGAGGACCACATAGTGAACGTCAAGTTCGAGAGCGACGACTATTGTATGGGCGAGGTAGACTTCCAGGTGTTGAGAGATGCGAAGCTTGTATTGAAGGCTAATTTGGATACGGCGATGTGTCTGAACGAGGAGAAACCGTTCACGATAGACACAATAGGAACGGGAGCGTTCCGCCGCCCAGGAGCAGAACTGAAGATCACCGCGGCAACGGAGAAGGGAAGCGAGACACAGGAGAAGGGCTTCAACGTAGTGTCCGACACACTTAGAAAGAACGTGAGCCCTCGCGAGACGACGACATACAAGGTGTCGTTCACATACGGCAAACAGCATGTCGACACGACGATAAAGGTTACAGTGTACAACTTCAAGGTTGAGCCTGTAAACGAGAGAATCTGTTCCGGAGAAGAGATCAGCCTCAAGGCTACAGTGACACCAGCGGGATCAAAGATAGAGTGGTTTGACGAGGACAAGACAACGTCGCTGGGAGAAGGCGACGGCATACTAGTGTCTCCTGTGTTCGACGGACCTGTGTCCGCTCAAAAGAGCCAGCACAGGTATTGGGCAAGACCATTCAGTGAACTTGTTACGTGCACTAGCTCTGGAATGACGCCGCTGCTTGTAGATGTGTTCCGTCCGTTGGAGGGAGACATAGAGGACAAGACGATATGCGAGGGCGAGAATGTGAGAATCGACGCTGGAAGCTACGGAGCCAACACATATACGTGGATTATAAACGGCGATTCGATAGTAGGATCGCGCTACTATCAGGACAAGCCTACGGAGACAACCACATATCATGTTTTCATGAAGCGAGGCGATGTCTGTGAGGCAGAGGACCAGGCAACGGTAACGGTTACGACGAATCCTGTGATAGCTTCAATTGATTCTGTAGGATACAGAGATGTAGATATCGTGATGGACCCATCGTTCGGAACCCCTGCGTTCCGTTACAGCATAGACGGAGGCGAGTGGACGGAGAACACACATTTGACAGGACTGAAGTACACAGCCCACACGATATTGGTGGAGGATGCTAACGGATGTTCGCTGTTGGATACGTTTGTCGTCAAAGATCCAGCGTTGGAATTCCCGAACTGGTTCTCTCCAAACGCAGACGGCGAGTTTGAGAACTGGACAGTGCCTGGAATCCAGGAGACATATCCTGAGGCAGAGTTCACAATCTACGACCGATGGGGAAAGAAACTTGTAGAGTTCAAGGGATCAGATGACGGTTGGGACGGCTCATATAACGGAGTGGCGATGCCGTCAACAGACTACTGGTACGAGTGTGTCGTTCGAGAGATCGACAAGGTCTACACCGGACACTTCACACTGATCAGAAGATAATCAAACGGATTATATGATACAAAAAAGGTTGCGAGCAATCGCAACCTTTTTTGTTTATGAAATTAATGTTATGTCTGATCGAGATTTTTGAACACGGAAATAACTAATTTGTGGATTATAATAATTATTTTTGTGTTTGTGATAGAATTGATTTATGAATAGATTTTTTTTATACCTAATACTCTTTTTTTTCGCATCTTGTCATGAAGAAAAAGCGACGTTGGATGAGACGGTTGATTTTTCTGCCTGGAATTTATCAGCCCCGCCTGATACACTTTGGGGTGTTGATGTGAGCCATTATCAGGGAAAAATTGATTTTGACGAATTGGAGGAGGGAGCTCATTTTGTTATACTCCGTGCCTCTATTGGCTCCAACGGAAAATGTGACCAGCGTTTTTATGGCAATTATGCAAGAGCTGCAAAGTCTCATTTGTTGCTCGGCTTTTATCATTTCTTCTATTTTGACCGTGACGGAGAATTGCAGGCAAAAATTTTTTTGGATGCCACGAATGGCAAACGAAATAATTTTCCTCTGATAATTGATTTTGAAGAGTCGAAAGTGGTCAACAATCCAAAAGAAATGAATATAGACTCTTCTGTATATAATTTGCGAAATATGGTTGATTATCTTCAATCACAGGGAAAAGACGTGATGATTTATTCCAATCGTCATTGTTATGCAAAATATAAAATAGCGTCAAATTTTCCTGGCGTTAAGTTATGGGTGGCTGATTATAACGCGATGTTTGTGACGGAGGATTTCCCTGACTGCTATATCCAGCAATATGCCTGCGACGGGAGTGTTTATGGAATATCTGCGGACGTAGATTTGAATGTTATCGTCGACAGTAAGAAGATCATCAAGCCAGAAATGCAGCCTTAATGGTGATTTTTTCATGTTTTTTTCATCAGTTTCACGTCATTTGGTGCTATCTTTGCCTAAATTTTGAACAATGTTGAAAAAATACAGATATGACAAGAGAAGAATTATTTGAGAATATCAAGAAGAAGCAGTCGTTTCTTTGTGTCGGTCTTGATACAGACGTGAACAAGATTCCTGAGTTTATGTTCGACAAATACGAAGGCGACTATATATTCGAATTCAATAAGCAGATAATTGACGCAACTGCCAAATATTGCGTCGCATACAAACCTAATTTGGCATTCTATGAGAGTCTTGGACTTCAAGGATGGGATGTCCTAGAGCGTACCGTCGACTATATTCGCAGCAATTATCCGGACATGTTCTTGATTGCCGACGCTAAACGTGGCGATATTGGCAACACTTCCGCTATGTATGCCCGCACATTCTTTGGCGCAATGGATTTCGATTCTGTTACTGTGGCTCCTTATATGGGAGAGGATTCTGTGTCTCCATTCTTGACATATGAGGGCAAGTGGGTGACTCTTCTTGCGTTGACATCAAACAAGGGAGCTTTCGATTTCCAGTTTATGAAGGATGCTGAGACAGGTGACACATTGTATCAGAAAGTTTTGAAAACATCTAAGAATTGGGGTAATGCTGACAATATGATGTATGTTGTCGGTGCAACCAAAGCTGATATGCTTAGTGATATACGTGAGATTATTCCTGATAATTTCTTGCTTGTGCCAGGTATCGGAGCCCAGGGTGGTAGCCTAGAGGAGGTTGTGAAACATGGTATGAACAGCCAGTGTGGTCTTCTTGTCAATTCTTCACGCGCCATTATATACGCTGCCAACGACGAGACATTTGCTGAGGCGGCTGCTCGTGAGGCAAAGAAGGTGCAGGAACAGATGGCTGGATTCTTGAAGGCTGCGGGAATGATTTAATTGTTTGGGTAGACAGAGTAATGCGCACAAAAATCATCAACGACCCGGTACACGGATTTGTCAACATTCCGGAATTCATTTATGA
>Ga0256406_1006153_pt1 | contig 12211 bp, 9 predicted proteins | sample RumenRJG_03DNA_FD_185986 | JGI IMG/M metagenome (GOLD analysis project Ga0256406, IMG submission 185986) | Bovine rumen microbial communities from Lethbridge, Alberta, Canada - RJG_03 | ecosystem: Host-associated > Mammals > Digestive system > Stomach > Rumen | place: Canada: Alberta | collected...
GCGGGTTCTTTGATCTCACTGAATACTACCAGTCTCTGCATGTAAACTGTTGAAAGCGCCGTGTACCGAACGGTACGCACGGTGCTGTGAGAGGACGGGGGCTAATCACCCCCTCCTACTCGATTTTTACCGGCGGTTTGTTCATTCCGGCTTTTCCCTGCCTGTCCGTTTTCGCTCCTGCGGCGCTTTATAGCCGTGGAGCGGTATCAGGCGCTGGTTGCGGCTGCCGCGAAACAGCAGGGTGATATCTTTCTGCTCTTCGATAAACTCGCCGTCGACGATCAGATCAATGCAGGAGAGCATATCATCCGTCACGTCCGTGTGTACGCATCCGCCCTCGGCCAGGTCGGTATCATAGGTGTAGCCCGTGTAGCACCAGATATCTTTGTGCGGAAAGGCCGCACGCACGCGCTGCAGGAAACCCGCCAGCACCTGCTGGTTCTCCGGCTCAAACGGCTCGCCGCCCAGCAGCGTCAGCCCCTGAATATAGTCCGGCTTCAGGGCTTCCAGAATGGCGTCCTCCGTTTCTCTGGTGAAAGGCTGCCCATAGCTGAAATCCCAGGTCATCTGGTTAAAACAGCCCCGGCAGTGATGACGGCAGCCGGATACGAAAAGGCTGACGCGGACGCCCGGTCCGTCGGCAATATCAAAATATTTTATCTCAGCGTAATTCATCATCCAGCTCCGTTTTCATGGCGGCAAAAGCCGCTGCATTTTTACAGGTGCAGAACGCGGTCTCTGATTTCCTGCGTCCGTCCCTGGTTCCAGAATTGCGTGCCGATATAGCCGCAGGTTCTTCTTGCCACGGACATCTTGCTCTGGTCGGTGTTGCCGCAGTTCGGGCAGCGCCAGATCAGTTTGCCGTGCTCGTCTTCCTTGATCTCGATCTCTCCGTCGTAGCCGCAGACTTCACAGTAGTCGCTCTTGGTGTTGAGCTCGGCATACATGATGTTATCGTAAATAAACTGCATGACGGACAGTACAGCCGGGATGTTGTTCTGCATATCCGGCACCTCCACATAGGAGATCGCGCCGCCCGGTGAGAGCTTCTGGAACTCGGCTTCGAATTTGAGCTTCGAGAAGGCATCGATATTCTCACGCACGTTGACGTGGTAGGAATTGGTGATGTAGTTGTGGTCCGTCACATCTTTGATGATGCCGAAACGCTTCTGCAGACATTTCGCGAACTTGTATGTCGTCGATTCCATCGGCGTGCCGTAGAGGGAATAGCTGATGTTTTCTTCCTTCCTCCACTGCGCGCATTTGTCATTCATATGCTGCATGACAGCCAGGGCAAATGGCTTTGCCTCCGGGTCCGTGTGACTCTTGCCGGTCATGTAGACGCACATCTCATAGAGGCCGGCATAGCCAAGCGAAATCGTGGAGTAGTTGTTGTACAGGAGCTTATCGATGGTCTCGCCCTTCTTCAGACGCGCCAGTGCGCCGTACTGCCAGAGTATCGGTGCGCAGTCGGAAATCGTGCCGCAAAGGCGTTCATGGCGGCAGCGGAGTGCGCGGTGGCAGAGCTCGAGACGCTCATCGAAAATCTTCCAGAATTTATCCATATCGCGGCCGGAAGAGCAGGCTACGTCTACGAGGTTGATCGTCACGACGCCCTGGTTGAAACGGCCGTAGTATTTATGTTTGCCCTCTTTATAAGTATTGCAGCCGGAGACGTCGCCCTCATCGCAGCTGCCATCGTCCGGTGTCAGGAAAGAGCGGCAGCCCATGCAAGGGTAGACATCGCCCTTGAGCTCACGCATCTTCTTGGCGGAAATGTAATCCGGCACCATGCGCTTGGCCGTGCATTTTGCCGCGAGAACGGTGAGATCCCAGTATTTTGAGCCCTCGCGGATATTGTCTTCATCGAGAACATAGATCAGTTTCGGGAACGCCGGTGTGATCCAGACGCCCTTCTCGTTCTTGACGCCCTGCATACGCTGTATGAGCACTTCCTTGATGATCGCGGCGAGATCCTCTCTGGTCTGTCCTTCCGGTACCTCGTCGAGGTACATGAACATCGTGACGAAAGGTGCCTGGCCGTTGCAGGTCATCAGCGTGATCAGCTGGTACTGGATTGTCTGGATGCCGCTGCGGATTTCATCGGCAAGACGGTGCTCGACAATCTTGGAAATGATCTCCTCGTTCATATCTTCGCCGCAGGCCTCGCGTTCTTCGATGACCTGTTTCCGGATTTTCCGGCGGCTCACATCGACGAACGGCGCCAGATGCGAGAGTGTGAAAGACTGGCCGCCGTACTGGTTGGAAGCCACCTGTGCGACGATCTGTGTCGTCACGTTGCATGCCGTGAAGAAGCTGTGCGGTTTTTCGATCATGGTCTCGCTGATGACCGTGCCGTTCTGCAGCATGTCCTCGAGATTGATCAGGTCGCAGTTGTGCTCACGCTGTGCGTAGTAGTCGGCATCGTGAAAATGAATGATGCCGGCATCGTGTGCCTTGACAATGTCCTCCGGCAGCAGAATACGCTTTGTCAGATCCTTGCTGACCTCGCCGGCCATGTAGTCGCGCTGCGTGGAGTTGATGACAGGGTTCTTGTTGGAATTTTCCTGCTTGACCTCCTCATTGCTGCGGTCGATCAGGGAGAGAATGCCGTCATCGGTGGTATTGGATTTTCTTGCCAGCGTTCTTTTGTAGCGGTAGCGGACATATTTCTGCGCCACCTCGAAACCGCGCATCTCCATGATACCGGTCTCGACCATATCCTGAATGTCCTCGACGCTGACCGCGTGCGGTGACTTCGCCACCTCGGCGGAAACATTATCGGCGACTGCCTGAATCTGGTAGACATTCATCTGATGAATTTTATCGACTTCGTTGTTGGCCTTGGCGATCGCATTGTAGATCTTGGACTCGTCAAATGCGACCTCCTGTCCGTTTCGCTTGATAACATTGGTCGTAACGGTGACCGTACTGCCTTCCATCATATCCATCCTCCAAATTAATATATCTGTCTATTGTCATTATTTACAGAATTGTTCTTACAACTTCGCACAATTCAGACGATTTTTGCAAGACATGTGCAGAAGAACCGTATTATGGTACAACTACAATATTTGGCATAAATTATTCGCCGACCACAATATCTTGTATCTTCGTGCATTCCTATAGTATCACATAATATCTGGAAAGTGAACCGGGAAAATACAAGATTTGGTATCTTGCAGATTAAAGGCCACTAAACTGTGTATTTACGGGGCTTTTTACGGGGGCAGGATTTGTTGACTTTGCGCTGTTTTTCGGGTAAGATACAGAAAACGGGGAAAGTTTAAATACAAACTGAATAGCTGCCGCGGACGCCCTGTCCGCCGGCGGCAGGGGATACAGCTGGAGAAAGATTATGATGAATCTTGATACGGAAGTTTTATTTAACGGAATGATGCTTAGAAAATTCAGGACGCTGCAGTACAGGGAAGTGACGCAGAAGTACGGTCTGCAGGTGATTGACCTGATCGTACTGCGTTTTCTCTCCGGCTCGGGCAGCCGCAACACGCTGGCCGATATGGAAAAGCTCTGTCTTTTTACGAAGGGACACCTTTCCCAGTCCGTAAAGCGCCTGCAGGAGAGCGGTTATCTGCGCAGTGAGACAGATCCGAAGGACAGGCGCCGCGTACACAATTACCTCACCGACAAGTCTTCCGAGGTCGTCGCGGATTTCAATGCGGCGACGGACAATGCAATGGATTCCATGCTGCGCGGCTTTTCAGATGAGGAGAAGGAGGAGCTTGTCCGATGCATCCGGAAGATCAACAGCAACATCCAGGATTACATTCAGGAAAACACCGGACACAAATGACGATGGCAGCGAAAGAGAATCTGTACCTGCCTTATACCAGCAATGAGATCGAGCCGATTGACACATCCGGCGGATACGGCGTGCGTCCGGGACTCTACAACCTGCGCGGCGCGACCGCGCTGCCGGGCGGCATCGTCAATTTCACGGTGATTTCGCAGGGGGCGTCTGCCGTAGATCTCGTGCTGTTCAGGCCGGGCGGCCGGACGCCGTATGCGCGGCTGCCTTTCCCGGATACCTACCGCGTCGGCAGCGTCTGGTCGATGATGGTTTTCGGCCTCGATATCAGCACATTTGAATATGCCTATCAGGTGGACGGGCCGTATGACCCGAAGGCAGGTCTTCTGTTTGACAGGAAGAATTACCTGCTGGACCCGTATGCGCGTGCCGTGACCGGTCAGAGCATCTGGGGCCGCCGGAATGACCAGTTCTACAAGGCACGTGTCGTGCAGAATGATTTTGACTGGAAGGACGAGAAGCGTCCGGACATCCCGGTCGAGGATCTGATCATCTACGAGGCACATGTGCGCGGTTTTACGCGCGATCCCTCGTCGGGCGTCAAGGAACGCGGCACGTACCTCGGCATGATGCGCAAAATCCCGTATCTGAAGGAACTGGGCGTCAACGCGGTTGAGCTCATGCCGATCTTCGAGTTTGACGAGAACCGCGACGAGCGCACCTATAACGGGCAGCGGCTCCTCAATTACTGGGGCTACAATACGGTCAGTTTCTTTACGCCGAATACAAGCTACGCCTACAACCGGGAAAACAATCACGAGGGCGATGAGCTCCGTATGCTGATCCGCGAGCTGAACCGCAATGGCATCGAGGTAATCCTCGATGTTGTGTTCAACCACACGGCGGAAGGCAATGAGAAGGGCCCGTCGTTCTGCTTCAAGGGCTTTGACAACAACATTTACTATATGCTGACGCCGGACGGCTATTATTATAATTTCAGCGGCTGCGGCAATACGATGAACTGCAACCATCCGTTTGTGCAGGAGATGATTCTCGAGTGCCTGCGCTACTGGGTGATCGACTATCACGTGTCGGGATTCCGCTTCGATCTGGCCAGCATACTCGGCCGCGACAATCACGGCCGGCCGCTCAGCGATCCGCCGCTTCTGCGGCTGCTCGCAGAGGATCCGGTGCTCTCGCATGTCAAGCTGATTGCAGAGGCATGGGATGCCGGCGGTCTCTATCAGGTCGGCAGCTTTTCCCATCTGAAGCACTGGGCGGAGTGGAACGGCCGCTACCGCGATGACATGCGGGATTACCTCAAAGGAAATCTCGATATGACCGGCGTGGCAGTCAGCCGGATTACCGGTTCGACGGACCTGTACAATCCGGATGTCCGCGGCTTCGGCGCTTCTGTGAATTTCCTGAACTGTCATGACGGGTTTACGCTGTATGATATGTACAGCTATAATGATAAACATAACGAGATGAACGGCGAAGGCAACCGGGACGGTTCCAACGACAACCGCAGCTGGAACTGCGGCGCGGAGGGGGAGACCGATGACCCGGCGGTGAATGCGCTTCGCCGGAAGATGGCAGCCAACGCCATCGCCGTTCTGATGATGAGCCGGGGGACGCCGATGATCCTTGCCGGCGACGAATTTCTGAATTCGCAGCAGGGCAACAACAACAGCTACTGTCAGGACAATCCGATTTCCTGGCTGAACTGGGGCGATCTGCAGAAGAACCGCGATCATTTTGCATTCGTGAAGTTCATGATTGCCTTCCGGAAGGCGCATCCCGCCATCCGCCGTCACAGCGGCGGCGGAACCTACGGGCTGCCGGATATCACGGTATCCTGGCCGGTGGAAAACGAGCATGCGCTGGCGGTTGTCTATGCCGGCCCGGACGATGCCGGCCATGATGACGCGGTCGGCCTGGCTGTCAATGTTTTCTGGGAGGAGCAGGACGTGGTTCTGCCGGAGATGCCGCAGGGCGTGCGCTGGGCCGTCGCCGCGGATACGACCGGCTATTACCTGCCCGACCGGATCGAAAAGGACGGGACACCTTATCTGCTGGAGAGCAATGTGCTGCATCTGGCTCCGCGTTCCGCTGTTGTACTTCGGACTGTAACAGCACAAACTGAATAAGGAGGAAATGAACATGAACATGACCTACAGTGATAAGACGCCGATCATCGCGACCATCGCCAAGATTGCTGCGGGCATTCTGCTGCTGATCAATGCGGATTTCTTTGTTTCGCTGATCTTCAGGATCTCAGGTGTCTGCATGCTTGTGGCTGGCGTGTACTATCTGGTTCAGTATTTTACCTATAACCGCAGCACGGGCAACCTGACGCGGGCGATCATCTGGCTGGTACTGGGTGCGATCTTTGCTTTCGGCACCAGTATACTGATGGGCATCTTCCCGGTACTGATGGCGATGTTTGCCATCCTGCTGCTGATTTCCGGCATCGCGCAGATTCAGGTGGCCGTCGGGATGGTCAGTGCGCATGTACCGGGTGCGGGACTGCAGCTGGTCTCCACGGTGCTGACGATTGTCATTGCGCTGCTGGTGCTTTTCAATCCTTTTGATACGGTCAATGTACTCTGGAAGATAACCGGCGTTCTTCTGATCATTAACGGTCTGATTGACGCCAATGTATTCCGTTTCATGAAGAACCAGGTGTGAGATGAGGAAAAAAAATACGATCGCAGCGCTGCTGATGGCGGCGCTGCTTTGTTTTAGCGGGTGTGCGCAGGCAGATACCGGGGCAGATATGACAAGGGCGCCGGCCGGGGCGCAGACACAGGAAGATACGGAGACGGAGACGGCGCTGCAGACGGAAGACGAGGCGCAGCCCGCCGGGGAGACAGAAACCGCTCTCTCAGATAAAGACGGCACGCTGGACATCTATTTTCTCGATGTCGGCGAAGGCGATGCCGCCTTCCTGACCTGCGGCGGCGAGAGCATGATGATCGACGGCGGCAATCCGGAGGATTCCGATAAGATCTTCAGTTTTCTGACGCAGCAGGATGTCACGCAGCTGAAGTACATCATTGCCACGCATCCGCACAGCGACCACATCGGCGGTCTTTCCGGTGCGCTCGTGAAATGCGGCGCGCAGACGCTTCTGACGCCGGCCGATTCCTATGACAGCGACGCGTTTGCCGACATGATGCGCTATGCCGGCGAGAAAAACGTGCAGGTCGTAAAACCGTCACCGGGCGATACGCTGACGCTCGGCGGTGCGGAAATCGAAATCCTGGCTCCGGATGAGACGGATTTTCAGACAGGTGAGGAAACCTCGGTCAACAATATTTCTATTATATGCAAGGTGACATACGGCAGTACGTCGATGCTGTTTACGGGAGATGCCGAGGCGGAGGAAGAAGAAGAGCTTCTGCGTTCCGGGGCAGATCTGCACGCGGACGTACTCAAGGTCGGCCATCACGGAAGCGATACCTCGACAGGAGAAGAATTTCTGCGCAGCGTCAGTCCGACCGACGCGGTTATCTCTGTCGGAGCGGACAATTCCTACGGCCATCCGTCGCAGACCGTGCTGGACCGCCTGACGCAGGTCGGCGCCGCGGTGTACAGGACGGACCTGCAGGGAGACATCCATCTGCAAAGCGACGGCACGCAGCTGACCTTTGAGACAGAGAAACAGGCACAGCAGCCGGTGACGCGCAGCAACGTGCAGCAGGCACAGACGCAGGCAGCGGATGAGCAGCCGCAGGCCTCCGGTGAGCAGACGCGGACCGACTATGTGCTCAACGCCAACACGAAGAAGTTCCATTACCCGGACTGCCCTTCCGTGGCAAAAATGTCCGAGAAGAACAAAATCTATTATACGGGCACACGGGATGAAGTCATACAGATGGGCTATGAACCCTGTGCCAACTGCAATCCATAGCAGCACACATGCAAAAGGAGCCATCCGGCGTAAGCCGGATGGCTCCTTTTGCATGGATGCCCTTTTACTCGAGGCATCTGTCATAGAAATCGACGAATTTCGCGATCATCTCGTCATCTTTGCGGGAGAGCAGCTGCCAGAGCTCCATCTCTTCCTCTTTCATGATGTAGCCCTGTTCGTCAAACTTGCGGTAGAGCTCCCGTTCGCGCTGATCAATGTCAGGCGGCGTCACGACGTTGTGATTGCGCCCTGTCAGCAGCCAGTGCTCAAAACCTTTGTGCCCTTCCAGCGCCTTGCAGATTTTCAGATAGCTTTCTGTATAATCGACAATCGAGTCGTCACGGCTGTGGACGGCCAGAACAGGACAGTCCGTGCGGGCAAGGCCTTCGGCGGACGTATAACGGTTGAGCTTGCCGTATTTGAGCTGCATCATCGAGTTGAATACCGGGATGACGGCGGTATGCAGTACGCCGATCCGGCGGACGATGGACGGCCTTGTGATCTCATTCGGGTCGTTGAATGCGGCCACGGAAATAATGCCGCGGACATTATACTGCTTCAGGCAGAAGACCGTATCGGCGGCGTAGCCGCCCCAGGAATGTCCGTATAGCAGAAGAGGGAGCCGTGACAGTTCCGGGTCCTCCTCGATGCGGTCGAGCACCGTTTTCATATCGAGCACATGCTGCGGCAGGCCGAGGATGCCCTTGCCCTCGCTGCTGCCGACACCGGTGCCGTCGAACATGATCACCATGTAGCCGGCCCGTGCAAACGCGGCCGCTTCCGGAAAATAATTCTCGATGGAGCGGTGATATCCGTGCGTGAGCACGATCAGGCCCTTCGGCTGGCCGGTCCGGGCGGCAAGCTGTATGCCGCGCAGCAGATCGCCTTTATCGGAAAGGCAGGAGAAATCTTCTGCTTTCAGGTCCGGGTTTTCCGCCATAAAATACTCACGGAAGCCGGTCGGCGGTTTCTCGCGTACGCGGAAATTTCTCCGGTAGATGACATCGGTTATTACGAGAGGCGTCGTCGCCGCAATTACGACAGCTCTGCGCAGAAACAGGTTTTTCTTTTTTGCCATAAAATCACCATAGTTTACATAATAATACAATTTTATTTTAGTATGGGCGTTTATGGCTTTAAATATCCATTCCGGCCGTTTTGTAGTATTGCACGCCAAAAAATATTGAGGCGGATAATCAATAATGTTAAAATTATTGAGATAAACAGGCAAAATGTCTGCAGTTACACAGGAAAATGGTGATTTTTATGAATATTGCAAAAACATACGGGAATATCGTCCGCCGGTACATCGATACGGACCCGGAGAAGGCGAAGAAGCTGATCATCCGCGGTCTGTATCTCGAGAGCTTCCGGATCCGGCATTTTTATGACAAACGCATCCCGCAGGCCTATAAGCATCTGAATTATTATGGGATCAGGCTGGTGGCGGATGCGCTCAAAAAGCCGGAGACACTGGCGTGGACCAATATTTTTGCGCCGGTCGAAATTCTGCAGAATTTCGGCCTGACCAGTGTTTCCATGGAATGCCTGTCCTCGTATCTTTCGGGGTTCTGGCTGGAGGATGCCTTTATCGACAGGGCAGAGACCGAGGCCATCGCACAGACGCTCTGTTCCTATCACAAGAACTTTATCGGGGCAGCGGATGCCGGTGTCATCCCGAAGCCGGCCGTCGGCGTGACGACCTCGATGGTCTGCGACGGCAATGTGCAGTCTTTCCGGTATCTGCATGAGCAGATGGGCATTCCGGTGTACATCATCGACGTGCCGTACGAGGATACGCCGGAGGCCGTGCAGTATGTCAGGGAACAACTGCAGGAGCTGATTGCCATGCTCGAGGACATCACCGGCCGCCGGTTCGACGAGGCGGCGCTGAAGGCGGCGCTCGACCGTGAAAACAAGACAAAGCAGTATTATCTTGAATACCTGGACAAGCGGCAGCACCACGAATATCCGAATACGCTGACGCTGATCCTTTTCCAGCTGTTTGCGACGCATCTGGATATCGGCATGCAGTGGCCGCTGGACGTGTTCCGCGAGATGAGCGAGGAGGTAGAGCGGTACCCGGCTGCAAAGGGGAAACGCCTTTTCTGGATTCATCTGGAACCGTATGCGCAGGAATCGCTGCGGGCCTACCTGAATCTCGGCGATGAGGTCTCCATCTCGGCCGGCGATTTCGACCTGGACTATGTGAAGCCGCTTGATATCGATCATCCGCTCGATGCGCTTGCCGCCAAGATCACCGGTAACATCTATAACGGCGATTTCAGCCGCAAGGTGGACGCGGTGCGGGAGATGATAAAGCGCTATAAGCCGGACGGCGTCGTGGAATTCTGCCACTGGGGCTGCGCACAGTCCTCCGGCGGCGTCATGCTGATGAAGCAGATGGTGGCGGATCTTGGCCTGCCGATGCTGATTCTTGACGGAGACGCTGTCGACCGGCGAAACAGCCCGGACGGACAGATCAGGACACGTTTTGAAGCATTTATGGAAGTGCTCAGACAGGAAGACGCGAAGGGAGGTGCCTGATATGCTGGGCTATGTGTGCAAATATACACCGGTCGAGCTGCTGCGCGCGATGGGGGCGGACCCGGTGCGCATCACCTCACCGGCGGCGGATTTCAACCAGGCCGAGGCGCGGATGCACCCGAATGTGTGCTCGTATGTCAAGCTGGTGCTGGAAGCCATGGAGGATGGCGATTACGAAGGCGTTGTGCTGACGTCCTGCTGCGACTCGGTGCGCCGCCTGTACGATACGCTGCAGGATCTGTATCCGGATAAATTCATCTATATACTGGATCTGCCGCGCAGGGTCAGCGAGGCGTCGGAGAAAATGTACGCGCGCCGCATCATGGAGCTGGCGAAGGCGTACAGCATTTTTTCCGGCAGAAAATACGATCCGGCGGCGCTGGCCGAGCAGCTTGGCTGCCTGAAGGGCAGTCCCCGCCGGCCGTCGGGGCACCGGAATCCGGTGCGCGTCGGCATTCTGGGCGCGCGCTGCCCGGAGAGCGTGTACCGGCTGCTCGATGATAACGGCGCGGAGGTCGTTTTCGATCTGACCTGCACCGGCATGGACTGCGGATTAGCGCTCGGAGAGCTGCTGCCGCCGCATATCAGCGCGGAGCAGCCGGAAGTGATGGCACTGCAGTACGCGCACGCACTGCTCGGGCAGATACCGTGTCTGCGCATGGAAGATGTGTCGCGCCGCGAGGCTTATATTCAGGAGCAGATGAAGGCGGTGGACGGTCTCGTCTATCATACCGTCAAGTTCTGCGATATATATTCCTATGAATATTCGGTGATGCACCGGCAGACATCCCTGCCGGTTCTGAAGATCGAGACAGATCTTACGCTGCAGTGCGAAGGACAGATCAAAACGCGGATTGACGCCTTTATTGAGGCTTTGAAAGCGGCAAAGGGTCTGGATGCACCGGTGAAGGAGAGAAAGAAAATGGGTAAAGGATATGCAGTTGGCATTGACAGCGGGTCGACATCGACCAATGCGGTGATCATGAATAAAAACCGGGAAATTGTCGCGTACGAGATCGTGCGCACCGGCGCCAGAGCGGCGGATTCAGCCGGCCGGGCACTGGAAGCCGTCCTGAAAAAGGCCGGCCTGACAAGAGAGGACATCGACGGCGTGTTTTCCACCGGCTACGGCAGAGCCGCGGTTGGCTCTTCCAGCCGGGAAGTGACGGAGATTTCCTGCCACGCAAAGGGCGCACGCTACTTCAATCCGAAGGTGTGCACGATTCTTGATATCGGCGGACAGGATTCGAAGGCGATCCGCCTGACGAAGGACGGCGGCATCGCGGACTTCGTCATGAATGATAAATGCGCAGCCGGCACAGGCCGTTTTCTGGAGGCGATGGCGCGCACGCTCGAGGTCAGCGTGGACGAGCTCGGGGATATTTCCGCGAAGTCACAGAAGGATGTCGAGATAAGCTCGATGTGTACGGTCTTTGCGGAGTCGGAGGTCATTTCCCTGATCGCGCAGAACACTGAGAAGGCGGATATCGCCCGCGGCGTGCACCGCGCGATCGCCGGCAAAGCCGTTTCCCTGATGAAGCGGGTTCGGCCGGAGCCGGCATATATGATGACCGGCGGCGTGGCGCGCAACAAGGGCGTCGTGCGGGAGATCGAAAAGCTTCTGGGCGAGCCGGTTTATATCTGCGAGGAGCCGGATATCGTAGGCGCAGCCGGTGCGGCGCTGTACGCACTCGATGAGCTGGAATAATATCTGAATACGGAAGAGAGGACCGCGTGAAATTGTTTTCACGCGGTTTTTTCGTATGACGGGCATGCCGTCAGTCTGTGGTGAAAGTCCACAAGGGGCGTAGTTGCCGACGAACCCCAAAGCGACTCCCAAGGTTTGCACCGCGAGGTGCAGGCGAGAAGAAGGGATAGCGAAATCGTAGCCTGACGAACAGAAACCTGATATAAGGCGCGTTTGGCGGATGAGCTGACGTAAGACAGCAAAGTCCAAAAGGCAACCGTAACCCAATCGC
>Ga0256406_1006154_pt1 | contig 12209 bp, 12 predicted proteins | sample RumenRJG_03DNA_FD_185986 | JGI IMG/M metagenome (GOLD analysis project Ga0256406, IMG submission 185986) | Bovine rumen microbial communities from Lethbridge, Alberta, Canada - RJG_03 | ecosystem: Host-associated > Mammals > Digestive system > Stomach > Rumen | place: Canada: Alberta | collected...
ATGAGTTCTTTTTCTTACTCATCTCCCTTCAGTACCGATACGTCGGGTTGCTATCCTCTCTCCTCGTCTTCCTGTTATGGCATCTCTTGCAGAGCGCCTGCCAGTTCGATCTGTCCCAGAAGCCTTAGGGAAACACTGAATAATTGAGCGGATAATCCGCCAATGATCAGGATCCCATTTTTTCAGTTTCTATGGTGGCCGTGCGTTCGGAACGGTCTGGGTTGAACCGCCTGTTGTATAGTATTCGTCCACGATTGTGGATTATTTCCTGAATGTTAGCGCACTTACCCTCCCTACAGAACTCTGCGGTTCGTCCGGCGCGTGCGCACATCATCAGGTTTGCACTGGCAAACAGAAGGTGAAACCGGTTCATGTTCTTCGCGATTCCACGATACGCTGTTTCGCAGTACCCGAATTGCTGTTTGACAATCAGACAGGCATGCTCCACTTTGCAGCGCACGGATGACTTCCGATGTTTGATATATTTTCCCAGTTGATGCCATGATAATCGTATGGCATTTTGATACTGGAGGGCCGACGGTTAATGCGGAGCTCAATGTCTCTGAGGTGCAGATCATTTTTGATTTCGTCATGCTTCTCAATGCCGAGGTAGCCGGAATCGCCGTAGACAACATGATCGACCTCCCGGATAAGATTGTGCGCCTCCTCAATGTCGTGAACATTGGCAGCTGTGCCTGTAATGGTATGAATATAGCCGGTACCTGCGTCAACACCAGCATGTACCTTCATTCCGTAATACCACTGATTGCCTTTTTTCGTCTGATGCATTTCCGGATCCCGCTTTTTCTCTTTATTCTTTGTCGAAGGAGTAGAGGCAATGATCGTCGCATCGACAATCGTTCCGCCATACATGATAAGGCCGGCTGCATTGAGCCGCTCGGTGACATCAGCGAAAATCTTCTCACCCAACTGGTGTTCTTCTAGAAGATGACGGAACTTGAGTAATGTATAGCGTCCGTAACCTGCTGTTCTGTAAAATCAATGTGCTTAAAGGTGCGCATGGCATAACTGTCATAGACAGCGTCTTCGATAGCTTCATCGGAAAGGTTGAACCAGTTCTGCATAAGGTACATACGCAGCATGGTCTCAATGCCTCTTGTCGGACGGCCGCGCTTTCCACTTGGGTAATAAGGCTGGATGATGTTGATCTACTGATTCCAAGGAATGATGGCATCCATCGTGTCCAGAAACTGTTCACGCTTTGTTTTACGCTTACGGTTGGAATATTCGATATCGCTGAAAGTTATCTGAGCCATAATCACACCATCCTAAGCAGGAAGCACATCATTTTGCATTTGATAATACTATTTTACCATATATATGGTGGTTGGTATTTGTGGCGGTTGATTAAATCAGTGCTTCCTTAGATCATACAGGAAACTCCTTCTTCCAGAAATGAACATGCGCTTCGGCAATTTCCTCTTCCACTTCCGGGAAAGGGCCCTCCAACGTAATGTTTTTCTGACCGGCATCAATCACTTTCTGAGCGCCCATATGGAAAGTTGGATTTTTGGGATCACCACCCGTTAACTGAAGCAGACGTGATTCGGTCATGCCAAATACAATGTGACCGATTCCCGCCCAGTAAATGGCACCGGTGCACATAGGGCACGGCTCACAAGTCGTGTACAGCGTACAGTTTTTCAGAAAATCCTTCGGATAACGTTGACTGGCAAGCGACGCCGTCATCCGCTCTGCATGAGCAGTCTCATCGTGCAGCGAGGAAGCGGCATTTCCCTGTCGTATTAGAATCTCCCCATCCGGCCCGACCAGAATCGCTCCAAAAGGCGTATTGCCTTCCTTTCTTGCTTCTTTCGCTGTTTCATTTGCAATCCTCAGATACTCCGCTGCAGTCTTCTTCATTTCCCCGCTCCTCCTTTTCCACAGCATCCATGTCATAGTACCAATCAAGTGAATATGGGATATTCTCAAATTTTTCAAGATAGCTTCCATCTGCGAGAGCCTCCCAATCATCAATTGAATAGTTTCCCTGTTCGTACACCAGTCCAAAGGTATATGTCATGCCTGGCAGACGTGCCGCCTGTATACAAGTCACCGATCCTTCCTTTCCGTCTTCCGAAAACGTAATGACCGGATCGCTCAGATAGAGCGGCGTTAAATACGGATAGGATCTCTCTTTAGCAAACGCTTCCGAGAAGGCTTCTGCTGTCATCTTTTTCTTAAACTGCTTTGTCAGAAAATCATAAATACGTTTCTGCTCTCTGTATTCATAATTGACAGCATAAACATATGCGTCTACACATTCCTCTGCTTTGGACCGCAGTGCGTCCGAAATCCCTTCCTTTGATTCCGATGAATCCGTATCGATGCAAGAATCCGCTATTTCGGAATCAGCCTGTTGCTCCGGCATGACGGCCGCACTGCCATTCGTCTCCACGCAAAGACACAAGCCAATTGTAAACATTCCGAGAAGCATACCCTGGCAGAACTTCATATTCATCGCTCCATTCTGGAATAAGGGACTGCATAAGCCCTCGGCATTTGGGCTTTCCTTGAAGCAAAAACAAGCGCAATAATTGTTGCCACATAAGGAAGCATGAGAAGAATCTGGCTGGGAACAGGAACCCCCATAGCCTGAAAGCGAAGCTGAAGTGCACTGGCAAAACCAAAAAGGAGTGCCCCCCACATTGCTCTCTGAGGCAAGAAACGTGCAAGGATCACGACTGATACCGCAATATAGCCCCGCCCGCCAATCACAGAGTCTGTGTATGAATTGAGATAAGCAAGTGTCATGAAGGCACCGCCAAATCCCGCGTACGCTCCTCCAATCAAGACAGCCGCGTAACGAACACCGCCGACATTAATCCCTTTTGAATCTGCCGCCCTAGGATTTTCACCAACTGCTTTTATAGCAAGCCCGAATGTTGTCTTCTCCAGAACAAAGAAAGTGAATGGAAGCAATATAAAGAAGGCGAAATATACAATCCAGTTATGTTGAAAAAAGATGGTTCCTATAACAGGGATAGAAGATAGTCCCGGTATCGATAATGTAGGAAACGTCTCAATTTGCTCCGGAAGTGACCGGATACCGAAGACAACTCTGTAGACATAAGCAGCCAAGCCCGTTGCAAAGATATTGAGACCAATCCCTGCGATAACCTGATTGGCTCGGACAGTAACAGACAGCCACGCCATAATAAGGCTGAAAAGAATGCCCGCGCCGATTCCGCAGAGAAGGCCAATCCAAAGATTCCCCGATATGGACGCAGCCGAAAAACCGCATACAGCTCCCATCAGCATGCATCCTTCAACACTCAGATTCAAAACACCTGCTCTTTGAGTGAGTACCTGCCCAAGCGCCGGAATCAGAATCGGAGTCGCTAAGCGAATGGTTCCGGCAATAAGGCTTGTCAGAAAGCTTAAGGAGAAGATCTTACTGAGCATGCCGATTTCCCCCTTCCTTTGCCTTTTTCTCTGTTTTCGGAGAATGAATACGGATTACCGCCTTGGCAATAATGAAAATAATGATAAGACCCTGAATCACATCTACTACAGAGTATGGAACACTGGTCATTCTCTGCATGCTCGCGCCTCCCACTAGAAGTATGGCGAAGAAGACCGCGGATGCAAGAATCCCAGCCGGGTTCAACGCTCCTAAAAGAGCAATGATATTTGCAATGTCTCCGTAATTTGCTTCCAAATTTTCCAGTATGCGAAACTGAATGCCGTATGTCTCAATCCAGCCGGCTAATCCTGCCATTGCACCGGAAAGAAACATGGTCATGAGAATCGTTTTGTTGACATGAATACCTGCATAAGTGGCTACTTTTCTCCCCTGACCAACCAGATCAATCCGGTACCCCATATCTGACTTCCAGAAAACAAACATGACCGCACAGACCGTAATCAGAATGAACACGCTTGTATTAAGACGATACGTTCCAATCAAAGGCATAAGCTTCAAGTTATCTGAAATTGCTGCAGACTGTGCCAGATCGCTTGATGGATCCTGCATCGGCCCATTAATCAAATAAAGCAGGAAATAGTCTGCAATATAAGAAAGCATCAAGGTTGTGATCACTTCATTTGCATTGAACCGAATCTTCAGAAATCCAGCCAGAGCAGCCCATAAACCGCCCGCCGCTATAGCAGCTGCAAAAGAAATGATCCATTTCATGATGGCTGGCCCTGGCATATAAAGGCCGACAGCAGTTGCTGCAATCGAACCCATGACAAATTGTCCAGCTGATCCGATATTCCAAAGCTGTGAGCGAAAAGCGATGGAAATGCCGAAGCCCATTAACAGAATGGGGCTCAGCTTTACGAATATTTCACATTTTTTTTGTGGAGACCCGAAAGCCCCGTTCCAAATCGCTTCATACGCTTCTCGCGGACTGTTTCCTGTCAGGGCGACCAGCCTCGCCCCGATCAAAAGCGCTAAAACCAGCATCAAAACTGTCCCTGACACGGACACAATGGATTGTTTAAGCTTCTCCATGTTCTGCCTCCTGTCTTTCTCCCATCATGAGCGAACCGATCGCAAACATATCGGCTCCCCTTGGAAGGATTCCCATGATCTGACCGTTATATAACACCATAATCCGGTCTGACAGTTGAATCAATTCCTCAAGATCAGCCGAAACAATCAAAACAGACGTTCCGTTATTTCTTGCCTCTATCAATTTTGAACGAACATATTCCGAAGCTCCGATATCAAGTCCTCTGGTCGGTTGATGGGCAATAATCAGATCAGGATGTAGTTTTATTTCCCTCGCAAGAATGATCTTCTGCTGATTTCCGCCAGACAGGTCTTTTGCAAACTGCTCCCCGCTGATCGCTTTAATCCGATACTCTTTCTGAGTCTGCTCCCAATACTGCTCAATGATTTTTTTCCTCATGATTCCATGTCTGGAAAAAGGTTTTTTGCCGATGGATTTCAAGATCAGGTTTCGTCTCAAAGGCCAGTTCATCGCAAGTCCAGTCGCATGCCTGTCCTCAGGAATGTAGGAAATCTGATGATCGATACAGACAGACGGACTTTTATTTGTCATATCCACCCCTTCCAATGTGATCGTTCCATCCGTCAGTTTCCGCAGTCCAGTCAGCACCTCGCATAGCTCATTCTGTCCATTACCATCCACCCCAGCAACACCGACGATCTCCCCCTGATGAACTTCAAAGCTCAAATCTTTGAGTGCCGGAATGCCTTTATCATTATTTGCGCGCAGATGTTTACAGGAAAGGCGTACCGGCCCCGGTTCTTTTTCAAAGTTCGGAAATGAATAAAATACATCTCTCCCGACCATCATTCTGGTTAAATCCTGCTTGGTTACAGACCCGTCAAGCACCGAACTGCCAATTCTCCGCCCGTCTCGAAGAACTGTCACCTCATCGGAAACGTCAAGAATCTCGTCCAGCTTATGTGTAATAAGGATGATCGATTTCCCATCGCGTTTCATCCGACGCAGCGTCTCAAAAAAAACATTTACTTCCTGCGGAGTCAGGACGGCTGTCGGTTCATCCAGAATTAGAATCTGCGCCCCTCTGTACAGAGCTGTCAGGATCTCAACTCGCTGTTGCTCTCCAACAGACAATTGCCATATTTTAGAAAAAGGATCAATGTTCATGTTATATTGCGCCGACAAAACCTGTAATTCCTCTGCCGTCTCTTTTGTATCCAGAAGTATTCCTCTTCTGGATTTTCTGCCCAGCATAACGTTTTCCACCACTGTTAAGGGTCTGGCCAGCATAAAGTGCTGATGAACCATTCCGATACCAATTCTGATCGCATCGTTAGGGCTGGCAATTATTTCTTTCTTATCGTTAACGAATATTGAACCTTCCTCTGGTTTATATAATCCATAAAGGACATTCATCAGAGTGGTTTTACCGGCACCATTCTCTCCCAGCAAGCCATGAACAGATCCTTGCTTCACACTAAAATCTATGTGGTCATTTGCCTTTACGCCGTTAAAGATTTTCGTTATGCCCTTCATCTCCACTGCAAATTCGTTCTTCATGCCGGCACGCCTCTCCGTTTCGATCTATATCATACGAAAATTCTGCATCTGATAAAATAATCTATTCTGTTCTTATCCCTTCAGCAGACGAAGAAGAAACTATCTGCTCTTCTGCCTCGTCTTCAGAAATTAATTCTCTAAAGGGCTGGGAAAGCGTTCCCAGCCCTGATAGACAAAGCAGTTTCCTCTGCCTAGAGGCATCCCACTTTATGAAGCAGACGATTCCGTGACCTCAGCCGAGTCTACCGTACTAGAAGATGTGTCACCCGGAAGAGTGATTTCGTTGTTCTGCAGTTTCTTCAGCGTATCATCAATCACCTGCTTATCTTCATCAGAAATCGTTCCCTTCGTGTCATTAAGCGGAACCATTTCAAGTCCGCTATTTGACACCGTAATCCAATAGACCTTGTCGGCACCGGTCTTTTTTCTAAAGGAACCATCCTGAATGTCCTTGAACATCTGTTCAATCGGTTTATCCCAGCGATACTGAATCCCACTGAGTACCTGCTTAGGGGCAAGAGACGTCTGATCCTCCACATTGCCGAGTACATATTTGTCCTTTTTCGCAGCAGCCTGAACCACGCCCAGCCCGATGCCATCGCCAGAATGCCAAATGCAGTCGACGCCCGAATCGTACATACTGATCGCAGCCTCATATGCTCCGCTCGTATCATTCCAGTCTCCGGTAAAGACTTCCTGAATCTCAATAGTCGGATTGACCGACTTTGCCCCCGCCTTAAAACCTTCATGCCCTCTTGTGATTTCTGATCCTTGTCCTCCACCGATCACACCTATCTTATTGGTCTCCGTTGCTAATGCAGCGACGACCCCCATAAGATAACCGCCAGCTTCCAGATGAACATCATAACTGCCTACATTTTCCGATTGTTTTACAGTGCAACCGCCAAGGAAATTAACGTCAGGATATTTCGCTCCGACCTCAATCATCGGGTCCGTAAACTGATACCCATGTCCAATAACGACATCGTAACCACTGTCAGCAAACTCTGTAAGTGTCGGTGTAATATCGGAGACTTCGTAAACATTTTCGACGACCTGAAGGTCAATATCTTTCCTGTTTGCAACGAAGTTCTCTACACCTTCGTAAATGGACTGATTGAACGAGACATCATCCTTCTTTCCCGGAAGAACTAGCGCGACCTTCAACTTGTCATCCGCAGAAACCGAAATCGCAGTTTCCCCAACCATGCCTGCAAGCATAGTTGACACCAGACACATAGCCATCACCTTTTTTGCCTTCATCATCAATTCCCTCCCTTTGATCAATGGAGAATATGATCAACAATGGATCTGGAAATACCAGTCCACTGAAGTGACCGTAACTGCCCAAAACTATTTCTGATATTGCTGAACCACTTTTTCAATTGCGTTGATGATATTGACATATCCGGTACATCGACACAAATGTCCTGATATCAGCTTCATGATCTCCTCGCGAGAATATGGTTTGCCATCTCCCACAATTTCCACGGCAGACATAATAAATCCAGGGGTGCAGAATCCACATTGAACTGCCGCCTCATCGATGAACGCCTGTTGAACAGGATGCAGCTTGCCCTCCTTGTTTCGAAGACCTTCCACCGTCAGAATCTCTGATCCATCGGTTGAAACAGACAGAACCAGGCAGGAATCAACCGCCCGTCCATTCATCAGGACCGTACATGCTCCGCATTCTCCTACTCCGCATCCCTTTTTTGCACCTGTCAGATGGAGGCGGTTTCGTAACGTTTCCAAAAGGCTCTCCCTTTCATCCACTGCTGTTTCAATGTCTCTTCCATTTACGTGAAGATGAATTATTTTTAGCATAAAATGGCCTTTCTTCCGGCAGCCCGGATCAGCGCCCTTACAGACAGTTCCGATATCAGTTCTTCTCTAAACTCCAGAGAAGCTCGCCAGCTGTCTCGCGGCTGCAACTCCTCAATGATATGCTTTCTGACAAATGCGAGCTGCTCGTCATCCAGAAAACGTCCTTTCAGATGATCTTCCATTTTATAACATCTAATCGGACGTGGTGCCGCTACGCCAAAAGCGATCCGTACATCCTCTATCGTTTTTTTATCAGAACAAAACCTGACTGCAGCTGCACAGCTGAGAGTCGCAATTTCCATTGCCTTTCTCTGTCCAAATTTGACATAAGACCCAGTGTATCCAAGATAATTTTTCTTTGTAATCGTAATATCTGTCAGAAGTTCTTCTTCATTTCGTACTGTCTTTCCTGGACCGGTATGGAATAGCGATAATGGAATAGTACGGGATGCCTTCTGTCTTCTTAAAACCAGATCTGCATTCAAGACAAGAAGCGACGGGACGCTATCTGCGCTGACCGCTCCATTGCATATATTCCCTCCTATTGTGGCAACATTCCGAATCTGGGGGCTCCCCACCTGATCACATGCTTCAGCAAGAAACGGTATATAAGTCTGAATAAGCGCGTTACGGACGATGTCAGTAAACCGGCACCCTGCACCGATATGGATGTTTCCGTTCTCATCCATTGAAATTGTCGAAATTTCCTGAAGATGACTGATATCCAGAAGATCAGCGCCTTCCATTTTCCCGCTTCGTATTTTGACAAGAACATCTGTTCCGCCATTGATGATCGTTTTCTTTTCCAATGTCATCTGTTCAAGAGCTTCATCCATTGACATTGCGACATAAACTGAATTCAGATCATACATGGCACTTCCCCCTAAATAAGGTTCTCTTTTTTGAATGCATGAACCAATGCCTGCGGATTCATAGGTAGTTCATAAATTCCGACTCCCGTTGCAAACAGAACTGCGTTCCGTACAGCCGGTGCCTGTGGGATAGTGGGAGGTTCAGCCAATGCTTTGTTCCCAAACGGACCTGTCGGTTCATAGGTTTCTACAAATGAGACATCTATTTCAGGCACATCCATTGCCGTCGGAATTTTATAATCCAACAAGTTGTTATTGAGCGGACGCCCGTTTTTTTTGTCGAAAAGCAACTGCTCTGTCACAGCATAGCCAAGACCCATCATGATGCCTCCCTGGATCTGAGCCTCGGCGAGTTTTGGATTGATAATGGTTCCGCTGTCATGGACGGCTACGACACGATGAATATCCATCCGGCCTGTCATCAGGTCAACGTCCAGATCAACATAGCTGACACCGAAAGAGAAACAATTGCTGTGTGCCGTGTATGTTACTTCTGCGGTAAGTTGCTCGCTGTTTCGATACGGACTGTTGCCATAGAGCATCTGCATTGCCACATCGCCGATGCTCATGACAGGCCGATCTACATGTCGCTCATAGATTTTTTCTTGTTTCAGATACAGCCGCTCCATCGGGATCAATGTCAATAGAGAAGCTTTTTCCAGGATTTTATTCTTTAATTGTAATGCCGTTTCCTTAACTGCCGCTCCAGAAACATACGTCTGGCGCGATGCATAAGCCCCCGCATCATGGGGCGTACTGTCTGTATTCTTAACAGCAGCAACATAAATTCTGTTTTCAGGGATCGTAAGAATCTCTGAAGCCATCTGGGCCATAACGGTATCGGAACCCTGTCCAAGTTCTGATGCTCCAGTTTGAACGACCAGTGTCCCGTCTGCGTTTACGCTAAGACGTGCAGACGCCGTCTCGAGTTGAATAGGGTAAACGCCCGTTTTGTAGCAGAACACACCGACACCAACACCTTTTTTTATTCTTTTAGACCTCTCATTGAACAATTGGTATTGTTTACGCTTCTCGTCCCAATTGATCATCTGCCGCCCTTTTTCCAAACATTCGCGTACCCCATTACTGCCGGCAAAGAAACGATCAAACGGATCAAAAAAATCTTTCGGCATCAGGTTCTTCATTCGAAAGGCAACTGGATCCCATCCGTGTTCATAACAGATGTCATCGACGAGTGACTCAACTGCAAATGTGATTTGAGGAATCCCATACCCGCGCATGGCCCCCGAGGACGGCAGGTTGCTGTAATATGTCATCGACTCGCCGATTCGTTGCCCACGGCACGGATACAGTTCAAAATAATTCGTAACGGCATAGGCTGTGACAGAGTTTCCATTCGATGCATAGGCACCGCCGTTGGAATTGATTCTTACAGACTGGTCTTCCATTCTTCCATCTTCGGAGACCTTCATGTAGGCATAAATATCAAGCATGTGCCGTACGCGGGAATCGGTGAATGTTTCTTCTCGGTCATAAACCAAAGAAACACAGCGGCCATTCAGTCTGTTTGTGAGGTATGCCAGAAGCGGTTCATCATATGTATCCTGCTTGTTTCCAAAACCGCCTCCGATATACGGCTGAATTACGGTGATTTTTGACATCGATATATGCAAAGCCTGCGCGACATGGAGCTTACAGGTATGGGGCATCTGGCTTGGAGAAACAATCACAGTCTGATCCCCTTCCTTATAAGCAAAGCAGGCTATATTTTCCATATGAACATGCTGTTGCATGGAAGTATGAAAATGAGTTCCGTACACACCACGTCCCTTTTTTCCGATCTCTCCCGACTCAGAAAAAGAGGTCTTATAAAAATGCACCTGATCATCCGGATCAATATCAAAATCCATACGGGCAAGCTGGTTATCCGGACAGTCATCATGCAAGGGATGGGCATTTCCAACTGCATGTCCCGCATCAAAATAAGGTTCATATTCTTCGTAAGTGACATGAACCTTTTTTAAAGCATGCTTTGCCGATATCTCATCTTCAGCCACCACAGCTGCAATTTTATCGCCATAATACCGGACGCGTGATGTCAGCATCGTCATATTCGCAACATCAGGATGTGCAGGGTCAACCGAGTGAGGATGTCCCGCCGTGGCATATTTCGTTTGCGGCGTATCGAAGCAGGTAACAATATCAACGATTCCCGGCATAGATCTGGCATCTGATGTATCGATAGCCAGCACTTTTCCATTGGCAATCGTGCTTCGAAGCAATTTCACAACAAGAGTATTTCCCGGAATCAGATCTTCGGTATAAGCAGCTTCTCCTGTTACTTTTGCTAACGCATCCCGACGTTTAAGGCCTATTCCTATTCCCACAATATTCTCCCTTCCGGCTGTATGAACCCGTACTGTCGTTCGATTTATACGTATTACCTTTAGGTCGACAAAAACATGATACAAATTCACTCATCAATTTGTCAATGATGTTTGATTTATTCCCTTGCTTTGTACATATTATTTGTGAATTATTCACATCTTGGATCAATAAAAATACAGCATATCTTTCACTTGTCGAAAGCGGATACAATTTATACAATACTTAAGAAAGGAACAAACAGATGAGTAATAAGATATCGCAGATGGAGCGGGTTACTTCGCTTCTTCTTCAGGATCTCAGATATGGAAGATATGCCAATGCAACCATGCTCCCCGCAGAAGTAGATATTGCGGCAGAATACAGTATCAGCCGGACCATGGTACGGGATTGTCTGGCTGTCCTCGACAGAGAGGGCTTTATCACAAGAAAACACGGAATCGGGACCATCATCAACCATGATGTCCTGTCAATTCCAGTCCGGATTGATCTGGAACAGGAATTTGGGGATATGGTAAAAGCAGCAGGATGTCAGCCTTCAGTTCACAATGTCTCATATCAGGAAATCAACGCACCGGATATTGCTGCAAAAATGCATCTTGAAAACACGAAATTTTTGGCTGTCGAGCGAACCATCTACGCGGATGATAATCCGGAAATTTACTGCACGGATCATATTCCAATCTCTCTTGTCCTGAATCATGATTATGATCTTTCTACTTTTTCCGCTCCTATTTTCAGCTTTTTGCAAACTCATTGCAAAAAAAAGGTATCATTTGAATTATCAAATATATCCGCCATTTCGGCAGATAACAAAACTGGAGCCATTTTACATGTTGAGTCAGGATATCCTTTGCTCCACCTTGAAGAAGTTGGCCACGATGCACTGAATCAACCTATTCTTTTTTCAAGCGAATACTATGCTGATAAAAAGATTCATCACGTCATATTCCGAAAAAAAATATAGCAATGAAATCTTCTTCACGGTTTTGTGAACGGTCTTCTCATCGATATTTGTGCCCATACAGCTTCTTTTGGATAGAGTCCGTATAATGGTGTAAATTCAATAATTCAAAAGAGCCAATGGCTCTTCCTTCAGGTATAATGAGAATCTCGACATTCAACAAAGTACCGAAAGGAGAACCAATGGCTCAACTCAATA
>Ga0256406_1006156_pt1 | contig 12208 bp, 9 predicted proteins | sample RumenRJG_03DNA_FD_185986 | JGI IMG/M metagenome (GOLD analysis project Ga0256406, IMG submission 185986) | Bovine rumen microbial communities from Lethbridge, Alberta, Canada - RJG_03 | ecosystem: Host-associated > Mammals > Digestive system > Stomach > Rumen | place: Canada: Alberta | collected...
GTCATATAATTCTCTTAATAGCCCAGCAAACGGAGGTATTGCATAATCTAAAATATCTGAATTACATTTCACCGCAAATGAGTTTGGTGAATCAAGTTCAATCCACTTGTCAGCCTTTCTGTTCTTATAATCATTATATTTTGTTTCAAATTCTTTTGGATAGTAGGGAAGCATATCTTTTCTTGTATCAAAATATGAAAAATTAAAAGATACGTTCAATACATTGCCCTCTATCGTAGATATTGCACAATAATCACTTGGCAGTTGCTGTATTACAATACTATCTGCTGTTGCCCAAAACGTTCCATAAAATACGTCTTCTCTAAAACAGACTGTTAATATCTTTGGAAATTGAGTTGGTATATTCATCGATGTGAGCATATTTAAAACTTTTCTATAATTAGAATTTATTGTTTTTGGATTGGCTTTTTTAGGGTCAATTCTATACGGTTCAACAACATAAGCGAAATCACTAAGTCCAACAAAATATTGTATTAATCGTCTGAAATGGCTACTTGCTCCATAAATATAAATAGAAGCGTTCCTTAGCTGTTTTTCATATTTATATGGATTTGTTAGATACTTTTGTATATCCTCTTTGGAATATAAAGAAAAAGTAGGTGCATTTTTATTGCTGTTTAAGTCTCTTAATATGAGTTTGCTCCATACTGTAAATTTGTCTGAAATTGCATAGTCATAATTTTGACCTTCAGCCTTTATAGTGTCTTTCATTAAATTTTCACCATTTTGGTCTATTTTCTTTGTCAAACCATTTTGACCTCCCTTCTGTGTTGTTATATTTTGGTGGTTTAATTATAAATATATCGTCCGTATTTTTATAAGCATTATATCTTTTGCTTGCTCTATTTTCCAACTGGACAGCCACATAATAATTATAAGATAGGCTTGAGTATCTATCTTTTCTCATACCAGTTTTCTCGTAAACCTTTACTTTTCCACCTACCTCTTCATACTGTAATTTGGTAAGTTCATCTACAAGCAATGTTGTATTTATGTACGGCAATTTTATTTCAGCTTTTTCCGCTGGGCTCAAAGAAGCATAATTTTTAATTTCTTCAAGATATTCATCGGCATCATATTCAGTGCTTAATAATCTTATTCTGCCACTTTTAAACGCCTCTCTTAAAAGAAATGCGCAATCTGAGTTAAACTGGGCACTTGCTTTTATTGACCAAATCACCTTGTCTGCGCCTACAACTGTACATCTTGAAGCCATTTCTGAGTTATTAACGCAAGACAATGCTGGATATACCTCTCCGCTTTCCGAATCAACTATATCTCTTGCCAAAGCGTCAAAAACGCCTAAACCTATACCATTGGTGTCTAACACTATATAATCACAACAATACTCATCGTATAGTTTCCTGATAATTAAAGCTTGGTCATCTGTTCTTAAACCTTCTTGTACCTCTGTATAAACAATGTTGTTCGTGTATCTTCCAGCCTTAGTCGGCATTAACTGATTAACAAATATTGCTGTTGCGTCGTTGTTGTTTTTATGTGATGACATAAGTGCTATATCTGCGGACAACAATCTTATTTCACCGTTTACTTTTGGTGGTATTCTAACATATTGTGAATTTCCCAATTTAACGGCAAGCTTATTAGGTAACATTGGATATTTAATTTTTCTATTTTTGGAAATTGAATTAAAGTCAAAAAATGAACCCTCTGTATCACCATACCAGAGAGCTTCATATTCCATTTGAAACTTTATTGGATTAAAATCCGTTTCCGCCATTTCATCCTCTATCAAACCTCTGTCAATTAGACCTTCTTGAATAGATAGTTCATAAGGTAATCCGCATATAAAATGTCGTTCCGAATCAGCAATCATTAATTTGAATGTATCTTGACATTTTAGATATGACCAGTGGTCTGTAAAAAAAGCCGATGACAAATATAGTGTTTTATTTTGTTCCTTTTCATATTCAGAGATACGCTCTTTCTTTGTTAATTGAGAATAGACTGGCATACGTTTCTGTGTTAAAAATTTTCTAAGTATAGTATCTATTACGTCTTTTGATATAAGCCTAAATTCATCAAGTAATAATAAGTTAGCTCTGTTTCCTCTCGCCGTATCTGACGCTGTTACAACTTTTATATACGATGCGTTTTTAAAAACAATCTGTGCTTTTGCACCATTAATCTTTGTTTCTCTATCATCTATCTCCATTGCCAATTCAGGAGAATTTGGCTTGAGTTCTAACATAATTTTTTCAAGAACATTGATAGCTTGTCCTCTTGTCCCCGAAGCGATACATATCTTTGTGCCGGGATATAATATACACCGAATTACACAAAATAACGCACTTAAATATGTTTTTCCTATTCCCCTGCTTCCGATAAATACAGAGTTTGATGCCTTATTCATTTCTACAAGTAACATCTTTTGAAACGTGTGTAATTCAACGTGCAAATAATCGTGGGCAAATCTATGTGGATTAGCTCTGTAATATGAACACCAGTCTCCAACGCCCTGTAATATTCTATTTCTTTCCTCTAATGCGGTCACGATGTTTCACCACTATCATTTTCGTTATTAGTGATTGAACCATAATCATTATCATCTTTATCTCCAAACATATCATAAAGAAGTTCGTCATCGTCGTCCTCTTCAAACTCAGGTTTTTCGACTTTGAGCCTTTCTATGGCTTCCTCATATAGTTTTGAATTACCGTTTTTCAATCCTACCATTTTCGCAAGATGTCCATATAACCAGATATTTATATACTTTTCTATGTTATCAACATCTTTAAGTTCAGGGTCAGCCTCTGGAATAGGCTTTGAATTTTCAAACCTTCTTATCCAAACACCAAAAGGCGTTTTCTCATTGGATAAATCTGCGTCGGTCTTCTGCTGTACAGGTTTGAGGTTTGCACTTCCCAATAAAGCATTAAGAGCGTTTACACTTTTATCAACCGGTTTACCTGCGATTCTGTCTCTATTTATATCCAATTCCAAAGCACATATCTGCCTAATAATAGCTTCTGTGCCAACATCTATATTAACGCCCTCAGGCAATCTGTTCATCCAATATTTACGTCTTTGTTCAAGTTCATCATACATTGATTTATTGTAACCCACTCCCCAAAATTCTATTATTGCGGGGTCTACGTCCTTCAAATCATCTGTGTCTTCTTCATCTTCCATTTTTAAATTGCTTCTTTCGTCCGGAACAAAATCCCACAAAGAGCCTTCTTCTCTTAAAGTATCGTCATATGATTTTCCTGAATATAAATAAGTATTTATCCTGTTGATATATAAAAATATAACATTATTGACGTCTGCCTTTGGTTCAATATAATTAAATGCTGATTCGTTCCAATATAAGTTTAAAGCTCTGCATGTTTGTCTGGTTGCAAGCTTAATATCTTGACATTCCTCAAAATATTCTTTATACATTGCCAATAAACAATTTTTACAAATATGCAAAGTTCCTATACCTTTGTATAACGGGGCAAAACTGTTTGAAAAATTACCTTTGCGTTTTGAATATATCTTGCCGCATCTAAAACAAGTCGTTTGTTCCGTAGTGACATTAAAACTCATACACAATCACCATTGTTAATTTCTTCTTCATCATCACTGTCGGTATCAATTTTGTGTTCATCAAAGTCATTTTCTATTGTGTATTTCTTGTCATTCAGGTACATTTCATATCTTTTCGCTGCTACATTTAAATCTTTTCCTACTTTAGCTTTTACTTTATAATGTCCCGGAACCGCTTCTACTTTGCCTGTTGCAAAATTCATTCTGTGAGCCGGCTTTACATGTGTCAATGACAACTCTAATATGCTTCTAATATTTACGCTTTCATTTTCTGACAAAGTATTAACAACCGTATAAATAAACGCATCTAAAATGGTTCCTATATCATCAGCAGTAAACATGATAAGTTTATCTTTTGGCTGAACTTTAAATATTTTGGAAGCACCTTCTCCATCTGTTATACAAAATGTCTGTGCTGGCATCTTAACTCTTTTTCCAATTTCATTGTCTTTTAACAATGATGTAACCTGTGTTATTAACTCTGATTTATTCATAATTCCCTTTGTTCCCCTTATCCTTTTTATCCTTTACAACAAAAGCTTGAAACGATAATATATTTTAACAAGTTTAGTCGTATATGTGGTGACATACTCCCACCGCCTATGCTACGCATAGAGGCGAGAGCTTCTCGTTCGAGCAGTCCATTGACTGCAGCATAAGCGAGCTAACCCCGTGTGCCCCACGGTTTTATAGAGAAGATATGATTAGGAAAAAACTATTCGCATACCTTCGTTTCTGATGTTGTAATTAGGCACTATTCGACTGATTTTATCATGTCACATATTTGCAGTTTTGTAAAGTGTGAGTGAGACACAATTCATCCCTCCACCTTAGAAGTGGGAGACTTCTTGCTGTGATAGGTTAAATGTCCTTTAATTCTTTCTTATTGGGTGTCTTTACACCATCTTTGCCAAAGTACATTGATAGTTGCTCATCTGCCTCTAAATCGGAGTAAACAGGCACCATTGAAATATCTGACCAACCTATATATTGTTGAATTACTGTATCAGGTATTCCGGCACGAATAAAATTGCTTACTGTCATATGTCTTAGTGCGTGCCAATAAAAATCTAATCCCATAATTTTAGAAAAGATTCTTGCCCAACTGTTCATGGTAGATATTTTCATGTGTTCTGTTGGATTTTCTGGATTAGGAAATAACCATTCACTTTCTATATTGTGTTCTTTCCTATAGTTTAACCATGTATCTAAATAAGGCTTAAATTGTTTAGCAAGACAAAAGCATTCCAGTTGCTTGCCTTGTGTTCCTCGCCCTTTAGTTTTTATTTTGCCTGTTTTATATAACGCACCATTGCACACAAGACGGCTGTCATCAAAATCACTCACTTTAAATCTAAGCAGTTCGGCTTTTCTGCGACCGGAATACAAAGCAAGTGTCACAGCACACGCTCTGTCATATCTTTCTTCCACAGTAAGTCTGTTTATTAAATTTTGTATTTGTTCATCTGTAAAAACTGTTTTCTCTCTGACCGGCTGATTAACCGGACTTTCAATTTTGTTTATAATATTTCTGTAATTAGGATATTCATCATCTAAAACGTTTTCAATGTAGTTTCCCAAACTTGAAAGGGAAGCCTTTAACCTTTTAACTCTCGCTGGGCTATTTTCATTTTCATTCAGCAACCAATTTTGATATTTTACTATTTGCCTTTTAGACCAGTCCACAAAAAATTTATTGTCATTATGTTTGAGACACCATACCCATGCAATTTGAATGTCATTTCTATATGCGTTAATAGTCGTCTCACTTCTTTGAATGGAACGTAAATAATCAAGAAAATCGTCTAACAAATCCACATTTTCTTTATTAATTTGGGATAATAACTCTGTTGATGTAATCTTATTGAATTTTGTCTTTCTCGACATGACGTCACCCTCTTTTTTTTAGTATAAACAAAAGTAATCCACCGACAGTAACTGCGAGTGGACTACTTTTTTTTTTATAAGTGGGAGACTTCTTGCTGTGATAGGTTAAATGTCAATAGTTCTTTGCAAAATTTTTAAAAATTATTTTACGACATCTTGAGTGGTATGTTATAAGAGCATTCTATGCCATTTGAATTGCATATACATACAAGCTGCTCTGGATTTCCATATATCCTTTTCTGTACACAATAATCGTCCATTCCTAAAAAACTACCAGCCATAATTGTTTTTATTCCATTTACACTGTCAATTTTGTTATGATGTAAATGCCCACTCAATATCGCATACAAAGGTTTCTGCGCCATTGTCTGAAGTGCATTAACCTTAGAAACACTATCATCAAAATCTCCGTGTACCCCACAATATGTTTTACCTCGTATATCAGCTAAAAACATAGATGTATCAGTTTGATATGCAGATTCAATAATGATGTTTTCTACGTATTTTAGTCTTGCCTCAAGATACCAAGATATTAAATCATCAAGTCGCTCATTATATGGAGAATCTTTTTTTGTGCCAAGTCTGCTATGATTCCCCGATACGCTGTAATATCTTACTTCGTTAAAATTTTCAGATAATATCAAAAGAAATTGCGCAATAAGCTCTGAAACATTTTTAACCTGTTCAACTAAATTTTCGATATTAGCCATTTGAATCACAGGATGAATATTTCCAGAAATACTATCTCCACAGTTAAAAACTATACAATTTTCACTGTTATGTTGCTTACCTATCTCAAGTATTCGGTTGAGATATTTTTCAAACATCTGTTTGCATATCTCAGGGTTGTATTCATTCCAAGCGTTATTTATGTTTATTCCGTAATGTACATCATTTAATGACACAAGCAAATCATTATCAGACGGTTCAATATTTGATTTGCAGCAGTTGAGTTTAGGCAAGTCTATTGTATCTATTGACTTTGCAAGTGCGTCTTTTAATTCTTCTTTACGAGAACACTCTCTGACAATTTTATTATACGCCGAACGTTCATCAGATAATTTCTGTCTTTCTTTCTTTAATTCAATTATTTTATTATCAATGTCGTCACCTATATTTTTATTTGTCTTATATTTATCAATGTTTTCATTATCTAATAATTGTAATGTTCTACAGCTTCCATAAAACATTCTTCTCGCAACATCACTGGAATAAGCTTGTCCGTATGCAAGTTCTGCCAGCTCTGAATAATCTATGTCTGACAATGTTTTATCAATGAGTTTACCATAAATAATTCTTTTGTGAAAATCTAATGGAGTTTCATCATTTCTTTTTTCTATCATTGACAATCTTTTTAGCCTCTCTATACTCATTGAGTGCATACATTACAAGTTTGCTTTCTTCAACATAATAATGATGTCTTTTTGATTTCTGTTTAACAGTTCTAAAAAATCTGGCTCGTGGACAACTTTTTAAGATTGCCTCTTTTTCTTCCTTGTTTACTAATACCATTTTAATCCTTTAATTCCTTTCAAACCTTATAAAATTTTTGATTTTATATATCCCGTCCATTACTACCATTTGCGCCTACCCCCGAAATTCCCCGTGGTTATGGGCAAAACTGGCATAGGTTTTGTCCCAAATTCCCAAAAATCCAAAAATCTCGCCATTTTTACCACTCACTTTATACGATAAAATGTAACCTTTGGATGCCTCATCTTTTCTCTAACCAACTGCGAACATTGTTTACAATACTTACGAGGACGCCCACCAAAACCGAGTGGCTGTTGCCTTTCTACTATTCCACAGTTTTCACATATAAAGCAGGGTTCTCCACAATACATCATATATTGATAACCAAGATTTCTAAAATCTGATATTTGGAGAACCTCTTTTCCCTCCTCAGCAAATATTACTTTTACCGCTGTATTATCTACCTTTTTGGAAAATTCTATATATCCTAAATCTTTTAAATCTTTAAAAAGTTTACAACTGGTTTTAAATGACGTCTTGATGTTGGCGATTTTCATTATCTCTGTATTGCTATTGTTTACCCAGCCATTATTGTTATGGTTTACTTCGTTACCAAATTTAGCAAGACATAAGAGTGTAAATGCTAATCTTTTTTGTCGTACACCGTATATTGTATCTATCAGGCTAAGCTCTTTGTCGGTGATGGATATGTGGTCTATATTAATTGCCTCGTGTTTCACAGCGTATTTGATGGCTTTATTTATTGTATCAGACCACTTTACTAATGATACATTTGGATTGCACTGAAGCATAAATATTTCAAGCAGATGTTTTATTTCATTCTTTTTATAATGCTCATCTAAATAATATCTGGCAACACGTCTAAGGGTAATATATGGTTGAGTACCCAAATCTTTTGTTTCAATTTTTTCTTTTGCCCATTCATTTTCTTTTAAAACAATCATCTTCAAGCCCCCTCTTTTTTAATATTTACTACATTGATTTTATAGGTTTGACCACAATAATCTAAATTCCCGCTATCATCTTTTTCAGGGAAAGATACTGTATAGTTCGCATTTTCCAGAAGATTGTTAATTATTGCGTTATCGCAAATATTCCAAACAAACGATTTTGTATTTTTCTTTTTGTAACACAAATCCAAAATAATATTACACTGAACCTTTTCATTAGGACAAACTTCATCACACCTTCTCTTAAATTCCTGTTCCATTACAAGTAATTTGTCGGTGCATGAGTATTTATCTTGTTTATCTTTTTTATTTCTTATTAACATCTCTTGAATATTTTTAAGATAGTCTTCGTATATTTGTTTAATGGAATAATATTCATTTGATGTATATGCCGTATCACTGCGCATTATTGAATAATCAAAGTTGTTATTTTCGTTGATTTTAAATATAATGTTCTCAAATTCTTTTTCTACTGTCCAACATATTTTATTCATTACGCATTCTCCAAGACCAACGGGCATATCGTAATTGTAATATTTTAGAAACGCTTTCTGCTCATCTGACAACTTATCAGCAGGCAGGTTTTGAAGTTCCTTTACGCTCAGTCCAAATTCTCTTATCGCACTGCTATTAGTGTTTTTAATATATTTACGATATTTTCTTTTAAGTTCCGGATATATATAAATCATAAAATACGGTTTCTTATCTACAGAAATACGACAATATAGTTCTCTTGCGTCACTGTCCTCTATCTTATTTGCTTGATACCTGTTGTGCCAGTTTTGAGGCATGGGCTTACAAATAATACCTTTTGTCTTATCTATAGCATTTTGTTGATAATTTTGTCCGCTTTGAATCCTGTATGACAATGTTTTATATTCAACACTATCTTTATCAAAGTGTGCCCTCATCTCGTACATTGACGTTATATAATTTGTTGTTTGCCCTATTTCATTTCCAAAACTATTAATATTTGATTTAATAAAATCCTCTTCTTTGGATATACTCCTATCGGCTTTGCGTTGAATGCAGACAAGTGCTGGAGTAGGATAATGTTTACGCACAAGTACTTTATTGTCGGTAAGCATAACCAAATCACCATCAAAATCCATTCCGTTTAAAGCAGCTGCGGAAGAATCCCAAGAATTAAATATTGTACAGGTATTCATATACCTAAACCAATAATCAATTTTTTCATTATGAACAGGTTTCACACATCTGATATTATTAAAGCAACTCATAGGTGCCCGAAAACACACGAGCTTATCAGCTCCGTTTTCTATCCAATATTTATTATATATTTCTCCGGCTTTGAGAAGTCCGGTTATCGGTAAGCCAAACATATGTTGACATAAGGTAAATGGGTCACCCGAAGCCATCGAATAATTACCGTGTACTTTTAGCACACCGACTTTTGCGTCCTCTATTTTCTTTTTTATTGTTTGATAAACAATGTTTACTATAAAAGGGTCTTTTATCATATTTGGATTAATCATTAAAGCTTTGGCGACATCTGAGCTTATTGTGTCCCCGCTTGAACCGTTCTGCAAAGTTTTTATTACAGTATCTTTATTCCAATTTGACCCGCCCATAAACAATACTGTTTTTCTCCAATCAAGACCAAGAATGTCTTTTATTTCATTGACGGTAGGCATAACAAGTTCTTTTATATCATTGTCGTCCAAATCGTAACTCTGGATAAATTGATAATTAAGTTCATGCTCATTTTCAAGCTGTTTGGGAGCGGTTTTGGTGATGGCAAAAGAATAATCATTCGCAAGAGATTTTTCAACAAATTCATCACAACTGCTATAGCTATCCCAGAGTTTAACCATTGATGTTGTTAAAATGAGTTCAACGTCTCGTACATCGAAGTTATTTCCCCAAGCGTCTTTAACAATGTAATTTCCGTTACATTCTTTCTCTGCAAAATCTCTAAAATCAAAAGGATAGACCATTCCTTTTGTGAAAGCAAATCTGCAACACATACCGGAAGAGACATAATCAAGACCAAGTTCATCACTCCACCTTTCCGCAAGCTCAGGTGTCATCAACCCAAACCCATCCGTAGCATTCATGCTTAATTCTGCGTTTTTCCTGTATTCCAAAGTAGGTTCATCTGTTTTATCGTCGGTAACATAAATGTAATCGGTTATATAACTTGTTTCACAATCATCAACAACTGCAATCTTATTAGGCATTGATACAGGTATGGATGCACTGCAAGTTAAAGCCTTATAAGCTTCAAATTTGGCAGTAACCAAAGGGACGGCTGTGTTGCGTCCATTTTCAATACGCTTATTAAGCTCTTTCCACACACGCTTAGATACAAATACTATTGTACTGTTCTTTATTCCTCCATTTGTACCCAGAAGCCTCTTATATTCTATCCCGTTTATACTAAACCCCTTACAAGCTCTGTAATAATCTTTTTTCTTATCTATTATCAAAGACATATAATCCGGAACAAATTGAACTCTATCCAATTCAGAATATAGTCTCTTGATTTTCTTCTTGTTTTGCAGACTGGTTTCTTGTTTTTTAATACATTTAATTTCTCTCCTAATGTCTTCAGCTAAATCTTCAGTATCTTCTATAAATTCTCCCTCTCCAAGATACAAAGGCATACGCTGAATCCATCTGAGAACCTGACTATCTGCAAGTGCTATTATTTCATCATTAAGCCTCGCTTCATCCAAAGGCAGTGTTAATTTCCATTTACTGTTCCGAAGCCGCTCACTATGTATCTTGAATATAAATTTCTGATAAGTTAATTGTCTACTAATTTTTACCACTTCCAATGTAAATCATATTGTTTTGTACTATTCAGTACAATCAAAATATTCGTTGTCCTCAAGATACTCAAAATACGCCTCACGGTATTCATAGTATTCTTGAGAATCTATTAATCTATCATATTCATCAGCAGCATCTCCATAAGGATAATACCAACTACAAATTTCATCATTATCATCACATTCATTTTGATACCAACATGAATAACAATCAAAATCTTTCAAAACTTCACCACCTCTCTCGATTTACTTATTTTTCTCTACATAACATATTATATAATACTTTTGATTAATTGTCAATACTATTTTTAATATTTTTTGTCAGTTTTGTAATATTTTTTATTTGCACAACCTTGTATAAATAAAATGGTAAATTTTGCCATTTTTACCTTTTATATAAAATATATAATATTATTATTTATAAATATAATAATTATTATTAGATTAATAAGATTAAATCTTATTATAACTGACACATAGCTATAAGTAAAACTCATAACACGATGTTATGAGTAAAACACATAACACGATGTCATAAGTAAAACTCATAACACGATGTTATGAGTAAAACTCATAACACGATGTCATAAGTAAAACTCATAACACTATGTTATAAGTAAAACACATAACACTATGTTACTTTAGCCAAGTAATACTTGAGTAATTAACTATATTTAATAACTATAACTAACACATAGCTATAAGTAAAACACATAACACTATGTCATAAGTAAAACTCATAACACGATGTCATAAGTAAAACTCATAACACGATGTTATGAGTAAAACACTTGACACATAATTATTATTTTTAATTAATTCTTCCAGAATAAATGTTTACTTACACAATGTTATTTACTATCACTCGATAACATAAATTCCTTTTGGATATATAATTATCTTTTCATTCGTATAATTGATTTTTGTAAAAAAACACACAATGCTGTATTTTCGTCTGTAATGCCTCTATTTCGTGTCTTTGTATTTTTGGTATAATTTTAGGCTATGGAAATTAAAATGCGTCACAGAGCCTTGTAGAGCAAATAAGAGGCATTGTGTGATTAAACTGTAAATTATAATGATACTTTATAATTTATTCATCCTTTAATCTTATTTTTGCAACTTGAAATGTATCTTTCATCTGAATTGATAAATGTACAAAAAATACCCCTTCTGGATATAAAATCTTAATATGCCCTAATTTCGTCTGTAATGCCCCTATTTGCCATTTTAATTCTACCCCTATAATTTTACTTTGTTTAACTAAAAATGGCTCAGAGAGCTTTGTAGAGCAAATCTGAGCCTTCTATTGCATTCTGCTATATCCAGTTGGAATCTGTCTCATCTCATCATCTGAATTTCTGTTCGTAAACTTTATACTGCATTTTAAAACTTTACTGTACCGAAATATTGTCTTAACTGTTAAATCTGAACTACATATTATAGAGAAATAATGTGCGGTTGTCAACTGCGAAACGACGAACACACATTAAATTACTTGAAAATAAT
>Ga0256406_1006158_pt1 | contig 12205 bp, 9 predicted proteins | sample RumenRJG_03DNA_FD_185986 | JGI IMG/M metagenome (GOLD analysis project Ga0256406, IMG submission 185986) | Bovine rumen microbial communities from Lethbridge, Alberta, Canada - RJG_03 | ecosystem: Host-associated > Mammals > Digestive system > Stomach > Rumen | place: Canada: Alberta | collected...
CCACATCAAGGCGATGGCCTACCACACGACCCCGATGGTGGACCACGTCGCCGTCATGGGGGGCGATGGCAAGCTCCACGACGTCCCCGTCCCCTGGATCCAATACGACCGCAAGACGCGCGACTCCGTCATGGAGGTCGCCTCGGCCAAGAGCACGCGTTACGACTTCGGGAACTTGGAGAGCAACCAGGGCTTCCAAAACTTCCTCTCCTCCGTCTCCTCGCGCGGCTATCTCTACCAAAGGCAGCTATTCGCCTACGTCTGCGGGGACGACAGCGACCCCAGCCGGAATCAGGGCGCCGCCCCCTTCCTCCATCCGAGCAAGGAAAAGGAATAATCATTTTCAAAAGCGCTTTCCCGCGTTAAAGTAAGGAATGAAAAACGGGGCAACCCGAAAGGAGATATGGCATGGCCAATGAATTAGACGAAACCGATGCGAGCTTAGTTAACCCTGAGGGCCTCGACGCCCACGTCATCCAGAAAAAGGTCGGCGTCACCGTCACCGGGCAGGAGAAGTTCGTTTACGTGATCGGCCCCTGGTTCCTCTTCGTGATCCCGGGCGCCGTCCTCTGGGGCAAGCGCCTCCGCGCCAAACCCTATTTCGACGCGCTTCAGCAGAAGATCCAAAGCGCGGCCTCCACGATCGACAACTACATGGAGAACCGCGTCAACATCCTCAAGAACGCCGCCCAACTCCTCGACAAGGCCATCGACCTCGACAAGGACGTCATGACCAAGGTCGCCGCCTACCGCGGCGGGGCCAATAACGCCGAGGGGGACGCCGCCCGCAACGAGATGGGCGCCGCCCTCGAGGGCATCTCCCGCCAGATCAACGTCGCCTTCGAGGCCTACCCCGATCTAAAGGCCCACCAAGAGATCGCCGACGTCCTCCAGCAAAACGCCTATCTCCAGCGCGAGATCACGGCCGCCCGCGACCTCTATAACGACGCCGTCAACGAGTGGAACCAGGCCATCTTCGAACTTCCCGCCAAGAAGTTCACGGCCGCCAAATACGGCTACACGACCCGCATCCCCTTCACGACCTCGCAAGAGATCAAGCAAGAGGCCCGCGGCACCTTCTTCGGCGGCAAATAAGCAAGCCTCTTTGGGAGCCGCGCCGATCCGCATGGCTCCCTTTTCTTTTCGACTCTTTTAGTTTTAAAAAGGTTGAAGCAAAAATAACCGCCCGAAGCTCCGACTTCAATGACGATTGGCTCTCGGCGCGTCCGAAACCTTCGGATGGCTTTGATTTGGGCGTCAAGCCTTTTCTCGCCTTAGGGGATTTGAAGGCGGTGCGCCGAATCGTTAACGGAACGCGTTGGTGGTTTTGCGAGGACATGCGTTTTGACCTTAGGCAAGATGCCGGCGGCGGGGGAGCGACCCGTCCAAATAAAAACCCATCAGACGAAGAAGAACTCGCGGAATCGCGAGCCTTTCTTATATAAAGGAATACATTTAAAGAGCCGTAAAGCCAAGACAAACCGCGATCGTCGCTTCTCGAGTTGTAGAGGAAGAACAAACGTTATAAATTAAGGATAACCGACTCGATTGGGATATGAAACGAAGACGAAAAGGGTTCTTTCGGAGGGATGTTGGCCTTTGCCTTTGCCTTGATGAAGATGCCTTAATGGCGTTTCTCTGCAGATAGCGGGGCGTTCACGATTAGAAAACGGCATCGTTTTTTATGGCGAAATCGAAAAGAGGCAAGATCGTGGCATCGGGAATCAACAAGAAGAAAATTGCCTTGCTTTCCGTCGCCATCGGCTTTTTCGTCATCGCCGGGGTTTGCCAATACGTCGATTCGCACCTTTCGGTCTTCAGGAATTATTTTTGCTCTTACCTCGCGGACCTCATTTTCTTTGCCCTATTGATTGCCTGGGCGATTTCCATTCGGATCAGAATCGTCCGGCCTTCCGTCAGACGGAATCTGATACTCGTCGCCGTCCTCCTCGTCTTGTGGTTGCTGATCCGGATGGTGAAATACTGCTTTATCGGCGAAGAGGACACGGCCAGCCGTTATTTATGGTATGCCTACTACATTCCGCAGTGCCTGGTCCCGCCCGTCGTTTTGCTTGCCGCTTTGGGCATCGAAAGGAAAAGCGATAAGCCGATTTCAAGGCTGACCTACTTGGTTTTCGTGCCGGCTGCCTTGCTCATCCTGTTGATATTCACAAACGACTTGCATCAGACGGTTTTTTCCTTTCGGCCGGGCTTTGAGAACTTCACGAAAGACTACCAGCACGAGTTCGGCTATTTCCTTGCGATTGCCTGGATGGTTGGGATGACGCTCGCCTGCGGAGTCGTCCTGCTTATGAAATGCAGCATTTCCGCTTGCCGCAAGAGAATGTGGATCCCGATATCGACGTTCTTGCTTTGCGCGACTATCAGCTATTTATGCTTTAAATTCGCCACGCCCGCTTATAAAGTGCCGGAACTGCTTTCCTTTTCCTTCATCGCCATCTTCGAAAGCTGCATCGGCATCGGCTTAATTCCTTCCAATGAGAATTACACGGAATACTTCAATCTTTCCAAAATATCTTCGGTGATCACGGACCAGGATTTGCAGATTGCCGTCCGTTCCGAGGACGCCCCCGCGCTGAATAAGGAACAGCTAGAAGCGGCGTTACAGGATCGCGTCATGATCGACGATGACACCCGCCTCTCATCCCATAAGATTTCGGGAGGGCGGGTTTTCTGGACGGAAAATCTATTGGCCATCCACGCCTTAAACGCCCAGCTTAGCGACGTCAACGAAGTGCTTTCCGAGGAGAACGACCTCGTCGCCTACGAAAATGAGCTGAAAGAGAAAAGGGCGCACATCGAGCAAAAGAACAAATTGTATGAGGGCATTCTCGCCCTGGTCAGGGACGAGCTCTCGTTGGCGAAATCGTACGTCGGGGAAATCGACGAAAACAGCCCCGACTTTGAGCGGAAGATGCGCTTTGCGTGCGTTCTTGCGACCTACATCAAACGCCGAAGCAACCTCGCCGTCATCGCGGAACGCCATAAAAGCATGGACGTGAAAGAGATTGTCGTTTCGCTGAAGGAGTCGTTAAAGTATCTTTCCGATTGCGGCGTCCCAACCGCGCTGACTTTTGTAGGAGGAGGGGAGTTCCCCAGCCAGCGCTGCATTCTCCTATATGAGTTTTTCGAAGAATGCGTCAGGCTCCTTTTGCCGACGATGAGCGGCATGCTCGTCCATCTTTCGGCCGATCCTGAGCGCCTTTCCTTACGAATCGCCGTTACGGGCGCAAATGGATTGGCCAAAGAATACATGGCGAAAACAAAAGCAAAATTCGGCTCGGCGAGCTTGAAAGAAGAAGACGGCGTGCTTTACGAGACGCTGACGCTTTGCCCGGGAGGTGAAGAGAAATGACTTTCTTAACGTCCCCCGCCGCTTTGCAAATCGTCCTGCAGGCTGTTTATGCGCTTCTTGCGATTATGGGAATCGTCGACGTATTTTTAAGCGTATTGCGCAAAGTCAGACCCATCTACGTCATCCTTTCTGGCCTCGCGCTTACGCTCGCCTTCTTTTCATTGCTTTTCTTGCATCGAGAAATGTATGAAACTTCTGGCGGCTTCCCCTATTCGCTTGCGGCGTGGATCGTGCGGCTGCCGTTATGGATTCTGCTCGCGTACACCGTTTTATTGATGGCAATCTGCGTAACGGGCCTTGTCATGCTTCATCTTTATGGCAAAACGCGCCTTTCGGCGACGTCGATAAAAGAAAGCGTGGACAGCCTCTCTACCGGCGTGTGCTTCGCGGAGGATAACGGCCTCCCGCGCCTCGTCAACGTCAGGATGAACGAATTGTGCATGGCGACGACGGGGAAATCCCTGCTGAACGCCGATTCTTTTTGGGCGGCGTTGGCGGAAGGAAACATCGTTGCGGGGGGCAGGGCGGTTCAGACGGGCGAGAATCCGATGGTGAGGTTTGAGGATGGCAGGGTCTTTTCCTTCAGCCGCGACGAACGGAGGAGCGCCAAGAAAGCGATCTACGAGATGATCGCCGTGGACATTACGGAAGAGTACGCCCTGTCCCTTGATTTGCAAGAAAAGAACGCGGAGCTTTCGGAATTCAACCGCCGCATGCGCCGATACGGGGAAAAAATCGACGAATATACGGCCGAAAAAGAGGCGCTCGAAGCGAAGATTCATATCCATGACGAGCTTGGAAAGCTACTTCTCACCACGTCGAAGCGCCTGCGGGAAAATTCCTCGGCGCAGGAAAAGCGCAACCTGCTAAAAATGTGGCGGAGAGATTTGGACGCGTTTGGCGCGTTTAGAAACGATCGCAGGCACGATTCTTACCGCGAATTGATGCTGGTGGCGAAGGCGATCGGGGTAAAAATCGTTTTCGACGGCGTCCGCCCCAAAGGCAAACGGGCGACGAAAATCGTCGTAACCGCGGTGAAAGAATGCATGACAAACACCGTTTCTCATGCCAAAGGCGATGAAACGTATGTTACGATAAAAGAAAGTGGAACGTCGTTTGCCTTGACCGTCAAAAACAATGGTCTGCCACCCACCGAAGAGATCAAAGAAGGTGGGGGATTGTCGTCGCTTCGGGCGTTAGTGGAGCGGGAAGGCGGGACGATGATGGTGAAAAGCCTGCCCGAATTTGAGCTAAAAATCATTTTGCCGCAAGAAGGAATCGGATGAAAAACGGAAAATATTCTGTGCTGATTGTGGAAGATCAAGCGATGCCCGCGCAGCTATTCGCGCATTTCGTGCGCTCCTCTGAGAAATACGAACTTGCGGCAAGCATCGTTTCTGCTTCTTTTGCCGAAGTCTATTGCATGGGTGGGAAAATCGACCTGATCCTGATGGACGTGGTTACCGCGGATGGCGCGTGCGGCCTGGATGCGGCGGAAAAGATCAAGGCGAAATACCCGAACGTAAAAATCATCATCGTCACGAGCATGCCGGAGTGCTCTTACATCAAACGGGCGAAAAAGATCGGGGTGGATGGGTTTTGGTACAAAGAAACGAGCAAAGAGCCGATTCTCTCCCTGATGGACCGGGTGATGAACGGAGAAAAGGTGTATCCGGATGGGCTGCCGCCTGTGAAGCTTGGGCTTGCATTCAGCAATGAGTTCACCGACAGGGAACTGACGATTTTGCGCGAAATCACGGGCGGATTCAGCAATCAGGAGATTGCGGAAAAGTACGGAATCGCCGCGAACACCGTAAAAAACCACGTGGCGAACCTGTTACTTAAAACGGGGTTCCGCAACCGGATTGAGCTTGCCGTAAGGGCGAGAGAAGCGGGCATCGTCATCATGGAGAGGAGTGAGGACGATATTTAGCATCCGCTGCTAGAAAATCATAGAAACAGCCGCCGAACGGGCGGCTTTTTCATCGAAAAAAGTTGCGCGATATAGTCCGAACGAACTACTTCGGGAAAAAAGCGGAGTGATATGGTAGCGGGCAATTGCGCGAAAGGAGCATTTCCAATGAAGAAATCCATCTACGTCGTTCTCGGGGCGGTCTTCGCCATCGCCTCAGGGGCAGCCACGCTCACCTCCTGCGGCCAAGCTAGGGCCAACGATCGCAAAACGAGCAGCACCGACATCCAATCGAGTTCCGTCCACACGCACAAAGCATCGGCAGAATGGGAGCACGATGAAACCAACCATTGGCATAAATGCGAAGGCTGCGCGGAAAAGCTGGATTTAGCAGCCCATACCTTCGACGAGGGAACCATCACCACCCCCGCGACGAAAGATAAGGATGGCGTCAAAACCTACACTTGCACCGTCTGCGGTTATCAAAAGACCGAATCGATCGCATTTGTTCATGGGGAGGGCACGCTTTCTATCAACGCTTCCTACGTCCCTGGCAAAATCTATGACAAGACCCCCGTTGCGGCTCCGGTCCTTGCGGATTGCACCACCAATAACCCAACGGGCGCGTTCTCGACTGCCTGGTATCAGAAAGTCGACGGTGTTTACGGCGATGCGCCTCTTGCCGAAGCCCCTGTCAACGCGGGCGATTATAAGGTGGTGGTGACGATTGCGGAAACGGATGCTTTCACGGCAGCCACCGCGGAAAAGGAATTCACCATCGCCCAGAAGCAACTGACCGTCACCGGGACGACTGTCTACAATAAGAACTATACGGGTGAGACCAGGGCAAGCGTCAAGGTCGGTACCGTGTCTGGCTTTGTCGCAGGGGACGAAAGCATCAAAGTCTATGGGGATGGCGCGTTTGCAAGCGCATTGCCGGGCACCGATATTACTGTGACTGTGACTTATAGACTGTCTGGGACCGGCAGCAAAAATTACCTTGCGCCCGCAAGCGAAACGTTCACTGCCGACATCGTGGATTATGCGAAATTCACCGTCACCAAAGCATATACGGTTACCGGAAGAGGAACCGCGATAGAGGGAACGGTTGACGCCGGCGTTATCCGCGTAGGCGACATCATTACCTTATCCGGAGGGAAAAGCAGCCTCAGCACACAGGTGACCGCTATTATGGTGGATGGCAAAACGACCGATTATGCGTCGACGAAAGCGACAACCGTGTCGTTGTTATTACGAGGCGTTTCGTTATCCGATGTGGCGGTAGGTAACGTATTCATCAAAGCCTACGACGCAGAAGCGTAATGGGCCATGCCTGCTGCGCCGATCGAGAGCACGACTTTTCGTGAATGATGCGCCAGCGGCCCTTTCCCCCATAAAAGTTCGATAACCTTCCAAGCGGGGGAAGGCGGCTGGAATCATAGGCCGTCCGAATGGGCGGCCTTTTTTCAAACCAGAAACCGGCGGAGGCTCTAAAACCAGGCGGTTCCTCAAAAGCCAGCCGCCTTAAAGACAAAAGAGCTTTCTTTTCTTGACATTCCCCAACGATTTCCTTAAGACAAAAGACAACATTCGGCCTTAGGCCGTGATAAAGGAGTCAATCCATGAACCAGAACCATTCGTTTCCGCGATTCGCCTTCCCCCTCCTGATGGGGGCGCTTTTAGCCGCGTGCGGATCTAACGTTAAGCCTTCTTCCTCCGCCGCCTCCAACGCCTCGGCGCCTTCTTCTTCCCAGGCTGCCGCCACCTCTTCTAGCTCTCCTGCCCAAACCCCTTCATCCCCTTCTTCCGAAGCCTCCGCCTCTTCCGAGGGAGAGGACGACCGGAAGCCCTTCGAGACGATGGAGGATACGACCGAGACCTCTGGCGTCTACGCTGAGGGGGTGAGCCTTGACCTCGGCAAGCTCTCGCGCGTCGACCAATGCGCCGATTCCGATAAGCGCGGCGTCTCCTCCCTTTCCTACACGTCCTACACGAGCATCAAAAAGGATGATAAGCGCGTGAACGCCGTCTACTTCTCGCAGTCCAACCCCGCCTCGACCTATTGGGCGGGGACCGATGGCAACAAGCGCACCTACCCCGAGGGGAGCGGCCTCTACAACAACAACGGCTACTCCGAGTTCCGCTTCGCCAAGACATTCGCTTCGGAGATCACCGGCACGATGAGCGTGGAGTTCGACTACGTCCTCACCAACACCAACGTGACGACCCCCGCCGAAGTGGAGGCCGCCAAAGCGGGCGCCACGGGCACGGACAACCGGGAGAACGACGGCACCTACGTCGCCCAATACGCCGCCAAGATGACGGCGGACGGCACGGAATGGCTCAACGGCGCCAACCTCGACGAGGCCAGCTACACGGCCGGGGAAAACGGCTACACGGTCACCGGCTTCTTCGAAAACGACGAGGAATGGCACCACACGAAGATCCAGCGCGCCATCACCTCGAAAGACGGCACGGTCACCTTCAAGCTCTACCACTGGGTCGGGCAGATCGCGCTCACCAACATCAGCATCACCGCCGAATAAGGGGCAAACAAAAGGGCCGGGGCAACCCGACCCTTTTTCTTCACCGCCTTCCTTATTTTTGCCCGTACGCGTCGAAGAAGGCCTTGCTGATCGCCTGATGATAGGGGGCGATCCCTTGGGCGTAGTTGGCGTACTCCCCTTTGCTTTCATCGGGCAGGGAGAAGCTGAGGCCTTGGAGGACTTTGGTCTTTAAGGAAGAGGCTTTGAGGTAGCCTAATTCGGGGCGTTCCAGCCTCTCTTCCGTGAAGTAACTTGAGGTGATGGTGACGTTGCCCTCGGAGACGCTGTACTCGTCGTTCCGGTAGACGTCCGCCCCTTGGATCACGGAGCCGACCTTCGTCCCTTTTCCGTCGGGCTCGACGAAATAGACGGTGGGGACGTAGCCTTGGCCGTATCCTTGGGGGTTGTCGTCGGCTTGGGCGAGGCCGTGGGATAGCTTATAGGCGTCCCATTGCTCCTGGGCGAGCTTCCCCTCTTCGTCTAGGCGGACGCCGGAGGCGTCGCAGTCGATGAGGTAGGCCTTTTGGCTCAGGGGGGTTTCGCTTAGATGGGGCAAAAGGAACTCCGATTCGAAGGCGGCGCAGTCGGAGCAGCTCCCGCGGGCGTAGTAGACGAGGAAGGGGTTGTTCCCTTCGTATAGGGCGTCTAGATCGCTGGAGTCGATGTAGAACATCGTCGGCTTCTCGCTCCTTTCGGCTATCCAGGCGGAGAAGGCGGAGTAGGAGTCGTGGAAGGGGGTGTTCTCCGCGTCGAACTTCTGATAGGCGAGCTTCCCCTTCTCGAAGAGGCAGAGGGAATCGTAGGCGCCTAGCTCGATGCCAAAGCGATCCCTCTTCTTTTCCTTCCCCTCCTCATTCACGTAGGTGGCGGTCAATTCCTCTTCTTTTAATAAGAGGAGGTTGGCGCTTTCCTTCTTGACGTAGGGGATCAGGCATTCGTCCCGCCAGCTTTGGTAGCAGAGGCACATCTCGTCGTGGACGATGACCAAGAGGAAATTCTCCCCGCGGGTGATCCTCTTCTGCACCTCCGCGTAGCTGCTATAGGGGGAGTAGCCGTATGCGCCATCCCCGAGGGAGCCGTAAGAGCCCAAGAAGGGGGTGCCCCGCTCGGCGTCATAAACCCGGCCGTAGGAAAGCCTCACTTTTTTGAGGGAAGGATCCCCTTTTTTCTCCCCGCAGGAAAGCAGGCCGAGCGATAGGGGAAGCAAGAGGAAAAAAGGGCTTATTTTCTTCATGGAAGGGATGATAGCATCCCCCGCGCGCTTAAGGAAGGAAACGGGGTGGGGGAAACCCCTCCGGAAAACGAGAAATTTTTAGGTTGGAAAAGGCTAGGCTAGGCCGAAGAAAAGCCAACTTTTTGCCCCCCGTGGTTTTTTTGGTGAAAAACGGGGTCAAAAAAATGTTGCAAACGGGGGCAAAACATCTAATATTTCCCTCGTTGGTTTCGTTACCTTCTTTTGAAGCTCAAACGACCTTGGAGGGAGCGTTATGGAACAAGACGTCATCATCAGCCTTCAGCATGTGCAGAAGCAGTTCGACGGTCAGGTCGTCATCGACGATCTGAACCTTGACGTGAAACGAGGTGAGTTCGTGACGATCTTGGGCCCCTCTGGGTGCGGCAAGACGACGACCCTCCGCATGATCGCGGGGTTCGAGCTCCCCTCGAAGGGGCAGATTTTGCTCAACGGGCAGGACATCTCTTTGCTCCCGCCTTATAAGCGCCCGGTCAACACGGTATTTCAGCATTACGCCCTATTCCCCAACCTCGATGTTTACGACAACGTCGCCTTCGGCCTGCGCCTGAAGAAAGTCCCCGTCACCTTGACGAAGAAAGACGGCACCCCGAAGTTAGGGAAAGATGGCAAGCCCATCGTCAAGATGAAGCGCCTCCCCGCGAAGGAAATCGACGAGCGGGTCACCAAGGCCCTCAAGATGGTCGACCTCGACGAGATGGAGGACCGCGACGTCTCCACCCTCTCCGGCGGCCAGCAGCAGAGGGTTGCCATCGCCCGCGCCATCGTCAACGAGCCCCAAGTCCTCTTGCTCGACGAGCCCCTTTCGGCCCTCGACCACAAGATGAGGAAGGACATGCAGATCGAGCTGAAGGAGATGCACCGGAAGCTGGGCATCACCTTCCTTTACGTCACCCACGACCAGGAAGAGGCCCTCACGATGTCCGACACGATCGTCATCATGGACGATGGGGTCATCCAGCAAGCCGGCACGCCGGAGCAAATCTACAACGAGCCGGTCAACGCCTTCGTCGCCGACTTCATCGGCGAGAGCAATATCTACAACGCGACGATGATCGGCCCCTTCCAGGCCCGCTTCCTCGGCGCCAACTGGGACGTGGTGGACGACTTCCCCCTCAACGAGAAGGTGGACGTCGTGATCCGCCCCGAGGACGCGATCATCGGCAAACCCGGCGAGGGCAAGGTCGACGGCGTCGTCACGACCAAGCTCTTCCAGGGCATCCATTACGAATTCACCGTGAACGTCGGCAAGAACGAGATCTCCTGCCGCGACACGAAGGACCACCAAGTCGGCGAGAAGGTCTCGATCTCCGTCGACCCGAAGAACATCCAGGTCATGCACAAGAACCTCGTGGTCAACCAATACACCGACGCCTGGATCGACTCCAACGGCAAGGTGAAGATCGGCGACGTCCCCTATGATTGCCTGCTCACCCGCCTCGTCCCCGGCTCGAAGATGGACGAGGACGGCTACGTCTACGACCCCAAGAGCAAACGCCGTTACGACTTCCGCGACGCCGAAGTCATCGCCGAGGTCGACCTCGACAAGATCGAGCTCTCCGACAACCTCTCCCTCGAGGAGGGGGCCAAGGGCCGCATCATCAACCTCGTCTGGATCGGCGACCACTACCAATACATCGTCCGCACGGACGAGGAAGAGGACTACGTGGTCAACACGCCCTATTCCTGGAACCAAAACGACTTGGTGTCGGTGCAGATCAAGCCCGAGGACATCCGCCTCCGCCTGAAGAAGAGCGCCGACGAGTACGTGGTGGACTGAAATGGGCAACGCCAAAGCCAAGCGCTTCTTCCACTTCAAGCGCAAATACCTCGCCTACCCCTACGCCCTTTTCCTCATCCTCTTCGTCGTCCTCCCGATTCTGATCATCTTGGTCTACGCCTTCTCGGAGACGAGAGACGACGGGAGCCTCCGCTTCTCTTTCGCCTCCTTGGTCAGCTTCTTCACGAGCCCGACGAAGATCAACATCCTCGTCGTCTCCCTCTTCATCGGGGTGCTCAACACCTTGATCTGCCTCTTGATCGGCTACCCCTTGGCCTATCTTTTGGCCGATAGCCGCATCAACAAGAACCGCATCCTGGTCATGCTCTTCGTCATGCCGATGTGGATCAACTTCGTCCTCCGCACCGGCGCGACGAGGGACGTCCTCTCCTGGATGGGCATCAACGGGGGCAACCACCCCTATTTGGCCACGATGATCGGCATGGTTTATAACTACCTGCCCTTCACGGTCCTCCCCTTATACACGACGATGATCAAGCTGGACCGCTCGCAGATCGAGGCCGCCTCCGACTTAGGCGCCTCGCCCGCCCAGGTCTTCTTCGCCAACGTCATCCCCCAGTCGGTCCCGGGCATCGTCTCGGCGGCCGAGATGGTGTTCATGCCGACCATCTCCTCCTACGTCATCTCCGACACGCTTTCGGAGGGGAAGATCACCTTGTTTGGCAACATCATCTACCTGCATTTCTCGCAGTCGCAATGGAACGAAGGCTCCTTCATGGCCTTCATCATGCTCTTGCTGGTGGGCATCGGCATGCTCGTCTCAAACCACTTTGACAAGCAAAACGGGGCCCAGCTCCGGGGAGGCAACCTATGGTGATGAACGCAGCAAAGGCTCAGCTTTCCCCCAACGAGAAGAAGCTGAAGGGCCGCGCGATTCGGCGCAGGGGGATCGGATTGTCCGTCATCTTCCTCTTCCTGATCCTCCTTTACGTCCCCGTGGCCGTCCTCGTCGTCTATTCCTTCACCCCGGCCACCAACATCGGCACCTGGACCGGCTTCAGCTTCCAGCTTTACCGCGACCTCTTCCATGACAAGGAGATCATGGTCGCCTTGGGCAACACGGCCATCTTGGCCGTCTCCTCCAGCCTCATTTCCGTGATTCTCGGCACCTGCGGGGCGATCGGCACCTTCTATTCGGGCAAGAGGAACCGCCGCTTCATCGAGATGATGACGCAGATCCCCGTCGTGAACGCCGAAATCGTCATCGCCCTCTCCCTGACCGTCCTCTTCGTCTTCGCCGGCAGCTACCTCTTCGGCGGGGCGAACATCTTCAGCTTCTGGACGCTTCTCGTCGGCCACATCATCCTTTCCCTCCCCT
>Ga0256406_1006159_pt1 | contig 12197 bp, 14 predicted proteins | sample RumenRJG_03DNA_FD_185986 | JGI IMG/M metagenome (GOLD analysis project Ga0256406, IMG submission 185986) | Bovine rumen microbial communities from Lethbridge, Alberta, Canada - RJG_03 | ecosystem: Host-associated > Mammals > Digestive system > Stomach > Rumen | place: Canada: Alberta | collected...
TTAATTGTTTATGTATCAATGATTTATTTGCACTACAAAGATACAAAAACTTTTGGACATTCCTTCTTTTTCCCTTGTGTTTTAAGGCCTTAAGTACGATTTATTTGCAAGTGGGAAACTTTAGTAACAAAAGATATTACCAAAGCTTTTTATTGGTGGCAAAAATCAGCCGAACAAGGATATAAGGATGCTCAATACAATTTGGGAGTCTGCTATTACGATGGTCAAGGAGTAGACCAAGATTATGCCAAGGCTGCGTTATGGTATGAAAAAGCAGCGGTACAAGGCGATGCTGATGCCCAATATAATTTAAGTCTTTGTTATAAAGACGGAAAAGGAGTTCAGCAGGATCTTACAAAATACACTGACCTGCTACAACAAGCTTCAGAACGAGGGTGTGTAACCGCACAACGTGAACTAGGTTTGAACTATGAATATGGAGAGGGCGTTAAAAAAAATTATGTAAAAGCCGCTCAATGGATAAAAGAAGCTGCCGAGCGAGGGAATGCGGGAGCTCAACTTGAATTAGGCAACTTTTATGCTGATGGGAAGGGAGTTCAGCAGGATTATACCCAGGCAGCTTATTGGTGGCAAAAAGCAGCTGGTCAAGGTCGGCGAGAAGCCATTGTTAATCTTGACCGTCTGAAAAGAATGAAGAAAAAGAGATAGTTTTTTACGTGTGAAATGATTATGTTCTTTCAAAAGATAAAAAAACAAATTTCTGTTTGGAATCTCGGGAAAAAGTATTAATTTTACGGTGTTAAACAATTATAGTAACCAAATCTTTGTTATATGGATCGTTTCGTAGAAATTGTCAATCCTGCAAAAGTTAGAAGCCATACCAATGCTGTAGTTAGTGGTATTGTCGCTTCTAAGTCAGAATGGGACAAGCATGACTTTTATCCTAACAAGGGAGTTGTTGGGATCGTGTTAGGTGAGGGCTATATTAGTGATGGACCTATTCTCATTATTCAGTGCGATAATGAGATTATTGTACCTATATTGCCTGATGGAGTAAGAGATATAAGTCTCTATGAATTCCGAAGCCGTATAGGAGATAACATGAGAGTGGGCAAGGCTACAGAGGAGCAGAAGAATAACACCATAAGTGTTGATGAGCTAATGGATAGTCTTGACAGAATGTTCGGACGCTAAACTATTCAATATGGAACAGTATACAAACAATTTATTTCCCGATTACAGTTCGGAAGAGAGAAGCGCGGTCTTTGCATTTTTAATGGCAGCTATGTGTTGCGATGGGAATGCAGATCCTCGAGAGCAAGTTGTTGTGAAGGACGCCGTGAAAGTTATGCATATTACGCCCTATGAGCAGCAACATGCTATGGATAAAGATATCAACACTCAGGCTAGAGTGCTTATGGGTATGACATATGAAAAGAGACATCGCTTTGCCATTTTCATGAAGCGCGTCATTGAGGCTGATGGCTATATTGAGCGCCACGAAGCTTTCCTGTTTGCAAAACTGATGTCTGATATTGGTATTGACATCAATACTCTGTAATTTACTTCTATGTTCAATATAAGAAAAGAACTGGATAATAAACAAGAACAAATTATTGTTTGGCGTAATGAGTATAAATACAAGCAAGAAGATTCTCCTTATGGCAATTTTCTTGTCAAGCAGATATTTAGTAGCCATTACGCCATGCAATATATGTGGCCGGAATTAATGCAATATGTGGATGGTAATAGGTTTCATAACTATCCCCAGGCTATAGATCAATTGACTAATCTTTATAATACGATTTTGAAAAGATCCATTTCCCCCAACATTGACTCTTGGATTGAAAATAATCCTGATGAATGGGTTGGTGGCATCCACTATTTTGGCTTTATTGACTATATCAATAAATCACAAAAAGGAGATAGAAAGTCCCGTGAGGAGTTGGAGTTTTCTTTCTTGTATTATACGTTGAGTGATTTGTGTACAATAGAATGGGCAGCAGTTTGTGCGACAGGGGTTAGCAGAATTGATGCAGTTGCATATATTACTGGATGCCAAATATATCCAATGCCGCTTGATGATTACAAAGTGATTACTAATGGCTTAGGTCAGTTATATATTAGTCGATATCTGGAAGAAAACTATACACCTTTGCCATGATGAATGATGAAAATAGCTTGAAGTATATAAACACTTTGAGACTTGCTTTATACGAGGTCGATAAGAATCGAACTTTAGATGAAAGTGACCTTGAAGAGTTTATACAAGATTGGGAAGGAAAGGGGACAAACAAGTTTGACTATAAGAAACGGGACGTTCAGCATTACAAAACTTGGACTGAGTTTTTCAAGTTCAATCAATATGATGCCAATGATTTGTTGCCCAAATATCATGATGCAGTTCATCCATTGATTAATGCCGTTTTATGCAATGCTCTGATGAATGCAGGACGTTATCCTGAAGCTTTGAATTTTTTAGGTAACGGATTATTGTATGCTATGCGATTTCCACATTTATATTGGCATAATGAAAGGGGAATGCTGGGCTGTTGTATGTTACTATGGGATTTAGTTTGGATGATTGACCACCGTCATGATCATGCGCCTCTATACTGTAACGATGATTATTGGGAAATGGTAGCCCGAAAGAGTTACAAACTCCTTTACATGACCTTAACAAGAACAATAGACATGGCTCCCGATATGCCACAGACTTGTGACTTGTTGTCGAACAGAGCGGACTTAGCTTATCATCAATCTAACAGAATTATGGCCTTATTTAGCCAATATTCAATGATGGTTTCTTGGGACGTTCAATTTATTGCTGATAAAAAAGCTACCTTTATAAGGTCTACACACTTTCCTGGTTTGAGTGGGATTTATTCAAGACAACTGAATGAGTCAAAAATGATGTACGAATATGGTTGTTTGCACCCTACAGAAACAAGTGTCTCACCGAAATATCGCGAAGATGATGCAACATGGGACGATTTAGTAAAGCGAGGTATTCAAAGAGCTGATATTTTGTCAGCAAACATATATGATGAATTTTTCAATCACAAATTAGACTTTAATAGAAGTAAGGTTGAAGAGATTATAATCGCCCTTAGAGAAATATACCATAACATTAGTACAAAATCAGATTTTGATACTGTTATTTCTGTATTGAAGGATGTATTCGACAATACTGGAACTGCTAAAGTTCAAGATCTAATCTCCGCATTGTCTGAAAATAAGAAGCTACGATCAATCAGCTGTTACAGCTTTGTGTTAGATTATTTACAGGCAAATTCCCATAAATACCAAGTCGTTGGTTTACATTTCCTAACAACTTTAGAATCAGCATATAGTAAGATTGAACGAGACTATAACTGGAATGAGCACAAGGGTTCGACTATCTTTTCAGTAACTTCCTAGCGCCACAGGTGGAAATCTACACAACACAGGGTAATCCTATTTCAACGACCTCACTACCTGTAGATAAAGTCGATGGGATAAGATGATTTCACAGCACAATCAGGAGTATCGGGATCAGGCTTGCGCCAGATCCCGATAACTGTTTTTGTTACGTTCATCTTCGTGTACGCCTGGTTCCAGTCCTACATGAAGAAGAGCGTTTACGGGTTGCATAAGACTTCACTGTTGGTGTGAAAGCAGAGACAGTGGCAGACGGCGCATCTTTCACTCTAAGAATGATATTACGCAATTGAGTAATCAACTCAGCAAGGAAGGTGTCAGGATTATATTGGCCTCGCTCTATCTCACGGAGATGTTTTTCCCAATAGCCTGTCGTCTCACTGCTTTTCAGCAAAGGCTCATGGATCAGCCCCATCAGTTCAATGCCCTTGGTAGTGGCTGTGAGTGACTTGCCAGTGCGTTGAACATAGCCCCGGGCAATGATCTTCTCGATGATGGCAGCACGGGAGGATGGGCGGCCGATACCGTTCTCTTTCATGGCTTCACGGAGGGTCTCATCCTCAGCATCGCGACCAGCGGTTTCCATCGCCTGGAGGAGCGAGGCGTCGGAGTATGGCTTAGGCGGAGTGGTCTGCTTCTCCTGCACAGAAGGGATGAGAGAACCGTACTCGCCCTTTACAAAGGATGGGAGAATCTGTTCATGCTTATCCGATTCGTCATCATGCTGGCTGAGAGAAGCATAGACCGCTTTCCATCCTTGTGAGAGGATCTCCTTACCTGTTGCCCTGAAGCCGACATTACTACACTTGCCGAGGACAGCAGTCGTGCTGAGCTGACAATCGGGAAGAAAGACAGCAATAAAGCGGCGGCAGACGAGATCATAGACCTGCTGCTCTGATTGGGTGAGTGTCTCAGGATGCTGTCCAGTAGGGATAATGGCATGGTGATCTGTGACCTTGGCGGAGTTGAATACCCGACTGCTCTTGGGTAAGGGAGTTCCCTTCAACTGCGCAACGAACTGGGCATAATCAGTGAGCGCTGACAGAATGCCGGGACACTTAGCATAGATGTCATCAGTGAGGTAGCGGGTGTCGACACGCGGGTAGGTAGTGAGTTTCTTCTCATAGAGAGACTGCAACGTCTGCAAGGTTTTCTCGGCGGAGAAGCCATAGCGGCGGTTGCTGTCGACCTGCAGGGCGGTGAGGTCATAGAGCTGGGGGTCAGACTCCTTGCCAACCTTCTTCTGGATGTCCACGATTTGAAATGTCTTACCATAGATGCTGGCAAGGGCGGCATCGGCAGCTTGCTTAGAGGTAAACTTGCCACTGGATGCAGTGAACACGACATTGCGGTAGTTGATGGAGAGCACCCAATAGGGCTCCGGCTTGAAGTCCTGGATCTCCAGGGTGCGCTTGACGACCATACTAAGTGTTGGAGTCTGCACTCGACCGAGACTGAGCACCTGACCGTAGCCACCATACTTGATAGTATAGAGACGGGTGGCGTTCATTCCCAAAAGCCAGTCTGCCTTAGCACGGGCAAGCCCTGCTTCATAAAGGTTGTCGAAATCGCTCTGTGGCCGGAGGTGATGAAAACCTTCTCTTATGGACTCATCCGTTAGGGATGAGATCCAAAGACGTTTGATGGGGCATTTGATATTGCCCGATAGTTGCTGGATCCAGCGTTGTATGAGCTCGCCCTCCTGACCGGCATCACCACAGTTGATGATCTCGGTAGCCTTGGAGAAGAGTTTCTTGATGATAGCGAACTGCTTCTTCACGCCCTTGTCATTAATCAGTTTGATGGCAAAGGTGCCGGGGAGGATGGGGAGTGCGTCCATCTTCCAGTGTTTCCACTTGGGGTTGTAGTCTTCCGGCGCGTTGAGTTCACAAAGGTGGCCAAAGGCCCAGGTGACCTGATAACCGTTACCTTCCATATAACCGTCGTGGCGGGAAGTGGCTCCTAATATCTTGGCAATGCTCTGCGCAACGCTGGGCTTTTCAGTAATGCATACTTTCATAATCCTGTATTCTGTTGTGCCTGCGTGCACTGCAGGCTGATAAGTTTGTGTTCTCCAGAATGATATGCACAAACCCTATAGGTGGGGTTCATCCTGGGCAATGCCACATTGGGGGGACAGGATTACGGGCATGGCAAAAGCACCCAAAATTACAAAATCAAAGTCATTGTAGGCTACCAGCTAAGACTAGGAGATTACATCATACATTAACATAGGATGAAGAAAGCCCCTTATGCACGAGGTGAACATGACCAAATAATTCTGCGGCTGAGGAGAGACCGAAAAGTTAAAACAGAAGAGCAGAATTGTTAAAAAGTGTATAAAAACGAGGCGTTTTCGGCTTAAAAACGTGGGAAATTAAGACTGTTAAGATTTACTAAATGGGGCTATTTTTGTGTTTTCAACGTATTCTGGGACGACACAGGTATGTGGCTCGTTGCTCAGTTTTCATTCAAGATGATGAAACAAGAAGCTAAGTTTTTCGCAATCGAAAGGAGAAGGGCGGGGGAATGTTAGTAACTTTGCAACCAAAAGCGAAAGTGAATGGAAGATTTATCAATGCAGATAGTTGAGGGAATAGCACAGGCTGTCAACGGGGAAGGTGCGAGCGAGATGATGATGGAGGACATCGGCATCGATAAGGATGGCGCCATCACTGTCCTGCTGGCAGACCTACCTCAGGATAGGCTCAGCGAGCTGGTGGCAGAGGTACATGACCGTATCTCCCACTGGCGGGTGAATCCATTCTCTGAGGTGGTCTATGGAGGCGGTCGCACCCTCAGGTTCTATCTGAAGCCTGAGGATGAGATCCGGAAATTGTATCAGTGGCAGCAGTGGTAGCGCTCAGTACAGCACAGGCGGGTCGATGCCCATAGCACGGCGTATCTCAGGTTCCAGATACCATACCTTCTTACCTATCTTATGAGGAGTGACGATCTTTTTCCGCTGCCACTTCTGGGCAGTGGAGGCAGAGAAATGATACTTGATCATGGCATCCTGCTTGTAAATGAGTCCAAGCTCCTCATCCTCGGTTCTGTTGCGTACCAGCTGCGGTTGCAACCTTTGGATCACCTTGTCGATGAAACGGTCGAACAACTGCTGAAGGAGTTCGACTTCCTGTAGTTCTTTCTGCTCTTCTTTCATTATGCTTTGTTTTACGTTAATATTCCAGTGAATGGGCTCCAAAGCGTCCGAATAGGCTTGTAAGACATTGAAACCGATGGCAAAATTAGTCACAAAGCTATTGATTTCCAAATATTTAGGTACACAAAATCCTATAGCTTAATAAGCTATATTCTATATTTCTATATGCACATAGGTTAGAGAATATAGGCTATAGAGATATACTAACAAAGCATAACCACAAAGGGCGTTTTCAGGCTTAAAACAGGAATAACGTTAAGTTTTTTAAGGTTTAGAGAATTGTTCTGACAAAATCAGGCCAAATTAGAAGATGGTTAAACTTTCTTAATGGACTGATGCCTAAGGTCTTGAAATACGCTTTTAGGGCTCCAAATGTACATGATCACATCCCTATTTGAGTAAAGGGAGGATCAAAGCAGGCCTTGATTATGATGGAATTTCATAAAACTCCATGATGTCGAGCATGAGGAACAGCACGCCGTCGATGGAGGAATGCCAGCTCTGATGGAAGTGACCATAGCACCAGCGGGTCACTGGGTGGTTGTCGGCGTAGAGCTTGTTGTAGATCTTATCGATAGTTGCCCGCTCATCGGCGACATCTTCTAATAATGTGGCATCATGCTCAGCCCATGACTCTAGGCCGCTTTTGGTAGTCAGCTCACAGAAGGAGGGCGCAGTATGTGTGACAACGGTATCGATGGCAAAATGCTCATTGATGGCATCAAGCAGCTCTTCGTTGTAGACTGGGTTTTCATCACGCCAGTAGATATTCCGGGCAAGAGGCTCGTCTGATACCAAGTGATGGTTGTGGGCTGTGATCTGTGTCCATCGTTCCTTCCGCCAACTACGATCAACAGAGATGGCGCCGCCGACACAGAGGATGGTGTGACCAGTAGCCCGGATGACGCTATAGTCAGGTACGGCGATGAAGCGTTTGCGATGGAAAACCTTGCCGTCAAAGTAATCCGGGTTGTCATGGTTGCCACGGACAAACACGATCCAGTTGTTGGCAGTAGCCATCCGCTTGTCATTGCGTTTGGCCATGCTGTAGTAATAGTCCTTTTTCTCAAAGCCAAAGCCACAGTCACCAGCCACGATGAGCAACGTATCTGTCATGCCATACTGCACACAGAGCTTGTACACCAGTTGGTTGAAGTCACCATGGATGTCACCAGAGACCACTACGGCCTTAACTTTGGGGAAAGAAAGTGTATAAGGACTATTTCCTCTCATTCCAGTATCTGTCATATAGGGGCTTTAGTCGTGCAAAGATAGTCGTGGTTACTGTCTTGAAATCGAGGCTGTTCTGCCTTTTGATATTCTTCAGGAAGGATTGCCACCGTGCCAGCCGGTCTTTATCTTGGGCAAATTCATCCGTAAAGAGTTTGAGGTCTGGATTAAATATGAGTCCACGATTGTCGAAAGTGGCCTCGATAGCCTCATAAAGGGTCTCATCGTCAATATCCTTTGTCGTAAAGAGCTGATAGCAGTCGAAGAAGTCCTTCATACGGCTGTTCATCACATCGCGGTCTATCATAGCATGGAACTTCTCTGCTATTACTGTCTCTAAGGAGTATGCTTGAATATTGACGGATGGTATGCTTGACAGCAAGAGTGGATAGTCAATGCTGATAGGCCCGGGCGTAACGACATCTCCAAAGCCTATATCCATCGACATGGGATAGACGATACTGTCCATGTGGGCCGTGACAAAGAATCGAGAACCTGGATAATCCTTATCGACAGTAATAGGTTCCACCCGCAGGCTGTTGAGGTCAAAAGTAACGCCATCCTCTTCACATGGGATGGCAAGGATCTCTTTGAACACGCTGGTGAGGAATGTCCTGTCCCTGCTGATCCTGTTGGCCATAAAGTCAATGTCAACGGTAGGTCTCGTCTCCAGTCCGTTGAAAGCATAGAGAAGTGAACCGCCCTTCAGCAAGAAGTTGTCTTTGTACTGGCTAATAGAAACACGATAGAGCAACCTCTCGTTGAAATATCGTGCGAGAAGATACATATACTGGTAACCTGATGACTTCATCAGATTGAGCAGACGAGTTTTTACGGACTTGCCGTAGTTCTTAATTGGCTTTTTCATCCGATGGCGATTTCCAGATATTTCTGAAGTGTTGTCTTAACACGAAGTTTCTCAGCATATTCCATAAGTCTCGACAGGTTACGTTCCTTCTTGCGGAGGTAGCTGCGGATTACTTCCGAACAAATTTCTTTACCTACCTTGTTGCGGTATTTAACGGCATCGCATACGCTGCGCTCCTGGTCAGTGATACGGACATGGAAACCGGATATATCAGCTTCTGTTATTCCGAACCCAAGATTCTCCGCTTTCCAGTAGTATAGCTGTATGTGTGTTATGTCAGGCACAACTATTTTCCTTTTGGCGGAAATGGCAACGCAGAAAGCAGGGGGAACCATTGTGGTGAGTTGATAGTATGCCCAGGCATTATAAAGGCAAATGACGCCTTCTGGTACAATGCTCTCAACATCGATCATGTTGCTCAGCATCTCAGAAGGTTCCACATAGACACCGCGTTTCAGACGCAGGAGCATGCCATCCTCAGCCGCCCTTTGCACCCGTTTTAGTTCCGCTTGGCTGGAGAGCGAGCCTGCATTGACATAGCCTTTGTTATCGTTCAGTATCGTCCGAAGTTCAGTCATACTCATTATATTCTTGGTCCTGTGTGCAAAGGTAATGGTTTCCTTTGATATATTGTCGTTAATTTACGGATAATTTCAATATTAACCGTAAGAAAACGACATTTTTTCTCTGTATCCTTGACTATGCTATAAGGTTCACCACCACCTTCACCATCGTGTCTTTCTCCTCGGGTCGGCTCTCGGCTATGAGCATTGTGAGGGCAACGAGTGTGCTGTCGTCGATGCGCTTAGTGTGGTCAGCATGGTAGAGTTCAGTAATTTGCAAAAAAAGGCTGCATCCTTAGGGATGTGGCCTTTTTACTTTACATAATCTTATGCTGCGCATAACCAACGAGGAAATTGCACACCACGTTTGGTATTCACTCTGTACCCAACAGAGATAATCATGTCTAGATTATAACAAGTTACCTCACGGGCTACTTGGCGATTACCTTCGGCTCGAACTGTTCGGAATTTCCGAACTGTTGATTCTACATCAAGTTCATCCTCATCATAGATATGCTTGATATGCTCACTTATGTTAGCCTTACTTGAATCAAATAGTTCAACCATTTGGCTTTGTGACAGCCACACGGTCTCATTCTCAAACTTCACATCGATCTGTGTCTTGCCATCCTCAGTTTGGTAGATGACTATCTTGTTCTGCTCTTCCATGTTTTCTATATTTCAGATGGACAAAAGTAATACATTTATTTGGAATTGTAGTCGTTATGTACAACATAACAGCATCCAAAAAGTATTCTACAACTTGATATTGGGTGGGGCAATACCTATTGCCTGACGAAGCTCACTCTCCTTATACCATACTTTCTTACCTAATTTATAGGGAGTAATAATCTTTCTCTGTTGCCACTTCTGTGCAGTTGAAGCGCTGAAATGGTATTTTTTCATGGCGTCCTGCTTATAGATGAGATCAGCAATTTCGCTGTCGCTAATCGATTGCCCTTGCAACAGAGGATAAAGTTGCTGAACAACCTTTTGGGCTATGATGTCCGGCAGCTCTGAATTAAAGAACTCGTCAAATGAAGTGTGACTCTCATTTAGTGTGCTATTTCCATTCATATTACTGATATTGGGGGGGTCTGAGGTAATTTTATATTTAGACTCTACCGAGAAACGGTTTACTCCAAGCCCTTGATGATCTCCTGTTTAATGTCCATATCTACTTCGCGGTATCTGTTGAATGCTTGGCTGCCTTCCGCATGGCCACTCATAGAAGCAATAAGGTTAGGATCCTTCACCTGCTTATAAAGATTGCCCACGAAAGTACGACGGGCCATGTGGCTGCTTGCCACATCACAAATCCTTACTTGCTTCTCTCCGCCGGTGAGTGAGTCTCGGACTGTGACCAGCCTGGTAATGCCACACATCTTCATGATCTGCTTGATGGCTTCATTGTAGTTCTGAGGTGCAATGAAAGGGAAGAGCCGGCCTTTGGCGTCTTTGCCTTTATACTTATCGATGAGTTCCAATGCCTCGGGAAGTAAGGGCACTTTCACTACGAACGGCTTGTCCTCAATGGTCTTGCGGGGGATGTAGTTCAACACACCTAAAACGATATTTTCAGGCTTTAACTTCATAAGATCACCTACGCGGCAACCGATAAGGCACTGAAAGACGAAGATGTCCCGCTGTGTCAGACAGGTAGAGAGTGGAAGAATCTTGAATTCAGTGCCGTTCTGAAGCGCCTCTTCTTTTTCCTGCTTGACAAAGTCTGGCCAAAACTTCTGCAGATCGGCATTAGCAATGGTCTTGCGCTCGTCAATGGTGATATAGTAAGGCGTACCAAAGCGCTGAGATCCTATCTTGATGCCAACGAACGGATTGTTCTTGGTGTATCCTTTCTCCAGCAGCCAGTTGAAGTAGGCTTTAAGGCATTTCTTCTTGTCAACGATGACATTTGAGCCACGAGGACTGATCTCACGAACGAGATGTCCTGTGATAATCTCTGGTGGAGTGGCAGCGACAAGTTGCTTGAAAAGCGTCTTGTGTTTTTTCTGAAGGTCAGACTCGTTCTCCAGATAGCGGAAGAACTCTTCGAGGGTAAGACGGTCCAGGGTGTCTATATTCAACTCAAAATTGCGACGGTGTACATTCATCGCTCTGACATATCCCTGGAACCGGGAGAGGGCACGGAAAACAACACGGTAGACGCGTTTGCGTCCCTCGCTGAGCTTACTGTTGTCCAGATAATATTCAGCCTGCTCAAAAAAAGACTTACTACGGAAATCATCGTCTTCATCACATTCTGTAGGCACCATGTTTTGAATACTATCAAGAGGAGTTTCGCTTATTTGCTTGATAGTGAAGTCTTTCGTTTTCTCGTAGGTCTTTATGATGAAATCCCTTGTGAGCAATTCCTTACGACCTTGCAATTCCAAATTGTTACAAATGGCAATAAGGCGACTGATATATTCGTCAAGATCTTGTTTCGCCTTCATTGCCTCTGCTACATCAAGCGGATTGAATTTGCTACGATGTGGAATTGTAATGTCCCAGACCTCACCCTTACCTGTCTCACGGACAGGTTTGAAGAAATCAGGTCTAACGAATACTCCAGAACGGAAGGACGGACGTGACGTGCGGTTAATGGTAAGCCGAACTATCACTTCCCCCTTTCCGTCTCGGTTAAGCCTTTTGGCTAACTTGCATTCTGCTGTGGCCATAATTATAGGATTTTGAGATTTTGATTTTCTATGCCACAAAGGTACGAAAAACGTGTCACACCGTGTCACAGATTGAGCCTAAATCGTGTCACACTTAACCTTCCTTAACATTTATGATTTTTGTAAATTATTGATAATGAGGGCTTTCAAAGTCGTTGGAGGTTTTTCGGGGATTTTTGAAATTACCCCATGCGAGTCACCCAGTGAAGAGAGATAGTTGAGGAATCAACTATCTTTTTTTTGTTCCCCTATGCAAAAAACAATGTGGAGATGAATAAAATAAATTGAATAGAAAATAGAATGTCGTCAAT
>Ga0256406_1006160_pt1 | contig 12192 bp, 5 predicted proteins | sample RumenRJG_03DNA_FD_185986 | JGI IMG/M metagenome (GOLD analysis project Ga0256406, IMG submission 185986) | Bovine rumen microbial communities from Lethbridge, Alberta, Canada - RJG_03 | ecosystem: Host-associated > Mammals > Digestive system > Stomach > Rumen | place: Canada: Alberta | collected...
TTCAGGCCCTCGAGCTTGAAGCGGCGGTAGATGGCCACCATGGCAATCTTGATGACGTCGGCCGCAGTGCCCTGTATGGGCGCGTTCACGGCGTTGCGCTCGCTGAACTGGCGCACCACGGCGTTGCGCGAGTTGATGTCGGGCAACATGCGCCGCCGGCCGTAGAGCGTGGTCACATAGCCCTTTTCCTTGGCCTGGGCCACCGTGCGGTCGATGTAGGCCCGCACCTGGGGGAAGGTGGCATAGTAGCCGTCGATGAGCTCCTTGGCCTCGCTGCGCGGTATGTCGAGGCGCTGGGCCAGCCCGAAGGCCGAGATGCCGTAGAGGATGCCGAAGTTGGCCGTCTTGGCCTTGCGGCGCTGCTCGGGGGTGACGCTCTCGAGCGGCTCGTGGTAGATCTTGGAGGCCGTGATGGCGTGTATGTCTTGCCCGTGCTTGAAGGCGTCGAGCATGGTGGCGTCGTGGCTGAAGTCGGCCACCAGGCGCAGCTCGATTTGCGAGTAGTCGGCACTGAAAAACACGTTGCCGTCGCTGGGGATAAACGCCTTGCGTATTTCCTTGCCCTCGTCGGTGCGCACGGGTATATTCTGCAAGTTGGGGTTGGTCGACGAGAGCCGGCCCGTGGCGGTCACCGTCTGGTTGTAGGTGGTGTGGATGCGGCCCGTGCGGGGGTTGATGAGCTCGGGCAGGGCGTTGACGTAGGTCGAGAGCAGCTTCCTGATGCCGCGCAGCTCCAGTATCTTCGACACCAGCGGGTGCCTGTCGCGCAGGCGCACGAGTATCTCCTCGGTGGTGGAATACTGCCCCGACTTGGTCTTCTTGGCCTTGTCGTCGAGGTGCAGCTTGTCGAAGAGGATCACACCCACCTGCGAGGGCGAGGCCGTGTTGAAGTGCTCGCCAGCCAGGTCATAGCACTCCTGCTCGAGGCGCTCGACCTGGGCGGTGAGCTTCACCGAGTAGTCGTTCAGGGCTTTCACGTCGACGCGGGCGCCGGTCATCTCCATCGAGGCCAGCACCTCGACCAGGGGTTGCTCAATATCGGTGAGCAAGTGGGTCATGCCCTCGTGGTCGAGCTGCCGGTCGAGCACCGGGGGCAGCCACAGGCACAGGTCGGCCAGCTCGCAGGCCACCTGCGAGAGCTTCTCGGGCTTGAGCTGGCTCAGCTGCTTCTGGCCGCGCCCCTTGGGCCCCAGGTAGTCGTCGGGGCTCATGGCGGCATAGCCAACGAGCGTGGCGGCAATGCTGGCCGTGTCGTGATTGCGCTCGGGCTGCAGCAGGTAGTGGGCCACGCCCGTGTCGTAGTAGGGTGCGCTCCAGGCCACGCCGTGGGCATGCAGCATCACCATGTCGCGCTTCACGTCGTTGCTCACCAGGCGGCGGCTGCCCGAGAGCAGGGGCCTCACCACGTCGATCATCCACCCGAAGTCGTCGAGCGGCAAGTAGGCCGCATGGTAGCGCTCGCCACACAGGGCAAAGCCCAGGATGTGCGCCCTCATGGCCTCCTGGCCCTGGGCCACGATGTGCAACCCTATGTCGCCCTGCCCCTGCATGAGCCCGGCCACATAGGCCCTGGCCTCGTCGAGGTCGGCGATGAGCCGGTAGTCGTGCTCGTGCGACTTGATGGTGGCTGCCGGCGTGACCTCGACCGGCGCGGGCGCCTCGCCGCCGAAGAGCGAGGGCTGGCTCCCGGCCGGGGCAGCGGGCATCGGCACCCCATCGAGCCCCACGTTGGCCTCGCCGTGGTCGATGATGCGCGTGGTCAGCGTCTTGAATTCCAGCTCGGCAAACACCTTGCGCAGTGCCACATAGTCGACCGGCACACGCCGCAAGGCCTCCTCGTCCCAGTCGAGCGGCACATCGGTCTTGATGGTAGCCAGAAACTTGGAAAACACAATCTGCTCCCGGTTGTCTTCGATCTTTTTCTTGAGGCTGCCCTTGAGCTCGTCGGTGTGCTCGAGCAGGTTCTCGATGCTGCCGTATTGCTGTATGAGCTTCTCGGCCGTCTTAGGGCCCACGCCCGGGCAGCCCGGTATGTTGTCGGCCGTGTCGCCCATCAGCCCCAGCAGGTCGATGACCTGCACAGGGCTTTGCAAGCCATAGAGCTCGTCGATTTCCTTCACACCCAGCACCTCATTCTTGCCGGGGTGGAAGATGCGGGTGCGGTCGTTCACCAGCTGCCCCAGGTCCTTGTCGCCCGTCACCATATAGGTGTCGAAGCCGTGGGCATAGGCCAGCTTGGTCATCGAGCCTATCACGTCGTCGGCCTCATAGCCGTCGACCTGCAGCACCTTTATATTATAGGCCTTGAGTATCTGCTTGATGTAGGGCACAGCCACCAGTATGCCCTCGGGCGTGGCGCTGCGGTTGGCCTTGTACTGCGCATAGGCTTCGTGCCTGAAGGTCTTGCCCCCAGGGTCGAAGCACACAGCGATGTGGCTCGGCGACTGATGCTTGAGCAGCTCTTGCAAGGTGTTGACAAAGCCGAAGATGGCCGAGGTGTTGATGCCTGTGCTCGTGAACCGCGGGTTGCGCAGCAGCGCGTAGTAGGCACGGAATATCAACGCATAGGCATCGAGCAGGAATAGTCGCTTTTGTTCCATAGTGGTGGTGTTAAGTCACGGCAAAGTTAGTCTAACTGCTCGGCAATACAAAATTTAATGCCGTCCATTATCGCCGAGTTGCGCACTGCCAGTCCACATCGGCTCCTTTTTGAGGTTATTACAAATAATTTAGATTGTTTTTATCGGCTTAGATGAAGAATTATTGCTACTTTTGCAGGCGCATGGCAACACTCGACCAAATACAAGAGACTATCAAGCCCGAGCTGGCTCAACTCAATGCAATCATCGCGCACACGCTGCACAGCAACAGCGCCCTCACCGACCACATTGTGAAAGAATATCTGCGCACCAAGGGCAAGCAGATACGCCCCATCCTGGTCTTGCTCAGCGGCAAGCTCTTTGGCGGTGTCAACGACAAGGTGCTCTATGCCGGTGCTGCCATCGAGCTGCTGCACAACGCCTCGCTCATTCACGACGACGTCATCGACGTGAGCTCGGAGCGACGCGGCGTGCCCACCATCAACAGCGTGTGGGACAACCACGTGGCCGTGCTCGTGGGCGACTACTTTGTGGCCGGCGCCCTGAAGTGTGCCGAGCAAACCCACGAGTACCGCGTGCTCAACTCGCTCTCCAACATGGGCGCCAACCTCTCGATGGGCGAAATCGACCAAATCGACAACGCACGCAACCACGAGATCACCGAGCAGGCCTACATGACCATCATACGCCGCAAGACGGCCTCGCTCTTTGTGAGCTGCGTCGAGGTGGGCGGCATCACAGCCGGCGCCGACGACCGGCGCCTGGCCAAGCTCATGAAATATGCCGAGCTGCTGGGCCAGTGCTTCCAAATCAAAGACGACACCTTCGACTACTTTCACGACCCCATCATAGGCAAGCCCACCGGCAACGACCTGCGCGAGGGCAAAATCACCCTGCCGCTCATCTACGCCCTGGGCCGCAAGGAGCTGCCCGAGCACGACGAGATGAACCTCCTCGTGCACAAGGCCACCCTCACCGACGGCGACATAGGCCGCCTGGTCGACTATGCCAAGGCCAGCGGCGGCATCGACTACGCCTACCGCGTGATGCAGCGCATGGAGAAAGAGGCCTGCCAGCTGCTCGACGACTTCGAGCCCGGCCCCACGGTCGACGCCTTCAAGTCGATCTTCTCCTACATCATCTCCCGCAACAAGTAGTGGCCCCCACCGCGCCGCAGCACCCATCCCGCTATTTTTTCAGTGCCATTGCAGGGGAGGCGTGCCGAAAACTTTAAGACAATATTGCCGGCAACAAGAATATTTTTTATGGAACTGCAACGATACATCGTGGAGGGACGCATCGAGGCGGGCTGCGACGAGGCAGGCCGCGGACCGCTGGCGGGCCCTGTGACGGCCGCCGCCGTGATACTGCCGCCCCACTTCCACAACGACATCATCAACGACAGCAAGCGCCTGAGCGAGAAGAAGCGCAACGCCTTGCGCCCCGTGATCGAGGCCCAGGCCCTGGCTTGGGCTGTGGCCTGGGTGTGGCCCGAGGAAATCGACCGCATCAACATTCTCAACGCCTCGATACTGGCCATGCACCGCGCCCTCGACGCGCTCAAGGTGCGGCCCGAGTTTGTCATGGTCGACGGCAACCGCTTCAAGCCCTACGGCGACATCCCCTACGAGACCATCGTGAAGGGCGACGGCAAGATGATGCCCATAGCGGCAGCCTCGATACTGGCCAAGACGCACCGCGACGAGTACATGCGCAAGATTGCACAGGAGTATCCGCAATACGGCTGGGAGCACAACATGGGCTATCCCACGCGGGGCCACTATGCCGCCATTGCCCGCTACGGCATCACGCCCTATCACCGCAAGAGCTTCGCGCTGAGCAAGCAGCTCAGCCTCTTCGACGACGACGACGAGCGGCTGGCATAGCGTGCCCTCCTGTGTGCAGGGCACGCGTGGCATTGAGCACAGCAAGCACGAGCACGCCCACGTCGCCAAACACGGCAAGGGCCATGCCTGCCATGCCCAGCGCGGCAAGCAGCAGGATGACAGCCTTCACGCCTATCGAGAACACGACGTTCTCGCGGGCAATGCGCAGCGTGCGCTTGGCCACTTGGATGCCGGCGGCAATCTTCGACGGCTTGTCGTCCATGAGCACCACGTCGGCCGCCTCGATGGCGGCATCGCTGCCCATGGCACCCATGGCGATGCCCAGGTCGGCACGGGCCAGCACAGGGGCGTCGTTGATGCCGTCGCCCACCATGGCGAGTGTGTCGTGGCCGGTCTTCGAGGCCAGCAAGCGCTCCACCTGGGCCACCTTGTCGGCAGGCATGAGCTGGGCGTGATACTCGTCGAGCCCCAGTTGCCGGGCCACGGCAGCGCCCACCTGCTCATAGTCGCCAGTGAGCATCACCGTTTTCTTCACGCCGGCTTGCTTGAGCCGGGCCACGGCCAGGGCGGCATCGTCTTTCACACGGTCGCTGATGACGATGTGGCCGGCATAGCGGTTGCCTATGGCCACGTGTATCACCGTGCCGGCGCCGCTCTTGCACTTGTCGCAATGGCACACCTCGATGCCCAGCGAGGCCATGAGCTTCTCGTTGCCCACATTCACCGTCTCGCCGTTGACCATGGCATGCACACCCAAGCCAGGCATTTCCTGCACATCGTCTACCTTGCACCCGTCGGCCTCGTCGGGATAGGCATTGCGCAGCGACAGGGCTATGGGGTGGTTGCTGTAGCGCTCCACATGGGCCGCCAGGTGCAGCAGCTGCCGCTCGTCGATCTTGTCGGGATGCACGGCAGTGACCTCAAAGGTGCCCTTGGTCAAGGTGCCCGTCTTGTCAAACACCACAATGCCCACACGGGCCAGGGCCTCAAGATAGTTGGCCCCCTTCACCAGCACGCCCAGGCGCGAAGCCCCGCCAATGCCGCTGAAAAACGTGAGCGGCACCGAGATGACCAGGGCGCAAGGGCACGACACCACCAGAAACACGAGCCCACGGTACACCCACGTGGCCCACTGCCCCGTCACAACCGACGGCACCACGGCCAGCAGCAGGGCGAGGCCCACCACCACCGGCGTGTAGACCCTCGCAAAACGGGCGATGAAGCTCTCGCTGTGCGACTTGTGGGAGCTGGCGTTTTCCACCAGCTCGAGGATCTTGCTGGCCGTCGACTCGCCATAGGCCTTGGCGGCACGCACCTTGAGCACTCCCGTGAGGTTGACGCACCCCGACACCACCGTGTCGCCCTCGGCCACACCGCGCGGCACGCTCTCGCCCGTGAGCGCCACCGTGTCGAGGCTTGAGCGGCCCTCAAGCACCACGCCGTCGACAGGCACCTTCTCGCCAGGCTTCACCACCAGCGTCTCGCCCACCTGTACCTCGCCAGGAGCCACCGTGAGCTCCCGGCCCGAGCGCACCACGTGGGCCGTGTCGGGACGCAAGTCCATGAGCTGGGCTATCGAGCGGCGGCTGCGCCCCTCGGCAATGTCTTCAAAGAGCTCACCCACCTGGAAGAATATCATCACAAACACTGCCTCGGGAAACTGGTTCTCGGCCCCGGGCAGGAAACCAATGGCCAGGGCCCCCATCGTGGCCACAGCCATGAGAAAGTCCTCGTCGAAGACCTCGCCGTGGGCAATGTTCTCGCCCGATTCCAGCAGCACGTCGTAGCCGGCCACCAAGTAGGGCACCATGTACACAAGCAGCAGCTGCCACATGGGCAGTGCCGTGCACCGCTCCAGAGCCCAGGCCGCGGCCAGCAACACAGCCGATAGCACGATGCGTGCCAGCTTCACCTTGTTTTCTTTTTCCATTTTCATGTCGTCTATGTTTTTCTGGTGCAAAGGTAGCACACTCGCCCTGCAACTGAGTTGCAAAGTCCCCGCGGTGCAGCAGTGTGATTTTTACGCACATAAAAAAATTTCACATCTATAGTATTTCTCCAATAAAAACATTAAATTTGCACCATAACTTCAGTATTTTCTTAATATCTCTCACAATCATGAAAAAAATCTACTTTTTTCTTTTCACAGCAGTTTTTGCATGCCTGAGCCTCGCGGCAAGCACCGGGGCGGCAGGAGCACGCCCGCTCTGCGACGTGGCGGCTGCCAAGACCGCTGTCAAGACTGTTGCCGGCAGCAAGTGTAGCCCGCAGGTGCACGCAGCCGGCACGCCCGCGATGCAGGTGAGCCTCATGCCGTGCAAGGCTGTGGAGGCCCAGCCCCGCAAGGCGCCAGTGCGAGCCCCGCACAAGGCCGTGGGCACCCTGCCCGCCACGGCGCTGCAATTTGACTACACGGCAGGCGCCACCTTCAGCAAGGCCAGTGCAGTCACACTCTCGCTCAGCGACACCCGGCTCGCCATAGGCAGCTTTGGCGGCTATGGCAGCACCGTGAAGGGCACTGTCGACACCAGCACCGGCGCGGTCACCCTGCCGCGGCAAGCGGCCTACAACAGCCCCAGCTTCGGGCCCTGCGACCTGGTGCGTGTGAACGACGACCTGAACAGCATCGACACGGTAACAGCCGTGACCGGCACCATCGCCGAGGGCGTGCTCACGCTCGACCACTGGACGCTGCTCATCACCAGCGGCAAATACAAGGGCTATGTGCTCAACGGTATCATCGAGAGCAGCCTCTACAAGGCCCCCAACACCACCATGACCCTCAACGAGCTCGACTCGCTGGGAGCCGTGACCACAACCACCGCGCCAGTCTATGTCGAGCAGACGGCCACCAACCGTCTCGAGGTGTACAACTTCCTGGGAGGCGGCTACAAGTACAACATAGGGCTCAACGGCGACTCAAGCATCTGCCTGATGCCGCAGCTCCTGTTTTCCAACTCCAACTATGGCGCATTCTACTACTACAAGTGCGACCCCGCCACCAAGGCCATCTACCGCTACAGCCCCGTCAAGGGCGACAGCCGCGGCGGCAAGCTCGCCTGGGGCGGCAGCGCCGTGGCCACAAGCAACGGCAAGTACTGGATGCACTACTACCAGAGCTGCGAGATCGCATTGCCCTTCACACCGAGCTACCCGCCGGCACAGTCACAAGCCGGCTTCAAGGGCAGCGGCACCCAGGCCGACCCCTGGCTCATCGAGAACATGGCCGACCTCATCGCCTTGAGCGACAGCGTGAACTACAACACCGTCACCGACTCTACCGGCAAGTATTTCCAGGCCTTTGCCGGCCGCTACTTCAAGCAGACCAAAGCCATCAACGCCAAGGGCTATCTCTTCCAGCCCATAGGCGGCGATGACGATCTCTTCCGCTTTGCCGGCAACTACGACGGCGGCAACTACTATATCAACAACCTCACCATCGATGGCGGCCAGCTGGGCTATGCAGGCCTCTTCGGCATGGTCGACACCACGGGCTCGCTCAAAAACATCAGGCTGTCCAACCCCACTGTCACGTCGCGCTACTACTTCACCGGCTCGGTAGCCGGCAAGTGCCTGGGCACGATGGAGAACGTGGCTGTGACCGGCGGCAACATCAAGGGGCAGTTCTCCACCGGCGGCGTGGCTGGCTATGGCGCACGCGCTCGCAAGGTCTCGTTCCAGGGCAACGTGAGCGCCGAGGCACAGTGCGGCGGCGTGTTTGGCGTCGACCGCGACCCGGTATCCTTCTTGAGCGCCACCGGCACCACCGTGTCGATCACGGCAACGCGCACCGAGAGCCCCGTGGGCGGCCTCATCGGCCAGATGACCAGCGAGCGCGGTGGCTCGCTGAGCGACAGCTACTTCTCGGGCAACGTCATCGTCACCCACGCCGGCCAGTATGCCGGCGGCCTGGTGGGCACCACGAGCAACAACACCCTGAGCCGCTGCTTCTCGATGGCCCAGATCGGTGCCACGAGCACCAACATCTACCAGTGCGCCGTGGGCGGCCTCGTGGGCGGTGCCATTGCCACGGTCATCAACGACAGCTACTTTGCCGGCGAGATACGCATGGGCAACAGCCAGACGGGTTCAATCATAGGCTACATCGTGAACCTGCCCACCGTGAAGACCTTCCCCGACCACTGCACCCTCAACCGCTGCTACGTGACCGGCATGAGCGCCTCGACCTCGACCAAGGCCTACATGCCCTATGTGGGCTACATGTATGAGCAGAGCGGCGGCTCGCTGCCCGAGCTCAACAACTGCTACTACGACCGGCAGTTGCTGCCGCTCGTCAAGAGCAAGAACGGCGCCTTGTGGACCACCGACATGACAGCGGCCACGGGCATGGCCGGCTACAGCGACAGCGTGTGGACCTTCGCCGCCGGCCAGTATCCCGCCCTCAAGAGCATCGCCGGCACGGCAGCCTCCTATGTGTCGACGGCAGCCATCCAGCTCACCGACACCACACAGTCGGTCGAGAACATTGCCCAGAACTTCACCGCCTCCACAGCCCACAGCGTGAAGTGGAGCGTGCTCATGGGCGGCAAGACAACCACCGAGGGCCACGGCCTCACCATCGAGCAGGGTGGCAGCAACTTTGTGCTCAACGGCGCCTTTGCCACCGACACCATCGTGGCCGCCAGCGGCACAGCCAGCAAGTATTGCATCGTGAAGCTCGCCCCGGCAAGCCAGTTTGAGGGCCAGGGCACGGCCCAAAGCCCCTTCTTGCTAAAGACCAAGGCCGACCTGGTGAAGCTGAGCAAGGCCACCGAGGCCAACAAGATGTCGTTTGCCGGCACCCACTTCCTTATTACCAACGACATCGACATGGAGCAAGACCCCGACTTCAAGGGCATAGGCTACACCGGCACATCCAGCGACTACGCCTTCGGGGGCATCCTCGACGGAGCCGGCCACACGATACACAACGTGCGCTACATTTCCTGCACGGCCCAAGGCAACACCCTGAGCGCCACCACCACCGACTGCGGCTTTGTCAACAGCCTCAAGGCTGGCGGCGTGGTCAAGAACCTGCGCCTGGCCAGCGACTGCTACTTTGAGTTCTACTCGCGCTCGGCAGCCGTGGTGGGCTACAACTTCGGCGGCGACATCATCAACTGCCGCACCCTCGCCACCGTGATAGGCCACTCGGGCACCGTGGCCGGCATCACCAGCTTCAACGCCGCAGGCAGCACCGTGCGCGACTGCTACAACGGCGGCAGCATCACCGCCGGCTACCAGTATGCCGCAGGCATCGTGGCCAACAACCGCGGCCTGGTGGAAAACTGCGAGAACACCGGCGACATCGCCACACGCGTCATCAACGGCAAGTATGCCGCCAGCAAGACCAACACTGCCGGCGGCGTGGTGCACACCAACTTCGGCACCGTGCGCAACGTGCTCAATGCCGGCCACGTCTACGCCCCCAAGTATGCCGGCGGCATCATGGCCTGGTACAACAGCGCCGACACCGACACCATGGTCTCCAAGGCTGTGAACGTGGGCATCGTCGACTATGCCAACAGCGACAAGGCCAACACCATAGGCAACATCGTGGGCAAACTCTACCACAAGGGCAAACTCGCAAGCACCTACTACGACGCACAGCTCTCTACCCACCTGGCCTGCCAGGAAGGCGACTACGCCGGCGCCAGCGGCTTGACCACAGCCAGCCTCACCAGCGGCCAGCCGCTCGACGGCCTCGACACGGCCTACTGGAGCTTTGAGCCTGGCAAGTATCCCATGCTCAAGACCTTTGCCGACGAGCCCGGCGCCCAGGCAGCCGCAATGAGTGTGGTGTACTTCGACACCAATAGCCGCAGCGACTCGATCAAGCACGACTGCGCCCTCTACCGCAACGACGGCCTCACGTGGACCATGGCCAGCGGCAAGCAGGCCTTTGCCATCGATGGCGGCTACACCCTGTGGATGGACCCGGCCCCCGTGCTCACCGACACGCTCGTGGCCACCGCCAGCGGCTATGTGAAGCGCATAGCCGTGACTGCCGTCCCCGACTCGGTGCCACTGCCCGAGATCGAAGCCGGCACAAGCAGTGTCGACTTCACGTGCGCCCTCGACGGCGTCACCTTCTACTACACGCTCGACGGCAGCACGCCCACCACAGCCTCGGCAAGCACCACCGGCACCGTTGCGCTCGACAAGGGCGACTACAACGTGGCCGTGATAGCGGTCAAGCACAACTACTATCCCTCGCAAGTAGCCACCGCCGTGGTCTCCGCCACTGCCGTGGCCACTGCGGCCACTCACAAGGCCATCGCGCGGCGCTACTATGTGACCCCCTCGGGGCTCGTGCTCGACAAGCCCGTCACGGGCGTCAACATCGTAGTCACTCGCTACACCGACGGCTCGCAAAGCGTGACCAAGACGGTGGGCCGCTGACCCACCCCCGGCACGCCGCCTTGCAACAAGCTCACACTCAACTATCGAAGCCCTGGCCAAGTGCCAGGGTTTCTTTTGCTTGTCAACCCCAAAAGGCACAGAAAGGCACAATGACGTAAAAAAATGTTAAATCACATCATTTTTCAATTGTAGCTTATTGATAATTATCCAAAGGGTAATTATCTTTCCTAATTTGACAGTTTGTTGTATTAACGTATTGCAACACAATACTTTACATAGCAAAGTAATGTAGCTAATTTTTCGGTGCTGCAAGGATTAATTAGCTATAAATATACAAATAAGAAATGAACTGTGCAACAATTCATTAGAAAAGATTTTACGCTCTAACTGTCAAAGTCCCGGCAAAGTCCCGTCCCGCAAAAAAGCGCAAACGCCGCCGCTGGTTCTCGCGAAAGTATTACGCTTCGGTAATGCGAATCAAGGAGTTCTATGAGGATAACATAGGACGCTCGTTCACGGGCATCATCAGCAACGCCCTCGATAAAAATTTCGGACGAAATCACTAAAAAAGCGAAGCCAACGGCCTCGCTTTTCTATTCGCTAAATTGGAATTTACTTTTGTTCATTTATAAATTCAGATATTTCTCCTAGCCCTCCTATTGATTGAGGCAAAAGGAACATATTTTTAGGGCTGGCATATTTTCGGAAATGTTCTTCTAAAACCGTTATGGGAATATCCTCAATTTTAGCTTTAGTATTTAGTCCAATAGCATCAATATGACAGACTTTCCAATCTTTCAAAGCATATTTTCCAAGAGTTTTAGTATATCTTGCACCTATTTTTTCATTTTTCTTAAAGGCAAGAGCTATAGGAAATTCGTCATTTTCAAGCATTTCCTTGATGTGAGTCAAAGTCTCCGTTTCGCTATTTAAAATTTTGTTAGAAATCCAAATTGCAACAGTATTATCAGAAACGACAATCTCTCTACCACTTGGATGATAATAGGTATGACCACGTTGTTCTTTACTTCTTCGAACAATTAATGGCATGGTTTTATCTTCTATCCAATCAAGAACAAGTCTATCCCAAGCCTCAATTATATCTGATGAAAGTTTGGGGTTATGCTCTGAGAAACGCCATAATCGACCTATAGCACTTATTTGATTTCTTATCTCATCTCCAATTAAATCCATATAAATTCCGATTTATCGTTCTAATTACGCTGCAAAGGTACGAATATCTTCCTTCTCAGCGTGTCTTTTGCGAGGTGAACTTGTCAATCTACTTTTGCAACAAAATCGCAAAAGATTATGATTGATACAAACCAACTATCAGCACTCGTTTCCGCTTTTCGGGTAGAGACCGAAAAGGAGTCCATCTC
>Ga0256406_1006162_pt1 | contig 12190 bp, 10 predicted proteins | sample RumenRJG_03DNA_FD_185986 | JGI IMG/M metagenome (GOLD analysis project Ga0256406, IMG submission 185986) | Bovine rumen microbial communities from Lethbridge, Alberta, Canada - RJG_03 | ecosystem: Host-associated > Mammals > Digestive system > Stomach > Rumen | place: Canada: Alberta | collected...
ATCCTCCAGGTAGCGGAGGATTTCGCCCATGACGCGCTCCATGGTTCCTGCCATGTCGCACCGCACGTCCCCCGCATAGGGGATGAGGCCCTTTTTGTCAAACTCCTCTGCTGCCATTCTCTGGTTGTCTGCGATGGTGAGCATGACGGAGGGAATGCCGCCGGCACAGAGCTCATATACGGTCGTGCCGCCTGCCGTCACTGCGATGTCGCAGGCGGCGATGAGTTCCGCGAGGTCCGGCTGGGGGTCCAGAAGGTGGATCGCCCGGATCTGCCCGAAGCGCTTTCTCAGCGCCTCCTTGTTGTGGTTGTATCTTCCCACAATGGCATAGACCTCCGCCCTGCTGTTTAAGCCCTTCTCCAGAAAGGAGGACAGGAAGTTTCCAAGGACGTCAAGGCTGTCCGTTGCCCCGGTCGTCACGAGGATCCGGATCCCGTCGTGGGGCTTTCGCACAAGGTTTACATAGGCGGGGCGAAGGGGCATGTAGGAGAGGCCAAGGGCAAAGTCCGTGGAAAGGCCTGCTGCCCGGTAGCGCTCCCCGTAGCGGAGGTTCTCCGCATAGATGTTGTAGTTGATAAGGAGGTCGCAGGGGTAGACAAAGCGGTTGACGTCGTCGATGTAGGCAAGGCACGCAAGCTCCCGGATGCGGTTCATGTAGCTCTCTGTGACAAAGTAGGAATCCACAAGGAGGTGATCCACGCTTCTCTCCCGCATGTGCTGCAAAAGCCGGTCCGCCTCGAGGTCCAGGTGGTCGTAGTCGGAGTTCAGGCACACGTATCCAAAGCCCGCCTCCGCTGCCATCTTTGCAGACGAGCGGTCCGCGACAAAGAAGGTCGCCTCCGTGCCCCGCTTTCGAAGGGCCTGTGCGATTGAAAAGCAGCGCATCATGTGTCCGATGCCGATTTTATCATTGGCATCTGCCCGGATGTAGATCATTGCGTCTCCTCCATGCTCTTAACAAGCCTCTGATACTTGATCTCTGCGATCTCCCAGTCCGCCTCGTTGTCGATGTCCTGCACCCTGGTCTCCGGAAGGATGAGGGGCACGCACTTTTCCGGGACGACGGTCCTCTCCCGCAGAAAGGCATCCACCCGGCAGAGGTAGAACTGCCCCGCGTCGTGGTAGAGGGGCTCCAGGTCCTGGGAGCGGGCGGAGCGAAACTCCGGGTACTCGTAGGCAAGAAGGCCCTCCCGCACCACAAACCCGCGCTGGGGCGGGAACGAGAAGCGGACCACGGGGACAACACCATCGGCAGCGCCGATGGCAGCACCATCGGCGCTGCCGATGGTGTTGCTCTCTTCCAGCTTTTTTGCGGCCTCCTGCAGGATCCCTGCCGTCACAAAGGGCGCAGTCGGATAGAGGCAGGCGAGAATGTCAAAGGTAAGGCCCTGCGCTCTGTAGGAATCGAGCACCTCTGCGACGACATCCGCCGTCGTTGCAAAATCGCCCGCGGTCTTTTCGCTTCGAAGGAACGGGACCTCCGCGCCGTACGCCCTGGCGACCTCTGCGATCTTCCCACTGTCCGTTGAGACCATGACGCGGTCAAAGAGGCCGCTCTTTCTGGCCGCCTCGATGGAATACGCAAGGATCGGCTTTCCGAGAAACGGGCGGATGTTCTTTCCGGGGATTCTCTTTGAACCGCCCCGGGCGGTGATGATGCAGACTGCGGACATGTTCCTTCCTTTCCCACAAAAAAGCCTGCCCAGAGAGGAGCTCCGCGCAGGACGAAAAGACCAGGGACCCCCGCGGGGGTCTCCGGCCCTGAGTGTGATTACTGCTTGTTTGCGTTCTTCTTTGCGTTTTTGACGTCCTTCATCGAGAAGGAAACTCTGCCCTGGCGGTCCTTGCCGAGGCAGACGACCTTCACGCGGTCACCGAGCGTGAGCACATCCTCGACGTGGTCGATGCGGTGATCGGAGATCTTGGAGATGTGGACAAGACCCTCCTTGCCGGGAGCGAACTCGAGGAAGGCGCCGAACTCCTTGATGGAGACGACCGTGCCCTCGAGGATCTGGCCCTCGTAGAAGTCCGTGACGATCGTCGTGATGTAATTCTGCGCGTCGTCCATGCTCTTCGGGTCTGTGCCGCAGATGGAGATCCTGCCGTCGTCCGTGATGTCGATGGAGCACCCGGTGCGCTTGATGATCTCGTTGATCGTCTTTCCTCTCTGGCCGACGACATCGCCGATCTTCTCGGGATCGATGGTCATCATGCGGATCTTCGGTGCATACTTGCCGACGGTCGGGCGAGGCTGTGCGATGGCATCCTTCATGACGCCGTTCATGATGTACTCTCTCGCATCCTTGCAGCGCTGGAAAGCGCCCTCAACGATGGCTCTTGTCAGGCCGTGGATCTTGATGTCCATCTGGATCGCCGTGATGCCGTCATGGGTTCCGGTGACCTTGAAGTCCATGTCGCCGAAGAAGTCCTCGAGGCCCTGGATATCGGTGAGCAGTACGAAGTCGTCATCAGTCTCGCCAGTCACAAGGCCGCAGGAGATGCCTGCCACCTGCTTCCTGATCGGGACGCCTGCATCCATGAGGGCCATGCAGGACGCACAGGTGGATGCCATGGACGTGGAGCCGTTGGACTCCATGGTCTCGGACACGCAGCGGATCGCATACGGGAACTCCTCCGTGGAGGGCAGAACCGGCAGCAGTGCGCGCTCAGCGAGGGCGCCATGGCCGATCTCTCTTCTTCCCGGTCCCCTGGAGACCTTCGTCTCGCCGACGGAGTAGGCGGGGAAGTTGTACTGATGGACATATCGCTTCTCGGTGATGTTGGGATCGAGACCCTCGACGCGCTGGGCATCGGAGAGCGGTGCCAGTGTGCAGACGTCCACGATCTGGGTCTGCCCTCTCGTGAACATGGCGCTGCCGTGGACCCTCGGGATCAGGCCGACCTCCGCGTGGAGCGGGCGGATCTGGGTCAGGGCTCTGCCGTCCGGTCTCTTGTGGTCCTTCAGGATCATCTTGCGGACGGTCTTCTTCTCATACTGGTAGACTGCATCGGAGAGCTTCTCAAGGTAGGCGTCGTTTCCGGCAAAGGCCTCCCTCAGGCGCTCGGTGACCTTTGCGACATTGGCCTCCCTCGTCTGCTTGTCGTCGGTGAAGACAGCGGTCTCCATCTCCTCCTCGGGGACGATCTTCTTCATGTCCTCGAACATCTCTGCCGGGACGGCGACGGACTCGTAGGGCTGCTTCTTTTTGCCGACCTCTGCGCGGATCTGGTTGATGAACGCGATGAGCTGCTTGTTGACGGCATCAGCAGCATAGATGTACTTCACCATGTCCGCCTCAGGCACCTCGTTGGCGCCTGCCTCGATCATCATGATCTTGTCGGCGGTGGAGGCGACGGTGAGCTTTAAGTCGCCGAAGTCCCACTGGGACTGGCTGGGGTTGATGATCATCTCGCCGTTCACAAGGCCGACCTGGGTTGCCGCGCAGGGACCTGCGAAGGGGATGTCGGAGATCGTGGTCGCGATGGAGGCGCCGATCATGGCGACGAGCTCGGGACGGCACTCCGGATCCACGCTCATGACCATGCACTCGAGGGTCACGTCATTGCGCATGTCCTTGGGGAAGAGCGGGCGCATCGGGCGGTCGATGACACGGCTCGTCAGGACGGCGTTCTCGGACGCCTTGCCCTCTCTCTTGTTGAAGCCGCCGGGCATCTTTCCGACCGCATAGTACTTCTCCGAGTACTCGACGGACAGCGGGAAGAAGTCCACGCCGTCGCGGGGCGCAGCGGACTCGGTCGCTGTGCACAGGACGGTCGTGTCGCCGTAGTGCATGAATGCGCAGCCGTTTGCCTGGGCACCGACCCTCCCAATGTCGACGCTTAAGGTCTTTCCGGCAAGCTCCATGGAATATGTCTTATAGTCTGCCATGTCTTTCTCCTTTTACATGGATTTTTATCCCGCCACACCTGTCAGGACCGGCCTTCACCCGCCCGGCTGAGGACCCGTCCTGACCTTCGTGACAGGATGTTTGGGGTTCTGAAAGCAAGAAAAGCGACGAATAAGCCGGGCTCTGCACCCAGCCTATGCGCCGCTTTCCGTTCTGTCAGTTTACTTTCTGATTCCGAGCTTCTCGATCAGGGCACGGTACTTCTCCAGATCGGTCTTCTTCAGATAGTCAAGCAGACCTCTTCTCTGGCCGACCAGCTTCAGCAGTCCTCTGTTGGAGTGGAAGTCCTGGGGATGATTCTTCATGTGCTCGGTGAGCTCGGTGATGCGCTCGGTGAGGATGGCAATCTGGACCTCAGGGGATCCGGTGTCTCCGGGCTTTCTGCCGTACTCATTGATGATGGCTGTCTTCTTCTCTTTGGAAATCATTTGCTTCTCCTTTTTGCGATGGGCCGCGGCCCGGTCCGGGACGGAGTTTCCCTGGACTGCGCTGCGGTAATTCCAGGCCAGAGGAAATACTGCGATTGCAGCTTTTCCCTTGGCATTTCTGCATAACATAGGAATACTAGCATCGGTTTTTCGCTCTGTCAATCATTTCCGAAAAATCCGCCCGGGAAATCGGAAGGGTGCACAGGAGGAATTCCCTGTTTTTGTGCAGGTTTACTTTGGCGCAAGGCCGTCCTCGAGGGAATCGCTGAGGAGCTTTGTGCGCTCGAGCATGAAACTGTAGCAGGTGCCGGGGAAGGCGTAGTAGCTGTTCACCTCATCCGTTCCCGCGACACCAAATCTTTTATAGGCCCAAAAAGGACAGGATTCCTGTATTTTGTCACCAGAACCAAATGATATTAGGACAAATCTAAAAACAGACCGGAGAGATCGCATTCCGACTGCTGTCTCCCCGGTCCGATGGCTGCGTGTTACAGGAATCTTATGCCCGCTCCTGCAGGAAGGCCTCAACCTCCTCCTTTGTGGGCATGACGGCAAGGGCACCCTTCCTCGTCGTGATGAGGGAGGCGGCCGCGTTTGCAAAGGTCAGAAGCTCATAGAGCTCCTTCTCGCCAAGGCCGTCGATGCCGTAGGTGAGAACAAAGTGCAGTGCGCAGGCGCAGAAGGTGTCGCCGGCGCCCGTCGTCTCGATGGTCTTCTCGTTGAGGAAGCCTGCCCGCTTTACCACAAGGCCCTTGTCGCGGTGGAAGGCCATGGCGCCGTCCTTGCCGAGCGTTGCAAAGACGAGAGGGATGCGGTAGGTGTCGACGAGCTGTTTTACGCCCTTCTCGATGTCGGAGGTGCCGGTCATGAGCTCGATCTCGTTGTCGGAGATCTTCATGACGTCGCAGTTTGCCATGCCGAAGGCGATGGCCTTTTTGGCGGCATCCACGCTGTCCCAGAGGGGCTCCCGGTAGTTGGGATCAAAGGTAATGAGGTCCCCGGCCTTTTTTGCGATCTTCAGGGCTTCCTTCGTCGCCTCTGCCACCTTCTCATCGGTCATGGAGAGGGTTCCGAAGTGGAAGATCCTGGCGCCCTCGATGAGGTGTCGGTCCGCATCCACCTCGTCTTTCGTGAGGCAGACATCTGCGCCGGGCTTTCTGTAGAACGAGAAGTCCCGGTCCCCGTTCGCAAGCTTCTGGACAAAGGCGAGGGTCGTGTGGATCTCCTTGTCCATCTGCAGGCCGGACATGTCGATCCCCTGCTCTGCCGCGCGGTCCCGGAGCATCCTTCCGAACATGTCTTCTCCGACCTTTCCGACAAAGCTCACTTTGTGGCCAAGGCGCGAGAGCATCGAGAGCACGTTGCAGGGCGCGCCGCCCGGGTTTGCCTCAAAGAGCGGATTCCCCTGCGGGGAGTCGCCGCTTGGCGTGAAGTCGACGAGGAGCTCGCCGAGTGCTGTGACATCCAGTGTCTTTTCCGTTGCCATTTTTTTACCCCCAATATTGTTAAATATCCCAAAGGGCCGCCTGGCCCCTTCAGTTCTTGAAGCTGTGCACCGGTGCAGGGATCCTGCCGCCGCGGTTTACAAACTCATCACAGGAGAACGTGTTGACCGGCATGATCGGCGCGTGGCCGAGGAGGCCGCCGAACTCCACGCTGTCCCCGACCCCCTTTCCGGGCACCGGGATCAGACGGCAGGCCGTGGTCTTTGCGTTCACCATGCCGAGGGCCATCTCGTCCGCGATGATGCCGGCGATCGTCGTGTCCTTCGTGTCGCCCGGGATGGCGATCATGTCAAGGCCCACCGAGCAGACACAGGTCATGGCCTCGAGCTTCTCGATGGTCAGGGCGCCGGCCTTCGCCGCATGGATCATGCCCTGATCCTCGGAGACCGGGATGAAGGCGCCGGAGAGGCCCCCCACGTAGGAGCTTGCCATGAGGCCGCCCTTTTTGACCTGGTCATTGAGAAGGGCAAGGGCTGCCGTCGTGCCGGGCGCGCCCGCCTGCTCCAGGCCCATCTCGCAGAGGATGTCGGCGACGGAGTCACCGATGGCGGGCGTCGGGGCAAGGGAGAGGTCGATGATGCCAAAGGGCTCTCCGAGGCGCTTCGAGGCCTCCCTTGCGACCAGCTGGCCGACTCTTGTCACCTTGAAGGCGGTCTTCTTTACCGTCTCGCACAGCTCCTCAAAGTTCTGCCCATGGCAGGACTCCAGGGCCTTCTTGACAACGCCGGGTCCGGAGACGCCGACATTGAGCACCACGTCTCCCTCTGTCACGCCGTGGAAGGCGCCCGCCATGAACGGGTTGTCATCCGGCGCGTTGCAGAAGACGACGAGCTTGGAGCAGGCGTTTAAGGGCGCGTCCTTTGTGCGCTCTGCGGTCTCTTTCACAATGGTGCCCATCAGGCGCACGGCATCCATGTCGATGCCGGTCTTTGTGCTGCCCAGGTTCACAGAGCTGCAGAGGACGTCCGTTTCTGCGAGAGCCTCCGGGATCGAGCGGATGAGGAGCTCGTCCGCGGGGGTCATGCCCTTGGAGACGAGGGCGGAGTAGCCGCCCAGGAAGTTGACGCCGACCTCTTTCGCAACGGCGTCGAGCTCCTTTGCGATCTCGACGAAATCCGCCTCCGTGTGGCAGGCGCTGCTTCCGATGATCGCGATCGGGGTCACGGAGATGCGCTTGTTGACGATGGGGATCCCGAAGTCCCTTGAGATCTCCTCTCCTGTCCGGACCAGGTCCTTTGCGCAGCGGTAGATTTTCTCGTGGATATTTTTCTTCAGGGTATCGAGATCGGAATCGATGCAGTCGAGGAGGCTGATGCCCATCGTGATGGTGCGGACATCGAGATTCTCCTTCTCGATCATCTCATTGGTCTCTTCTACTTCGTGGATGTTGATCATGTGTCAGACCTCCCGTGCCTTCAGATGCGGTGCATGCTGTCGAAGATCTCTTCCTTCTGGGCCTTGATCTGGACGCCGATCTCCTCCTGTCCCATCGCTGCCAGTTCCTCTGCCATGTCCCCGAAGGGCTTTTTCAGGCCGGTGACATCGACGATCATCATCATGTTGAAGTAGCCCTGGACGATGGTCTGGGAGATGTCGAGGATGTTGATCCTCTCCTTTGCCAGGAATGTGCAGACCTTTGCGATGATGCCGACGGTATCCTTTCCGACGACGGTGATGATAGCTCTCTCCTGCATGATAACCTCCATGTGCTAAAACTCGACAGCTGCCGAGGGGTGCTGTCTGGATGCGATGGCGATCGGAAGATCCGATGCCCTGTAGTCTCCTGTGGACTCCATGACCTCGAGGCGCACGGTCTCAAAGGCAAGGTCCGGGTAGTTGTTCTCCTGGGACAGGTGGCCGAGAAAGACGGCCTTCAAGTGGTCATTCAGCACCTTCGTCAGAAGCTCTCCCGAGGAGAGGTTCGAGAGGTGCCCGAGGTTCCCCAGGATCCGCTGCTTGAGCCGGTAGGGATAGGGACCCACCTGAAGCATGTTTACGTCGTGGTTTGCCTCGAGGAGGAGCACGTCGCAGTCCTTCAGGCAGTTGAGCGTGTAGGCGTCATAGCAGCCAAGATCCGTGCAGACGCAGGCCTTCTTTCCGTCTCCATAGATCCGGTAGGCGACGGGCTCTGCCGCGTCGTGGCTGATCTTCATCGGATTTACCGAGAGGTCTTTGATGCTGACCGGGGTGTCGGCCTCCACGGGGACGAAACGCTCCGGGTCAATGGCCTCCCCGAACTTCTTTCTTACGGCCGCGATCGTGCCCCTTGTGGCAAAGATCGGCATTTTCGTCTTCTTTGCGATCATCGGAAGGCCCTGGATGTGGTCCGTGTGCTCATGGGTGAGAAAGATGCCGTCCAGGTCATCGAGACTCATGTCCCGTTCGGCCAGGGCATCCATCGTGCGCTTTCTCGAGATGCCGCAGTCCACGAGGATCCGGCATGCATCGGATCCCACGAGAATGCAGTTCCCGGAGGAACCCGATGCAAAACTCTGAAATATCATCTCTGTTATTGTCCTTTGGTGTTTCCTCCCTGCTGTGGAAAGGGATTCTGTCTGTTATCGCCGTTCATGATACCATTTCGACAGCGCTTCATCAATCTGCCGAAAGGCACTCTCGAGGGACCCGGAGTTGTCGATCACGACGTCTGCGTTCTCCCGGAAGGCCGTCTCGGAGAGCTGGCTCTTCATGATGGCGCTCGTCTTCTCCTCCGAGTAGCCCCGGTTCTCCTTAAGACGCTTTCTCCGGACGCTCTCATCCGCGTGGATGTACCACATGGAGTCCACGACGGACCTGTAGCCGCACTCAATAAGGAGCGCTGCCTCGAGAAAGAAGAAGTCGTACTTTTTGCTCTCCCGGGCCTTTTGGATTGCATCGTCGATATAGACCCGCACGGCGGGGTGGACGATGGCATTTACCTCTTCCCGGAGGGCAGGCTCCCGGAAGATCCTTGCCGCCATCTCCTTATGGTCAATGGAGCCGTCCCCGTGGCAGAGGGGGGCATCTTCGTCCTTCTTATGCGCCGTAAGGAGGGAGACAAGCGCCGGATAGACACTCCCTCCCGGGACGAGGGAGACTGCATGGGCCGCCTCGTCGGAGCGGAGGATGCAGGCCTTATAGTGTGATCCGATGTACTGAAGGAGCGCTGACTTTCCGGAGCCCACGCCCCCTGTGATGCCGATAATGATCATCATTTTGCCTCATACCAGTCGGTGCCGTTGTGGCAGTCGACCTCGAGCGCGACCTTTAAGTCGGCGGCGCCCATCATGCCCTCCCGGAGAATGGTCTCCACGTCCTTCTCCTCTCCGGGTGCGGTCTCGATGAGAAGCTCGTCGTGGATCTGCAGGATGAGCTGCGACTTTCTGTTTTCCCGGTGAAGCCTCTCCCAGACCCGGATCATGGCCTTCTTCATGATGTCTGCTCCGGTCCCCTGGATCGGCGCGTTCATGGCAACCCGCTCGCCGAACTGGCGGCGCATGTAGCTGGATTCCTTCAGCTCCGGGATCGGCCGGCGCCTTCCCATCATGGTGACGGAGTAGCCGTTGGTCTTTGCGTCTGTGACCTGTCTGTCGAGGAAGGTCTTGATCCCCGGGAACATCTTAAAGTACTGGTCGATGTAGGCGGCTGCCTCCTCCCTCGAGATGGAGAGACCCTGGGAGAGTCCAAAGCTCGAGATGCCGTAGACAATGCCGAAGTTGACCGCCTTGGCGTTTCTCCTCTGGAGGTCTGTGACCTCGTCAAAGGGCGTGTTGAACACGCGGGATGCGGTCATCCGGTGGATGTCCTTTCCGCCCTGGTAGGCCTCGATCAGGGCCTCGTCCCCGGACATGGAGGCGAGGATCCGAAGCTCGATCTGTGAGTAGTCGGAGTCCGTAAAGCTCCAGCCATCCCGCGGGAGGAAGACCTTCCGGATCTCGCGCCCCTGGGGTGTTCGCATCGGGATGTTCTGGAGGTTCGGGTCCGTGGAGCTGATGCGGCCCGTCGCCGTGATCGTCTGGTGGAAGGTCGTGTGGATCCGGGAGTCCGGGGCAATGAACTCCGAAAGGCCGTCCGCATAGGTGGACTTTAACTTCGTGAGCGCCCGGTACTCCAGAATGTCGGCGACAACCGGATAGTCCGGGGAGAGCTTTTCCAGGATGTCCGCGGAGGTGGACCAGCCGGACTTTGTCTTCTTTCCGCCCGGCAGGTGCATGCGGTCAAAGAGGAGCTCGCCGAGCTGCTTCGGAGATGCGATATTGAAGTCCGGATCTCCGGTCTCCCCGTGGATCTTTGCATCGAGCTCCCCGATGCGGCCCGTCAGGTCATCCCCGAATTTCTTCAGCTTCTCGGGGAGGACCCGGATGCCGATCCGCTGCATGTCCCAGAGGACATAGGTGAGGGGAAGCTCAATGGTCTCATAGAGGTTCTCCATCTCCTCCTTCCGGAGGCTGTCCTCGATCTTCGGTGCACTCTCCGCAAGGATCCGCGCCGTGTGCTGGACAAAGCCCGAGACCTCCTTCTCCTCTGTCTTCAGCTTTTCTCCATAGGACTTTTTGGCAAGAAAGGCCTTCTCCTCCGGGAGGGTGTCGTCCTTAAGGTACTCGGTCCCGATGTCCCGCGGCGTGTAGTCGTTCTTTAGGGGGTTGATGAGGTAGGCGCCGATCAGGCAGTCAAAAAAGCCCTGAAGGTGAATACCGTCATGGAACTCCTCCTCTTCGATGCCCCAGAACGGGAACTGCTGCTGAAGGCCGAAGACGGCAAGCCTTGCGCCCTTTGTCTTTCCCGCAAGGAGGCGGAGGGACTTCAGGTGCGAGACAAGGAACGATGCCGTGAGGAGGGATGCATTCTCCTTTTTCTCCTCCGGGACATCAAACAGGGAGAGCTGTCCCTCGGGGAGGGCAGCACCGTCCGCGTCCTCGGTGGCGGAGACGACAAGGAAGGCACTCTCCCTTTCGGAGAGCGCAAGGGATACGCCAAGGAGCGGCCCCCGCTTTCCAAAGCGCTGCGGGTCGGAGAGCGGGACAACGCCTACCGTGCCGCCGGACTGCAGGACCTCTTCTGCCCGCCGGAACAGGGCCTCTGCCTCCTCCCTGTCCCCTGTCAGCGTCTCGGACGCGGAGGAGGATGCCGCTTCCTCCTTCTTTGAGAGGGAAGAGAGGACCTTTTTTGCAGTGGAAGGATCAAAGGGCGCCGCTGCAGGGAGGGCAAGTCCCGGGACGGGGACTGCCTCCTCCTTCATAAAGGCAGGATCCTGAAGAATGGAAGAGACCCTGTCTCTCTTGTGGGCGCCGGGGATCTCTGTGAGGTGCTCCCGGATCCCCTCCGGGGTCCCGTACTTCTGGAGAAGCGCCTGTGCGCGCTTTTGCCCGAGCCTTTTGGAGAGCGCAAGGAAGGCGGGAAAGCTGTCTTCCGACAGGCCGAAGGTCTCCCGGATCTTTGCCGCATCCCAGAGGACGGTCTTTAGCGTTCCCTCCTCCTTTTCCACAAGGAGGAGCTTTTTCGTGCCCTTCTGCAGGAGCGAGAGGTCCGCCGTCACAGGAAGGAGCTCCTCTCCCGCTTCTTCTGCCTCCTTCCGGAGGGTCTCTGCGGCAGCAGGGGCAGAGGCAGCGGTCCTGAGAACCGGGACGCCTGCCTCCTGCAGAAAGTCCTCCAGCGCCTTCTCCTGGGGAAGAAGCTCTGCGGGAAGAAGCGACGTGTTCTCCCCCCGCCCTGCAGAGAGGACAAGCGGGGACGCCCCCTGCCGCTTGTCCAGTACGGCAAAGAAGAGGCGCAGGAATTCCGAGAGCGCCGCATCCCCCGAGGGGAGGTCCGGCGTCTCGGCAAACGCAAGCGCCATCATAGAATGTTCATCAAACAGTATCCGTTCCAACATCGAACTCCTTTCGCTTATAGAAGGAGGAGAAAAGCGGCAGCGGTCGCCAGGATGGCGGCCGCCTCCAGAAGAACCGCTGCGGCGCCAAGCTCCCTTCTCCGGTGCAGGCGCTGGGTCTCAAGCTCCACGTAGTCCGCAAGCTCCTTCTGGAGGTTGAAGGTCTCTCCAGTCTCGAGCTTTGGCATCCCGGCGTACACGAGGTACTGGATGGAGAGCTCGTCCTCGCAGGCAGAGCACCCGGAGAGATGGCTGAGAAACCGGTCGAGTTCCCTATTGGGAAGCATGTCGGAGAGAAAGGCAGGGATCTGTTTCTCAAAGTCCTTGTGGACCGTCGCCTCCACGGAGCGCTCTGCCGCATCCTCCTGTTCCATGTGGGTGAGAAACTCCGGGACCTCCTGTATACCTGTGTCCTTCATTGCAGTTCGATGCTCCAGACGTTCTCATAGGTCTTTGCCGGGGCAAGGCGGGGAAGGTCGAAGATGCAGGAGAGGTCCTCGA
>Ga0256406_1006163_pt1 | contig 12188 bp, 11 predicted proteins | sample RumenRJG_03DNA_FD_185986 | JGI IMG/M metagenome (GOLD analysis project Ga0256406, IMG submission 185986) | Bovine rumen microbial communities from Lethbridge, Alberta, Canada - RJG_03 | ecosystem: Host-associated > Mammals > Digestive system > Stomach > Rumen | place: Canada: Alberta | collected...
AGGGAAATTTAAGATTGAGGATGGCTGTGGCGGTAGGGCCGCGCATTGCGCGGCCCTGCAGGATGGAATGGCTTCTGATCAGGCCTTGAGGTGGCGGTCGAGGAAGGCGAGCATCACGTCCTGGACCTCCTTCTGCACCCAGTACGGGCCGCCGTGGCCTGCGCCCTCGACGAGGTAGCGCTCCGACTCGATGCCGTGATCGCGCAGCGCCTGGAACATGATGTCGGTCTCGACCTCCGAGACCAGGGTGTCCTTGGTCCCGTGGAAGAGCAGGAACGGCGGGGTGTGCTCGTCCACGTAGTTGGCGGGGTTGTAGATGGCGACCTCCTGCGGGCGGTCCTCAACTGAGGAGTCGACGCCGCCGCAGATAGTGCAGCCGTTGAGCCAGAGCGCCTGACAGGCTGACGGGGAGGAGTACTCGTGCTCTTTCTCAGGGCCCAGGCCCTCGGCCATGCGCGAGAGATCGGTGACGCCGTAGATGTCCACGACGCAGGAGACGTTGCTCTTGACGTCCATGTTCTCGCCTGCGTCAAAGCGCCCGCTGTAGCCGGTGACGCCGGCGAAGGCCGAGAGGTAGCCGCCTGCGGAGGTGCCCATGATCCCGATGCAATCCTGCTTGATCCCAAAGCGCATCGCGTTCTTCCTCAAGTAGCGGATCGCCGCCTTGACGTCGATGATCGGCGCAGGGAGGTTGGCCTGCGGGGCGAAGCGGTACTCAACCGAGGCGACTAAGTAGCCAGCCTCGGCAAGGCGCATCCTTATTTCAAGGTGCGAGGCGCGGTTGCAGGTGATGAAGCCGCCGCCGGTCACGAAGACCACCGCGGGGAGCAGCTTTCCGAGGCGCGGCTTTAAGATGTCCATCTTGAGGTCGACGTTGGGGTAGCTGTGGACGCTCACCTGCGAGAAGGTGACGCCTTCAATGAGGTCGATGCGCGGGCGGTCGAGCTTGACCTTGAGGATCTTGCTCTGGGCGTGCTGGGTTTGCATGTTGCTCTCTCCAAGATCACCGCAGGCGGCCAAGGCCGCCTGCTCATGTGCTTCAGGTGCTGTATGCCTGAAGATTATACGGCACTGCGCAGTGCCTTAGAAATTGAGCGCTCCGTTGAGGTAGAAGCCGTATGACGGATCGCCACTCACGGTGCGGATCTCGTCGCCGTCGTGGTTGTAGACCTTGAAGTCGCGGCTGAACGAGGCATCGACGCCGGCCCTTAAGGTCAGCGCGTCAAGCGGGGTCAGGACCACGCCCACGTTGGCGTTCACGCTGTCCTCCCAGAAGTAGCCCTTCGGGGCCATCGCGTTGTCGTCGGAGAGCTGGTAGACGTCCTGGTTGAAGAACGAGGCGGAGCCCTCTACGGCGATCGCCTGGGTGAAGCGGTACATCATGGAGGTGTCGGGGTAGCCGAGCACCATCGAAAGGCCGTAGTCGCCAAGCCTGCGGTACTTGACCGCGGCGATCGGGGCGAAGCGGTTGTCAGCCTCGTTGAAGTTGGCCTTCAGTCCCAGCATCGCGCCAAAGCCGTTGCCGAAGTCAAACGAGAGTCCCAGGCGCGGGCGCACGGTGTAGTTCTCCGAGGCGTGGAAATCGTTCTCCCAGCCAAACGAGCCGCCCAGGCCCAGGAAGTAGCCGAAGCCCTGCGAGAAATTGCCGTCGTAGTGGATGTCCGCGAACAGCAGGTGAAGCTTGTCGAGCCAGTCGTTGCGGTCGAAGTCGTAATCGGTGCTCTTGTAGCCCAAGGTGAAGAAGTCGTATCCGCCCTGGATGCCATACGAGGTCGTCTTGACGTCGCCGTTGAAGCCGCCGGCGTCAGCCGACGTCATGGACGAGTAAATCGGGGAAATCCAGAAGCCGGCGGCGGACGCGCTCGCGCATGCCGCGCCAAAAGCCACGGCAGATGCAAGTTTTGTCAGTTTGCGCATGAAATCATTCCGTTCAAATTGTTTAGTTGAAAGAAAAAAGCCTGCTCCATTGCAGGCTATTCTGACGGCAATCGGGCCAGAGCGCAAGCAACAAAGCTCCGCGAACATGCAAGATTGAGCAATTAGGCAGCATCGGGATGCTCAGGAGGGATCAGATCCCGGATCCTGGACGAGCGGGAGATGCTCTCCGGTGGTCATGAGGCTGTCGATGTCCAAAAAGGCGTTCTCCAGCGCCTCCTGGTGGTAGATCCAGTAGCTGCCGAAGATCTCCTGCGTGATGCCCTTTCTGTCCCACTCCCTGAGCACGTCGCCCGTGAAGGCATCCTGCCTTCGCGCGTAGCGCTCGATTAGAAAAAGGAAGAACTTCATCTCGTCCGTCATAAGGCCTCCGTTGCAAGATATGGCGATGCAAGTGGAGTGCCGTGCTCGCGCTCTACCTCCCAGATCTCGAAGATGGCCAGATCTCCAAACTCCCACATGCCAAGGTCATTGTCCTCGAGCATCCTGTGGGTTTCAGAGAGGAGAAATGCGCGCGCCGCCTCCATCTCTCCCATTCCGTACTTTGCCATGATGCGCGAGACGACAGCCTGATCGTAGAAATCCATGTGGGCATCCATGAGCCTGTTCATGCCTTGATTGCCTCCACGAAATGCAGGATGGCTATTGCCCCATCGGTCTTGAAGGTCCACTGGTCGCTGAGCTTCTGCGGCAGAAGTCTTCTGACCGCCTCATCCTCATCGTAGATCCCGGAGAGAAATAGATCGATTACGGCTGAGGTTTGATCATCGGCGACTGGGCCATGGATGACATCCCATCCTGCGCTTGCCGCTACATGCCTTCGGTTTGAAACGACAAAACGCAGCCACGCTGAGTCTGGCGCATGAAACGCCAGCACGCGCAGTTTGGCAAGCGCCTCCTCGTCAACCTCGTAGGCATTGACGCAGGCAACGCCGTTGCGGTTTCTTTGCTGGACCCTCTTGGCCCAGCGAACAGCCTGAACCTTGTCCGTAGTCAGGTAGAAGCCATTGCCAAAGTCGAGGGATCGCTGGAACCTGAGCAGTCGCGGCTTGTGCACCTCAACATTGCTGCCGTGATAGAGGATCATTGCAATGCCCTACCCTGCAGATTTATCTGATGTTGCTGACTGCTCTTCGCGGATCTTCTCCTCGTAGAGCTTGAAGAGGTGGGCGACGATCTCGCTCTCTGGCGTGTCCGCCTTGAGGCCGTAGGCTTCGAGCACGGCCTTGTCGTTGGCCTTGTGGGCCTTGAGCAAGTCAGCTGGCATCAGGAGCGGATCATAGAGATCGGCAAGAGAACTGTCTGGATGAGCGGCGCGGACATCAAGGATTTGCTTTGCCGTTTCGCTGATCCTTGCTTTTTGTTCTTCATTAACGTTTGGCCAGATGAAGTTGTTGTAAACGATGTCCTTGGAGTAGCGGTAGCGCATTTCAAGTCTGCCGGCCACTGCACGCATCCAAGCCATGTGGGCGCTTGATTCGAGAATGGCAAAATCATAAAGCGATGCATTAGGTATCAAGCTAAGCAGGTTAGTCACAATCGTTTTCTTATCAATGAAGCCCATTGGAATATAGCGTCGCCTTTCTGACGAAACCAACGGAATTACGACCGCAGTGTCAGGATTCAAGGTCTCTCTGAACAAAGTTGGAGTGTCGGCCAGTTTTCTTCTGTCGGCCGCGCCTTTCAATCGTTCTTCCCTGCACTTGCTCACGCGTTCCTTAACTAGCGGCAGGCGGGCCAGATCAGACGGACTTGCATTGACCAGCCATAGGCAATACCTTTTTATCCCATTTATGAATTCATTGGCTCCGATTAAGGGGCGTATGTATTTCTGGGCACCGGGTTCCTTTGCAAGAAAACCTTCATACTCTTCTTGTTCAATGATCAACGCTCCACCATCTGCAGGCCTGTTGCCCGTTGCCATCTCTGGAACATTGCAAATTGGTCTGTTGCGCGATCGAATGAATACAGCCTGGCAGTCAATCAGATACGGTGATATTTCATTTGCTTCTATGCATTCATCTCGATTGAAGATGTATTTCTTAGCTGTCTTCGCTGAATTGCAATCGAAGCCAATGATCACGCAGTGGACATGCGCCATATCAGTTGCCTCGTTGTTCCAAACGAAGGTCTTCCACGCGAAATCGATTTGCAGTCCGAATCGCTCGTAAAGAGGTTCCCAGACAGGTGCAACCTGATCACCCTGCGTGATGCTGTTCGTTGATACAAAGGCAGCCTTTATGTTCTTGCCGCACATGTAATGCGCGGCTTTGAAGTACCAGCCGGCAACGTAATCGATTTTTCCTGCCGTCTTGTAAGGTTTGCCTTTTTCATCGACGTACACGTCGAGCATGTCTGCCTTCTGTTCACGGCTCTGGTTGCTGTAACCAAGGAAAGGCGGGTTGCCCATGATGTACGAGCACTCGGAGGCGGGGATGACCTCGTTCCAGTCGATGCGCAGCGCGTTGCCCTCGCGGATGTTCGTGTAGGTCTTGAGCGGAAGGAAGTCTATGTGGTGCCCCACAATCCTCGCGGTCTCGTCGAGCATCTGGCTTTCTGCAATCCACAGCGCGGTCTTGGCCACGCTCACGGCGAAGTCGTTTATTTCAATGCCGTGGAACTGGGAGATGGAGACCTTCACGGGGGAGAGCTCCTGCTGCCCGGTGAAGAGGTCGAGCGTGCCACCGCCCAGGAGGTTCAGCGCCTCGTTCTCCAGGCGGCGCAGGCAGATGTAGGTCTCGGTGAGGAAGTTGCCGGAGCCGCAGGCAGGGTCGAAGAACTTCAATGACGCCAGCTTGTCCTGATAGGAGCGCAGCATGTCGGCGTACTTCTTCGTGATGATGGTCTTGACGCCCGAGCCTGACTCGGCCTTGTCCGAGCGGATGCCTATTTCCTGCTTGATTTTGCAAAGCTCTTCCCTAAGTCCGTCGAGGAAGAGCGGATCGATGACCTTGTGGATGTTCTCAATGGAGGTGTAGTGCATCCCGCCCTTGCGCCGGGTCTCGGGGTTCAATGTGCTCTCGAACATGGCCCCGAAGATGGTCGGGCTTATCTCGGACCAGTTGAACTGCTCGCTGCACTCGTGCAGCAGGATGCCGTAGGCCTTCTGGTCAAAGGGCGGGATCTCGTCCTCGTCATCGTGCGCAAAGAGGCCGCCGTTGACATAGGAGAAAGCTGCGTACTTCGGGTCGAGCGAGGGCTTGCGCTTGTCCTTGGGCGTATTCAGGACAGCAAAGAGCTTCTCCAGCGCATCGCCCGCATTCTCCGGGCGGTAGCTTTCGAGGAAGTGCGCGAAGAGATCCTTCTGCGCAAAGAGGCCAGCGTCCTCAGCATAGAGGCAGAACACCAGCCTCACGCAGAGCTTGTTGAGGCTCTTGAGCACGGCAGGATCATCCTGCCTGCCCTCGCCGTAGAGCGGCAGCAGCGCGTTGTAGAGCTTGGCGATTAAGCCTGCCGCCTTGACCGAGAGGTCGAGCTCGGCCTTGCGGGCGTGCTCGTTGAGATCAGTCAGGAAGGAGAGCGAGCCGTAGGCCTTGGGAAGATCGGAGAGCGCAATGCGGATGGGCTCGTCATTGGGCTTCTCGAGATCGTGGATCTCAAAGGTGGTGAAGTTGCAGACCACGATCCAGCGAGGGCGCTCGGAGGAGGGGAGCCAGTCGGCGTAGCGCTTGCCCTGCTCGTAAGGCGTGAGCGGAGCGCCGTCGGACTGCTCCTCCTTCCTCGAGAGGTCGATCCTCGCGCCCTTCTGCTCGATGAGCACCTTCGTCGCGGGGATGTATCCGTCGATGAACTTGGTGGTGCCGCCGAACTTGACGCGCTTCTCGAACTGGATGAACCTGGCTGGAGACTCGATGCCGTATACACTTGAGAGAAGGTCGGTCCAGAAGCTCTGGGTATCCTGCTTCTCGTCGCCGCGATCCTTCCATGCCTGGGCGAAGGCCTTGGCGGCCTCCCTCTGCCTTGATGATGTAAGTCTCATCGCTCTCCTGCCTTATTTGTGTTCCCTGAAAACGCCCCGTGCTGTACGTTCGGCACGCATCGAGAATGCAAGTGAATTTTATACGCTAATCTGTACTGATACATTTACCTGCTTCACGAAATTAGCGTGTTTCCCGTTGGACTGGAAGCTTGGCAGTACTTTGGCGCAGGCTAAGCTTGATGCGGCATGATTGCCTATGCGCCTCTTGCATGGAAAATTCTGTCCTTTCAACACTCAAGATCCCAAAAGCGCCACGCCATTGCTTTCAAGCCACCGGCAAAATCAGGCGATTGGCATATTTTTACTTGATTTTAAATTGTTTTTTTCTTAACGTGGGTGGATTTTTCGTGCTAGACTTTTTGAAAATTTTTGACGGACTTATCAGAATGCTTCGTGCACGCACAACAATCGCCGCGGCCTTGTTCCTGGCTGCAGCCTCCGCCCAGTCCGCCGACTCAGACGTCGGCGACAAGTTGCTTTCAGTCAAAGGCACCATGGACAGCATCAATGAGGAGATCCGCGCCCAGCATGCGGACATCAGCAGGCTCACCTCCGACGTTGCGGCGGCAAACCGCGAGAACGCCACGATGAACCGCCAGCTCCTCAATGAGATAAAAGCCCTGCGCCGCCAGAACCAGGCTCTGCTTGACGCGAACTCCGCCCTCATCAAGGCAGGCTCCGCCAGCGGGTCTAAGGACGTCGTGGGCAAGTCCACCCAGGAGCTGCTCAAGGCTGTCGGCACGCCGCGCAACTACGACCTCGAGACCCCGGACGGCAAGATGCTATTCGGCGGCGAGGAGTACGTCTACGTGCAGGAGGCCAACGCGACGCTCGCAGCCCGCGTCGACACCGGCGCCACGGTCTCGTCGATCGCGGCCACCAACATCTCGCGCTTTGAGAGCGACGGCGTGAAGAAGGTCCGCTTCACCATCGATTTCAACGACCGCTCCATCGACGTCGAGGCCCCCTTCGTGAGGGTGACGCGCGTGCGCCAGTCCTCGTCGACCGGATTCAGCTACCGCATCGTGGTCGGCCTCAACATAAAGATCGCCGACTTCTCCGTCTACTCCGAGTTCAACCTCATGGACCGCTCGCACATGGACTTCCCGATGCTGCTGGGCCGCTCGCTGCTCACCGACATCGCCGCAGTGGACGTCTCGCGCACCTACATACAGAAGCGCGCCGATCCAGACGGCCTCTTGATCATCAACCGCGACCTCTACACGCTGCTCAAGAAGAATGGCGAGAACGTGAACAAGGACTACGACTTGCGCATGAGCCTCGTGCAGGGCGGCCAGCCTGCCGTGCCCGACGACTCGTACGGCTCCAACCTCGGCACCGATTCGACCAAGGCCCTGCCCGAGGTCACGCAGAAGGCGCTTCGTGACGAGTACATGCAGAAGTTCAAGGACGCAGGCGTGAGCCTGCCGCCTGACGGCGCCACGATCTCCGAGGGCACGCTGCCCCAGGGCGACGAGTCCGGCGACAAGGAACAGGACGGCGGCGCCCAGGGCGCCCAAGATGAGAACGGCAAGGACAAGTAAACCATGGTATCCCGCGGAGTCTTCTATTTCGTAACCGCCATCCTCTTCGTGGCGGGCTTGCTGATGATGGTCTACCAGCACGTCACCTACGAGGTGCCCTGGCTGCCCGGCCAGGCACGCGACCTGTGGAACATCGAGGCCAAGATCGAGTTCGAGCCTGCGGGCAACGCGCCCGTGGACGTGCGCTTCGCGCTGCCTGCCGTGCAGCCGGGCCTCGTGCAGGTCAAGCAGACCACCTCGTCGCTCGGCTACGGCGTCGACTACGTCAACCGCAACGGCAGCAACTACGTCGAGTGGACCAAGCGCGAGGTCTCGGGTCCGCAGGTGCTCTACTACCGCGCCGACTTCCTCATCGACGACGAGGCCTCCCAGTCCTCGATGAAGGTCCCGCCGCTGCGCGAGAGCGTCGAGCCGGAGCCATACGGCACCGCGATACGCGAGATCGCCGACACCGCGATGGCCCACAGCGCCGATCCCTTTTCATTCGCATCCCAGGTGATCCGCGAGCTCCAGAAGCCCTCGGAGTCCAACTCCCTGCTCTTAAATCAGTACTCGCGCTCCTCGCTCGTGGTGCGCATCCTCCAATCCGCGAAGATCCACGCCCGCGAGATCGGCGTGGTACAGCTTGAGAACTACCGCCGCCACCGCCCGCTGCAGTCGCGCGTCGCGGTGTTCTCGGGAAACAAGTACCAGATCTTCGACCCGGCGACCGGGATGTCCGGGCTGCGCAGCGGCAAGGCCCGCGAGGTCATCTGGACCGACAATGGCAACCCGCTTTTGAACATCACCGGCGCCCAGGCTGCCAAGACCCGCAGCGGCCAGTCCGCCCGCGTGACTTTCACGATGATGCACCACCGCATCTCCTCGATCCGCGCAGGCATGCTCAAGGCCGGCGTTGACAAGGCCTCGGGCGCGGAGTTCATCCCGCTTTCGATCAGCTCGCTGCCCATCGACGAGCAGGCCATCTTCAAGATGTTCCTGCTGCTGCCCGTGGGCATCCTCATCGTGGTGTTCCTGCGCATCATCGTGGGCGTCAAGACCTCCGGCACCTTCATGCCGGTGCTGATCGCGATGTCCTTCCTGCAGACCGATCTCGTCGTGGGCCTCATCGGCTTCGTCGCCATCATCGGAATAGGCCTGGTGATCCGCTCGTGGCTGTCGCACCTGAACCTGCTGCTGATTGCGAGAATTTCAGCGGTGATCATCGTGGTCATCAGCATCCTCGGGACAGTCTCGGTGCTCTCCTACAAGTTCGGGCTCACGGTAGGCCTCAAGGTTACGTTCTTCCCGATGATCATCCTGTCCTGGACCATCGAGCGCATGTCGATAGTCTGGGAGGAAGAGGGCTACCACGAGGTGTTGAAGCAGGGCGCAGGTTCGATCTTCGTGGCCGTGTGCGGCTACCTGGCGATGAACTCGCTGACCGTGCAGCACCTGACCTCGAACTTCCTGGGGCTGCAGCTCGTGATCCTCTCGCTCATCCTGGTCATGGGCAATTACACCGGCTTCAGGCTCACCGAGCTCAAGCGCTTCAAGCCTCTGGCCTTCCAAATCCGCAAGTACCCCAACGGGGACCAGAAGGAGGAGGAGCACTCGCGCCTAAAGCGCGAGCGCAACGAGCTCAAGGGCGATCCGCACAACGTCTACCGCAAGTGGAAGCAGCAGGCCCAGCAGTCGCTCAAGGACCTAGGCGAGGACGGCGCTCCCGGCGAGAGCAATGGCAGCAAGGATCATAAGTCCGGGAGTGGCAAGTAAATGAAGCTGCACCTGCCGCGCATCCTCACGAGATACGCCAACCCCTTCACGATGGCCGATGACGGGATCATGGGCATGAACACCCGCAACATCAGCTACATCGGACGCTACAACAAGCGCCACCTATTCCCGCTGGTGGACAACAAGCTCCTGACCAAGCGCATCGCGGTGGCCCACCACGTGGCGACCACCAAGCTCATCGGCACGGTGCAGAACCAGCACGACGTGCAGAACGTGCTGGACATCATCGGCGACTACCACGAGTTCTGCATCAAGCCGGCGCAGGGCTCAGGCGGCAAGGGGATATTGGTCATCAAGGACCGCAACGCGCAGAACGGGCACTTCATCAAGTCCTCGGGCGAGGAGATCAACAACCACGACTTGAGGCGCCACCTCACGAACATCCTCGCCGGGCTGTTCTCCTTGGGCGGCAGGCAGGACTTCGCGCTCATCGAGGAGCTTATCCACTTTGACAACGTGTTCTCGGGCTTCAGCTACGACGGCGTGCCAGACACCCGCGTCATCGTGTTCCAGGGCTTCCCGATCATGTGCATGATGCGCCTGTCGACCAGCGCCTCCGACGGCAAGGCCAACCTGCACCAGGGCGCCGTGGGCGTGGGCATCTGCGTGCGCACCGGCCGCGCCGTGCGTGCCGTGCAGTTCAACGAGCCCATCGAGTTCCATCCCGACACCGACCGCAGGCTCTCCGAGCTCACGGTGCCGCACTGGCGCCAGGTGCTCGAGCTTGCGGCCTCCTGCTACGAGATGTCCGGGCTTGGCTACATCGGGACCGACATCGTGCTCGACCGCGACAAGGGGCCGATGCTCCTGGAGCTCAACGCCCGCCCGGGCCTTGCCATCCAGATCTGCAACAACGCAGGGCTGCTTCCGCGCTTAAAGCTCATTGAGGCCCTGACCAAGCGCCAGCGCCTGACCGTGCCCGAGCGCGTCGAGTTCTCAATGGAGCACTTCGGAGTCTGGATGAAGGGCGCCGAAGCCTGATCCAAAGCGGCGCCGCTGGCGCCGCATCTTTTTTTCCCCGTCTTTTGCGCCTGTTAACAGCCTTGCCCCGCACCGCTTGCGCCTTTTTTGGATTGATGCCAATCTTTCAGGAGGAGGGATGAAATGCACCTGATCCTCGGACTGCTGTCGGCGGTGGCGCTCCTGGCCTTCGCCGTGGCCCTGACCAAGAAATCCATGCTCAGGCTCTTTGGCAGCTCCATATCGCGCATCATCGGGCGCTCGGTGGACTCGGCCCCGCGCGCCTTCATAACAGGCATGCTCGCGACCATGCTCCTGCAGTCGAGCACCGCGACATCCTTCCTCGTCTCAGGCTTCCTCAAGAAGGGCCTGCTCGCCCTCGGGACCGCGCTCACCATCATGCTCGGTGCGGATCTGGGCACCGCGATCATGGCGAGGCTACTCACCTATGATCTCTCGATGATCTGCCCGCTACTTATGCTGGCAGGCACCATCTGCTTTTTGGGCTACTCCGAGCGGCCCAAGGTCAAGCACACCGGCGGGATCCTGATGGGGCTTGGCCTCATCCTGCTCTCGCTCTCGCTCATCGTCGCTACGACCAGGCCCGCTCTAAACTCCGGGATCACCGCGATGCTCCTCAACTCGCTAGCAGGACAGATGGCCTTCTCGGTGATCCTGGGCATGGGGCTTGCGGTGCTGTGCATGTCGAGCCTCGCAGCGGTGCTGCTCACCTCGCTGATGTGCTCCACTGGAGCCATCCTGCCCGACTGCTCGATGGCGCTGGTGCTGGGCGCGAACATGGGATCGTGCGTGCTGGAGCTTCTGGGCGCCTCGCGCCAGGGGCCCGAGGCGCGCCGCGTCATGACCGGCAACACGCTCTTCAGGATCGTCATAGCCGCTGCCGCACTGATCCTGATGCCGCTCCTGGTGAGGCTTCAGGAACGCACTCTTCCGCTTGCGGACTTCGTGATCTGGTTCCACGTTGGGTTCAACCTGTGCGTGTGCGTCGTGATGCTCCCCTTCGTGAACCTGTTCTCGAAGCTGGTGCTCGCCCTGATCCCCGATGACAGGACAGAGCCGCCGCAGGACGCCCCCCGCCACCTCGATCGCTCAGCCTATGTCGATCCCGAGCTCGCGCTCGCCGACGCCACGCGCGAGATCCTGCGCGTGGGCGACTGCGCCATGAAGATGCTTGGGAACCTGGAGGCGGAAGCCTCTGGCAAGATGCCGCAGGGGGAGAGCTGCGCCGTGCTGCGCGAAAGGGTGGGCGCGCTCGTCCCCGAGATCAGCTCCTACCTCTCCGGGATCGCCTGCGACAGCCCCGATCAGCGCCGCCGCTCGGCGCAGTGCACGCTTGCTTGCGCAAGGCTCTCCCAGTTTGCAGGCATTCTCTCATCTGTGGAAAAGAAAATACTCTCCCTGCGGGGGCTGGAGCCGATGCCGGGAAGCAGGCTCGAGTGCGCGCGCAGCCTCTGCTCGTCGTGCCTGCGCGCCTTCGAGTACGCGATGCACGCCTTCTCGTATCCGTCTCCGTCCAAGACGCAGCACGACTCCCTACTCAAAGCCCTGTCCGAGTTCACCTCTCTCATCGACGATGCATCGTCAGAGCAGTTCGCGCAGAAGACATCGGCCGAGGACGCCGCATCTGGAAGGATCCTGATGCTCGAGCTCATAGGCCAATTCCGCCAGAGTTCGCTGCTGATCATCGACACGGCGCCCGGGCAGGAAGGCCAAGCCTGATCATGGAATGGTGAGAATCGAGTAGGGGGAGTTTTCGCTCGCCCCTCTCACACCGCGCGGACGTGCGGTTCCCGCATCCGGCGGTTACTTGTCACTTATAAGTTCCGGCCTAGCCCAGCCGGGACTCCGTATCTTCAAGCCACGTCCACCCCTCGCTGATCAGGTTTGCGTTGGACAGCGCCTTGTTGATTACTGGCGTTCTCGCCATTCTCCAATAGCTGTTATGAAGCGACCTAAGTCAAGTCTTTTTTAAT
>Ga0256406_1006164_pt1 | contig 12185 bp, 9 predicted proteins | sample RumenRJG_03DNA_FD_185986 | JGI IMG/M metagenome (GOLD analysis project Ga0256406, IMG submission 185986) | Bovine rumen microbial communities from Lethbridge, Alberta, Canada - RJG_03 | ecosystem: Host-associated > Mammals > Digestive system > Stomach > Rumen | place: Canada: Alberta | collected...
AAAAACGCTTACCTCTCATTCGCAATGAATTCATAGGTAAGCGCCCGGCTTCACTAAGATATATTCTGTTATTTGTCGCATCGAAAAGCTCTCAATGCTAATATTGATAAAAGTCCTGCCCCGGTGCCCTGACCCCCGCATAAACACATGGTTTCTGGCTTTTTCGTCAGATGCTGCCGTGGCAGACGAAAAGTATTCCCGTCATATCGAAATTTCTTCCTCAGATTTTCCTGAGAGCGTACAGGCGACTCTGAAAATCTCCCAGGGCAGGGACCGGGAACCCGGCATTCATCAGAACATCCCCCCATCCCTCTGTCAGAGGCTGAAAACTCCCGTATTCCTGCACGGCTTTTGTGCCGCACTCCTCCTGAATCTCATATCGCGCATCCGGGAGAAGGCCGCGCAGAAAGACCTTTGCGGAATTCGTGGAGGGCCGGCCCAGAACCTGCACATAGGTGACCAGGGCTTCGCTCCCGTCTTTCGCCGCATTCATCCAGCAGTCATACGGCTCTGCATCTGTCCAGGTGTGCAGCCGATAATAATCTCCGTCCGCGATGAGCGCATGGTAACGGTGATACCGCTCCACCTGTTCCGGGATCTTCTTCCGATCCTCCTCTGGCAGATCCGCAAGGTTCAGCTCATAGCCAAATGTCCCTGCCAGAGCGACATTGGCTCTGGTATCAAAGGGCGTAGTTCTTCCGATCTGTTCATTCGGGCACTTGGAGACATGCGCTCCCATCGCAGACATCGGATATACCAGGGCTGTCCCTTCCTGGATCCGGAGGCGCTCAATGGCATCGGTGTCATCCGAGCACCAGATCTGCGGGCTGTAATAAAGCATACCGGCATCAAATCGCGCACCGCCGCCGGAACAGTTCTCCAGGAGCAGATCCGGAAAGTCCGTGATGAGCCTCTCCTGCATCTCATAGACACCCAGCACATACCGGTGAAGGAGCTCGGTCTGTCCCTCCCTTCCGGTGCCGATGCCTCCGATATTCGTAAGGTTCCGGTTCATGTCCCACTTGATGTAATCGATTCCCGCGTTCTGCAGAACCGCATGGATCTCCCCATAGACCGTATCCCGCACCTCTTTTCGGGAAAGATCCAGAACCAGCTGGTTTCTGGAGAGTGTCGGCGTTCTCCCCTCGACCTGCAGCGCCCAGTCGGGATGTGCGCGGTACAGATCCGAGTCTACAGAGATCATCTCCGGTTCAAACCAGAGTCCGAACTTCATGCCGAGGCCGTGAATTTTCTGGGAGAGTTCCGCAAGGCTGCCGATCTTACTCTCATTCACCTTCCAGTCGCCAAGGCTCGAATTGTCGTCGTTTCGATGGCCGAACCATCCGTCGTCCAGAACCAGCATCTCGATTCCGAACTGCTTCGCCTCTTTTGCGAGCGCGTAGATTTTCTCCCCATCAAAGTCAAAGTATGTCGCCTCCCAGTTGTTGATCAGGACAGGGCGCGGCTTCTTTTTCCAGGGGCTCCGAATCACATGTCCCCGGATGAAATCGTGATAGTTTCTTGTCATCCTGCCAAGCCCCTCGCCGGAATAGGTGCAGATCACCTCCGGTGCCGCAAAGGTCTCCCCCGGACCAAGGTTCCAGGAAAAGCCATCGGGATGAATGCCGGAAGAGAGCCGCATGAAACCGAACTGGTTCTTTTCTGCGGATTCTATATGGTTTCCGGAATACATGAGAAGCAAGCCATATACCTCCCCCTGCTCCTCGTTGGTGTCCGGCGTGCAGAGCGCCAGGAATGGATTTTCCTGATGGCTCGATTCGCCGCGGATGGAGCGGACCGTCGTCTGTCCAAACCCCACCGGGCGGCGGCAGATGTGCCGCTCTCTGGCCCAGTTTCCGTCCAGAGAGATTGCCTCATAGTTCCGATCATCCATGTCCAGGGAGGCACTGAGTACCTTTTCCAGGACAAGAGGCGTTTTCCCATCATTTCTTACCATCACGCTCCTCGTGATCACATCCTCCTTCGGAAACACCGAATAGAGCAGGGTCACCGTCAGACAAAGGGCAGGATCGGCAAGCACAAGGGACAGGGTCTCCACGCCCTGTTCTTCTCCGGGAAAGGAAGCCGGAAGGCCCGGCAGGCCTTCTTTTCCCTCTGTCACCGCATGGGAGGCGTAAAAGAGTTCACATCCGGGCTGTCCCTTGGCATTGCGCACCCCCAGCGCCCCCGGGCGAAAATCTCCAACACCATCCGTCGGATACTCGAAGGGAAGCGCATTCAGATAGGTCAGCTTCTCTCTCGGGAGGACATCTGGTGCCGGGTACTCATCCTGCCGGAGCAGCTTTGCATCCGGGAAGTGCGAGACCCTTTTTCCATAATAGAGATGGGCGGCATACCCCGCCTCTGTGATCGCAATGACGTAGGAGGTGTGATCCGTGTCAAGGCGGAACATTCTTCTTGTTTCATCATACTGAATTGGCATTTTCTACTCCTTTTCCGGCAGGAGAGACACCTGCACATCGATATGCTCTCCGGAGAGAAGGCGCACCTTCTCCGGTATTTCTCCCCGTTCTTCTGCAAAATCCGCCACCAGAACGGTGAGGTTCTGTTCTGCAGACAGTTCCAAAATTCCCCTATCATAGAGGATTTCAAGATTTTCCGCCGATCGAAGATCCATAATCTGACGGCTCTTTTCGATACCGTAGAGCAGGAAGCCTCTTCCTGCCTGATAATCCACGGACAGTATCGTCTTGCTGCTTCTCCCCGTAAGGATCAGCGAGAAATCGTTCTCTGCCTGAATGTTCAGCTTCACCGTGCCATCGGAGAGGGGAACTTCTTCTCCCGCCGCCCGCAGTTCTCCCCTCGGCTGAAACTTCTCCTCGATCCCTTTGGGAAGCTCCATGCCAAGGCGGAACTCATCCGGATCCCCCGCAAACTTTCCCGGCACCTTCATAAGGAAGAGATCCCTCGGATACGTCATGCAGTGCGTCACTACCCCTCCGACATTTCCGCCCCGGAGCCAAGCAATCTGCCGCACCGTACCATTCGGGAGGCCGGACCAGCTCTGCGCCGCATAAGCCGGCGACCGCATTCCATCTGCATAAGCAAAGCGCCTCTTTTGGGTCTGCCGGAATGCAAAGCCGTCAAATGTGCCAAGGTAATAGGACCCGTCGGCCGCCCAGAAGACCCACTTCGTTCCTGCGGCCGCATCATTCCGCACAGGAAGTTCAAAGAGATCCGGGCACTCAAAGCCTCCATCGAGGCTGATGCGCTGGGTGAGCGTGAAGAAGCGAAGATCCGTGGAACGAAAGATCCCAAAATCGTGATCCTCGAGATACAGAACCATGATATAGGCGCTGGATTTCTCATGCCAAAAGACCTTCGGGTCCCGATTCTCCCTTGCAAGGGGTTCTGTCACCACAGCATGCGTCTTTTTGAGTGTCATGCCTCCATCCAGGCTGTATGCCAGGCGAACCGTAAAAGTCCCGCCTTTGCTCTCCTTCGTCGTTCCCCCTGCCGCTGTGTAATAGTACACAAGCGCGTCCTTCGGCAGGCCGAGAAGTCCTCTTTCATTGCGAATGCCGCAGCCGGAAAACATGGTTCCGTCCTCATCGGGTGCAAGCGCCACCGGCTCCTCTTTCCAGTGAACAAGGTCCTCGGACCTTGCGTGTCCCCAGTGCATATCTGCCCAGGTAATGCCGTTTGGATTGTACTGATAATAAAGCTCATAGATTCCGTCATGATACAAAAGACCATTGGGATCATTGCACCAGTTTCTGGCGGGTGCATAATGATGATTTGGATGAAAACTGTCTGCCATGGGTTTTCCTCCTGCTGCCGATAACTGTGTTATCCCATTCTACTGCACTTCTGTCTCTGCTCTGTCAGAGAAAAAGCGCGGACCCAGGAATTCTTGTCCCGAGATCCGCGCCGGAATTTCCATTCGATCAGGACTTGACAGCCCCTGCCACCACACCTGCAATGATGTACTTCTGCAGTGCAATGTACAGCACAATGACCGGAATAATTGCCATCACTAGGGCTGCCATCAGGAGATCCATCTGATTTCCGTAGGCGCCCTGAAAGAGCTTCGTCGCGATCGGGATCGTATACAGGTTCTTATCCGTCAGAATGAGAGACGCGAGCAGGTAATCATTCCAAAGCGCAAGCGCATACAGGATCACGAGTGTCGCCGTCGTGGGCTTGAGCTGTGCACTTTTCGCTTGTTCCTGCCGCTTGTTTCTTCTGCTTGTTTTTTCTGCCTGTATTTCCCCATCCAACCGCAGATTTCTGTCAGGCGTTTTTCTTCATCAGCGGCTCCGCTACGGTGTTCCGGAAGAAGTCGATCAGCGGTCCCATGAAAAAGGCCGTGACCAGCGTTCCCGCACCGACTGCCGCCCCCAAAGACCAGCCGACAAGCACACAGATCAGATCCGTCGCGATGCGGAATACGCGGAACGGACATTTCGGAGCGCACTCTGCAAGGGTGATTGCAATTGCGTCGTAGGTGGAAACACCGAGGTCCGCGGTGTAATACATTGCCGAGGCAAAACACAGGATGACAATGCCGATGACAAGCATCACCGCCCGCAGGGGCAGGCTCCTTTCCGGAAATGCCCGGAGAATGACCGCCTCACTTTCCTCTGCCACATACCCCAGCAGAAAGAGATTGATCAGCGTGCCAGGGCCGATCTTGCTTCGATTAACAACAGCCATCAGCACCAACAGTACGCCATTGAGGATGACATACCAGGTTCCGAAGGAGAGCGGCACCAGGTTCCACACCCCATGGGCGAAGCACTGGAACGGATCCAGGCCCAGCTCCGAGTAGGAGAAAAAGCCGACTGCAACTCCCGAGGTCAGAACGCCGAGCACGCACATCCAGATGCGGGTTCTGCGCGGTCTGCCTGTCTGCTCACCCGTTGTCTGTTCTCGTAAAGTGCCATTCATAGGCGCGATAATCTCCCCCCTCATGCGGAAGCGGGATGCCGACTTCCATCAGCGCCGCTCCGGAGAATTCTCTCCCATCCTCTTCCCTCCGGTACCTTGCCTTTTCCGGAAGGCCTGCAAGGCGGATGAACTTGGTCGGTTCATCGCCGAAGTGGAGCTCCGTGCGGACTGCAGAGAGCACAAATGCGCTCTTGTCCTTTGCGGTATAGCTCCAGGCGGTGACGGGATCGGTATAGGGGCTGGAGAGCCTCCGGTAGTCTCCGAAGAAAATCAGGTCCTGAATCTTTCTCCGCTCGCGGATCTGTGCCCGGATCTCCTCTTTTTCCTCCTCCCCCAGCTTTGCCGGATCCAGCTCATAGCCAAAGGTTCCCGCCATGGCGACAATGCCGCGCGTTTCCAGCGGGGTAATTCTTCCGCTCTGCTCGTTCGGGACCTTGGAGACATGCGCACCCATCGCCTCATTGGGATAGCCAAAGCTCGTTCCATACTGAATCCGAAGCCGGTCCACCGCATCCGTGTTGTCGCTGCACCAGATCTGCCGGGAGTAGGCGAGCATTCCTGCATCGAAGCGCCCGCCGCCACCGGAGCAGCTCTCGATCAGCATCTTCGGATACCGCCTTCCGATGCGGTCCAAAAGGTCGTAGAGCCCCAGCACGTAGTCATAGAGAACGCTCCCCTGCTCCTTCGCGGCACAGGAGTACACATCGCTGAGCGAGCGGTTGCAGTCCCACTTGAGATAGTCGGGCTCACAGGAATCCAGAGCCTTCGTGATCTGGTCAAAGATGTTGTCAACCACTTCCTTTCTCGAGAAGTCCAGCACCAGCTGGTTTCTGCCGCGCACCGGCATCCTCCCCGGGATCTGCAGGGCGTAGTCCGGATGTGCCCGGTACAGATCGCTGTCCTCCGAGATCATCTCCGGTTCCACCCAGATGCCGAAGGCAAGGCCCATCCCGCGGACCTTCCCCGCAAGCTCTGCAAGGGACATGCCGAGCTTCTTCTCGTTGACGGTCCAGTCTCCGAGACCGCTGTTGTCGTCGTCGCGCTTTCCAAACCAGCCATCGTCCACGACCAGAAGGTCGATTCCCAGGTTCTTTGCCTCCCCGGCGAGGTTCAGGAGCTTCTCTCCGTCAAAGTCGAAGTAGCAGCCCTCCCAGCTGTTGAGGAGGATCGGTGTGACCCTGTGCTGATAGGGTCCCCGCATCACATGGTCACGGATACCATCCGCGAGGCGGATGGAGAGCTCTCCCAGTCCGTCACCGCTATAGCACAGAATGGCCTCCGGGGCAGTGAAGCACTCCCCCTTCTTCAGGGGATAGCGGAAGGCATAGTCCGCGACGCCCATCTGGAAACGGGTGCTCTGGAACGGATCCATCGCTGCCACCGCCATGTTTCCACCGCTGTACATCATCTGCACCGCGATGCAGGAACCTGCGGTCTCCGTGGTATCCGGATCTGCCAGGATGCAGAGCGGATTGAACTGATGGGACGAGGTGCCGCGCCGGCTCATCAGTGTCTGCTCGGTATGGGTGATGGGGTTTCGCTGGAAGCTGCGCTCCAGTCCCTGATAGCCGTAGAAGCTGATAAGATCCCGTTTTCCTGTCACAAAGTCCAGGTTCACGCTCAGCGCCCGGTTCAGGTAGAGGGTCTTTTCTCCCAGGTTGGTGATTCTGACACTGCGGGTGAGGATGTCGGACTCGGGGAGCACCCCGTAGAAGAGCTCTGCCCGGACCGGGACTGCCGGATCCTCCAGAGTGATCACCAGGGTCATAGCCTCTTCATTTCCCGCATACACGGTCGGGAGACCCGGAAGCTCATACTTTCCCTCCCGGATCGTGTGGGAGACGTAGCGAAGATCGCAGCCAATCCGTCCATCCTCTGTCTCCAGCATCAGTGCCGTGGATCGAAAATCACCGGTCCCCTGCGACGGATACTCCTGGGGCAGGCACGCCAGGGAGTAGGTGCGGTCTGTCTTCACATCCCCCGGATTCGGACAGAACCCCCGGTCCCGGAACGTGAGCACGTAGTCCATTTCTCCCTCTGTGCGTCTTCCGTAGTACAGGTGCAGCAGACGGTCATGGACATCCGCCTGCATCTGATAGGTGCTGTGCCTGGTGTGCAATGAAAAAATACGCTTGCTGCTGTCATACTGGATTGCCATAGCTGTCTTGTCTCCTTGCAAAAAGGCCGCAGCAGGAAGAAGGGATGCATTCTGCGCACTGCCTTCCAGCTTCCTCTGCGGTCCGTCTTATTTCTGTTTTGTGCTGACTGTCAAAGCTTGCCGCCAGAAGTTGCGATGCCCTCAACGAACTGCTTCTGGAAGATCACGTAGATGATCACCATGGGCAGGATCGCGAGAACTGCCGCCGCCATCATGGAGGGATAGTCATTGCTGTACTGTCCCTGCATCTTGGCAAGTGCTGCAGAGAGGGTAGTGGCCTCTGCATTCGGTGCGGCGATCATGGGCCACATCAGATCCTTAAAGGCAAACACGGCGGTAAAGATGCCAAGCGACACCATCGAGGAGCGCGTCAGCGGCATCATGATGTAGAGGAAGCGCTGTCCCACGTTGCAGCCGTCAATGGTTGCCGCCTCTTCCAGATCCTTTGGCAGGCCCTCATATCCCACCTTCAGCAGGTAGGTTCCGAAGGCCGTGACCAGGCCCGGGAAGACCAGGCCGAACATGGTGTTGATGGCGCCGAGCTTGGAGACCATGGTGTACTGCGGAATGATGAAGATCTGCGCAGGAACCATCATCTGCACCAGGACAAGGGAGAAGAGGATATTCTTGCCCGGGAAGTTCAGCCGCCCGAATGCGTAACCCGCCATCGTCGCTGTGAGGCAGGCGCACACCACGCGGAAGAAGATCAGAAGAAGCGTGTTCTTGTACAGGATCAGGAAGTTATAGCTCTTCCATACAGTGCCGAAGTTCTCCCAGTGCCAGCCGTTGTGTGGCAGGATATAGAACGGATTGACGCTGATGGCCTCCTGATTGGTCTTCAGTGCGGTCAGGATCATCCAGGCAAAGGGGACGATCATGATGATCGACATGACAATGAGCACGATGTGTATTACAGCGGTGCCAGCCGCCTTTTTCGCTTTGTAACTTTCCATTTCAGCCCCCTGGGATCCTTACGGATGATAGACAAACTTCTTCTCGATCTTCTGCAGGAAGAACGTGATCAGCATGATAAACAGCACCAGGATCACGACGATGGTAGCACCGGCTCCCTTGTTGTTCTCCGTGAAGGAGTAAGTATAGAAGAGATACACGATCGACTGGGTCTTGGAGAGTGCGACATTGGTCTTGTCCATGACCATGAACATCAGGTCGAAGACCGTCAGGGCACCGATGATGCCGGTCTGCAGGATGAAAAAGGTGGTGGGAGAGAGCAGCGGCCAGGTGATGTTCCAGAACTGCTCCCAGCCGTTTGCCCCGTCAATCAGAGCCGCCTCATAGTAGTCATGCGGGATCTCCTGCAGTCCTCCGATGAAGAGGACCATGTTGTAGCCGATGGCGGACCAGATGCCGATGATCGCGATCGAGAGCCAGGCGATGTTCGGATCGGAAATCCATGCCGTTTTGGTATGAAAGAGGTTGTTCAGAAGGCCGAACTGCTGGTTGTAAATCCACTTCCAGACCATTGCCACCGCCGCGGGGGCGCAGACCATGGGAAGGAAGAAGATCGTGCGGTATACAGAGCGTCCCTTGAGCTTGCGGTTCAGCAGCACTGCCAGAAGCATCGCGATGGCGATGGAGAACGGAACCTGCACCAGGGTGTACTTGATGGTGTTCCACAGGGACTGCCACATCTCCGCTGAGGCAGTTCCCGTCACCATGTTCTGATAGTTCTTCAGTCCGATGAAGATATTGCCCTTTCCGAAGTCTCCCGTCTTGCAGAAGCTCTGCCAGATCGTCTGGAACACCGGAATGAAGTTCAGAATGATCAGTCCGATGATGGTCGGTGCGACAAAGGCCAGGCCCCAGATCGCCTCACTCCTTGCTCTGGGCGTCATTTTCGTTTTTGTCTTGGTATTGGCCACGATTTGCCCCCTTTTGAAAAGCCGGCGGCGATGGCTTTCTGCCGCCGGCCAAATATCAGTGCTGTCAGGAATCAGGTGTTACTCTGCTGCAATGGCATCCTCAATGATCTTCTGTGCATTGTCGCAGGCTGTGGACATCTTGTCCGGATCAGAGGGATCCTGCCAGGCATCCAGGAAGCATCCCTGCTGCTGAATGGCATCTTCCCAGACCGTGGTTTTTCTGGTGTAGGGGCGGAAGTACAGGGTTCCGTCATCCTCGATCTTGGTGAACGCGGACAGATCCATGCCGTCGAATGCAGAAGTAAAGGCATCAGACATGCCCTTGTAAGCCGCCATGGTCACGCCCAGCTCTGCCTGCTTCTTCTGTCCCTCCTCGGAGGCGAAGTAGGAGATCAGGCTGTAGGCCTCATCCGGGTGCTCGGTATTGGCCGCGATTGCCCAGCCAAGGCCGTTGTAGCAGGACTGTCTCTCCCCTGCATCACAGCTTCCATTGCCGTTGACATCCGCATAGGGAAGTACTGCCCACTTGTAGTTCTCGTGGCCCTCTGCGCTGTAGAAGGAGTTGACCATCCAGGATCCCTGTGTGATCATGCCGACCACGTTGGACTGGAACAGGGAATCGGTTCCGGACTCCGCAACCATGGTCTGCGGAACGGCCGTGGTCAGAATCTTGCGGACCATCTCCATGCCGGCCTTGCTCGCATCGCTTCCGATGGTCGTTCCCTTGTGGTCATCCGTGATCACCTGTCCGCCATAGTCATAGATGAAGTTGTACCAGCCATCCTGGTTGTTGGAGGTGTTCATCGCGTAGCCGTAGACACCGTCCGCTTTTCCGGCGTCCGTAATCGCCTTGGAGGCATTGTAGACATCCTCCCAGGTCCAGTCATCGGTGGGCGTGTCCACGCCGTACTTGTCGAAGATCGCCTGGTTGTACAGAAGGGCGATGGTGTCGTGATCCTTGGGCAGTGCGTACTGATGTCCGTTGGAGGAGTAGAGGGCGACGATGCCGTCATAGTAGTTGGACAGATCGATGGCATCATCCTTTGCGATGTAGTCATCCAGGTTCAGGAGCATGTCGTTCTCCATGTACATCTGTGCGGTATTGGAGTGCATCCAGAACACATCCGGCATCTGTCCGCCGGAGGCACCTGCTTCCAGGAGGGTCCAGTACTGATCCCAGGTGATGACGTTGATCTTGACAGGAACGCCAGAGGTCTTGGTCCACTCGTCTGCGATCTGCTGCAGGCCATCGAGCTGATTGTTGTCCCAGATATCCACCTGAAGCGCGGATCCATCGGAGGCAGAAGCGGTCTCGGTACCAGCTTCTGCCGCACCGGTGGTTGCCGCGCTGCCTGCGCCCGTGCTTCCCGATCCGGAGGAGCTGCCGCAGCCCGCAAGGAGCGCTGCCCCCATCACCGTCATCAACAGAACAGATAATGCCTTCTTTTTCATTTTTCCTCCTTGAGTTGACATTTTTCTTGGTTTTCCGACAGGAAATATATAAGACAGAGCTGGCAAAGTTTTGTCGCTCTTTTTCCTGTCCCCCCAGCGACTGATGAAATTGTATGTCCATTTCGCCCAGTTTTACAGTGAGGAAAGGAACTTATTTTTGTCAATTTGTATATGTCAAGCTGTAATCCGATATGGCAAAATCGATATGGTCTTATCGCAACAAATATGGTAAATTGTAATCAACCGGACTGTGGAAGATCGGTTTCATTCTGCCGCCTTGCATGGGAGATATCATGAAGCGCAAGCCATATTCCGAAGAGGAAGAGAATCGACTCAAAGAACTGAAGAAGGCCAGATTTACGGATGATGAGAGGTATCGCTGCCTCGAAAACCTGACAGAGACCAGTCAGGAGCTGTCCCTGATCCACTGCGGAAGGGAGTGCTGTTCTCCGCTGCATATCTGGCAGGGCATCCGTGCCGAGTACATCATCCACTTTGTCATCCAGGGAAAGGGGATCTTTACCACCGGTGGGCACACGTATGCGCTCACAGGCGGGCAGATGTTCCTGATCCGGCCGGATGAGAAGATCATCTATATTGCAGACGAATACGAGCCCTGGGAGTATGCCTGGATCGGCATCCGGGGAACGCAGGTCCCCCACCTTCTCTCCTCCTGCGGGTTCCGCACCGGCATCGACGTCCTGGACGCCCCGGAACTTGCCCCGATCCTCTCGGACATCAAAGAGATCCTGGACCATCATGCACTGACAGAGGCCAATTCGCTGCTGCGCAAGTCCTGCCTGCTCCACCTTCTCGCGGTCCTCGTCCAGTACCGGAGGCAGCAGATTCCTGCGGCCGCGGCACAGGAAAAGTCCCCCAGTACCCGGACCTATGTCACCGATGCCATCTCCTACATCAAGTCCCACTATGAGGATCCGATCAGTGTCAGCGGCATCGCAGATGTGCTCGGCATCAGCCGGGCCTATCTGAACAAGGCCTTCCAGCAGGAACTGGGCATGTCCGTGCAGCGCTTTCTGATTGATTACCGCATGCACTGTGCCGCCAATCTCCTGTACAACAGCGCCATGAACATCCAGCAGATCAGCGAGGCCGTCGGATACGAGGACCAGATGACATTCTCCAAGGCCTTCAAGAAGAAGTTCGGCGTGAGCCCTTCCAGCTATCGGAAGCCCTCCCACCCCCTCCCGGTCTATCACGAAAAACAGCCCAGCCCGCCCTTTTGAGAAAAAGCGGCAGGGGCGCTGCAGCGATCTGCAGGCTCCTGCCGCTCTTTTTCTTTTGCGTCATGGGTATCCCGGGTGGGTGACTCTCTGCCCTGCGCACAGGTCTTCCCCTGGGCCGCTGCGTCCCGTGTACAACGGCTGCTGCCAGGCGTTCGGAGAGACTTTCTTTTCCTGTCTTACTGCCGAAACCGGATCAGCTCCCACCGCGCCTGGATGCCGAGCTTGCGGTAGATGTGCTGCAGGTGTTTCTTGAGGGTTCCCGGGGAGATGGTCAGTGCCTCCGATAGCGTTCCGTCCTCCTCCCCCTCCAAAAGATACGCCAGGATCTCCTGTTCCCTGGCGGTAAGGCCGTACCGGGAGGCAAGCGCTGCTGCAAGACAGAGGGTCTCTGCCGGCCCCTCTGCTTTCTCCCCGGCCTTTGCGGTCTTCTCAAAGAACCGGACCAGGTGGCTTGTCAGCACCTGCATCACAAAGACGTCGTCATCGTCAAAACGCCCCTCCCTGCGGGTGCGATAGAGGGTCAGAACCCCGAGGAAC
>Ga0256406_1006166_pt1 | contig 12184 bp, 4 predicted proteins | sample RumenRJG_03DNA_FD_185986 | JGI IMG/M metagenome (GOLD analysis project Ga0256406, IMG submission 185986) | Bovine rumen microbial communities from Lethbridge, Alberta, Canada - RJG_03 | ecosystem: Host-associated > Mammals > Digestive system > Stomach > Rumen | place: Canada: Alberta | collected...
ATAGCAGCGGTCTGTCATTTCGCTGAAACTCTCTTGTAATCTGCTTCCGGTCAGTCTGAGAATTTCATCGCCGCGGTCATGACCAAACGTATCGTTGTACTGTTTGAAGGAATCCAGATCAAGCATGGCGACGCATACCTGTCTGCCCAGAAACATCAAAAAGTCACTTCGAAGTCCTGTACGGTTCATCAGGCCGGTCAGACCGTCCGTACGGCTGTCATGATAATACTCGTCCTTCTCTTTCTCGATCAGAAATTTATTTGTCTCCGAACGGAGAAAACTAAGCCACCTCACCCAGTTGACTAATCCGCAGATGATAAAAAGCGTGATCATATCCACAACATCCTGCCAGGCGATCATCCGGTGAAAGGAGTGCAGAACCAGGACCACGGAAAGGGCATTGATCAACCCGCTCCACAAAAACGTCTTAAATTCCGTATTCGGAACGATAAGGACCGTGATCGTCACAAGAATGTACTCAAAGAAGAAGCTGCTGTTTGCCTGTGTCGTATAAAAAGTCAGGCTGGCCAGCACCATATTGGCACTGAGGAAACCCGCGTAGATCATCCGCGTCCACTTCTCTCCGACTATCCGGAGGCGCTTCGTCTCCCTGTAAAGCAGTAAAATGAAGATGCCATTTGTGAGAAAAATCGTGAAATAAACAGCGGTTGCGGTGATTCCCCGAAGCACAAATCCCTCGGAATACGGCGCGAATGTCCCGATCAGTCCGATTAACGAAAGCATGCAGATCAGGATTCCGGCGGTGATGGCAAACGGCAGATTGGACGCATAATAATCCGCCCTGACCTGCGGATCCTTTTCCGAAATATTCAGGCCGCTTCTTGTAAAAATCTGAAAAAAGTCATGCAATTTTCTGATCATCTCACTCATGGTCATGCCATCCCCTGCGATAACTCTGCCCCTTGTCCTTATACATATTGAAATCCGCCTTTGTGAGCAGGGCGTCGAAGTCCGCCCCGGTCTCCCGGCTGCACACGAATCCGATGGCCATGTTGATTCCGTTGATCTTCGCACTCTCGCGCATATGCCGGATCATCAGACGGATGTCTCCTTCTTCCATATCGTTCGTCACTACGACGAATTCATCCCCTCCGGTCCGGAATACGCAGTCCGCCCCCGCGCATTCCCTGAGAATTCTCACGGTTTCACAGAGCAGGATATCTCCGGCGTGATGCCCGGCCGTATCATTTATATTCTTCAGGCCGTTCAGATCGATCGAAATCACCCCGAGCACGCCGTCACTGCTCCGGTCCCGGAGTTTACGTTCGAGAGCCCTCCTGTTCCCCGCGCCGGTCAGCTGATCCGTCATACTCTGTTCCTCCAGCCTGTGCAGGCTGTTTCGGTTCCGGATCATGATCGTGATGAAATCCGTCAGCGTAGAGAGCAGCAGACTTGCAATCCGGAACGTATCCTGGGTCGGATTGATCACCATTGTAAATCCCTCGATCCGTCCGTGAAGGTTCAACTGGCCAGACACGAAACTCCGGACTCCCCGGATCCTGAGATTAAAATCCGGATGCCTGTCCTGAAACTCTGCCATATCGCCGACCAGAACCACGTGCTGCGTGGTGAACATCGAATACAACACCCGCAGTTCCGTCTTCGGAATACACTGAAGCTCTGTCTTGAGTGAAAGAACGCCCGGCGCCGTCCATTCGTAAGTGGCGTTAACCGTATTGTCGTTCTGTTCCTCAAATATCAGAAACCGTTCCGGCTTCAGATTCCCGGAGATGCATTCTATGACACGGTCGATGCCACGGTCCGGATCTTCCTCTGACATTCCGATCGAAATCGCCTCATTCGCCCGCATTTCCTGATAAATCAGTTCATGATCCTTTGCCATCGTACTAAAGTACTCCCCGGGATCTGTGGCGATCGTGAGTTTCAGCGTTCGTTCCGCCCATGGAATCAAGACGGAGCGGAGCAGAAGCTTGTTCCCGGTCTTGTGGCACACATGAGTCTCCGAATACGTACGGTCCCTGCGAAGCAACAGATTCGGACAGTTGCCGCAGGGCGCGTCGAATCCCTCCAGCTCTTTGTAGCAGAGTTTTCCGGTCAGAGGAGCTTCACCATCGATACCCAGATCCTTCCGCACCGCCTCATTCAGATAAATGAACTCGTACGTCTTCGGATCACTGATCACCACACGCTCGGGCAGCGTATCCAGAGCCTCCTTCCGGATCACGACACGATCCCCCGTATACGGACGGTTTCCGTAAATCTGTTTCTCCGCGTTGTTCATCCTCCGCATCAGAAGCTGCAGCAGATCATCGAGACTTTCCGCCTCGGATCCGTATGCAACCGCTCTGGCCAAAACCGGAACCGTCTGAATATTCTGATTCTGCCAGAACAGGGGCAGCCGGTCGGACAAAGACTCCAGCTCTTCTTCAAAATCTCCGGCATTTTTCCTTGAGCGGAAGCAGAGGAAACTGCAAAGTCCGATCCGTCCGACCGCCCAGCCGGAGGAAAGCATCTTCCTGAGCGAATCCGAAATTTCACGAAGAATTCCTGTTTCTCTGCCCGGATATTTCCGGGCCACGTCCGAATATGCGGGAATATCGATCAAAACCGCAATATAATCGGACTTTTTCAGCCGAAACTGATCCGCATAAAAAAGTCCGGCTTCGATCGCTCCCCGGAAACTCAGAAGTCCTGTCGCAGGATCATCCAGACCGAGACGGGTTTCCTCATTTCCGTCCGGCCGTTCGATGCTCATCATCCCCAGTGTCCCGGCAATTTCTTTTTCCAGATACCAGGGAGCCCATGTCATATGGATATCCTGAAGCTTTCCGCCAATCACGATCCGCTCATCCCTCTCTGCCAGCTGAGCGCCCTCATGCAGAACCATGTTCTCCGCAGGATCCGGAACGGTCCGGCCGCGGAGTTCCGATGTCCTTTTCCACGCACTGCTCGCTCCGAGCAGCTCACCCTCCCGGCTCTTCCAGAAAAAAGGATACGGGGATGCGTCACAGAGTGCGCGAAACAATTCACTCTCCCCGGTCGCATCAGACGGTCCGGCGCTGCATCCGGTCACTCCGAAGGAACGGCAGAACACGGGAAGGACGACGTCCCGGTCGCTCTTTTTCTCCCAGATATCCTCACGTTCGCAGAGCAGGATGTTTTTTGACGGACTTTTAAAAAGCACGAGGGACTCAAAGACGGTCCATCTGTACGTACCGTCCGTCTGACGGATACGGACGACTTCCTCCCTCGATGTCACCTTTTTCGCATACGCTTTCCTCCCGACATGAACCGGAGTAAAAAGTCTGCGGAACCGTTCGCGATCATCCGGATAAACCATGCTTCCCGCAAAAGAACCGGCAAAAGACCGGATCGGACGGACGATCTCTTCGGCGTCGAACTGCTCATGGCAGGACCGGAGAATCCGTACCTCCTCTTTTCCCCAGTCAATCAGATAAAATCCGGTATACAGCTGATAGAGATTCCGAAGAATATTGTCGAGATTTTGTACAAACTGGTGCTCCGCATTGCTGCTGATATTAAGAATCCGCGCCACACCGACCCAGTGCACTTTCTCTCCTGCGATCCATCTGGCGGCAAGCCGGATATACTGACCGTTGTCCACATACATCAGCGTCTCTTCCGCCCGGGTCTTCTGTACTTTTTTCAGAAACTGACGGAATCTTGCAGAAAGCGGATAATCTGCATCCGCAAGATTTGCATTTGCCTCCGACAGACTCTGGGTTCCGGTGCTCCGCAATTCCCTTTGATACGCGTCGTTTTCGACGAGCAGCGTGATGTTTGATCCGTCGAAGGAAAAGATCGCTACCGGCGAGTCCGACGCGATGTTGATTTCTTCCGCCGCGCCGATCATATGAGCCTCGTCCGGATCCTCCCATCTCAGATTTCGCCCGCGCACGAACGCAAGTACATCCTCATACATCATGGGACAGCCGTAATAGTATCCCTGGATCCGGCCGCAGCCGATTTTTCTCAGGAACGCAAGCTGCTCCTGTGTCTCCACGCCTTCCGCCAGCGTCTGAACCCCGAGCTTTTTCGCCATTGTGACGACCGATTCGATGATCTTCCGGCTTCGGTCGTCAAAATGACTGAAAAATCCCATATCAATCTTGATCACATCAAAATGATAATTGTGCAGAGAATTCAGCGAGGAGTACTCATTTCCGAAATCATCCATCCAGATCTGGTATCCGGCATCCTGAAACTGCCGGATCGTCGTGACCATGCTGAAATGATTCCGGAGCATGACGCGTTCCGTGATCTCAAAGCAAAGAAGATTCCGCGGAACCTGATATTTCCGGACCATTTTATCTATGGTATCCAGCGGATTCGCCACTTCAAAATCGTATGCGGACAGGTTCATAGAGACCGGAAGCAGCGACATCCCGTTGTCCATCCGATCGCGGATCGATCCGAGAACCCGCTCCAGTACGTAGCGGTCCAGACGATTGATCAGCTGCGCATCTTCCAGCACGGGGATAAAAACGCCCGGCATGATCATGCCAAGAGCCGGATCCTCCCAGCGGGCCAGCGCTTCAAATCCGCTGACACATCCTGTCATGGTCCGGATGACCGGCTGATAATACACCCGGATGTAATGCTTTTCCAACGCTTCCGCGAAATGGCGCAGGATATACGTCCGGTTCGCGATGATTTTTCCCATCGCGGGGTGGTAGAATACAACGCTCCGGTTTCCGTCCTGCTTGATCGGGTCGCAGGCAATTTTCGCCATATCAAACGAATGTCTCAGATCATCGATCGAATCCTTCTCCGAAGCCGGATAAACTCCGGCCTTGATCCGGATCCCGTCGTCGCCGATGAAACGGTTCACCTCATTGCAGACGTATTCAAGTTTTTCCCTCAGATTCTTTTCCGGAAGAAGGGCGACAAAATGATCCGCCGTAAGATGGCCCGCAAGAGATCCCGGGAAGCATCCCGTGATCGTTTCGGCGATCTTCTCCAGGCACTGATCCCCCTGACTCATACCGTACAGGCGGTTATATTCCTTGAAATTTGTGACATCGAAACTGACCGGGCAGAAGGAACTTGCCTGATGAAGCCGCATCTGTTCCTTCATCCGGAACAGCGCCTCCCCAAAGAACTGATGCATCCCCGGCAACCCCGTTTTACCGTCTGCCGTGCGGTCGCTCGAAATCTGCTCCGAAGAAAAGATCTGAATCACATAGGCCATCCCGAACGAAGTGTTCTTCAACGACCCTGCACATTCCGTCTTTCTGAAATGATTCTCCTTTGTCTGGTAGTGAAAACTGAAGTAGAAGTGTTCCGGATGATCTTTTGCGATCCCGGCAAGGGGTTTATAGTCCTCCGGAACCATCATATTCCGGAAGGAGGAAGAAATCAGATTCAGAAACTCCTCCTCATCCCCGCACTCATAGAGCACGGCGGTCGGATTGCTGGCAAAAGCGACCCGTTCGGTTCCGTCCGCAAGAACGATGCAGACGCCCCCTTCAAGAAGATCGAAATACCGGTGATATCGATCCCGAATACGAATTTCTTCCTCTGTTTTCACGTTCATCTTCCTCTTTCTGTTATGATCTCCGCAGAAAAATCAAGATTTTCCGGGCGATTATTTCAAAGCTCCTCGCGATTTTTATCGTTCAGGATCATACCGGACAGACTGACCATATAAGAACTTTTACCTTCTCTTACATGATCCGAGTAGGCAGCCGTGATCACCGCGCTGCAGTTTCCGCTCCACTGACCGGCTCTTCTCATAGATTCGATGGCGTTCCGGATTTTTTTCGCGACATTTCGCACATCCTCTCTTCTGCTGTAGTGCATCAGGATGTAAAATAAGCTGCCCTGGACCCTTCCAATCACACAGCCTGTACCCGCACAGTTTTTCAGGGCCGCACTGATTTTCAAAAGCAGACTGTCTCCCGATCCGTCCCCGTAGAGTTCTACGACCTCGCTGTATTCGGGAACGTACACCTCCATGATCGAAAAGTCCATACCGGTGCGCCAGCTTGTACTCAGATAGGAATGGATGCTGCCCGACAGGCCACGGTCATTGGCTAAGCCCGTGAGCGGATCCACAGAATTCCGTACCGTGATGCCCGAGAAAAACTGCTCTTCTTCTTCCTCATCAAACACCGTACCCAGAATCCCGATGATCCTGCCGCCGCGGTACACCGGGATCTTGCTCGCGATGATTTCGCGGTTGATTCCATTCACGATACAGTTTCCACGTCTCAGATAAACTTTCCGCCCGTTTCTGAGTACTTCTTCCTCATCGCTCTTAAACGGCCCGGGATCGATATGCCACCCCATATCTTCGTCCGTCTTTCCTGCGATCTCCTTCATCGAAGAAAAGCCGAAGTATTGAAGAAAGCTTTTGCTCGCTCCGAGAAATCTCCTGTCCGTGTCCTTCCAGAAATACATACGCTTCGCATTCAGAATCATGTTTTCCCAGAGCAATTGATCGGTGATCCCGACGCTCTTCTGCCCCGATACGGCATCACTCATCGAAGACGCGATCCGTATGATATCGGATTCATTCAGTCTGACCTTGAATGTGACGTGCAGCGCTTTTTTGAAATCGGATCTCTGCACCGGGACGATCAGATGGAGGAACCACTGATATTCGCCTGATGCGGTAAGGCTCCGGAACATTCCCGAGAGGACTCCGTTTTCGCTGTTCTCCAGGCGGGACTTTAAAGTCAGTATCTCCATAAATTCCGCAAACCGGTCCTGATCCGGAAGATAACAGTAATTCAATTTCCAGGTATTTATCACGGAGGACACACTTTTCAGTTTCATTCCCACGCCGATCGGCTGATCAGAAAGGGAGGATTTGATTCCCTCCACGGTATCGTTTTCCAGATCGTAGATGGCGATATCATTGCAAAGGTAGTACAGATCGCTCATTGTCTCAAAGCCGGTCTGCCGGAAATTCTCCGCGTTGATTTCCACATACTGGATATGGATGGTGTACAGGTCATGCTCATCCTGCATCGCCGCCACGGATCCTGTCAGCATCATATAGTGATCGCCGGAAGGATACGCCGCGCTCTGCGGACCTTTCTGCTTCCTCAGCTGCTGATCGGCATACTGCCTGTGAAAGATGTGAATCGGATCCCCGGGCGTGTTGATTTTATTCTCCCACTCCTTCAAATCACGCACATGATCCCGCTGCAGCACCTCTCTATAGGCCCGGTTGGCAAACAGAATATTCAACCGGACCCCGTCGTCATCAACGACGCAGAGAGGTGTGTCCGTGAGATAGTCGATGCGGCTCAGCTTCGTAAAATAAGCTCTCCATTTTGCCGGCTCCAGACCCAACCCTCTGCGCTTCAGATACGGCAAAATCTCCCCGAACGGCATCGGGCGGGCAAAATAATAACCCTGTATCTTCTCACATCCGATTTCTCTTAAGAACGCATACTGTTCCTCTGTCTCCACGCCTTCTGCCAGAGTCGAAACATCCAGTTTCTTCGCCATCCTCACGATGGCGGTGATAATCTTCCTGGATCTCTCGTCAAAATTTCTGAGGAAGGACATGTCCAGTTTCAGTTCATCAAAGAAATAATTTTTCAGAACTCCGAGCGAGGAATATCCGGACCCGAAATCATCCATCCATACCTTGTAACCCATCTTGCGGAAGCGCCGGATAAACGGATCCACTTTATCGATGTTCTTCACGAAGGCGCTCTCCGTGATCTCCAGATTGGTGAATTCTCTCGGGATCCCGTATTTTTGTGAAATCCGGTCGATGTCTTCCGGAAGGTTGTCATGCAGAAAGTCCTTGCGGGAAAGATTCACGGACACCGGGACCGGATCCCTTCCCGATTGTTTTACGAACCCGTGATTTTTACACACCTGTTCAAATACGTAGAGATCCAACCGGTATATCTGACCGCTCTCTTCCAAAACCGGGATAAACTCCCCCGGCGAAATCATGCCGTATCCGGGATCCATCCATCTTACGAGTGCCTCGGCGCTGCACACCGTTTTTGTCATCGTGCGGATAATGGGCTGGTACCAGACCCGGATCCATCCGGCCTTCAGCGCCTTATCGAAATTCCGCAGGATGTAATATTTCAAGGCGGTGCTTCCCATAATCCTGTCATCCACCCAGGCAAATGCGGAGACACCTGTCTTCGAAATCGATTCGCATGCGATCCTTGCCCGGTCACAGGCATCCGTCAGCCGCATCCCGCCTTTTTCGAGCCTGGAAATTCCGGCTTTCACCGCCAGATTGTTCCCTCCGCCCTGTTCTTTCATCTCGGAAAAAAGTTCCCTCAGTCTCTCTTCAATCTGGCTGTTTTCTGAATAGACCACAAAATGATCGCTCTCAAAACGGGAGGACCGTTCCTTACCGAAATACTTTCCGATCAGTTCGGAAAGAAGGCGGATCTGATCATCCCCGGCCTTCAGTCCATATCGGCTGTTGTACTTTTTCAGGTCGCACAGATCGAAATACAGCACGACAGGAATCTCGCCCTTATCCCGGATTTTTCCGATGCCCGTCATCGAATAATCGAGAAAATGCGTCATATTCTGCAATCCGGTCAGACCATCGTAATACTTTACGTATTCCATGCTGTCAGAGGAGGAATACTCGTCCTTTTGCGCAGCAGGGGCCGGCTTGATGAGCCGGGCGCTGTCCGCACCTGCCGTCAAATCGGTATACGTGATGAAAGCCATATTTACACCGTCTACCGTACTGTGCTTTCCCGTCCCATGAATCAGGTGATAATCGGACTGGTCTTTCCGTTTGTTTCGGAAGGTGATGTCGTAGACACCCTCCCCTGCCGCAAACCGGTAGGAATAATTTTCCATTCTGGAAATGTCATCCGGGTGTACATTTCTGTACAGATCCGTTCCCAGGCCGTATACGGCCTCCTGCGTGCTGCTGTATCCGAACAGTTCAACGTATGCCTTTGATACAAGGAGCGGCTTGATCTGATCATTCACGTACTGATACACTGCCAGCGGGATCGGGATATTTTCAAGAAACGTCCGTGTGTCAGCGGAAAATTCATAAGTTTTCATATTCTCTGCTACCCCCTGAAAAATTATGCACGGTATGAAACACTCAAAACACTTCTTTCAGGTGATCTGTCTCATTCACTCTCTTCTTCATGTCTTCCGTTCTGATGAAACAGATCCGGTTCCTTCCGTCCTTTTTCGCCTCATACAGAGCTTCGTCCGCAATCTTATGAACCGCCCGGGCACTCATGCCTTGCGTGATCGGTACACACCCGGCTGAACAGGTGAGCCTGCCTCCTTCCGGAATGGTGATCGTCCGGATCGCATCCCCGATCTTCTTCACCCGATCCATCGGATCCGGCCCGCCGACAAGAACCGCGAATTCATCCCCGCCGATCCGACCTGCGGCACATTCCGCTTTTTCAAACAGGTCAATCCCCCAGTCATAATAATCCACAATGGGAGCTTCTTTGCTTTCAATATAAGCCTGCAATCCCTCCGGAAAGAGCGCCCCGATGAGATCCTCACAGGAATATGGAGAGGTATGGAGCAGACTCCACAGCATATTCGCGGTGACGGCGCGGATACATTGATCCCCCGCCTGATGTCCCTCGCGATCATTGATCTCCTTGAAGTGATCGATGTCAAACACGGCAAAAACAAGATTTCCGGTCCTCCCGCTCTCCAGAATGTGCTCCACCTCCCCGAAAAAACACTGGTGATTCAGGAGTCTCGTCAGGCTGTCGACGTGCGCCATGAAGTGATAGTGGTTACTCACCAGATCATGCCGGATCCTCTCTTTGTGGAAGAAATAAGCGATACAGCCGGACACGATAAAAAACGCAAAGGCGTTCCGCACATCTCCGGAAGCTGCCGCGGAAGGTTTGAGAAGATACGAGCTGAGATCGAAAATCAGCATATAGCCAAACTCAAACAGCATCAGCTTCCAGAACGGATAATTGAGAAACAAGGCGGCCAGCGTCTGCATGACGAGAAAGGAAGTCGCCACCTGATATGGATCCGCGACCGATGCGATGATTCCGAAAAACATCAGACCCGCACAGGCAGAACCGATATCAATGCCGGCTTCCCGGATATTCTTCGGATCTCTGTGATGCGGCATCCGGAATAAGACCTCCACGAGCACCGTATAGATCAAAGAAATGAGATAATATGGAAAAAAGGAACGACGGATCACATTCAGCAGAGACAAAATTACATACACGCTCATCATGACCAGCAGGATGTGATTGAGGATCCGCGCAGCCTTCCAGTTTGCCGCCGCAATCTGTTCTCTGCAGGAACGGTATTGTCCCGGCTCAAAACCGTAATCATTCCATCTCGCAAAACACTTTGCGCTCATCGTGTCCACCTTTTGCCTGATCCATTCGATTTTCGGAATCCGTTACTTCACCTTCGGGTCGGTCTGCCAGGACGGGATCAATGAAGTCAATGAGGCGCCTGTCGGGTTTCCGGCCAAATCAAATCCGATCGTCAGCGCATACCTTCCGGGAGTTTTATTATCCTTGACATTTTTCAGCAATGACGGAAGCCTGCTGCCCAGCCCGCTCCAGTTATTCCGACTCCGGCTTTTAATATCGACGATCACATCGATAGCATTCATATATCCTTTTCCCCGATTATAGTTGATCCATACATGATGTACGCTGTCAGAAGTCCAGTGACTGCCGGAGAGATCCTCCGTCATGTAGGCATCCAATGCTTCCGCATAGGCGCTGCGGATATTCGCGACTGATACCGCGTCCCTGCTCTTTTCCAGGTGCCGGCTGAAGATCAGAATGCTGATGGCCACAAGCACTCCGATGATAGCAACCACGATCAGGAGTTCCGCAAGGGTGAAGCCTTTTCTGTTTTTTCGCATAGCGATCACCTCTCTGTAAACGATTTAATAATATTGTACACCAATATGCTGTCTGTGGAACATCGACTTCCATTCGTTTCGTGCTTTTATCGTACCGGCAAAAACTTCCCATATGCATCCCGATTTTCTGCAGGTTGGGGGAGAATTTCCGGACCGGCGTACCGTTGCGCACTTACTTTTCGATATCAAATGGCACGTTTTACGTTCGATTACCGTCGCAAAATCACTTATCCTGAATTATTCACGAAGCATAGATTTCTCCATTCCCATGAAAGATTTCTTTGAAATTCTACATTGGCGCTATGCTTTTCTCCTGAGCCACTGCAAAAATGGGCGCACGAATTCCACGATCATTAAAAACGGACACCACCCCGGCGAAAACCGCGTTCGTCATTCTGACTGTGGATAATCTGCCCTGAATACAGGGATCCGGAACGCAAAATCCGGGAAAACCGCGTATTTTCAAGGAAAAAAAGCACGTGCAAAAGTTATCCCGACGATCTGAAACGATGGAATGCAGTAATCAACAAACCGCTGCAATACATAAGCGGTTATCAACCGTCCGGACGGAAAGAAAGTTTTAGATTTTATCACCTCCATTATCCCAAAGGTCAGCTGAGTTTGACAGGTACTGACGATTTACCGTTTACTCCTTTTTTGTTCTTTGTCAACATGAGATCACACCTCTTATGATTACTGAAAAGCCCGAAACAAGCGGGCTGGATTGTCCGTTTATTCCGGGTCTCATCGATGTCATTGGTACAGTGAAAGTCTCTGCACCGCTCATTCAATATTGTGATACGGCATCCGTTATTTGACGTTTTAGTTGATGATGTGTTTTATATTGTAGCTGATGTTGGTGCTTATGTCGTGCTTTGTGTTGGTGCTGACGTCGGTGCTTATGTAGTAGTGCTTTATGTTGTGTCTTATGTTTCACCTCGTCATCTTCTCGACAGGAGAGCAAGCATTCAAAGCATCAGGTGCATCTGAACATGTGGGATTCCTGCCTCGATAAAATCTTTAGAAGTCACCTTAAAGCCTGCCTTTGCATAAAACCCTTCTGCATGTTTCTGCGACTCGACGTATATTTCTCGTGCATCCAGGCATTCCCTTGCCGCCTGAATCCCGGCATTCAGAAGTTTCCCTCCGGCTCCTGTTCCATGGACCCTTGTCAGCACTCGTCCCATCTGAACCGTTCCTGGCTCATCTTCCTTCGGAAACATGCGCAGGTATGCTGTTACCTTGCCTGTGGGATCGGTACAAAACACATGAAGGCTTTTGTAGTCAAGTCCATCCGCGTCCGGATAAAGGATCTTCTCCTCTCCCACAAACACATCAGCCCTTGCT
>Ga0256406_1006167_pt1 | contig 12183 bp, 6 predicted proteins | sample RumenRJG_03DNA_FD_185986 | JGI IMG/M metagenome (GOLD analysis project Ga0256406, IMG submission 185986) | Bovine rumen microbial communities from Lethbridge, Alberta, Canada - RJG_03 | ecosystem: Host-associated > Mammals > Digestive system > Stomach > Rumen | place: Canada: Alberta | collected...
ACTTTCCGCAGCAGCTCAAGGATGTCTTTCTCAGCAACATCGAGGTTAACCGCTATGGAAGCCCCGCGGATATCGCACATGCGTGCACCTATTTTGCTTCTGATGAGAGCGCCTACGTTACCGGACAGGTTATCAACGTGGATGGTGGCTTGAACTCGCACGCCCCCACCGTCGCGCAGTTCCGCTCGGCCGGATCGAGGACCTGGTAGATGCCTAAGAGTGAACCTGGTGAGGCCGGCGTGGCGAACGCCGGCCTCTCGCCCGCGTACCGCATGCGCGTTGCATTCGAGGGTAAGGTTGTGGCGCCGTACCGGGATACGTATCGCGGGGAGCTTGGGCAGGCTCAGGTGGAGCTGCTGGAACTGCTATACATGCGCGGCACCATGCACCAGTATGAGCTGGTAAACGAGCTGCGCACCTCTAAGCAGCACGTTTCGAAAATGACCTCACGGCTGGAGCAGATGGGCTACGTTGCGAGGAGTGTGGATGACGCTGACGCGCGAGGCCATGTTGTTGCGTTGAGCGATGCTGGCCGCGCGTACGTTGATCGACACATCGTAGAAGGCTCCAAGCGGGTGCGCGAGTTGTATTCGCACCTAAGCGATGCGGAGCGCAGGGAGCTCGACCAGGCAATGCTCACGGTTGCGCGGCTGCTCGAGAAGGCGTAGAGGGTGGGCGTGCGTGCGTCGCTCTGCTCAATAACCTCACACGTGTTGTTTCTTATTTTATTATTTCTGATGCACAACTGGGATTTTCTTGCCATTGATAAAACAAGAAACAACACGTGTGAGGTTCTTTGGCCAAACGGCAAACGGCCATTTCGCCGACGCGCGCTATACTTCGGTGCGTAAGAAACCCAACGCCCAGAGCAGGGAGGATGCGCATGCAGACCGTGCGAGACGCGCCCGCATATCCCGTGCCGGACTATGGCCTGCGTGTCCTGCACGCACTCGAGGATGCCGGCTTTGAGGCGTGGGTCGTGGGCGGCTGGGTGCGCGACGCGCTTCTCGGTGCTCCCATGCACGACATCGACGTGACGACCTCCGCGCCCTGGCAGGAGACGGAGCGCGTGCTTCGCGCTGCCGGCATCGAGGTGCACGAGACGGGCACGGCCCACGGCACCGTGACTGCCGTTATTGATGGGCAGCCTGTTGAGGTGACCACCTATCGGGTTGAGGGCACCTACTCAGACCGCCGCCACCCAGATGAAGTGCGCTATGTTCGCGACGTGCGAGAAGACCTGGCCCGTCGCGACTTCACGGTGAATGCCATGGCCTACCACCCGGATCGCGGGCTTCTCGACCTCTTTGGCGGACGAGAAGACCTTGCGCGCAGCGTGGTACGCGCGGTGGGGGATCCGTACCGGCGCTTCGAGGAGGACGCGCTGCGGGTGCTTCGCGCCGTGCGCTTTGCCTGCAGGCTGGGGTTTGAAGTCGAGCCGCGCACCCAGGCGGCGCTCGTGGCATGCGCCCCGGAGCTCGACGACATTGCGCGCGAGCGCGTGGGGCAGGAGATGAACGGCGTCGTTGCCTCCGGGCGCGTCTCATGGGCGCTGCGAAACGAGTTTGACGTGCTCGCCCGTGCCGTGCCAGCGCTCATGCCCATGCGAGGCCTGAACCAGCGGAGCCCCTACCACGCCTACGACCTTCTGGAGCACACCGCTCGCGTGTGTGCCGGCGTCGAGGCGTTTGCCGGTGGCGTTCCCACGCAGGCGCTCAGGTGGGCAGCGCTTCTCCACGACGCGGGCAAGCCCATGTGCGCGTCCGTCGATGAGAATGGCCACGGGCACTTTCGCGATCACCAGCGCGTGGGCGCAATCCTCTGCAAGGATGCGCTCCTCGGACTTGCTCTGCCGCACGAGGTTGCTGACCGAGCGGCAGCTCTCGTTAGGTATCACGACCGGCACCTCTCGGCCTCTCCCGCGGGCGTGCGGAGGCTCCTGCGGCGGCTTGACCAGGCGCGGTCCGGCGAGGCGCCTGCGCTTGCCTACCAGCTGCTCGACCTGCAGCGCGCCGATGCCATCGCAAAGGCATGGCCCTGTGCTCAGCGTGCGGTTGAACTGGACGTGTTTGAACGAGCCCTCTCTGGGGAGCTTTCGCGCGGGACGGCGTTTCGTGTGCGCGACCTGGCGGTTGGCGGGGGAGACTTGATGCGCGCGCTGGGCGTTGCCCCTGGGCCCGAGGTGGGCAAGACCCTCTTGGCGCTCCTTGACGATGTGATCTACGGACGTGTCGAGAACAGCCGGGAAGCCCTTCTCGCTTGGCTATATGAGAAGCGCTAGCGCAGACATTTCTGCAGGTAAGGGCTGGTTGTGCGCATTAATCTTGCGAGACGAGAAAAAAGTTCAAATTGAGGCTTGCAAAGCCGTTGGGTATGCCGTAAAGTATCTTCTCGCGTTGAGACAGGACAGACATTAATTGGGATGTCGTCTAGCGGTAGGACAGCGGATTCTGGTTCCGTCAACGGGAGTTCGATTCTCTCCATCCCAGCCACTGTCCCCGACAACCGAATATGGCCCGTTCGTCTAGCGGCCTAGGACGCCGCCCTCTCAAGGCGGAGATCAGCAGTTCGAATCTGCTACGGGCTACCAAATGGTCACAGGTCATCGGCTATGCCGGTGGCCTGTTTTTCTGTCAAAAGGAACAGGGCTCCTACACTTGGCGCCCAATGAATCTTTGCTTGGGGTCCCGAGGCCTGTCTCTCGGCGCGCTCTATGAAGAAATGCCCTCCCCGGCGCACAGTCTCTGGTGCCGTCACAGCACCCAAGTGCCCCACGTCGGCTCTGGCCCCTACGCGCACGCGCCGCAGCTGGCGCATCCTCCGCGCGCCGTGGGCGTTGCCGCAAGCCCGCCCTCTGCTGTCTCGCGCAGCGTCGCGGGAAGCGCCGCCCCAACGGCTGCCATCGCGTCCACGACTTCGTCAAAGGGGATGGGGCATCCCACGCCCGAGAGCGCCAGCTGCGCCGAGCTCATCGCACACGCCACGCCCATCGCGTTTCTCGCCTGGCAGGGGAACTCCACCATGCCGCCCACGGGGTCGCAGACCAGCCCCAGCGTGTTCGCAATCGCGAGCGACGCAGCATCCAGGCACTGCGCGGGCATGCCGCCGAGAAGCTCCACCAGGGCGCTCGCGGCCATGGCAGAAGCCGTGCCAACCTCGGCCTGGCAGCCGCCCTCGGCGCCCGCGACCGTCGCGTTGGTGGAGACAAGCGCCCCCACGGCTGCCGCGTTCCACAGCGCGCGCCTGATGGCGGCATCCTCCGCGCCCGTGGACTCCGCGCAGGCGAGAAGCGCTCCGGGCACCACCCCTGCGCTCCCGGCCGTGGGGGCGGCCACGATAACGCCCATCGTGGCAGAGCGCTCAAGCGTTGCCATGGCGAATGCCGTCGCCCGCGTGAGCGTGGTTCCCAGAAGCGCACCCGCAAGGCCGCCCTCGCCGCATGACGCAACGTCTGCTGCCTGCCCGCCGAGAAGCCCTCCCAGCGAGGCTTTGGGTCGCGTGATGGCCTCGGTCGTCTCACTGCGCATGACCTCAAGCACGCGGGCCATTGCGGCGTCGGGGGAGAGGTCGGCCGCATCGCCAGCCAGCTCCACCTCGCGCGCACGCATGAGCTCGCCAATCGAGAGCTGTCGTGCGCCGCAGGCGGCAAGCAGCTGCGACCCGCTTGAAAACGAAAGACCTGACTCCACGGGTGCGCTCGTGCCAGCCGCGCCGGGAACGTTTACCTGCGTAGCAAACTCAACATGGTCGGTTGCGCCGAGAAGCTCGAGAAGGCGTGCCCCCACAGGCTCATCTACCTCGAAGACCGTGTACGCCTTGCCGCCGCGCTCCTCCCGGAAGGTGCTCATGGTGGCTATGTTCACGTTGGCCGTCGAGAGCGTCCGCGTGAGCGCCGCAAGCACGCCGGGCAGGTCGCGGTGCTCAACGAAGATGGTGGGCATGTCGCCGGCGATGCTCACGCGAACGCCATCGATGCTGCTTACGCGTACGCGCCCGCCGCCAAGCGACTCGCCGGTGACCGAGATGGACGCGCCACTCTCGCATTCCATGCGTATCTCGACAGTGTTGGGGTGAAGCCCCTCGTCACGGCCGCCTTCGGTGATGGTGAAGCCAAGGCCGGCCTCCCGAGCCAGCTCGAAGGAGCGCCTCACGCGGATGTCTGCCGGTCCAAGCCCCAGAATACCCGCGACGAGCGCGCGGTCGGTCCCGTGGCCCAGGTGCGTGCGCGAGAACGAGTTGTACAGGACAAAGTCCACGTGGCAGATGGGTGCGGGCGCAAGCGAGCGCGCTACCAGTGCAATTCTCAGCGCGCCTGCGGTGTGTGAGGAGGACGGACCCACCATGATGGGGCCAAGCACCTCGAACGCTGACATCGTGACCATCGTCGCTCCTCTCGCCTCGAACCCATTCTTGTCCACGCATTGCCGCCGGCAGCGGCGCCGATAAGAGCGCGCCCGGGGCGAGCGATCGCTCCGGGCGCACCGGTCCTACTCTGCTGCGATACCCTCCGCGCGCCTGAGCCGCGCGAGCGTGCAGTCACGCCCGAGAAGCTCGAGCGACTCACCTAGCGGAGGCGAGACCTGGTTGCCACAGGCGGCTACGCGCACGGCCCCAAAGAACTTGCGCTTTGAGGCACCAAGCTTCTCCGGCAGCGCCTCGAGCGCGGCGTTGATGGCGTCGGCGTGCCACGCGGCACTGTCGAGCGCCTCGAGCGCCTCGGTCGCGGCGGTCACAAAGCCGCGAGCGCCGGACTTGGCCAGGTTCTTCTCGACGGACTTCTCGTCCAGCTCGACCTCGTTGCCCTGGTAGAGAAAGCGAGCCTTCTCTACCACGTCTGGAGCCACTACGGTGCGGGGCTTCAGGATGGAGGAGAGCAGGTCGTACCAGGCGTCGTCGTGCGCAAGGTCGCCCTCGGACGGCTCGAGGCCCGCGGCGCGAAGCTCCGGCACAAGCACGCGATCGGAGAACTCGCGGTCGCTCATGGCCAGGTAGTAGGCCTGGTTGATGGCGTCGAGCTTCTTGGGGTCAAAGGTCGAGGGGTTCTTCGAGACGTGGTCGAGCGAGAACTCGCGCGCCAGCACGTCGCGCGACACGATGGTGGTCTCGCCGTCGAGTGACCAGCCGAGAAGTGCCAGGTAGTTCACGAAGGCGTCGGAGAGGTATCCGGCGTCGCGGTACTCCTCGACCGAGGTCGCGCCATGACGCTTCGAGAGCTTCTTGCCGTCTGGCCCCAGGATCATCGAGATGTGCGCGAAGGTGGGCACGGGTGCGCCCAGCGCCTCGTAGACCATGATCTGGCGCGGCGTGTTGGAGAGGTGGTCGTCGCCACGGATCACGTGGGTGATGCCCATCATGGCGTCGTCCACCACGGTGGCAAAGTTGTAGGTGGGGGTGCCGTCAGAACGGAAGATGATGAAGTCGTCCAGCTCGCGGGCGTTGAAGGTCACATCGCCGTGGACCGCGTCATGCACCACCACGTCGCCGCGGTCGAGAGGGACCTTGATACGCAGGGTGTAGGGCTCTCCCGCATCGATGCGGCGCTTGGCCTCGGCGGGGTCGAGGTCGCGGCAGGTGCGCTGATAGCCCTGGAAGGGGTCGTGGCGTGCCTCTGCGGCGGCCTTGTCGGCAGCGAGCTTCTCGGGCGTGCAGAAGCACGGGTACGCCTTGCCCTCGTCCCACAGGTGCTGTGCGGCGTCGCGGTAGAGCTGCATGCGGTCGGTCTGGCGGTAGGGACCGTAGTCGCCGCCCACCTCGGGGCCCTCGTCCCAGTCGAGCCCCAGCCAGCGCATGGCCCGAAGGATGATCTGGGTGTTCTCCTCGGTCGAGCGGGTTGGGTCGGTGTCATCGATGCGCAGGATGAAGGTGCCGTGGTTCGCGCGGGCAAATGCCCAGTTGTAGATTGCGGTGCGAGCGCCGCCCACGTGGAGCTTGCCGGTGGGGGAGGGCGCAAAGCGCACGCGCACGTGTCTGTCGTCTGCCAAGGTGGTGCCTCTCGTTAGTCTCTTGCTGCCGTGCATTCAGCGTCCCAGTATAGACGCAGCCGTCCGTCGCGTGCCACGCGGCCGCGGCCGTTGCCTACATGATCTTTGTGGACTCGAGCTTCTCGTTGATCCAGTTGTTGAGACGCACGACCGGCTTGCGCAGCAGCAGTCCCAGGATAAGAGAGAGCACCACGTAGATGCCCAGGATCGACATCTCGATTGCCCAGGTGAAGCCATAGAACCCGCCTATGCACTCGTGCAGGGCGGCAATCCCGTGCACAAAGGGGAGCGTGGGGTAGAAGGTCTGGAATGCCTTGGGCAGCATCTCCACCGGGAAGGTGCCGCCGGAGCCTGCCACCTGGATCACCAGCAGGAACACGCAGATGGCCTTGCCCACGTCGCCAAACGAGACCGTGAACGCATACATGATGTTCACGAAGACCACCGACATAAGGCAGCACGTGAGCACAAACACCACCATGTCAGCGCACTGCACGCCAAGGTAGAAGAGGTCTCCAAACGAGACAAGCAGAGCCTGGAGAATGCCCAGCAGGTCAAAGAGGAGAAGCCTCCCCAGGTAGCCGTGGCGCGGGCGTACGTCTGCCTCGGCAAGCTCGGCGTCCGAGACCTGCGCCTTGCACATGGCGACAAGGACGACGGCGCCCACCCAAAGTGCAAGCGTGGTGTAGAAGCCAGCCATGGCCGAGCCGGTGTTGGCAATGGGGTAGACGGCAACGCGGTCGAGGCCCACAGGCTGCGAGAGGAACGTTGCAAGGTCGGTGGGGTTTGCCGAGAGGATCTGGCGCACCTGCTGGGCGTCGCCGGACTCGAGCGCCGCGGTGAGGCGCGCGGAGAGGTCGTCGAGGTCATCGGCCATGCCGTTGACCTGCTCGGCGGAAGAGTCAAGCAGGCTCTTCATGTCCGCGAGATTGCCGGAGGTGAGAGAGACCGCCTCGCTCACATCGCTCACGGTACCCTCAAGCTTGATCGAGACGGTGTTCGCCGCCGTGGAGGCGGAGTCGATGGAGCTGGCGAGGTCCGAGAGCTGCGTTCGCAGGTCGGAGTCAAAGCTGCCACGCGCGTCCTCGATCTGCTGCGCGTCCTGCTCGATGAGTGCCTCCACGTCCTCGTGGTCCTGCTTGGCGTCGGCAACGCCGTTCTCGAGGTTTGTCGCCGAGGTGCGCAGGCGCTCGGCCATCGCGCGCTGCGTGGAGATGACGCCCTCCACGCGCGAGATCGTGGGGTCGAGGAGCGATTTCATGTCCTCGGGGAGTAGCTCCTGGAGCGACTTGAGGCTGTCGTCGAGCTCCTGGTAGGCATCGGCGTGCGCGTCGATGCGCGTCGCGATGTCGCGGAGCTTTGCCGCGCCGTCTGAGGCGTCGGTCTGCGCGGTGTCAAAGGCGGTATCCACCGCGTCAGAGACCGAGTCAAAGCTCTCCTTGCTGGTGGAGAGCGCCTCGTCTATGGCGGCAGACGCCGTGTCCACGGAGTCGCCCACCTTGCGCACGCCCTGGGCAGACTCTGCCAGCGCGTTGCGAACGTCCTGAGTCGAGGAGTCGGTTCCCGAGAGCAGGGTGGAGGAGGAATCGATGATGGAGCCCGCCGAGGAGAGCAGGCTCGAGTACACGCCCATGTGCGCCGAGACGGTGCGCAGGTCACCCGAGGCCTGCGAGATGGCATCGCTCAGGTTCTCGCTGATGTCCATGAGCTGGTCATCGCTCACGTAGCCGGAAATCTCCGAGAGGGCGCCTGCGCCAATCTCGCCAAGGCTCTGGGCAAAGTCGGTCTGGATGCTGTTCTTCACGGAGGTCGCGGCCTTGTCGGTCACGATGGGGGCGATGGCGTTCTCCTTCTGGTTGCTGTAGTAGACGATGGTCGCCTGCTGGATGTCGTCCGAGAAGACCGTGAGCATGTCCTTCGTGAAGTCCTCGGGAATCACGATTGCCGCGTAGTACGTGCCGCTGCGCACGCCCTCGATGGCGTCGTCCTCGGTTGTGACCACGTAGCCGATGGTTTTCTTCTGCGAGAGATTTGATGCCACGCGCTCGCCAAGGTTGATCTTCACGGGGATGGCGTCGCTCTGGTAGCCCTCGTCGCTGTTGGCAACGGCCACTTTGAGGTTGCCGGTGTTGCCGTAGGGGTCCCAGCTGCCTGCGATGTTGAACCAGGCGTAGAGCGACGGAATGACCACGAGGCCCACGCACACGATGAGCGAGATGATGTTCTTGGTTGCGTGCTTCACGTCAAGGCAGAAGATGCGCCAAATCTTTCTCATGCGCGGTCTCCCTTCTTGCCGTGCTTGCGCTTGCGGTCCTTCTCCTCGCGCTTGCGCTTCTTGTCGCAGTCCTTCTTCTTGTCTTTTTTGTGCTTCTTGTCCTTGTCGGCCTTGTGCTTGTCGTGCTTCTTGTGGCCGTGGTGGTCCTTCTCGACCTTGGGCTCTTCTGACGTGGTGTCGCTCGTGGGAGCGTCGTCTGCCGAGGCGGGTTCCGCCTCCTCGGCTGCGGCAGGCGCTGTCACGATGCCGCCGCGCGTGATGGTGGGCACCTCGACCTCGGGCTCGGGGTCGTGTCCACCGAGGGGCGAACTCTCGAAGAGCCTCCGAAGCACGATTGTTGACTGGGATCCGGCCAGGTCGCTCGTAGTTCCCTCGGGGCCGGGCGTTTCGGGCGCGTTTGCCTTGACGTGCTTGCCCTGCGTCTCTGCCACCACGTCGCTCACGCGCCTGCGCAGCCGCTCGATGGGGGAGGAGAAGTACTCGCGGTCGAGCTGGTCGCCAAGGAGCTGGTACATCTCGTCCTTGGAGAGGTCCACCATGGCGGTCTTGCGGTTGAGCGACTCGTGGAAGTACTCGATGATGATGAGCGCCGTGCACAGGAGCACCAGGCAGACGATCCACACGATGAACCACGGCAGCTTGTTGCTCACGGAGAACATGACCACCGAGAGACCCAAGGGCAGTGCCAGGAGCAGCACGAACCCCACGCGGATGAGGTGCGGGTATGCCGAGTTGAACCTAGCTGCCCGCTGCACGATCTGCGCGCGGTACTCGTCGTTGTGCATGAGCGCCTTGATGAGTGAGGAGAGCCGGTAGTGCTCGACCTCGATGCCGTCGCGCTCGCAGATCATGAGGTCGGTCTCGGCAAGCTTCTTGTCGAAGAGCGAGTTGATGTTGAGGAGGTGTCGGCGCCAGCCAACGCCAATGAGCAGGGCCGGAATCACAAAGAGCAGCAGCGTGAAGAGGTTCTGCCCGTAATAGTTGCCGTAGTAGCCGGCAATGGCCTCGCGCATGGCGCGAATGCCGTAGGTGAAGGGCAGCCAGGGGTTCAGCGCACGGAAGAAGTCGGGCATCATCTCAATGGGGTAGGTGCCCGAGGACCCGGGGATCTGCAGGATCACGAAAAGGACGCAGAGCGCCTTGCCAATGTGCTTGAACGCCACGGCAAAGGCAAAGATCACGTTCACGTAGACGAAGGACTCGATCACGCCTGCGAGGATGAACGCCTTGGGGTCAAGGCACTGGATGCCAATCACGAGGTCACCCACCGTGCAGATGACGCCCTGGAGGACGCCAAGGAGCAGGAAGAGCAGCAGGCGGCCAAAGTAGCCCTGCCAGGGGGCAAAGCCTCCCTCGATGCCCTCCTTGTCCACCTCGGCCTTATAGATGGCGATGAGGACAAAGCCGCCCACCCACAGAGCCAGGTTGGTGTAGAAGGGCGCCACGCCCGAGCCATAGTTGGCAACCGGGAAGACGGCCTCCTCGTCTAGCGCGACGGGGGAGGACATGAACGACGCGATGCCGTTGGCGTCGAGGTTGAGGAGCTCGTTCACGCGGTCCATGGCGCTCGAGCTCTGGATTGCCGAGAGGTCCGTGGCAACGTCGTCGAGAGAGGAGGACATGTCGTTCAGGGACTCGTTGGTGACCGAGAGGGCCGTCGAGGTCTGCTCGAGGGTGTCGTCGAGCTGCTCGAGCACGGCTTTTGTCTGCGCGATGGTGGGGGAGAGCCCGCCGAGGGACCCCGAGAGGCTCTGCGCGGCGCCGGAGAAGTTGTCGAGTGCGCCGTAGAGCTCGGGAAGCGTGTCCTGGTTGAACGAGGAGTTCACGCCCGAGAGCGACGTGGTTCCGGTCTGGATGGCGTCGTTCACGGACGACGAGAGCCCTGCCACGGCGTCGTTGGTGGCGCCGATGTCGCTCGTAGCACGTGAGAGGTCGTCGACGGTCGCCTGCTCCTTGTCCACCTGCGCGCTAATCCGTGCCACGGAGGCGTCGAAGGCGGGGCGCACGCGCTCGGGAAGGGTTGCCGAGAGGCTCTGGAGATCCCGCACCAGCTGGCGGTTCTGGTCCACGAGCGACTGTGCGGTTGCAAGTGCGCCCTCGGCCGTGCCCTGGGCCTGGCCAATCTTGCCGGAGATGCGGCCTATCGCCTGGTTGGTGGTTCCCGAGATGGACGAGAGGCGCGTGGAGCCATCGCTCACCGCACCGGCTACCGAGGTTGCCAGCGACGTTGCGTCGTCGCGCGAGGTGAAGAGAATCCCGGTCGCGTCCGCAAGGCTTCCGCTCGCCCTCGAGGAGATGCGGTCGAGCTCGTCGAGGGTTGTCTCGGCGTCCTCGATGGTCTGACGAGCGGCCGCAACGGTCCCCTGGGCATCCGACATGCTCGTGGAGAGCCCGTCCACGGTTCCCTTTACGCCGCGCACGCGGCCCACGATGCTGGTGGTGGCGCTGTCGGCGTCGCCCTTCGCGCTCACGATGAGACCCTGGAGCTTGCCCACTACCACGTTTGAGACGGTTGAGACGAAAGTCTCGTTGATCTGGGTCTCGACGGTTGAGGCGCCCGTGTCGGTGACCTTGGGCGCGATGGGGTTGACCTTCTCGTTCACGTAGTAGGTGAGATCGGGAGAGACGAGGTCGCCCGTGAGGACCGAGGTGAGGTCGCGGGTGAAGTCGGCGGGAATTACTATGGCGGCGTACGAACGGCCCGACCGGACCTCCTCGAGCGCGGTGTCCTCGTCGAGAAAGACCCACTTGAGCTGGGTGTTCTTGCCCAGCTCCTCCACAACCATGTCTCCGGCGTTGATGAAGCCGAGGTCGCCGCCGGCGTCTGCGCCCTCGTCGAGGTTCACCACGGCGACTCGGACGTCCTGCGTGTTCTCGTAGGGGTCCCAGTTGGCCAGAATGTTGAACCAGGCATACAGAGAGGGAATCACGCAGACGCCCAGCGTGACGATCACCGCTACCGGATTGCGCAGTATCCTCTTGAGGTCGCGCCAGAAGATTCGAAATACCTTGCCCATGCTCCTCCGCGGTGGGTCGTGACATATCGGTGTACGCAGGCGTGGACACCTGCGCCTTAACAAGCGTTTTGCATCAATAATATATTTCTACACCTGTTGGTATCCCAGAGAACGAGATTTTAGACGTCACAGGCAGTTTTTTTGAAAACTGCTCAAAAATCTTGAATCAGATGGTAAAATCGCGCCGTATACAGGAGTCTGCGAGGCGCGAAGTGGGGCGCAACTGCATGAGTCTGCTTGACGAGAAAATGACGTCTGAGCTGGCCAATAGCCTAAAGAAAGCAAGCGGGGCGGCGCGTACGTCGCTTGAGGAAACGGTGACCCGACAGACCACAAGGCTGCGCAGCAGTACTAAGACGCGTAAGAGCGCCGCGACGCGCGAGCGAATCATGGCGGCTGCAACGTCGCTCATGGTCGAGCGCGGCAACACGGACTTTCAGATGAGCGAGGTCTCCTCTCGCTGCAAGATGTCCAAGGGCGCCCTCTATTACTACTTCGCGGACAAGGACGCCCTGGTCGAGGCCATCTTCGACCGCTCCATCGATGAGCTTGTCGACTCTGTCGAGGGCGCCGTTGCCGGCGCCTCCTCTGCGCTCGAGGCGCTCGTGAGTCTCACGCGCGAGCTCACGTGCCGCATGAGCGTGGGAAGCCCGCTTGCGCTGGCCATGACCCGCGAGGTCATCGACGCCAACAACAACGTGCTTCCTTCCATGGAAATGCACTTCGCGCGCATCATCTCTATCATCAGTGCGCAGCTTGACCGCGCCAAGGGCGAGGGCATGGTGCGCGAGGGCGTGAACAGCCGCCTTGGTGCCGTTACCATCTCTGGCGCGTTCATCTTTGCCGCCCTCGAGGTGGCAAGCCTTGGCGAGGACGCGCCCACGGGCGACAAGCTCGCCCGTTCCCTCAT
>Ga0256406_1006170_pt1 | contig 12180 bp, 10 predicted proteins | sample RumenRJG_03DNA_FD_185986 | JGI IMG/M metagenome (GOLD analysis project Ga0256406, IMG submission 185986) | Bovine rumen microbial communities from Lethbridge, Alberta, Canada - RJG_03 | ecosystem: Host-associated > Mammals > Digestive system > Stomach > Rumen | place: Canada: Alberta | collected...
CTCCCGGTGCGACGACAAGGTTGAGGCCTGCGCGGCAGTCAATCCGGATGGGACGATTGCTGTTGTCCTGCTGAACCGCGGTGCGGAGGATGCGTTCTACGCATTCCGCGTGCAGGGGCACGTGATCCGCTTTGTGGTTCCCAGAAGAACGATTTCAACCATCCTGATTCCGGAGAAAGCATATCAGGATTAGTCAGGCGTGGCGCTGGTGCCGCTGAAAAGCATGCTGCTCACGGGAGAAATGAGCGAATGGGAATTGTTTCTGTTGTGAGCAGCTGTGACTATGGAAGGGAATATTGGCAGGGCAGATGTGAAAACAATTCGGGCAATCATCGTGGAAGACGAGGCAACCATCCGGAATGGAATGCTTCGCCATGTGAAGTGGAATGAACTTGGCGTGGACGAGGTGGAGGCAGCTGAGAATGCTGAACAGGCGATGGGGATGTTTGAGACGTACCGTCCGGACATCATCCTCTCCGATATCCGCATGCCTGGTATGTACGGCACTGAGCTGTGCCGTGCGTACCGGCAGTGGCTGCCGGATTGTCAGATTATTTTTGTCAGCGGTTATTCTGACAAGGAATATCTGACTTCTGCCATTCGCCTTGGCGCAGTCAGCTATATTGAGAAGCCGATTGACGTGGAGGAACTGAGCGGGGCCATTCGGACCGCTGTCAGCCGGATTCAGCACATCTATCAGCAGAAGCAGGAAGTGCTTTATTCCATGCTGAACTCCGAGCAGGAGGGGGGTCTGTCTGAGGCCGATGTCATTCGCCACGGTTTGCTGGTCAACCTGTTTTTTCGCGGCGCAGGACATATGGATGAAGCGTCTAGGGAGGATATGGTAGGGATTCTGAATCAGGAGATGCCGGAGGAGCATGTTACTCTGTTTTCGGATATGATCGACGCGGGAAGGCAGGCACTGCTGTTTCTTGCAGACAGCAGATGGGATCAGGAGACGGCGGAGCAGATTTGCCGGTGCGTGCTTACCTATTTTGATGAGACCTGCGGCGTATTTCTGTCTTTCTCTGGGGATCTGACCACCCGGAGAGAAGTATTTGGGGCGTACAGAAAGAATCTGGACGCATTCCAGAATGTTGGCTGGAGTGGCTGGAACAGCTTCGTCAGCGCCGGTGTCATCGCGGCTGAGCACAGCGATGCCATAATAAAAGAAGAGGAGCTTGCGACCTTCTCCCGGATGCTCCGCAGCGGGGAGGAGAAAAAAATCGCCGAATTCATCGACGCATGGAGCAACCGGCTTATACAGGAGCATGTCTGCCTGAATTTCGCCGTGAGACATATCTATTATCTGCTGGACCAGCAGGTGGTTCGGTTCGAAAAGAATTTTGGAGAAATGCAGCAGAGTCCGGACTATATCGATCATTCGTCGAGTATAGTGGAGCTGCGAGATTATCTGATCGAGCATGTAGAGGAGGCACTTGACCGGACAGGGACAGGTAATTACAACAGCTGTGTGATCCGGAAGGTCTGTGAGTACATCGAGACGCATGCGGAAGAGCGTGATCTGTCGCTGAACCGGCTCGCTGGGACGGCTTGTCTTACATCCTCCTATCTCAGCGCGCTGTTTCATAAAAAGACGGGAAAAACGATCGTCCAGTACATCAATGACGTCAGGCTGGAAAAAGCGGCAAGGATGATGGAGGATCCTTCCGTCAGGTTGTATCAGATCTCCGATGCGGCAGGGTATGACGATGTTAAATATTTTTCCAGACAATTCAGAAAGAAATACGGTGTCTCCCCCTCACAGTACCGCGACAGTCGATAATCGGCCTGCCTCCGCAGGGGGTGAAGGCAGACGGTGGGCAAGTTCTGACATAATGAAATGGATGAAGAAGATCAAGGAGAAGATACGCCGCTTTCCCATGCGGCGCAAGATGTTCCTCGGTTATGCCGTGCCGGTCATTCTGGTCAACACGGCAGTTTTCGCCGTGGCCGCTTATCTCCTCGAGAACGTATATAACCGCCAGCTGCTGATCAATCTGCGGCAGTCAATGCAGCAGGCGCAGAATTATATTGAGAGCGACATGAGGACGTTAAGGTATCTGTCCGCACAGACGAGGATCAATGAGACGGTGCAGGATGTGCTGGACGACATTGTGAAGGACTCCGTATTCTCCACGGTCGACATGTACAGCGACTACATCCGCTTGAACAAGGCGCTCCAGCTCATCGAACTGTCCAACAATCAATGCCATGTTGGTATCTATCTTCCGGATGAAATCTTCTTCACCAATGACAACCGACACTTTTTCCCCCTGTCCACTCTTCAAGGAGAGAAAAATTACCCGGATTTCCAGGAAAAACTTGAGGCAGGGCAGGATGTGTTCACGGTCATCCGGGATCTGCAGCCGGGGTCTTCTCTGAAGGAGGAGAATTACTTCGCGCTGCTCTCTCCGATGACCGTGGGCGGAAAGTTCTTTGTCGTCAAGACGGAAATCAGTCAGGCGGCCATTGTTTCTATTCTCGATCATACGAAAATGATCGGAAACAGCATGGCCTATCTCATGGACGACAGCGGATTCTGCTATGCCAGTTCTGATCCTCAGGCACAGCAGCGCGCCACCCGGATCCGGAGCTTTCTTGATGTGAAAGAATGGAAACGGGCGACGGTAGACGGCGGAAAGTATTATGTGAGCAAGAACCGGTTTGGCAGCCAGAATCTTCATCTTATTGTCCTGGTTCCGGTGAGCGGATATCTCCAGAAGAGCCTGTACATTGTCTGCGTCATTCTTCTGATGATTCTTGCGGGTTCAGCGACGGTGGCCTTTGTTTCATACCGGATGTCCCAGTATTATTCCGGCAAAATCACGGCGCTAAACAGCAGAATGGACGCGGTGCAGCACGGGCAGATCAATGCCAGAATCGGCGGTATCGACGGAAACTCTAATGATGAGATGGACCTGCTGACCAGAAATTTTGACTACATGATCGACACAATTCAGAATCTCATGAAGGAGCAGTACAAGCTGGGTGAGGAGATCTCGCGGATAGAGCTTCGGGCCCTGCAGGCGCAGATCAATCCGCACTTTCTGTATAACACACTTGATCTGATCAACTGGAGCGCCATGGATTACGGCGCGGAGAAAATCGCTAAGCTCGCAAGGGACTTGGGACTCTTCTACCGACTTAGTTTGAACCGTGGACACAGCGCGATACTGATCCGGGATGAACTGAAGCACGTCAGGGCGTTCGTAGATATTGAAAATGCTCATTTTGAGAATGCGATCCACTTTACAGTGGATGTCCCGGAGGAAATTCTGGACTATGCCTGCCTCAACATCACACTCCAGCCGTTCGTGGAGAATTCCATTGTCCATGGGATCGGGGAGCATCCGGAGATCAGAGGGATGCACATCCGAGTGACGGCGGTCTTTACGGAAACAGGGGAAGATGCTCCGGGCGCGGAGGACGGCGCGCGGCGGGACATTCTCTTCTCAGTAGAGGACGACGGACCGGGGATGAATTCGGACACGGTGGGGGAGATTCTCTCCGGGAAATCTGCCTGTGCCCAGAAGGGGTATGGCATCACCAATATCAATTTCCGTCTCAAAATCTGCTATGGAGAAAAATATGGGATCAGTTATGAATCCGGCAGAGAGAGGGGAACCCGCGCGGACATTCGCATCCGCGCCTGCGGCTTGGAGGAGCTAGAGAGGATGCTGGAACTCTGACTGCCGCTGCTATTGATGCAAAATGCATAAATTTGTCCCCACTATCTAAATTCTGTCTGTCGCACATGCCAGACCGATTTTCTAAAATGTTTTTGCAACAGGAAAAATCGTTGAAAGGATGTGCGCGATGACAACAGAAGTGAAAAAGAAAACGGGATTCCTGTACGAACTCAGGAAGAACCGGGCGCTATGGGTAATGCTGCTCCCGGCGCTCGTGATTGTCATTCTGTTCCAGTATTTCCCGATGGCTGGGTTGGTGCTGGCCTTTAAGAACTACCGGTTTGACCAGGGCGTGTTCGGCTCCGCATGGAACGGATTTGACAATTTCCGCTACCTATTCCAGTCCGGAACCGGATGGCTCATCACAAGGAATACCATCGTCTATAATCTGGTCAATCTTGTGACTTCTCAGGCACTGGCCATTCTGATTGCGATCTTTATCTCGGAAATCAACAACCGGGTGTTCAAGAAACTGACCCAGTCCTTCATCTTTCTTCCCTACTTCATTTCATGGGTCATCGTCGGCACGTTCGTCTATGCGATTTTTAATTATGAGACTGGTGTTCTGAACAATCTTATAATCTCTGCCGGCGGCGAAGCGGTGAATGTCTACAACATGCCGTGGGTGTGGCCGATCATCATATGCTGCTTCAATTCCTGGAAGTGGTGCGGCTACAATTCCGTCATCTACATCGCCGCCATCACCGGCGTGGACCGAGAGATCTATGAGGCGGCGGCTGTAGACGGCGCTGCGATTGTACAGAGGATTCGCCACATCACGCTACCCACCATTCGACCGACAATCATCACCATGCTGCTTCTCAATGTGGGGCGGATTCTCCGCGGCGACTTCGAGATGTTCTATCAGATCGTCGGAAACAACGGACAGCTCTTCAATGCAACGGATGTCATTGACACTTATGTGTTCCGGTCCCTTCTTCAGGGTTCCAACCTCGGCATGAATGCGGCGGCTTCGTTCTATCAGTCGGTTCTGTGCTTTGCCATCATAATGATTGTGAATGCAACAGTTAAGCGCATGGAACCGGATTATGCTCTATTCTGAATGAACGGCGGCAGGACTGCCACCGGAGAAAGCAAAGCAAGCAAAATGATCCGCCGGGCGCAATTCTTGTTCGTGCGGATCATGGGTGTCCGATACGCGGGACTGCCCAGAAGAGTAATTCCCGCGTGGAACGCGGCATGGAGGCATAAAGATGGTAAGACAGGCAGAAACAGACAGGCCAATGATCAAGACAAAGCTTTCGGCCTCATCAAGGGCATTCTATTCTGTGGCATATGTGATCACGACGATCGAAGCGGCGATATGTCTCATTCCGTTCATCATTCTGATTTCGTCGTCCTTCACAAGTGAGAATTACATTCGTCACCACGGCTATAGCGTGCTCATCCATGAATTTTCACTGAAAGCCTATGAATTGATCTTCAGGACGCCCGTGACCGTGCTCCGTGCATACGGCGTCTCCATTTTGATTACTGCCGTTGGCACCTTTTGTGGGACGATGATCATCACGCTCGCAGCCTATGTGATCAGCCGGAAGGACTTCAAATACCGGAATCAGGTTTCTTTCTTCTTCTACTTCACGACGCTGTTCAACGGAGGAATGGTCAGCACCTATATTTTCTATATCCAATATCTTCATTTGAAAGACAGCCTTTTAGCGCTGATCTTCCCTGGCATCTTTCAGGTGTTCTATATGCTGATTATGAGAAGTTTCGTGCAGGAGATCCCGGCGGCGCTGATCGAATCCGCCAAGATCGACGGGGCGGGGGAGTGGTGTATTTTCTTCCGGATTATACTGCCGCTGCTGAAATCGGGTCTGTCCACCATAAGCCTGTTCCTAGCGCTGGGCTATTGGAATGACTGGTACAATGCGATGCTCTATATCAATAGCGAGAAGAAATATCCGCTCCAGTATATGCTTTACAACTTGTTGCAGCAGACGCAGGCGCTAGCCAAGATTGCAAGTCAGGCGGGCATCAGGGTCATGGATATGCCCTCCAATTCGCTTAAGATGGCAATGGCGGTAGTGGCGACCGGACCGATTCTGATCGTCTACCCGTATGTACAGAAATACTTTGTCTCCGGCATCACCATCGGATCAGTGAAGGGCTGAATCTGCTCCGGCAAGAAGGAAATGCAGCGGAAGATGGGAAAGGGAAACGCAGCCGCCGAAGAGTAAGAGAAGACGGCTGAAATCATAACAGATTTAAGGAGGAGAAACATGAGAAAGCAAGCAGTAGCAATACTGGCGGCAGCTATCGGAATGTCGGTTTTTGCCGGATGCGGGTCGTCGGGAATCAGCACGGGGGCAGGCACAGCTGGCAGTATGGAAACGCAGAACACTGCGGCAGCTTCGGGAGAGAGTACAGCGGCGTCCGCGAGCGGGGGGGCTGGCACCTCTGAGGAGGTTAATTTGGTGATGTATGTCATCAGTAACCGTCCGGCGGGGCAGGACGCCGTGGATGAGAATCTCAACAAGCTCCTTAAGGAGAAGCTCAACTGCACTCTGACTATCAACTGGATCCCGTGGTCTGACTATGACAATAAGTATGGGCTTCTGTTCTCGTCGGGGGAGCAGTTCGATATGGTTTATACATCCAATTGGTTGGGATGGACACAGTTTGCCAACAAAGGTGCGTTCATGCAGCTCGATGATCTCTGGCCGACGTATGCGCCGGACAACTGGGCGGCTACGTCGGATATGGCCAAAATGGAGGCATCCATCGACGGACATCTTTACGTCGTGCCAACCCAGAAGGCGACCTACAATGCCTACGGACCGATCTACCGCACCAAATTTGACGACGGCAAGGAGTATACGGATGAAATCACGGACATGACGTCTATGGAGACCTATCTCGATTGGGTAAAGGAGAACGAGCCAGATATAAAGCCGTACGAAGTATATTCAGCAGGTTCCAATATGGATGCTATGTGGATGTATTCACAGGGTTTTTGCTATAGCGAGGGTACGGATTTTCTGTTTTATGATCCGGAGGATGAGAATCCGAAGTTTTTCACTTACTATGAGTACGACGGAGTGAATGACTTCCTTGATATGATGAATCGCTGGAATGATAAAGGATATTATTCCAAGTCTGCCCTTTCCGACACAGATTCTACACAGGTCCAGAACGGCATCGCGGCAATGCGCATTCATAACATCGATACCTATAAGGATCTTTATGTGCTACATCCGGATTGGGGCTTCAAATATGTAAATCTGCGCAAGCACGTCGCGCATCTTCCTTACACGCAGGATTCGATGGCGATTTCCACGACCTCGCAGAACCCGGAGAGAGCGCTGGCGCTGTGGAATCTGCTCACCACGGATCAGGAGGTCTATGACGCGTTCTATTATGGCATTCTTGGTACCTCTTACACGCTGAACGACAAGGGCGAATTCACGATCACAGATCCGGATACCTATGCAACCTCTGCTATGTGGGCGGTCCGTACCAATGAACTCGATCGAAATCAGATTGGCACGCCGGATGATTATATGACGCAGCGCAGTCAGTGGGAAGAGGATATCAAGAGCGATGACACCGCGGAGAAATATGCTGCCTTTAAGATTGATACCACCAACATTGAGACCGAGTATGCTGCCTGCCAGAGTGTGCAGCAGCAGTACTGGCGGCCGCTTGAGCTGGGATTCACCGACAAGGAGTCCGGCCTGAAGGATTATCAGGAGAAGATGGAGGCGGCCGGCATTGAGAAGGTCCGCACAGAGATTCAGGGCCAGCTGGATGCCTATGTCGCGACACTGAAGTAAATCTCACAGGCGGTCTGGTGAGTGATCATCCAGATAAGCAGGAATTTTGCCAGGTCATCTTTTCAGAATAGAAACTGGTTCCTGCTATTCGATGGATTTTAGTTCGAACAGAATACAGAACAGAATGAAAGAGGTGAGCGGAGAAGACCTTTGCAGAAAGGCTTCTCCGTTTTTTTTAGGCGGCCGACTATCATAGAATGCGAAGCACGAGATGACGGCAAGCCGGTAGAAGATAGGGAAAGTCTGGACAGCGGTTCAGATGCCTGAAGACGGAATATCCCTTATCCATAGATGATGTAGGGAAAGGAAGAAGTATTCATTGTCCGCATAAGCGCTTTGTGGTATGTTCGACTTGTAGCCGCAATCACCTGAGGTCACAATTTGTGGCCTCAGGCTTAAAAGGAACATAGGCATAGACGTGGCGAACGATTCGCAAATCGGTGACAGGGAATCGAAGATCGGGGGGAGTGGAATGAATAGGCGAACCAGAGTGGCACTGGCGTTAGGAATAGGTTTTGGGCTTGCAATGTTATCAATGGCGATAACGATATATTTTGGTTATGTGCATGCATATTCAGGTGGGGAAAGCATAAAGAGTGTGTATCTGCTGGGCTTAAAGATCTATGAACTGACCCGGGAAGGGGATAAATATACGGGGACTTCACTCGGGGTTCATATGGGAATCGTCTGCGGCATCTATATGGGGATGGTTCTACTATTAGAAGAAATCATCCATAGGCTCAGGATGCTATAAGTTTCGGCTTGTATGTATATCTCCGTACAACGCAGTGACTGCCCAGTATATACTGGTATTGTGACGTGAACCAGACGGCTTAATAGACGATATACAGAGGATGGTAGTAATGGTATGTATCATAAACAGTTCAGAAATGGGATTTATTCTGCGATATTGATTTGGCTTCTGAACATGCTCTATCTGTATCTTGCAGGTAAATTTTCAGACAACGGTTATGTGTACTGGGGCGCAGGAATTATTCCCGCTGCAGCAGCGGCGGTCATCTCTTATCTGTCGAACCACGACTTTAAGGATCTTGGATTCTATCCGAAGCATCTAAAACAGGATAGCATCGTGATGTGCTGCATGCTTGTCATCGAATTACTGATCGGGGTATACATGTTTCGCATGTCATGGGCGCATGCGATACGCAGCTGGCTGTACTATGTTTTCTGGATCGCCATGCAAGAGGAAATTATTTACAGAGGCTTCATCCAAAGCCATCTGTTTTCACCGCGTATCAATCGGAAAGTCAGCTATCTGATCGGTGCGGCATTGTTTGCCGCTTCACATATCCCCTATCAGATGCAGATCAGGTCATGGGATGGCTTGTTTACGGCCCAGCTGTGTATCACATTTTTCGTGCACCTTTTGTATTGCTGGATAATTGAGAAACGGGGAAATATTTGCATTCCATGGGCGCTGCATGTGGCAGCGGATTTTCTGGAAGTTGTTTGAGAAGACTGGGAATGTCCATGAATAAACAAATTGGATCTGGTTCAGTAAGTGAGGATTAGCACCAGTACGCTAGCCAAGATGGGTTAAGGCGAGCCTGTATCGCTTGAAGTGTTAGGAAAAATCTGCGATGAGCCTGACTGTGATTTTGGTGACATTATTAATCTCACAAGAAGCTGATACGAGGGAGTAAGATCATGGAATGGCACGGGATGAGACGCTTCAAACAGCAGGTTTCGGAGCAGGAATGCCTTGAGGTGCTGAAAAAGGAGAAGAGAGGGGTACTCGCTCTTCATGGAGAGAATGGATATCCTTACGCTTTGCCGCTCAATTTCTATTACGATGAAGAGGATGGCAAGGTGTATTTTCACGGCACCCGGGAAGGGAACAAAATCGATCTTCTGAAGAAAGATGACCGGGTTTCCTTCTGCGTCTGCACGCAGGGATTTCAGAAGGAAGGAGATTGGGCCTATAATCCGACCTCGGTGATCATCCGCGGCAGAATCGCTGTGATTCAGGATTCAGAACAGGTCCGGAAGCAATGCCGGAATCTGGGCATGAAATACTATCCTACGGAAGAGAGCGTTGACGAGGTGATGCGCAAGACATCCGGACGGGTTTGCATCCTTGCGTTAACGATCGATTATATGACCGGAAAGCTGGTCCATGAATCGTGATTTTACTGCCAGAACAAGTCCCGATATCAGGGACGGGCGAAAAGGGTCCAAATCACCAGGCACTAACACTGGCTAAATATTGGCTTTTGATACACATGCAACAAACATAAATGAGAGGGGGATCATGTATAGATGTTTTCGAATCTGTGTACTAATATAAATGCCGCCAGAAAAGATCAGATCATCAGTATTCTTGCGGACCATGGGATTGAATATAAGGTCAGGTCCAAAATGCCGTTTCGAATGAACCCCATGGATTCAGCCGGCATAGGAGGTGTGGGAAGAACTTCGGGAAATTTCGACGTCCGTTACACGGTGCTTGTCAGAAAAGAGGAGATAGAATACGCGAGAAGCCTTACAAACACGCAAGCAATCCGCTGACAGTTTGAAAATGGCAGTTAAATTCTTAGGGCGGATTTTGCTGTATCTTCTGAAAATTTCTTTGTAAAGGCGGTCATTCCATTTTTATGGTGTTATCTGTACATTTTAAAAGTATGATATAAACTGTGCCAATAAACTTGGTACTCTTCCTAACAAGAGAATAAGGACAAAATATGAGGAGGGGCATATGAAGAGGAACAACTTGAAAGTAATGGCAAAAAGCATCAGGCAGGCGATCATTGCCGTATTAGTTACGGCATTTGTTCTGACGATGTTTACCGCGACATCCATACCTGTGAATGCGGCGGCCCGGAATGACAAGAATAAGAAGGGTGTTCTGCTCGAGTCCACGATTGCCGGTAACACAGATATTCTTCATGAGCTTGGCGTGACGCAGATCACTTATAATCTCCCGCTCAGTCTTCTTACGGAAGGCGGCGGGTACCCGTACAAGTATAAGGGCGTGACATATGAGTTTAACCGTGGAACGATAGGCGGTTATGATTCGCTCATAGGGAAGATGAATAAGGCAGGGATTTCCGTTACGCTGATCATCCTGAATGACTGGCATGGCGGAGACGCGACGCTTGTTCATCCGCTCTCCCGTGATTTTGCCGACGCGAATTATTACGCTTTCAATACGGCAGAGCAGGCAGGGATGGACAAGCTCGAGGCTGTCGCCCAGTTTCTTGCGGAACGCTATTCCGGGCAGATGGGCGTGGTTGACAACTGGGTCATCGGCAATGAGGTGAATGCAAGGCAGGAGTGGAATTACATGACTCCTTCCGCTGGAATTAATACCTGTGCGCAGGAGTATGCCAAGGCGCTCCGTTTGTTCTATAGCGTCATGACATCCCATAATCCGCAGGCAAGAGTATATGCATGTATCGATCACGAATGGTCGGCCTCGGACAATGCGGCTCTGCATTACGGCGGCAAGGCATTCCTGAATGCGATGCAGACTTATATTACACAGACCGGTAATTTTGACTACGGTATTGCTATTCATCCATATAATGTTCCGCTTTACAAGGCAGATACATGGAATGCAGGACGCTATGCTACGCACAAGGCGAATTCGCCGTATGTCACAACAGCGAACCTTGATGTTTTAACCGATTACATGTCGCAGCCGGCTTTCCTTGCTCCAAACGGTTCTGTACGTTCTGTAATCTGCTCAGAGGTGTCATTTAATTCGATCCCGTACGGCGGATGCTACAGTGATGGAGCAGTCCAGTCAGCGGCAGCCGCCTATGCTTACCTTGCAGCTGAGAATAATCAGCATGTAGATGGCATTTTTCTTCGGGAAATGGATTCGGCAGTAGAAGTTGCTACGTCCGGAATCGCAGGCGGGCTGATTGCTGCCGACGGGACGAAGAAGCCGGCATACGCAGCTTATGCCGGAATCGACAATCCGAAAACCAGAGGAAGTATCATTCAGACGATGAACGCAACGGCGGGCAGGGATCTGACAAAGACAATCGTCGCGAGATGAAAGTGAGATAAAAAGAATTTACTAATTTATAATATATCTGCCTTTTCAATAACGACCGTATAACCCGTTGTCAGCCGACGGCGTATACCGTCCAGTTTCCCGTAGCATGGATGCTGTTATTCATCATGCGCCTCCTGACTCCATCTGCGCAGGGAGGCATTGCTCCCGGCGGTTGCTTCCAGCAAATGGAGCTATAAGAAGATCATGGCATTCATCCAGAGGGAACCCTGCGGATGCTGGCGAATAAGGACAGAAAACTCCTACTAAATCCGACTGTCCAGATGATTGAGTTGTGCGCGGTAAGCTGATTTTACAGCCGGCGGTAAGGAGTTTTTTCTCCGCCTGGTAAGCAAAATTTTCTCGCCGTGGTAAGCACTTTTTTCTCTGTACGGTAAGCAGTTTTTTCTTCTCACGGTAAGCAGATTTTTCTTTCCTATGGGTCATCCCCCGCCAGCTGAATTTATCAGCAGGAGGATGCATCACCTGCCCGTTTATACTGAGAAGCATCAGTATAGCGAGGAGGTATCACGATGCCAGGAACGATCATGATGCAGGAAATACAGGCTCTCAAGCTGCAGAATTACACCGTCCCGGAAATCCGGGAAAGGCTTGCAAAAACAATGGACAAGCCGCCGTCACTGCCAACCATACGAAAGTATTTCAACAT
>Ga0256406_1006172_pt1 | contig 12173 bp, 6 predicted proteins | sample RumenRJG_03DNA_FD_185986 | JGI IMG/M metagenome (GOLD analysis project Ga0256406, IMG submission 185986) | Bovine rumen microbial communities from Lethbridge, Alberta, Canada - RJG_03 | ecosystem: Host-associated > Mammals > Digestive system > Stomach > Rumen | place: Canada: Alberta | collected...
CCAATAAAAAGGAACAGAATGAACAGGAGGAACAACCCTTGAAGAAAAATCATCCTTTTTATAAAAAACTCACGGCCCTCGTGCTCGGCGGCCTCATGACGATGAGCGCGGGCACGGCGCTCGCGGCGGATACCGTCGATCTCGGCCTCGATGACAGCATCCAGATGGCGTTCGAGAACAACCGCACGCTGAAGCAGTCGCTGGCAAATGTCGATTCTGCACGCTGGAACCTTTCGTCCGCGCGCCGCAGCCAGGGCCCGACGCTCGCATGGCAGGGCACGGCGGAGCGTGTCGGCGGCAAGTACTATCGCAACGCTGATTATGACAACATGTATGGCAATACGCTCTCTGCTGGCTACAACCTCGACACGAGCGGTAGCCTGAAGCATACGCGCGAGCGCGCAGCCTATGCGCTGAACGCAGCGGACCTCACGCTCGAGAACGCAAAGCAGACGATCAAGTATCAGACGACATCGGCCTACTATCAGGTGCTCGAGTACCGCAATCTTGTCGAAGTCCAGCAGGAAGCTGTCGACGTGCTGCAGGAACATCTGAACAACGTCAATGCGCAGTTCCGCGTCGGCACGGTCGCAAAATCCGACGTGCTTTCGTCCGAAGTCCAGCTCGCGAATGCGCAGCAGAGCCTCGTGACGGTGCAGAACAACTACAACCTCGCGATTGCCTCGCTCAACAACATCATCGGCCTGCCGACGGATACGCAGCTCAACATCAAGGACTCCCTGCAGTATACGCCATATGACCTGAACCTCGACAACTGCACAGTCTATGCGCTCGACAACCGCCCGGACGGTATCGCAGCCGACTATGCGGTCGAGCAGGCGAAGCAGGCCGTCGAAATCGCGAAGGCCGGCCATCGTCCGACGGTCAATGCGTCCGTCGTGCGTTCGCTGACGGGCGACGACCCCTTTGACGAGGACATCACGGGCCAGTGGACGGCAGGCTTCACGGCGAACTGGAACCTCTTTGACAACGGCGTGACGCATGCGTCCGTCGAGCAGGCGAAAGCGAGCCTGCGTTCTTCTGAGGAATCGGCAGCCGCCACGAAGGAGGACATCCAGCTGAACGTGCGCCAGCAGTTCCTCTCGCTGCAGGCAGCGGAAAAGAACATCCAGACGACGTCGAAAGCCGTCGAACAGGCAGAGGAAGACTACAAGATCGCGCAGGTCCGCTACAGCGCCGGTGTCGATACGAACCTTTCCGTCATGGATGCGCAGGAAAAGCTCACGAGCGCCCGCACGAACTACTACACGGCACTCTACAATTACAACACGAGCAAGGCCGCGCTCGACAAGGCCATGGGCATCCCCATCGACATCGACGTGCCGCGCTATGTGGCGGCCCAGCAGAATGGCGATTCGCCGAAGGATGCGCTGAAGAACGCGCTGCTGCATGAAGAGCTCACGAAGGACGAGGAAAAGGCGCTGCGCGAAGTAAAGCCAACCATCAAGATCGCGGCAGCGAAGGAAGCGGATGCGCAGAAGGCGGCAAACGCGCCGACGGCTGAGCAGAAGAAGGCAGCCAGGAAGGCGGAAAAGGCGGCGCAGAAGGAAGCAAAAGCCAAGGCAAAAGCGGAAGCAAAGGCTGCAAAGGAACAGGCCAAGGCTGAGGCTGCGGCCGCCAAGAAGGCAGAGGCAGAGAAGGCTGCAGCGGAAACGAAAGCTGCCTCCACGGATGTTGCCAAGACGCAGGCAAAGCAGGAAGCCGCACCAGCAGAGAATGTCCAGCAGGAGAGCAGCAATGTGGAGGCTGAGCTCGCTGGCTGATTTCTAAAAAATGAGGTGGGGCTATCATGAAGCAGATGCATCGAAAAACGATCGGTCTCTTCTGCGGCATTGCCGCAGCCCTCGTGCTCCTCGTTTGCGCCGGTGTCTGGTACTATGTTCAGTCCGGCGCTCTCCTGGAGCGCGCTGCCGGGACGATTGCGTCCACGCTGACGGACCAGCTCGGCACGGAGACAACGGTCGGCTCCATGGAACTCACGTCGCTTCATGACGCCACGCTCCACGATCTTGCAATTTATGACAAGCAGGCGCAGTGCATTGCAAGGGCCCCGGAGGCCCGGGTGCACTTGCGCCTGCTTTCTGCGTCCAATCTTGCAGAAAATCCGGCCTCGGCCATCGAGACTGTGACGGTTACGGGCGCGGAAGCGACGGTCGAGCGCCGCGAAGATGGCACATGGAACATCGCGGACATCTCGCCAAAGACCTCGGGCGGCTCGGGCTTTTCGGGCAAGATCATCCTCGAGGATGCGCGCGTGACCGGCCGCATGGATGGCCGCGAGCTCACGCTCGAAAATGTCGCAGGCTCCGTGGACTGTGCCGACGCACCGGCGTACAAGGTCGATGTGACGGGCGAGAACCAGGGGGCGAGTGTCCATGCGTCGGGCACGCTGTCGAGCGACCGCCAGATCCTGAATGCCGAGGTCGCGGATGTCGATGCCGCGAATTACCTCGCACTGATTCCCGACGGCCTGCTGCCCGACGGCATCACGATCCGTAGCGGCAAGGTCAAGACGGCAAAGGCGTCGCTCTACCGCCGCGCCGACGTCGGCGACATCTCGATCGTTGGGCAGGGCGAGGTTGAAGATGGCGCGGTTGATGCCCAGGGCATCGAGATTCGCGATGTCGCGGGGTTCACGCACTTCACGAACCGTGAAGTCGGCGGCGACTTCATGGCTTCCGTGCAGGGGCAGGCGGCCAAGGTGCATGGCACCGTCCGCTTTGATACGCCGTCGCCTGCCATGAATCTCGAGGCGAGCGCCGAGAATTTCGACCCTGCGCCGCTGCTCGCGGTCATTGCCGAGGCGCGGCCGCAGGCAGCATCGGCGATTGCGGCCGCGGACTATGCAGGCCCTGTGAACGTTACGGCGAAGGTCGGCGGCACATTCTCTGACCCGATGATTGACGGCGACGTCAGGATTGCATCTGGTCAGGCGGCCGGCATCTCGTTCCAGAATGCTTCAGCACATGCGCGGCTCCTGAACCGCGTGCTCTACCTTCAGAACGTCCATACAGGCGTTTTCGGCGGGCAGGTCACGGGCGAGGGCGAGCTTTCGCTGGACGACCAGTCCTATACGGCACATGTCAAAGCCGACAATATCGACGTCGCGGCTGTGCAGTCGTATGCGGCATCAAAGACGTCGTCTCTCGCGGGGCTTGATGCGCTGGCAGGCCGCGCTCATGCCGATGTCACGGCGCATGGCAAAGGTGCCGGCATCGATGATTTCTGGGCGAATGGCAGCGTCTCGCTTTCAAAGGGCAGTTATGGCACGCTCCCGATCGACAGCCTCAGTGCTTCGCTGGCCGTCCGCGGCCGCGATATCAAGATGGATTACCTGAGCGCGAAGCTCCCGAACAACTCGAACCTCGGCCTCGAGGGCGAAATCAAGGGCGGCGAAGCGCTCGACCTCGCGTTCTATGGCGGTCATTTCGACTTGTCGCTGCTTCAGAGTCTCGATGCGCGTGCGGATCTCACGGGCTTCTGCGATTTCAAGGGCCAGCTCACGGGCAGCCTCAGCGACCCTGCCGTCACGCTTGATTTTTCGGCGAATCATGGCAAGGCGTTCCAGCAGCCGTTTGACAGCCTCGTGCTGCGCGCTTCAGGCAGCCTTGACAAAATCATGGTTGACGATTTCCGCATGGAGAACGGCGGCAAGGAGACGTGGCTCGTCACGGGCTCCATCGGTCTGACGGGCGAAAAAGCGCTCGACCTGCGCGTTGACTGCATGGGCGCGCGCATGGAGGACATCGCGGCGCTCGTCGCGCCCGACCAGCCCATCACGGGCAACGTGGACAACACGATTCATTTCACGGGTACGCTCGATCACCCAGAGGCTGTCGGCTACATCCATTTCTATCGCGGCAGCTATCGCGGCGTCCTGCTCTCGGGCATGGACGGCGACTATTTCCTCAAGGACGACGTCCTGCGCCTGCAGGTCTTTCATATCTATTCGCCGATGGTCGATGCCGTGCTGAACGGCACGGTCGGTCTCGACCAGAACCTGAACCTCGACATCGACGTGCGCGACATCGACATGAAGCGCGTCGAGCACAAGCTGCCGTACGAAGTCGAGGGTCACGGCACGTTCGAGGGACATGTGACGGGCTTCATTTCCGCGCCGATCTTTGATGGCACGCTCGATGCGAAATCGCTGACACTCAACGGCGTCGACATCCCGCGCGCCTACGGCCACGCACATTATGAAGGCGGCATGATCTCGCTCGACCGCTTCGGCTTCGTGCAGGGCGACGGCAGCTATGATCTCGAGCTTCAGGCCGATACGGCGAGCCATGCGCTCACGGGCAATGTCGTCGTGCAGGATGCCGACCTCACGAATCTCTGCGCACTGCTGAACCAGAAGAACGATGTCGTGCGGGGCAAGGTCAATGCCATGGCCGTCGTCGGCGGCACGGCAGAGAATCCGAACCTCGACTTTGAGGGTACGATGGAACAGGGCACGATTGCGGGCTATGACGTCCATGGCGTTGAGGTTGCGGCAAAACTCAAAGACCGCGTGCTCCAGATCCATACGTGCAAAGGTCAGCAGGGCGACGGCACGTTCGAGATCACGGGCACGACAGCGCTCGATGGCACGCTCGGCCTCCAGCTCACGGCACGGGACATCGCGCTCGGCATGTTCACGAAAGCGGCAGGTCTCAAGGCCGATGTCATCGGTACGGCCGATATCGATGCGACGCTCTCTGGCAACATTTCGAGCCCCGAGGGGCAGATTGCGCTGACGGCGAAAGACGGCGGCATTCAGGGCTCGACGTTTGACACGCTGACAGGCGAGGCAAAGCTCTTCCATGGCATCGTCGATGTCAGAAACCTCGTCATGCAGAAGACGGTTGGCGCGAAGGACAAGGCACAGACATATCAGGCGAGCGCGAAGGGCATCGTGCCGCTCCATGCGCTTGTCGCAGGCGGCGATGAAGAGCTCGCGGACTTCGAGCAGATTCATCTCGAAGTCTCGCTCGACCACGCCGATCTCTCGCTTCTCCCCATGTTGTCTGATCAGGTCGAATGGGCCGTCGGCGAGACGCGCGGCAGCGTGCTGATCACGGGCACGGCGGCGCATCCACTGTTTTCCGGCGAGATCTCGCTGCCGGATGGTGCCGTGAAGCTCAAGCTCATCCAGACGCCGATCGAATCCCTGCATGGCGTGCTGAATCTGCAGGGAAACGAGATCAAGCTCGAAGAGCTTTCTGGCAAGATGGGCAAAGGCACGTTCACGGGCAGCGGCCATCTTACACTTGACGGCCTGACGCCGCGCGACTATGCAGCTGACCTTTCGGCTGACCATCTCGACATTCTTTCGGCAGCCTACAAAGGTCCTGTGACAGGCGCTTTCCATTTTGCGGAGGGCGATGGCATTGACTCTCAGGGAATCCCCCATCATGGCCCGAAACTTTCCGGTCATCTCGATTTTGACAACTGCGAGATTTCTATTCCGATGATTCCCGACGGCGACGGCGAACTGCCCGATATCCTGCTCGATGTCGATGTCACGGCGGGGGAGGATGTCCATTTCTACAGTTCCTCGCTCTATGACATGTACATTACGGGTGCGGCGAATTTCGGCGGCCTGCTCTCCGATCCCGTGCCGTCAGGAGGGTTCCAGGTCAAACGCGGCGGTACGGTCACGTATCTCAAGAACCTGTTCCGGATTCGCGAAGGCGTTGCGACCTTCGACCAGGTAGGCACTTTCCTGCCGAGCATCCAATTCCTCGCCGATACGAAAGTCGGTTCGACGACTATCTCCCTAAAGCTCGAGGGGGCGCTTGCCAACGACATGGAAGTCCAGCTGACATCGGACCCCGACGAGTACAGTCAGACAGAGATCCTCACGATGCTGACGCTCCAGAATTCGTACAAGCGCGGCTCGACGAATATAGATGCCAATGACATCGTCAATATCGGCCTTCAGATGACTGTGCTCGGACAGCTCGAAGAGCAGATGCGCAGCCTGCTCTGGCTCGACACGTTCCGCATCTCGCGCGGCAGCGGCTCGGCGATCGAGCAGCAGTCGCGCGGCGACAGCGGCGAGGACGATGAAAATGTCTACAATGTCGAGATGGGAAAGCGCATCGGTGGCAAGACGCAGGTGCACTACATCCGCGACATCGGCGGCAATGGCACGCAGCGCTATGGTTTCCAGTACGACCTCAGCGATTCGATCGGATTCACTGTCGACCGCGAATCCGGCAACACGCTTGTCGGTGTCGAAGCACGCTATAAATTTTAATCTGCAACGTGTAGACTATTCCAAGCAAGATTTGAAGAGGGGAGGTGCGCGTCCATGCGCCTGGAAGACTATATCAAAGAACTTCAGAGCGTCGAGCTCCTGGAGCCTGACGAGGAAGCTGCGCTCTGGCAGGCATACAAAGAACGCGGCGACAGGGCTGCGCGCCGCCGCATCATCGAATCGTATCAGCCGCTCGTCTTCAAGCAGGCCATGCCTTATCGGGCGCTGCCCGGCATCATGGACGTCATCCAGGAGGGCACCGTCGGCCTCATCGAGGCCGTCGAGCGCTATGACCCCGCGCGCGGCGTTGCGTTCAGCTTGTTCGCCGTGCACCGCATTCGCGGCCGCATGGCTGATTTCCTGCGGAAAGAAGGCGCTTCGGACATCGCCTGCATGGACGCGCAGCCCGAGGCGGGCGGCGACTCGATGAAGGAAAGCCTCGCCGACACGGCCGCGCTTTCCGTGCCCGAGGCCGCCGAGTCGCACGAGCTCGCCGGCCGCCTGCACGCCGCAATGGACCGCCTGCCCGAGAAGGAGCGCGCCGTGCTGACGGGCGTCTACCTCGAGAGCCAGCCCGTCGAGACGATGGCAGACGCGCTTGACGTCTCGACGTCGCATGTCTATCGACTCCAGAAGAGCGGCATCCGCCGCGTGCGAGGCATGCTTTCGCGTTTTATGCAGCACTGGTGAGGGGGACGCTGAGAAATTCCTCCATCCATCTTGCGGCATCTTTTCCGTCCTCTCCGCGTCGGAAAATCCTCGACGTAGCTCTGCTACGCCTTGCGGTTTGCCTCCTTGATAGGACGAAAAATCTGCGGCAATCTGGACGGACTCATTTTCTCAGCGTCCCCCTCGGAAAAGAAAAATGGTGTATTTGATAGAATAAATTTCAATAATCATAGAAAAACCGCGATAATCGCGGTTTTTCGTGTTTTTTGGAATGCCAGAAATGAAGAGCCGGTCCAGAATATATAACGCAGTAAGAAGGGAGGGCGCTATATGGATGACAAGAAACAGCAGTCCATTCGCGCAGCGCGCGACTGGCTCGACGAGGCGGACGCCTCGCTTTCAAAAGGAAGCGGCATTCGCGGCGACCTCAAGGTCATGCTCGCGCAGGCGGAGCTCCGCCATGCGCAGGAAGCCGAACCAGAGACGCGCGGGCAAGTCTGGCGTCGTCGGCTCACGCGCCTGCTGCCGCTGACGGCGGCGGCCGTGCTTGCGGCGCTCGCGTTCTACCTGACGCCGGCCGTCGCACCACCGCAGGAGACGGCGGGCATCCCGGCACCGCCCGCCGAGATGCAGGCGCAGCCTTTGGATGAGACGGAGACATCAGCACAGCCGGAAGCGGCTGAACCTGCCAGCTCGCCGGAAACGCCAGCAGACACGTCTTCGTTTGCGGCTGCCACTGCGCCGTCGTCGGCGGAAGCCTCCGTGCCAGATGCAGGCAGTGCAGTGCCCGCAGCGTCTCCGCGTGAGACGGCTGCTCCCTCAGGTACGCCAGCACAGTCCGCGCAGCCGGCTGCTGCACCTGCCGTGTCTGTCGTCCCGGCGCCCGAAACGCAGAAACTCATGCAGACGGCAGGAAAAGCCTTGCGAGAGCCATGAGAACCCGATATAATGAAAGACATGACTTGAACAGATCACATCCTTTCGGAAATTTCGGAAAACACGACCACACAGGAGGTTGGACTTTTGACGAAGAAGACTTATCGAAAACTGGCGGCCGCGATCGCGCTCGCCACAAGCTTCGCAGCCGCGCCGGGGATGACGCTGGCTGCCGAGGCGGATGCGCAGAACGCGACGGACACGGCAGCGCAGGATGATGCGCAGGCAGCAGCGCCTTCGGAAACGGCAGAAAGTACGGACACGTCTGCACAGGATTCAGCGGAATCTGCAACATCTGCCGAACCTGCTGAGGAAACGACGGCAGACGCATCCAAAGTATCTGCCGAGGCCACGGCAGCTGTTGGCGTGGCTTCTTCCACCACGTCGGCAACGACGGAAAACGAGGTCAGTGAGCGCGTGCGCGACTGGGCGAAGCTCCGCCCGACCGAGGCGGCCATCGATGCCTACAAGCAGCGCTATGAGGGCAAGACCATCGTCGATCTCGATTTCGACGGCGCGACGGATGCTACGCTCGCGACGGCGAAGAACGCCGTTCACATGCGCACGGGCGACACGTACACGGCGAAAGGGCTTGATGCGGACGTCGATGCGCTCGTCGCGACGGGCTATTACTATGACCTGTTCCCGACGTTTGAAGAAGTGCCCGAGGGCGTCGTGCTGACGTACCATGTGCTTGAGAATCCGATTCTCAAGAGCATTGCCATCACGGGCAACACCGTCGAGACAACGGATGACCTCATGGGTCTCGTGACGCTGAAGACGGGCGAAATGCTCAACAGCACGACGCTCAAGAAGAACGTGCAGGAAATCCAGGAGAAATACCGCTCCGACGGCTACATCCTCGCGAAGATCACCGACCTCAACATCGACAAGGACGGCAACCTCACGATCAAGATCAACGAGGGCAAGATCGAGGGCTTCAAGGTCAAGGGCAACGAGAAGACGAAGGACTACGTCATCCTGCGAGAGATGCGCCAGAAAGTCGGCGAGCCGTTCAACGCGAAGAAGACGCAGCGCAGCTGGCAGCGCGTCAACAACCTCGGCTTCTTCGAGGAGGTCACGCCGAAAGTCCAGCCGGGTGTCGAGCCGAATGCCGTCGTCATCGAGTGGAACGTCAAGGAGCGCCGCACGGGCACGTTCAGTGTCGGTGCGGGCTACTCGAGCCAGGACGGCGTCATCGGCATGATCGGCATCGGCGATACGAACTTCCGCGGCACGGGCGATGCCGTCAACATCACGTACCAGTTTAGCGGCGATGACACGGATTCGCACGGCTACAGCTTCTCGTACCGCCGTCCGTGGCTCGACCAGAAACAGACGACCGGAACGTTCCGCATCTACAACCGCACGTACGAGTACGATGACTATGACGAAAACGGCGACCACATCGAGTCGTACATGCGCCATTACTCCGGCGGCGAAATCACGCTCGGCCGTCCGGTCAGCGAATATTCGACGAACTACATCACGCTGCGCAACCGCAAGGACACGTACGTCAAGCAGACGGAGACGGGCAACATGCGCGACCGCACGCCGGAAGCGACGCACGAAGCGTGGAAAGACTACAACTTCGGCACGACGCGCAGCCTGACGCTCCAGCATGTCACGGACACGCGCGACAACATCTATTTCCCGACGATGGGCGGCCGCATCGCTCTGACGGGCGAAATCGGCGGTTTCGGCGCGGACTTTGACTACCGCAAGGCCGACATCGAGGATCAGCGCTACTTCAAGGCCGGCAAGAGCCAGGTCTGGGCGCTCCGGGGCCAGTATGGCTGGTCGGACGGCCATATCTCCGAGTATGCGCGCTACAAGGTCGGCGGTCAGGACAGCCTGCGCGGCTATCGCGACGACCAGTTCCGCGGCGAGCACATGTTCCTCGCGACGCTCGAGTACCGCTTCCCGATTGTCAGCAAAGTGCAGGGCGCCATCTTCACCGACTGGGGCAGCGCGTGGGAGAGCGGCCTCTGGCCCGATGACATCCACGGCAGCGTTGGCGTCGGCATGTCGCTCGTGACGCCGCTCGGCCCGATCCGTCTCGACTACGGCCGCGGCGACGATGGCGGCCGCGTCCACTTCAGTGTCGGTGGTACGTTCTAATCCGAACTTCCTGAAAGGACTTTTGAGCTGTTGCAGAACGTAGCTTTTACTCCAGCCCCCCTCCCAGAGGGGGGACGGGCCCGAAGGGCGGGGGGAGTGTCGAAGGTAGGGCTGAACAAAGATAAAGAGCTTCGAGTCGGAGGCAGGGAACATCAAAACATCTTTTTTAAAAGCATTATCTTACTGTGTTTGATTTTTGCATTCCTCCCATCCGTATCTGCTTCTCCGCGCATTGATTCCGTCCAGGCGACCGTCACATCCTCTGACATCATTCCCGCTCCTGTCGCCACCCGCATGGAGACGAGCATCGAGGCCATTGCCTCCCAGCTCCTGCTCGGCAAGCCCGCTGACATGCCTGCGGCGGATGTCGCGAAGCAGGCTGCCCTCATCCGCGAGGTCTTCGACAAGGTCCTCGTTGGCTATACGGTGACAGAGACGAAGGTCGTGCCCGGCGAGACGGCGCGCGTGCAGGTCACGCTCGTGCCGTGGGCCGACCGCGTGCAGTCTGTTGCCGTCGAGACACAGGTCGATGGCATGACGCCTGAAGTGGAATCTATGGTGCGGCAGGACCTCGCGGGCGTCGAGCAGGTCTTTGACCGCGCACTTCTGGGCCTGCCGATTGCGGCGGCCGACTGGACGAATGGCGTCTTGAAGCGCGAGGTCAATGCGTACCTTGCAGAGCATCTGCCGGAATTCCGCGCAGACTTCGATGTTACGGCCGACACGGCCGCGCAGGTGAAGCTCACGGTTTATCCGCGCGTGCCCGTCGTGCGCACGGTCGATCTTTCCATGCGCTCCGACACGATGCCGAACGTTCTGCTGCTCACGCATCGCGAGCTCCTCAAAGACCGCGTGAACGTGCTTGTCGGCGTGCCCGTGGCGTTCACAGAGCGCCACCGCGCGGCGTTTGAGCAGCTCTTTGCCGATGCGGTCGACCAGCAGCCGGATTTCACGTTCATGCGCATGAAGACGGACGTCACGCTCAAGACAGGCGAGCGGGCGGAAGTCATGGCGCGCACGGATTCTTCGCGCTACCGCCTGCGCCTGACAGGCTGGCTTGATGTCGGCCGCGATTCGTCGGCCACGCACAGCGATGAAGAAGACCTGCTCGTTCGGCTCCATGCCGGACGGCGATTTTCTCGCGTCGACGAGCTCTATCTGCTCACGGATGTCACGCCGCAGGACGTCGAATGGCACTGGCAGCTTGGCTGGAGCCGCGACCTCGGCTATGGCACGCGTGCGGGGCTGCGCTATGATTTCAAGGAGCACCGCCCCGTCTATGACTTCGGCTGGCAGATTGCGCCTGACTGGCTGCTTCGCTACGAGTACCACAATGCAGGGGGCTATGGCGAAGGCGCCATCCGTTATCGCATCCACGACTTCCTGAGCGTCGAGTACGCCTGCGACAATGAGGGCGGCTGGCTGCGCTTCCTCGGTAATTTCTGAACTGTCGGCGGTACAACATTTGAAAATTGCATTCTGTCAGGAATACGGCTTGAATCGGCCTTGAGACTTTGCTATAATGAAACGTGTTTCAGGGCTCAGAGCGAGCGACTGACATCCAATTTACCCAAATACACCCAGAGATAGGGAAAGGGAGAAAACAATATCATGATTACGTTCCAGAAGAAATCGGTCAAGATCATCAGCGTGCTCATCGCGCTCGTCTTCGTCGGCTCCGTCGTCGCCCTCGCGCTGACGCAGTTCGGCTCCGGCATGGCGTCGGCAGCTGGCAACAGCAACGTCGGCACGGTCGACTACCGTCAGATCATGAGCCAGCATCCGCAGCTCCAGAGTGCGAACTCCGAGCTCCAGCAGGCCGTGCAGGACGCACAGAAGGATTTCGAGGAGAAGTCCAAGAACATGAGCGATCAGGAGAAGTCCGACTACTACCAGCAGACGCAGCAGCGTCTTCAGCAGAAGCAGCAGGAGCTCATCGAGCCGATCCAGAAATCCGTGGAAGAAGCGGTCAAATCTGTTGCTGATGCCAAGGGCCTGACGGTCGTCATCGACAAGAACGCAGTCGTCTACGGCGGCACGGACATCACGCAGGATGTCGTCAAGAAGATTGCAAAATAATCCATCGGATTCCAAACAAGGAAACAAGATACCGAGCCATCTGATGCGCTCGGTATCTTTCTGAATAGGGGGAGATTTCATGGCCGACGCAAAGCACGGGCAG
>Ga0256406_1006173_pt1 | contig 12173 bp, 14 predicted proteins | sample RumenRJG_03DNA_FD_185986 | JGI IMG/M metagenome (GOLD analysis project Ga0256406, IMG submission 185986) | Bovine rumen microbial communities from Lethbridge, Alberta, Canada - RJG_03 | ecosystem: Host-associated > Mammals > Digestive system > Stomach > Rumen | place: Canada: Alberta | collected...
ATGCAGCTCTCGACTACAGCACGCCGGAAGATATCTACAACGGATACTTCTCAGACCAAAGGGTTATCCACATTGCTTGACACTCTTAAAATTTAAATCAGTGGTCTTGACAAGGGGCCCATTATAATGTGAATGTCTGGTGATATTGTTTTTTTTGAGTGATTTATGTAGTATATAATAGAATATTGATTTGTAGATAGGGATTTTGCGTACCTGTAGTGAATATATATACGGTATAGCTCTAACATGGACAAGTGAGACAGACTGGAGAGAGTAGTATCACTGTTCTAAACTATCGTAAGCCCGTTCATAGAACACGGCTGTAATAGGAGGAAATAAAGTGAATAAAGTAAGATGTATAGACCTGTTTGCAGGTCTGGGCGGTATTCGCCTTGGATTCATGGAAGGGATGAAAGAGAAGGGAATCGAGACAGAGTGCGTTTTTTCATCGGAGCTTAAGCCGTATGCGATAAAGGCATATAAAGAGTATTTTGGTGAAGACATAGTCTATGGAGACATCACGAAGATAAGGACAGAGGATATCCCAGACTTTGACTATCTCCTTGGTGGTTTTCCTTGTCAGCCATTCTCTTCAGCTGGTAAAAGACTTGGCTTTACCGATACGAGAGGAACACTATTCTTTGAGATTGAGAGAGTCTTAAAGGAGAAGATGGAGAGCGGTCATCCAGCGGAAGGATTTCTCCTTGAAAATGTCGAGGGCCTTGTAAACCATGATGGTGGAAGGACGCTGCAGGTCATATTAGAACACCTTAGATCCATGGACTACAAGGTGAACTTTAGGGTACTGGATTCAAAGAATTTTGGCCTTGCTCAGTCAAGAAAGAGGATATACATAACAGGAACAAGACATGAGAAAGTGGATCTTGATGATTTCCAGGTAACGACAGCTGTCCTTTCTGATATCATGGAGCATGGATTGCCAACGGTGGATGACGATTTTACAAGAAAGCTCTTGAAAAATTACAGTCTTACGGAGCTTCCAGGAAAAGCCATTAAGGATAAGCGTGGTGGAGCAGACAATATCCATTCATGGGATCTTGAGTTAAAAGGCAGGACTACAAAGGAAGAGAGGATTCTTCTTAGCAAACTACTAAAAGAACGCAGGAAAAAGAAATGGGCTTCCGAGATAGGAATTTCATGGATGGATGGTATGCCTCTTACAGAGAAGCAGATAAGTTCGTTCTATACAGGAAAGAATTTACATAATATGCTCACGAAACTCACTGCCGAGGGATACCTTACTCTTGAACATCCAAAGAAACTCAACAAGAAACACAGACGTGTTCCTGACGAGACTAAGGAGAAGGGGTACAATATCGTAGCCGGTAAGCTCTCATTCGAGTTCTCAAAGATCCTTGACCCGTCAAAGCTTGCGCCTACATTGGTTGCGATGGATGTTAGCAAACTAGGTATTATTGATGGAAAAGGTATAAGACACCTGACTGTTAGAGAAGGGCTGAGGCTGTGTGGATATCCTGAGGACTACTCATTATCAAGCGTGAGCGATAGTGATGCCTTCGATCTTCTCGGTAATACGGTATGTGTGCCTGTTATAAAAGCTATTTCTGAAAGGATAGGTGACTTATGGTTGTGAAAAGAATGTTAACAGCGCAGGAGCTCTATGATAATCTTGTTTATCAGGATAAAATCTTAACTTTAAAGGGACGTATAAAGTTCCATTTAGGGGATGTGTCTATAGTTGTTAGACAGCGTGATGTTGTAGGTAATATCATGCAGGAGTGGGTACAGGGATGGCTGGACGCTCACGATATAGCTTACGGGCCAAGTGAAAATACACAGATGCCACCGGATTTTTATTTAAATCCAACGGACAAGGAAAAAAATCTTCTTGAAATAAAAGCATTTTATATTAAGGCGAATCCCGGTTTTGATATAGCAGATTTTAAAATGTACAGTGACGAACTTATTTCAAAACCATACGTACTTGATACGGACTATCTAATCTTTGGTTACGATATGTCAGATGATGGAACGGTTACCGTCAAAAAACTGTGGCTTAAAAAGGTATGGGAGATAACCAGACCAATGAGTAACTATCCGATAAATTTGCAGGTGAAGAAAGGGGTCGTTCATAAAATTCGTCCCGGTAAGTGGTATGGGACATCAAGGAAAGGATCGTATCCTTTGTTTAATAATAAGTCTGATTTCCTATCAGCAATAGAGCAGACAGTTTATCAAAATCCTGCTACACATGACGATGCGGGTACGTGGAAAAAAAGGTTTACTGAGAACTATATCAAATACTATGGAAGCTCTATAAATATTCCACGATGGGATGATATAGCTGATAGGTATGCAAAACTTAAGGAGTCAAAACCTCAGGATTAAGTAATAACTATAGATAATGCGCGTTATTCATAAGTATCAGCTCAATGAGCATTTTTGTGTGATTATTTTTTGACGGCAGTGGATTTTCCACCCTATAATATGCGTCAAAGATTCCTTTATTACTGTAAAGCTAATCCGTGGCACTCGTTCTTTTTATATGTTCAGTCCTACATTCAGTAAAAAATAAATCCTTTGGCCAATGGCATCACTCATCAGGCTGAAGGAATTTTTTTTGTCGTGTCTGATCGCGACGTGGACAGCTCGCTGTCCACCAAAGCTATCGGACACGGAGGACGTAGTGGAGCCACGCGGGAGGATGACGGGCGGGGATCGCGCAGCGGGCGGAGGCGAAGGCTGCCTACTGCGGTCGGAAATAGGCAGCGCCCCGACGCAGCAGGCAACCTGAGCCGGAGAGCCGCGAGCGGGCGCCCCGACCGTCGTCCTCCCGCCCCTCGGGATGGGCTGTCTGTGCCCGATGCAGCAGGAGACCGTGGGAGGAGAGTCATCGGCGGGCGGCACGTATGGCCGGGGCTGCGCGGCATGCGGCGACGTGGACGGCCCTCTCTGGCGGGATGGGGAGTCTCTCCGGCAAGAGGAGCAGGGCGCCGGGGAGAGGCATGGCATCGGCGGGACGTCCACCAAAGCGGGATGCCGCTGGGAGGCAAGGAGTTCGGATATCGGCACTGGCGGGATGGAGCCTGTGCGGAGTTGCGGGAGGTACGAGGGCAGGAGGACGTGCGGGGATCGTGAAGCGGTCGGAGGCGAAGGGCGCCTACCCATGTCGGAAATAGACCGCGTCCCGAATGGGCAGGCGACCTGAGCCGGAGAACCGCGAGCGGACGCCCCGTGCGTCGTCCTGCCCGCCCCTTGGACTCGTGCCCGCGTATGTGATCGGCGGCGGGCGGCTCGATGGGGAGTTTTGGCGCTCAAAGTGGGGAATTCTGACGCTTACGCCGGTCACGTGCGCGGAGTGTCGGGCGGCGCGAGGAGCGTGACGGGGGGACGGTGGACCTGGCACGCAGGAGACTGACACGCGGGCGGAGGAGCGTGCTCGTCCGCTTTTTTGGTATCAACTCGGGACTCGACATTATCGGCTATCATGGACTACACTAGTAGCAGAAGAGACGGTAAGGAGGAGTTCATCATGGATAAATGGGATACGCTGGACGGGGGGATGGCCTCCTTTGATGGAGAGAAATACCACCGGGATGGGCACACCTATAGCATGAAAGCCTACATCCGTAAATACCATGCACCGAACTTCGCCAAGGCATCTTTGACGCGGGAGGCAATCGGCATTCTGTTTCCCGATCTGCAGGGAGTCGGGTTGCCGGAGGATGAACTGAATCTCCTGTATCGCTATCGATACGAGCACAGGAGGGTAAGTAAGGACCAGGAGCCGCAGATCATGAAGTGGTCTTTGAAGTGCCTGGGGATGCGTGCGGATGAGGTCTGTTCTTTTCTTCCGGTTTCCAAGAAAGAGGTCTATGAGTGGGCTGGACGGAGTGATCGGCTGGGCGGTGAGCAGTTCTCTGCTTGGAATGGGGCAGGCTATTATAAGTATTGGGCATTTGACTTCTTCCATCTCCTCACGCTTACGCCGGCCAAACTTCGACGCTGGCGGAGGGAGGACCAGAAGGCTGCGAAGATTCGCAAGGCCGAGGAGAAGAAGGAGTCTGAGGAGCGCCGGGAGCGAGAGGCCAGAGAAGCCGAGGAACGCGCACGCCTGGATGAGGAAGCCCGGAGAGCTGAGGAAGCTGCTGAGGCGGAGGCTGCCAAAAAGCGGGCACCCCTACTGGTAGAGCGTCTCAGGCAGCCGGTCAGGACAGCCAGCACCATCGTATTGGATACCGAGACCACCGGCCTTGATCCGGATGATGGCTGCGCAATCGTGGAGCTTGCAATCGTGGACGAGGCGGGGGATATCCTATTTTGCGAGCGTATCCGTCCCCCACAGGATGCCCTATGGACCGCTGGAGCTCAGGCGGTAAATGGCATCACGAAAGAGGATGTCCGAATGGCCTTTTCGCTTGACGAGCTGCGCCCTGTCCTGCAGCCAATCCTATCCGCAGCTAAGCGGATTGTTGGTTATAATACCAGCTTCGACCTCTGTTTTATACAGGCGGCAGGATTCTCCATCAGTCAGGATGCCGAGATCGTGGACGTGATGGAGGACTTCGCGGCGGTCTATGACGATTGGAGTGATTATTTCCAAAGTTATACCTGGCAAAAGCTGGTTGCCTGTGCAGATTACTACCATTATGCTTGGCAGGGCGATGCTCACGGAGCACTGGCCGATGCTCTGGCAACGCTCTATTGCTGGCCACGTGTCGAGCGCGATTATAAAAATATCGACTTCAATGCCCGTCGGGAGCAGTATTCCGGGGATGATGAGGATGCCTGATTATTGTATCAGTCTAGCGGCGTGCTGGTCATGTGGTAGCTTGAGTAAGCGGTAGGACTGATCCAGTCACTCATTTCTATGCAGGGATCATGCCGGGGAGCTTCCTGTATAGTGATGCCTGGAAAAATGGATGCCCAACACCTACTAACCGCGGGAGGTCGAGGCTCCAAGACAATCGTGGTCCCCACCCACCACCCTCCTCCAGCCACCCATCGAGGCCGGGGCGCACAGCGGATTGGCGGGCGGCTCCATGACGTCGTGCTGATGCCGTTCATCCGCAGCCCCGTCTCCGCTCTGCGCCCGGTTCGACTGTGTGCCCGCTCCGACGCCGGGCGGCACAGAGCTTTGGTGGACACACCGCATCGTGCATGCCGCTCTCACTGGACAGAGGCATCGCGGGTTCTCCGTCTCTCCTCGTGTGTCGTCTGGTGTGTCCACGTCGCTCGCTGCCGCGTGGCTCTATGGGACTATCGGCCACACATGGGAGAGCGACTGGCGAGAGTGCTCCACTTCAGCCTCCCAGCAGAGAGTGGCAGACCCGAGGGGCGGGCAGGACGACAGGCGGGGGCATCATCGAGGCGCATCTGGGGTATCGCCGGCTCATCTCACCGCATCTCGTGCGCCTCCGCGTTGTCTCAGGTTCCGCGCGGAGACGGACGACCTACGGCGATATGAGCCGGCTTGTGCATCATCGTGCCGTGCTCCGGCTCAGGTTGCCTGCCCATTCGGGACGCCGTCTATTTCCGACATGGGTAGGCAGCCTGAGCCGGAGCTCCGACGCCGCCTGTCATCCTGACCGCGAGGCTGCTCCGCAGGAGACGCCGTGTCCGATAGCTTTGGTGGACAGCGAGCTGTCCACGTCGCGATCAGACACGGGGCTCCGTCCGTCCAGTATCATGACATTTTACACTCTCATCGTATCTGGTCGGTCCGGCAGTGGTTCCGGCGGAGGGAGCTGGGCAGTCAGTCTCCAGCATAGTACATTTTACATGAGGCACACCCGGACGCCACCACGCGGTTCATGCGCGTGAGTCATCGCTTGGATGTGGCGGCAGGATTTCCCCGCGCCATTGTCGAATATGCCTCACTATGATGGCCCCCCTGCGGGCGTTTGGTTTTCGAGTTTGCCCGGTGTGCGGGTAGAGGAGGTTTCCCTATGGAGCTGGAGGAGCTGGAGCGCGACTATTTCGCAACACTGCAGCAGGATGCGGAAAAACACTACGAGGAGGAACAGGGCGAGTATGCACCGGAAGTCGAGGGCGTGGATGAGCGTGCGTTGAAAGACGGGAGGGCTTTTCTTGCAGATTTCCATGCGTCTTTCCCGCAATCGCGTACGGAGGGTGGCGATCTCTACATCGCGCGGATTTACGATGATTCCGACCTGCCGGCGGATGAGCGCGCCTGGCTAACTCAGGAAGACTGGTACACGGACGCGACGGCCACGGTCGGCGAGGGCATTGACGGTAGGTACTGGGTGTTCTTTGAATGACGGCGCGGCGGAAGCCGTGTGGGAGGCGGTGAAGATGGCTGATCGGGAGGAGCTGGAGGCCATGATGGCTGCGCTCACGCAGGAGAATGGGCGTGCCATTATACTACGGGAGCTGACACGCGAGATTGGGGAGGAGCTCGAGAACTGGCAGCCACCCCAGCACTGCAGAAAGGTTTTCTTAGCACAATGACGAATATATTGTAAAGAAAAAATTTCAGGAGGTTTGAATCCAGATGATGTTCCTAAAGATTCTATTCACGGGCATTATGATGTTTGCCTGCAACTTCTTATTCTGCCTAATTTTAGATACATCTGCACACCACGGGGTAGCTGATAGCTTGTTTGTTACATTAATCATATCGGAAGTAATCGGCTTGATTCCTGCAACGATCGCTCACAAAAAAGGGCGTAACTTTATCCTTTGGTGGGTATATGGATACCTGCTCTTCATTATTGCCTTGATTCATTCGTTGCTGATGGATAAAAGCGAAGAGGCCTTGGCGGAGAGGGGCGAGCTGAAAAAATGCCCATATTGCGCTGAATACATCAAGCGAGATGCAAAAGTCTGCCGCTATTGCGGTCGCAATTTAGTGGCGACAGATCATGGTGCGCTAGAAGACGAAAACAATGGCCCGTACACGAAAAAAAAGGACGACTGATAGCTACCTCTATGATAAATACCAACACCTATCCAAGTATTCTTTTTTGTGTTACCATTGGCGGCCTGCCAGAGAACTATGTAATGAGTATACGAGATAGAGGAGCTTGCGAGTAGGCAGGCTCCTTTTTCATATTCAGTGTCTGATATGGAGGATGGTCATGCAGATACGTCGTCATAAATCGACATCCCTACACAAATGTCCCAAATTATATGTCTGTTTTAGAAGGAATCTTGTGCTTTAGTATCGAAGACTTCAACAGTACCAAAGGGAGGGACTTACTGTATGAGAGTCGATTTTGTCAGAACGGGCAGGCGTTTCATGGGTGTGCTGACCCAGCATGATGTGGAGTTTGAGATACCAGATATGGATCTCGGAGGATCTATCACATTCCTGCAGTATGGTGAGGATGAGCACGATGTTCAGATGACGTCCGTTCGCTGGCGCCGGTTAAAGAGTGGGGATGCTCTTGAGGCGGTCAGTATGGATATCTATGAGCAGATTACGAACGGAGCAAAGGCGTGGATCGAGTCGATTCCTTGGCATGATGCAGCCATCTTCGAGTGGCCGGGCGTGCCGCTGACGTCGGATCATTATCTTGAGCGGGAGTCTGTCTCTCGTTGAGACTCCTCTGCACGACAAGAAAGGCAGGCCTGGCGGCCTGCCTTTTGAGGTTTGGAAACGCAAATCATTATGATAGATATGAAAAAATGAGTCAGCCAGCTTTACTGGAGGTCAATGTGTTTTCGTAGTCTGTGACGCCGCACGCGATGGCGCGGGCAAAGGAATCCGCATAGTTGTAGAGCAGCCAGGCATCCTGCTGGTTGTCGATGAATGCCGTCTCGACAAGGATGGCGGGCATGTTCGTTCCGCGCAGGACGGCGAGGCCGGTTCGCTCTTTCAGACCGCGATCCGGAAAGGCTGGGTCTATGGCTTTTATGGACCGGACGAGGCGGTCCTGTACAGCTTGGGCGAGGATTTCGCGCTCGCCACCCATACTATAGATCAGGGTCTCCGCGCCACGTCCTCCGCCGGCATTGCAGTGGATGCTGACGAAGATATCGGCGCCCCAGTCATTCGCGCTCCGGACGATGCACGGATAGGCGGGCGACTCGCCCAGCAGGTTGTCGCTCTGGAGGCAGTATACCTCCTCGCCCGCGAGCTGCAGGTAAAATGTGGCGAGCTCTCCGATTTTCTTCGTGTAGTCACACTCCTGCATATCGTTATCGGGATTGACCGCGCCACTGTCTACACCCGGCATGTGACCGGGATTGATGAAAATTTTCATATGCTTTTTCTCCTTTTAGTTCGTGCTAGAGCACGCTACCTTCCATGGTATTACGACGCCGGATTTTTGCGGACGCTGCTTTCTCAGGAACAGACGCAGCGGGAGCTGAGAGGCCTCCACGTTTGCCTCGCGCACCGTGTTGAGCGTGTACAGGCCTTCCGGCACAGTCAGGATATCCTCCGCATGCTGGTTGCATGTATTCTGGTTGACGGTAAGATGCTTGGACCGAAGCGCGTGAATCGGAGTCACGTTCCAGCCAGTCTCCACGCTGGCACTGGATGGCTCCTCCACTTCATCCTCATTCTCATCATCATCCGGCAGTCGTAGGATTTGATATCCGTTCAGCCGTCCGAGCTTACCGCAGGCCAGGCATCCGTCCTCCTGCAGCTTCTTCTTTGCGTAAAAAAACATCCCATGGCTCATGCCATTGGTTTTCTTGCAGATCTCCTTTTCCGTAACAAAGATCATGGAATTGGCACCGCCGAGGGATACGATGGCATCAGCGATTTCTCTCGCTTGTTTCTCCAGGCTCATGATGAGCTCCTTTCCAAATGCAGATGCAGACTCTGAGACGGTCCGGTCGGCGGCTGGTCATGCCGGGGCTGGTCCATCATGGGATGCGTATCGGAAAATTACAGGAGCGAGGCGCATGCCTATTTTTATCAGAGGTCTTTATCCGTCTGTGGAGCGGGGATCAGCATCCCACGCTGGCTAGTGTGATGTGGGCGATTGGGATGCCGCATGCATAGACGCAGCTGCCAATGACACTCATCGGCAAGCCGAGGAGACGCGCTCCTTCGATGCGGCAGCAGTCCTCGTAGTTGGCTCCGCTGACGGTTTCTGCATCCAGAGGAGTCGCATGATCTGCGGGTGGCTCTGACACGTTGAGTTTCTTGGAATCGTTTTCTTTTTTTGCCATGACTCTTCTTATCTTTCCTTTTACAACATCTTTACTACATCGCATACATAATACATACAGTGGAGAGATTCCAGCACAGTCCCCTGACGGTGTACCGGTTTGTTTTAATAGGTAAACCATCCACCCTCTGTGGAATTCCCTGAAGATTATTATAGCACTATTCATTTCAAATACAAAGTAATTAATTACAAAAAATAATTTTTTCTGCGCCTAAAATAGCCCATTTACTCATGATAGAGTGGTAAAATATATCAAAATAGGAGGTGAGTCCTATGAGTAAAGAGAAAGAAGGGAATATCCTCGGTAGACGGATTAGCGAGCTGAGGAAGCAGCGCGGAATCACGCAGGGGCAGATGGCGAAGGAACTGAACGTCAGCCTCTATACCGTATCAAACTGGGAGCAGGGCAAGGCATTCCCCGCCGTTGCCATGATCCCGAAGGTGGCGGAGTATTTTGACGTCACGACAGATTATCTCCTTGGCTATGATCATGGAGGGCTGAGCAAGGAGCTCATGCATCTCATTCTGCGTATGCCGGATGATCGGAAGAAGCTGGCTATCCAGTTTTTCCAGAACATCGACGAGGAGAATCAGCGCATGAGGGAGCTGGAGAAGAGAGAGGAGTGAAACCGACTGGCTCGGGCATGGTGTCATCCACAGGTTTATGCACATGCGTCAGTTTATTGGACTGACAGAGCATTGACTGTTTTTTGACAGGAAGCGAAAAGGGGAGTTGTGAACAGCCTGCGCAGCCATGCCTTGCGCCGATTTTGATGCAAATGAGTAGGGAGAACCAGAAAACGGCCTGTCCGGAGTATCGGCAGGTCGTTTCGTGTATCCATATATAGAAAGAAAATGAAACCCAGGTCGGGATTGCCGGAGAGAGTCGTCGAGGCTGCCGGATGCTGGTGACATGTTTTTGACACGATGCGGGAGCGTGTCAGACGGATGGACACTTGTTGGGAGATTGCCTCGTTTTCGTCTGTCATGACGGGGATTTGACGGTTTTCGCAGCCTCAAAAAATCGCTCGATTTTTATGCAACGTAATTCCCGTTATGTTGCATAAAGGCGTTGCCGGTCATGCATAGACGTGATATAATAATAGCGACAAATGTATGTTTTTTATATAAACTAATGCCCCGCTATCCTGCGGGGTATTTTTTACAGGGAGGTGTCGGATATGGGGGAACTGGCATCATGGAATCCGGATCAGGTTCCTGGTCCTCTCAGTGAGTCGGTCGTTGATTGGGACTATTATATGGAAAACTATATGCTGATCCTGCCCCGGTACATCGGGCGGAGTCGTCCGGCGGAGGATACGCTGCGGACGTATCAGAAAGGCATCCGCTCTTTTCTCATCTGGTGCATCAAGCAGCCGATTCATCCGAAGCGCGTCGAGGACTACCAGATGCGATTCTACGTCGAATCGCTGACAAAAAGCGGATACCGCCCTGCTACGCTCGGGCTTTATGTGACGGCTGTGCGGACGTTTTACCGCGTGGCCATGCGGCTCGGCCTCGTGCAGGATAATCCCTGCGCTGACATTCAGGTGCCGTCCCCTTTTACGACCGACAGGCAGTTTACTTTTTTCACGCCGGAGCAGGAGGGGGAGATCATCGAGGCCATGGAGCAGGAGCCTGATGAGGTATCCCGCACGCGTGGTCTCGCCATCCTCTACCTCATGGGCGTCGAGGGGCTGCGAAAGGTGGAGGTCCATCGCATGAACGACGAGGATATCCATTTAGATGAAGGATACATCTTCATTCATGGCAAGGGACACGATGGAACCATCTACCCATCGCCTGAGACCTGCGACAGAGTCCGTGAGTATATCGCGTGCAGGCCTGAGCCGAAAAAGGACGGACTCCTCACACCGACTTTTATCTCTCTATGTCGGCGAACGAAGGGCCAGCGCCTCTCTCGGTTCGGCATTGGGGAGATCATGAAGAAAGTGCTCCGTGCCTCCGGGTATGACCAGAAGGGCATCGCCTGCCACGTCTTCCGGCATAGCTGCGGAACCAACCTTTACGCTGCGACCAAGGACATCCGCATCGTGCAGGAGACGCTGCGGCAGCGTGATCCGAAAGTCACGGCAAGATACGCCCACGTCCACCAGCGGATGAGCAGTCACTACACGTCTGCCATCGTGCCGAGAAAGAAGGACGACAAGTAAACAGGTAAACCAAAAGGACCAGACGAGAGATCGTCTGGTCCTTTTGGTGTCTAAAAAGCCGCGTGCGGCATTACTAGGTCTGCAAGCGCGCAGCAGTTGGCACCGGCAACGCCGATGTTCAACGTGTTTCAATGCCGCGTGCGGCATTACTAGGTCTGCAAGTCGAGGGATTCGCGCAGCAACAGCGCGAGTTAAGTTTCAATGCCGCGTGCGGCATTACTAGGTCTGCAAGGGCATCCTCTGGACCCCTTGCGGTGACTGGGCTCGCAGACTGGTTTTTCAAAAACTCTGGCAAAATCAGCAATTTTTTTGTATACACGCCAAAACACTGCTTGGATTTCTGACGAAAAAACCTACAGGTACGCGTCAGATAAGCCATTGTGATGTCCACGGAGGAAGTGGAAAACCTCCCCTATGTAAATCGTTTGCCGAAGATTATTGGATTACCTGTATTATACCATAATTGGTATAGATGAGCAATACGATGCATCAGCTAGAGGCTCAAAGATCGGCAGCAGCCCGGAAGAAAACGAGGTCGCATAAGGGCGGGAGTGCGAGCCTCCCGTTACGTTCGTGGTGCCCGCCCGCCACCCCTCCTCCTGCCACCCATCGAGGCCGGGGCGCACAGCGGATTGGCGGGCGGCTCCATGACGTCGTGCCGGTGCCTTTCATCCGCATCCCCATCTCCGCTCTGCGCCCGGTTCGACGCCGTGCCAGCTCCGACGCCGGGCGGCACAGAGCTTTGGTGGACACACCGCATCGTCCATGCCGCTCTCACTAGACAGAGGCATCTCGGGTTCTCCGCCTCTCTTCGTGTGCCGTCTGGTGTGTCCACGTCACTCGCTGCCGCGTGGCTCCGGATGGCTATCGG
>Ga0256406_1006176_pt1 | contig 12164 bp, 15 predicted proteins | sample RumenRJG_03DNA_FD_185986 | JGI IMG/M metagenome (GOLD analysis project Ga0256406, IMG submission 185986) | Bovine rumen microbial communities from Lethbridge, Alberta, Canada - RJG_03 | ecosystem: Host-associated > Mammals > Digestive system > Stomach > Rumen | place: Canada: Alberta | collected...
TAAAGAAACACAAAAGAGTGCAGGAAACAGAAAGACAGTACCAAAAAGGAAGGAGGAGTGTCTTTGAGTTGTTTGGTGATAGCGGAGAAGCCGTCGGTGGCGGTTTCTCTGGCGAAGGTTATAAATGCATCCCAGAGGAAGGATGGGTATCTGGAAGGAAACGGCTGGATCGTCAGCTGGTGCATCGGTCATCTGGTGGAGCTGGATCCGCCGGAAAGCTACGATGAAAGGTATGGAAAATGGAGACTGGAGGACCTGCCGATCATTCCGGAGAAATGGAAATATGCGGTAAGCCCGGCAACCGGAAAGCAATTTGCTGTTCTGAAGCAGCTGATGAACCGGAGCGATGTCGATCGTATCTGCTGCGCAACAGATGCCGGAAGAGAAGGAGAGCTGATTTTCCGTCTTGTATATAATCAGGCAGGCTGCAAGAAGCCCTTTGAGCGCTTATGGATTTCTTCGATGGAGGACAGTGCCATCCGTGAGGGCTTTGCGAATCTGAGACCTTCCCATGAATTTGATGCTTTATATGAAGCTGCCCTGTGCCGGGAGCGTGCCGACTGGATCGTCGGAATGAACGCCACCCGGCTTTTTTCATGCCTGTACGGGCAGACATTGGCAGTCGGCCGGGTGATGACACCGACTCTGGCCATGGTGGTGATGCGGGATGCCGCCATCGCTGCCTTTAAGCCGGAGCCTTTTTATACGGTACAGCTCAGGATGGATGGCGTTACAGCTGCCAGCAGGAAATTCAAGGATAAAAAAGAGGCAGAGGAGCTGCAGGGCCGGTGTAAATCGGAGGGCAGGGCAACGGTCATGCGTGCAGAGCGGAAGGAGAAAACGGAGAATGCTCCGGCTCTTTACGATCTTACAAGCCTGCAGAGAGATGCCAACCGTATCCTGGGCTTCACCGCCCAGCAGACCTTGGATTATACCCAGAGTCTGTATGAAAAGAAACTCGTCACTTATCCCAGAACAGACAGCAGGTATCTGACGGACGATATGAAGGATATGATCCCGGGGCTGGTGAAAAGCGTAGCAAAAGCATATGGTGCAGAGCTCACGCTTTCTGTGATTGCAGATCAGGTGATTGACAGCAGCAGGGTTTCTGATCACCACGCCATTATCCCTACAAGAACCATGCCCGCTACAGACATATCCGGCCTGCCATCGGGTGAACAGAAGGTGTTGAGACTGATCTCCGGACGGCTGCTTGCTGCAGTCGGCAAAGCCTGCCGCTATGCAGAGACAGTAATCGTTTTTTTCTGCGCCGGTGAGGAGTTTTCCGTGAAGGGAAAAAGCATCCTGGATCCCGGTTGGAAGGAGATTGAGGCAGCTTTTCGCCCTGCTGAGCCCAAAAAGAAAAATGCTGAGGAACAGGGAGAGCTCCCGGCACTTTCTGAAGGGGAAGCATTGTCCATCCTGGATGTCGGGATAAAGGAAGGCAAGAGTACCGCACCGCGCTATTTTACGGAGGATACTCTGCTGCAGGCAATGGAAGCGGCGAGCGCCGATGAGATGCCGAAGGAAGCGGAGCGAAAGGGTATCGGTACGACGGCCACAAGAGCTGCCACGATTGAGAAGCTGGTGCAGAAAGGCTTTATCGAGCGCCGGGGAGACAGGAAAACCAGGCATCTTTGCGCGACAACAAAAGGAACGGCTTTGATAACGGTAATGCCGGAACAGATCCAGTCGCCCTCCATGACGGCAGACTGGGAGGAGAAGCTTCTTCGTATCGAAAAAGGGGACTATTCTGCGGACAGCTTTATGCAGGAGATCTCTGATATGATCGGCTCCCTGGTTAAGACCTACGATGTTGTAAAGGACGCGGAGGTTCTTCTTCCTGCCGGAAAGGTGATCGGGATCTGTCCGCACTGCGGGCAGGAAATCATGGAACGGAAGAAGGGCTGGTTCTGTGAAAACAGGGATTGCCATTTTGCTCTCTGGAAGGACAACGCCTTCTTTGAGAGCATCGGGAAAAAGCTGACCAGGGATATGGCGGAGAAGCTGCTGGCTGCGGGGAGGCTGCGTCTGACCGGCTGCAAATCCAGGAAGACCGGAAAGACCTATGATACGACACTGGTCCTTGGCACCGATGCCGACGGAAAAGCAGCATTTCGCATGGAATTCGGCAGGGCAGATAAGAAGAGTGGTTCAAACGAAGGGAGAAGCAGATGAAGATACAGAAATGGGACGAGATCAACGGAACCGGAAGCAGTGATAAAAAGATGGAAGCATTCCTGTCCAGCGAGACGGATACGTACGCGATTCTGCAGCTTCGCTATACGGAGGAGACTGCATATGAGCGTTTTGAATCCATGGAGGGACTGCGCCGGCAGGGAAAGCAGCCGGACATTGATCATTATGAGGTGGTCTATATCGGGCCGCTCCTTCCCTATAAAGATCTGAACACCATGCTGGAGCAGACTTATGAAAAATTCAATCTGGACCATCCTGCAGATTTTCGCGGACACAGTCTGTCTGTCAGCGATATCATAGCAATTCGGCAGAACGGTGTTGTATCCTGCCACTACGTTGACTCTATCGGGTTTCGGACACTTCCGGAGTTCCTGAAGCCTGAGAATTATCTGAAGAATGCGGAAATGTCCATGGAGGATGACTACGGCATGATCGATGGTATTGTGAATAACGGGAAGGCCGACCGAATCAAAGAAGCAGAGGAGAGCCAGCGACCCTCTGTCCTGGAGCAGCTGAAGACCGGGCCTGCAGCACTTGAGTATCCGGAGAAGATCAGAAAGCCGGAGGAAAGGAATATCGGATGAAGCTTACAAAAGACGAAAGCATGCTGGCGGTGCTTTATGGCGATGGAACGAGATGCGGTCTGATCAATGCGCTGGAGAAAATGTGGATGGTGCTGCAGGAGGATGAGCAGGAGCTTCGGCAGATGACGGAGGGGTTTCTTCTCAAACTGGAGAACATGACAGATGATGAATTCAGGGAGGCGGCAAAAGGGTAATGGACAATCGCAATGAGATCATCATGATCCGGGTGTCTCCATCAGATAAACAGCGTATCCGCATGAAAATGGAGGAGCTCGGGATCCGGAACATGAGTGCCTATATCCGGAAAATGGCATTGGACGGGTATTGCGTGAGGCTGGATCTTGAGGATGTGAAGGAACTGGTATTTCTTCTACGGCAATGCAGCAACAATCTGAATCAGTATGCTAAAAAGGCAAATCAGACCGGAAGTGTTTACGAAGCGGATGTTCAGGATCTGCAGGAACGGTTCAATGATTTCTGGAGCATCGGCAAGGAACTGCTGGCCAGACTTTCCACGATTCAGTGACTTGACATCGTTGTGAGTTTACAACCTGGTAGATACAATGAAGGCAGAAGGAGAGGAGGAAACACCATGGCAATACTCAGATTTCTTTTGAAGATTCCGGCCATTCCGCTGATGCTGATCTGCAGGATCATTACAGTGGTGATCGATCTGGCTGCAAAGGTATCCTGCCTGGTTCTCGGACCGATTACCGTCTTTATTCTGGGCTGTGCCGTTTATACGATTTGTAAGCATGCATGGAGTCAGACCTTTCTGCTTGCGCTGATTGAAGGCGTCTGCTTTGCCGCATTATTCGGAGCAGGCATTATATCCACGGAGATCGGGATCCTGGGAGAACGGCTGGGAGAGTTTATACGAACCTGACGAAATTCACATCAATAACGATGGCGCTGCGGAGCAATCTGCAGCGCTGATTTTTTTGGAGGGAATATATGGCGGCGACCAGACTGATTGCGATGCATATCAACAAAGGGAAAACTCTTGCGCAGTGTCTGGAAGCCAGGACGGACTATGCCCAGAACCCGGAGAAGACTGAAAAGGGAAATCTGATCAGCGCATACGAATGTGATCCGATGACCTGCGACGAAGAGTTCCTTCTGTCAAAAAGGCAGTACCGGCAGTTTACCGGAAGAGAGCAGAAGGGGGATGTGATCGCCTATCAGATCCGGCAGTCTTTCAAGCCGGGAGAGGTTACTGCCGAGGAAGCAAACCGGATCGGCTATGAGCTGGCCATGGCGATCACAAAAGGAAAGCACGCTTTCATCGTAGCCACGCATACAGACCGGCCCCATTACCATAATCACATCATTTTCAATTCCACTTCTCTGGATTGTCTGCATAAATTCCGCGACTTCAAGCACTCAGGGCTGGCACTGCAGCATGTCAGCGACCGGATCTGCCTGGAGCATGGATTATCTGTGATTGAGCCCAAACCGTATAAGGATAGACTGCGGAGAAGCAAATATCCAAAACGTCCCAGACTGCGGGATGATATCTGCAGCGCTATTGATCAGGCTCTGGACCGGAAGCCGAAAAGTTTTGAAGAGTGTCTCACACTGCTGGAGGCAGCCGGATATGAAATCAAGCGCGGAAAGCAGACTGCGCTGAAGGGAAAAGATCAGCAGAGATTTATCCGCCTGCGTTCCCTGGGCGACGGTTATACCGAAGAGGATATCCGGAATGCCATCAGCGGTGCCGGCAGACATGTCAGAAGAACTTACAGCAGGCAGGTGCATAAGAGACCTGGCTTCAATCTGCTGATCGATATTCAGGAGAGGATCCAGGGAAAAGGAGCCGGCTATGAACGCTGGGCGAAGGTTTATAACCTGAAGCAGATATCCGAGACGTTCCTGTTTATGCGGGAGCAGCACATCGAGAGCTTTGAAGATCTGTACGCGAAGTCAGAAGCGGCTGTCGAGAGATTCAACGGGCTGAACGATCAGATCAAGTCGGCGGAATCCCGGATGGCATCCAATCTTGCTCTGCAGAAGCATATCCAGAATTACGCCAGGACCAAAGATGTTTACGCGGCGTACAGAAAGTCCGGATACAGCAGAAAGTTCTTTGAGGAGCATCGGGCAGAGCTCACACTTCACAAAGCAGCCAAGGACGCTTTTAATGCACTTGGCAGTGAAAAGATTCCTTCCATTCGGCAGCTTCGGCAGGAATACGCAGATCTGATTTCACAGAAAAAGGCGGCATACAGGGACTACCGGGAAGCAAAGAAGCAGATGCAGGAATTTCTGAAGGCAAGGCAGAATGTGGAAATGTTCTACGGCGAGGAGATGAAAGAAGAGCGGGAGGCCGCGAAGGAGCGGCAGGAGGAAATACACAAGCACTGATGAGAAGAGGCATGGCAAAACCGGAACATTCCGGCAGAGCCGTGCCTCACTTTTTTTATTTCTTCCGGTAACTGCAAAGTGTCCGGAGCTCATGCACAGCCTGACAGCTCTGCTGGCAATCACCGGGGATTGGGGGAGTCCCCAACGAAGAGATTTCAGAACTGGCCGGCAGGGCAGAGAACGGAAATCGAGCATTTGTCTATACAAATGCCCTGCTTCGCCAGTTTGTAATAAATGGCTTTCTTGACATCCTTGCTGCATAACAAAGCTCGCTTGTATAGTGTGCCTGAACAGGAGACATCACTTGCATTTGGAATGCGTCTTTACTGGAGGGGTGTTGGTTGAATGTAGATTTCGAGATCATAGGGAAACGAATAAAGGAGCGCAGAAAGCAGCTCCATCTTTCTCAGGAAAAGCTTGCCGAAATGGTAGATAAATCGACCGTGTATATTTCAAATCTGGAGAACGGGAAGCGGGGCGCCAGTGTTGAGAGCATTATCATGATATGCGGTACTCTGGGCCTTGGTTTAGACGAACTGCTGGTCGGCACGGTCCCGGAAGGAACAGATGAATACCTTGATATGATAGCTTCGGTATTTCAGCAATGTACGGAAACAGAGAAGAGGCTCATATCGGAGGTGGTAATAATTCTCTTTGAGGTGATGGGAAAGTATCATTACCGGGATTTTGAAAAAAGATAGAAAAAAATCAGAAAACCATAAACTGTGAGTTAAGGTCTTATCCTCCGGTTTATGGTTTTTCATTATCAGAAAAAATATTATAAATCGGAGTTCTGAGAAAGGATCATGAATATGCGAGAGAGCGAAGAGAAATTAGAAGCAGCCTCTGACCAGAAATCAAGGATCAGAGAGCGCTACAAGGGCATCGACGAAGATCAGCTGGATGTGATTCCTGCGATCCCCACAGAGGATTTTTACAAACCGAATTCCATAAAAAGGGTTGCCGTGTATGCGCGGGTTTCAACGGACGATCCGAGACAGACTTCCTCGTATGAACTTCAAAAGAATCATTACACGGATCTGGTGAACCGCCGGGAAGACTGGAAACTTGTAGACATTTATGCGGATGAGGGAATCTCAGGAACATCACTGAAGCACAGGGATAGTTTTATTCGAATGATTGCCGACTGCAAAGCAGGAAAGATTGATTTGATCGTTACAAAGAGTGTGTCCAGATTTGCGAGAAATGTACTTGACTGCATCGGGTATGTACGGCAGCTCGCAGCTATGTCTCCGCCGATCGGAGTGTTTTTCGAGACTGAGAACATATACACACTGAATCCGAACTCAGAGATGTCTCTTTCTTTTATTTCTACTCTTGCACAGGAAGAGAGCCACAACAAAAGCGAAATTATGAATGCATCCATAGAGATGCGCTTTAAGAGGGGCATTTTCCTTACTCCGGTCCTGCTTGGGTATGATCAGGATTCTGACGGAAATCTCATCGTAAATGAAGATGAAGCCAAGATCGTCCGGCTGATTTTTTTTATGTATATGTACGGTTACACATGTACCTACATCGCCAAAACATTGGAAAAGCTGGAGTGTAAAACAAAACGAGGCAATATCACCTGGTCAGCGAGCACAGTGCTTCAGATTTTACAGAATGAACGGCATTGCGGAGATGTCCTGGCAAGAAAAACATGGACTCCGAACTACCTGGATCACAAGTCGAAGAAAAACAATTATGACCGGAATCAGTATCGTCAGAAAAATCATCATGAGGCCATTATTTCAAGAGATGATTTCATTGCAGTTCAGAGGATGATACAGAATGCAAAATATGGGAACAAGCATATTCTGCCGGAACTTCAGGTGATAAAGGAAGGCGGTCTTGCTGGATTTGTATCAGTGAATCCCAGATGGGCGGGCTTTAAACCGGATGATTATCGGGAAGCTTCCAGGAGCGTCCTGGCGCAGGAAGGTTTTGAACAAATACCATCCGCCCCGTTGAGCATAGACATGGAGCCTGGAGATTTTGATCTGAGAGGATTTGAGGTGGCCAGGGGAGCATACTTCGAATCGGCAGACAAGATTCTTATGACGATGGCAGGTGACTGGATATCTTTCAATAACGCTGCGATTCATCGATTTCATGATAAGCGGGATGTTGAACTGCTCATCCATCCTGAAAAAATGATTTTTGCTGTTCGGCCCTGCAGTAAAGAAGAGAAGAATGTTATGCAGTGGTCGAGGCCGAATAACGGTCAGATGATATCGAAGCGGATTTCCGGCAGGGCTTTTATGCCCACGCTTTTCGACCTTTTCGGTTGGAAAAAGGAATACACCTATCGTGTTATAGGGAGCTTTTCCGAGATGGATGGAAACATGATTATCATGTTCAACTTGAAAGAGACTGAGATCCTGATTCCGGATCATATTATTCAGGAACAGTCAGACGGAGCCGAGAGAACATTCATTAACAGAAGCAAAGACAAAGTTCATGCATATCCATCTGAGTGGAGCAACGGATTCGGCATAAATTTTTATTACCAGGCTCAGGCCGACGAGTTTGCTGCATTGAGTCTTGGAAGCGAGGACATATGTGCGGCCAGTGAACCGTATAAAGAGCCTGACCTACAGACCACAGACATAGGAACTATAAGCAGTGAAATAGACGGAATAATGGAGGATTTAAGTAACCATGGATAGAGTGTCGAGGCGCTACCGGGACATTGAAATTGTTGATGATGAGCAGTTCGATTATACCGGTTATCAGATTGTCAGAGGCGAGTTCTTCGCCCATACATTTGAACCAGCGATTGTCTTTAACAAAGGAAAAGTCTCAGTGAATTCAGCCTGCCTTCGAAAGCTTCCGGAAACGGAATTTGTTCAGATCCTGGTCAATCCGGAGCAGAGAAAACTTGCTGTTCTGCCTAGCAAAGAAGAGGAAAAGGATTCGTTCCGCTGGTGTACGAACGGAAAAAAGAGAATGCCGCGTCAGATTACATGCAGAGTGTTCTATGCAAAAGTAATGTCGCTGATGGACTGGAATCCGGATTATAAATATAAGATTCTGGGGAAGCTGATCCGCTCTAACAATCAGCTCATCTTTGTGTACGACCTTACAACGCCGGAGACATTCATCCGTGAAGAAGCAGAGGATAGCAAAGCAAAATATTCCAGAACGCCGCTCTACCCAGAAGAATGGCGGAGCCAATTTGGTCTTCCGGTTGAGGAACACCAGAAGAGGATGCAAATCAACAGGTTTGATAGTTACACGACTTTCAGCGTGAAACAGGATGATATCCGGAAACCGGTTTCTTCTGAGGCTGCAGAGGAAGAGGTAAAGACAGAATGAAGAAGGCAATTTCAAACAAGGCGGTTATTTGTATAGACTTCAAAAAATACAGAATTCGAATTTACAAGGATACTTTGCATGTCATGGAGGATCCGGCGTTTATCCAGCTGCTGATCAATCCTGAAAAAGGTATTATCTGCATTCGGAGAAGCATCTCGGAAGAACAATTCTCACAGAGGATCAAGTGGGAAAGCCTGAATGAGCGGGACTGCTGTGAGATATATTCTCGGTCCTTGATGAGTGAACTGCTGACGCTGAAAAAAGATTGGAACGCGAACAAATCATATCGGATTTTCGGAACATTTAATCCCTATGAGGAATTGGTCTGGTTTGATATAGAAGATGCAGCTGTAATTGACGAGGAGATTGAGAATGAAAGAAACAAAGCTATCAGTGGCTGATTCATTTGAAATACTGTTTCAGCCTTTATCAATCGAAGATAGACAAGAGTTGGAGAATAAGCTCGTAACAGAAAATATTCCTCAAACTGTGAGGGTTTGGAATAACACGTTAGTTGAACAACCCGATAAATATGATATTTGTCTGGAATGGGAAATCCCGGTCTCAGAAAAACCAGTGTCTTATCAGGATGAGATGGAAGCCGGTGCGGATATTTGTGTGAGAGAGCTGCAAAGGCATGACCTTACCATTGAAATGAGAACTTTTTTAACGGGAAGGCTTTTTATGTATCGACACGAAATTGCGGCGAGAGACTTCGTGAAAGGGAATGGAGGAGTGATATCTTTCGGCAGGCGGGCAAACAGACCTAAAGGTATGTATGAAATTGCCGGGGACATTGCCCAGACATTGAATATGGCAGCCGGAACGGTCTTGAAGTATGGAAGGTATGCTTCAGCCTTGGAATCAATACGGAGATTGGAACCGGTTGTAGCGAAGGCAATTCTTTCTCATAAGATCAGGATATCACATGAGGATCTCCAGGAACTTACAACAAATGAAGATCGTCTCAGCATCCTTCGCAAGCTGGCACAGGAAATTCAACCATCAAGACGGGTTAATTACTTTGATATAAAAAAACGCATCGACGCAGAGAAGAAGAAACAGGACCTGCTAAATGAAAAAAAGATCGTGCGAGATGTGGTTCCGTCAATTCATGAGATGCCAAAGTTTGACCCTGATGCCGATATTCTGAATCTGATTTATACGATTCCGTCATGGATTTCCTCCATTGACCGAGCGGCCAAGCATACAGACTTTCAGAAGACGACTGCTAAATCCAATCATAAGCTGGCCAACCAGATCGTATATCTCAGAGAAGCGCTGGAGCGAATCAACCAGAAGCTCATGGAGGTGAAGTAATGCCGGAATATATGCAGGAGATGCTGCCGGATGATAATGCATCAATGCCCAAGCAGGAAGAGAATGATCATCGGGCTTTTATTCCGAATGTTCATTTTGAACTGATACCGATTAAAAATCTGGTGTCCAATCAGGAATATCAGCGAAACCTTTCTATTCAGCATGTCAAAAAGGCTGCAGAACATTTTGATATATATCAGATCAATCCTGTAAAAGTCAGCAGAAGAGATGGCGTCAACTACATTTTCAACGGCCAGCATACAGTAGAAATCATTGCCTTGGTTTCCGGATCCAGAGAAACGCCGGTCTGGTGCATGATCTACGATGATCTTGAGTATGAGCATGAAGCGGATATCTTTGCCAACCAGATGAAGTATGTTAAAGCCTTGCTTCCCTATGAGATATTTATGGCAAATATCGAGGCGGGAAATGATAAAGAACTGAACATCAAGGCCTTGGTCGAGGATTTCGGGATGACGATTACACCGTCAGCTTCACCGAATGGGATTTGTGCCGTCACAACACTGGAGAAAATCTATGATAAGTACGGTTTTAACGTGCTGAACAGGGTGCTTCGGCTGGTGATAGGGACTTGGGAAGGAAGTTCAAATTCGACAAGCGCAAATATGTTAAACGGTGTAGCGAAATTAGTGGATGCCTATGGTGACTCGTTAAAGGATGATGTGTTTAAGGAGAAGCTGAGCAAAATATCGGTGAAGGAAATCTCCAGGGCGGCTAAGGATCGGAAAGCGGGCGCGCTGGGATATGCCGAAGCCCTGCTCTTGTACTATAACGCCAGGAAAACAAATAACCTGTTGCAATGGGAACAGTTATATAAAGCAAAGAAAAAAGAAAAACAATCGCCAGAATGATTGTAATAGAAGAATGATTCGCTATCGCGGCTTCACAGACCTGTTAAGGAGTGGGGCTGCGATTTTTTTAAGTTTGGAGTTCACTGAAGAACTGAGGAGTTCACAGCGAGTTCACAGCGACGACATAGCCAGTGCAATAGAAATTAAAGTTTGAAGGCAAATTTGCGAATTGAAACTGCGAGAAGTCGAAGGATTGAGTTGAAAAATCAAAGAAATAATGGTATGATGTAATTTGTGTAATTGTAGCCAAGTTCAGATTCGCGGATAGACGAGGGAACTACTATGATCATTTCATATGATAATCTCTGGAAAACACTGATCGACAAAAGACTGAATAAGACAGAACTGGCCAAGAAGGCCAAAATCAGTTCCAGCACGATCGCAAAGATGACACGTGGAGAACCGGTAGCAATGACCGTTCTTGTGAAAATCTGCGATACGTTAAATTGTGATGTTGGCGATATTCTGAGCATTCGGCGAGAAGAATCCTGACAAAGTCCGTTTTTCGGGACACATCATTCGCTATAGTGGGGGTATAGGGCTTACTATGCACTTTCGATGATGGTGTCGGAAGGAGGAATTCATGGAATACAGTGCAAGTGCGATGAAGTATTCACTGTGGTTTGTGGAAACACGGGAGACCGCCCGGATGTTTCAAGAGCGTTCTGCAGAAGATGTCCGTAATACGGTGATCGAGGAAAACATATACCAGCAGAAAGATCGCAGCAGGACCATCAATGAATATGGATGCATTATAAAACGATTGGAAGCAATTCCCGAGAAACTAAAAACGCTGCTTCTTCAGACAGACGTTGCTACCGCAAAGCTGATTGTACTGATCTCTGCGATGGCTTCTGATAGGCTGCTTTTTGAATTCATGCATGATGTCTATCGGATAAAACTCCATCTCGGAGAAGAGGAATTAAAGGATTCCGACTGGAGTATTTTCTTCGGAGACAAGGCTGACCAGAGCGAGCTGGTTGCCGGTTGGACAGAAGGAACCAAGAAGCGGCTTAAGGGATCTTATACAAAATATATGCTGGATGCCGGACTGATTCGCAGGGAAGGCACCAGGAAGAAAATGATTACGAAACCATACATAGATCCGGAACTCCGCCAGATTCTGTTACAGGAATCCATGGCTGGGTATCTGTATGCATTGACGGGAGAACAGTAAATGGAATTTCAAGACAGACTGGACGCGATATGGAACCGGATCTCCAGCAGGGAGTTCCTGGAGAATAAGGGTGTGGCAAATGAAGTCAGATACTATGTCTTTGACTATGAAGCCTGTGATGAACTGATCATGCGTCAGAAAATAAAGGATCTGTTAGCCCGTAACAATCCGGAAACAGACGGTTTTCAGATCGTAGAATATGACATTTATAAGCTGATCCTCAGTATCCTGGAGGAACGCGGATACGTGGACAAGTGTATCCGGTTCGAGAAGGAGAAGGGACGTGAATACCTTTATAATGCGATCTCCAAACTTCTCAGGCTTACA
>Ga0256406_1006177_pt1 | contig 12163 bp, 10 predicted proteins | sample RumenRJG_03DNA_FD_185986 | JGI IMG/M metagenome (GOLD analysis project Ga0256406, IMG submission 185986) | Bovine rumen microbial communities from Lethbridge, Alberta, Canada - RJG_03 | ecosystem: Host-associated > Mammals > Digestive system > Stomach > Rumen | place: Canada: Alberta | collected...
CGGTATTACTGTCCTACTTGATCCCATAAGGAATCGACGTATTCCTGTAATGCATATACTGGTCATTCCGTTCAGTTTTCAAAGAGCGATCGTATGTGCCTCTTTCTTGAGGCGCGAGGGAAATTGTAGCATTCGGAATCATAGGAGTCAACAACTTTTTGAAAAATATTTTTCAGAATCGATGGAAGGCTTGGATTTCTCCTGGATTATCTCGATTGATTTGAGCTTTTAATAGGGTAAATGGGACGCGCGTATACGTGCGTAAGAAAAAAGCTGAGGAATCAAAGCCTCAGCTTGTTCCTCTATGTGAATTACTTCCGGTGCTTTTCGTCGTAAGCGTCGATCTCACCGACACGGATATCGTGTCTTCCGCTCAACGGTTTCGCTTCTAGGAAGATATCGATTCTCCGTAAGACATCTTCGAGCTTCATGAATTTTGCTCCGAAAGCGATCATCTGGGCGTGGTTATGTTCGACGATGAGATGAGAGACATCATCGTCATAACCGATACCGCAACGGATACCTGCAACTTTGTTGGCGCACATGCTCACCCCTTCTCCGGAGGAGCAGACCAGGATACCTTTTTCGGCTTTATGGTCGCGGACAGCTTCTGCTGCCGGGAAAGCGAATTCCGGATAATGGCAGGAATCCAAGGAGAAAGTGCCGAAATCGAGGACTTTGTATCCTTTTTCTTTTAAATGAGACAGGATTGCTTCTTTATACAGGAATCCCCCGTGATCACAGGCAAAAGAAATCGTCATTTTATTATCTGCTCCTTTCTTTACTTCTTATCGTAGAAAGCTTCTTCGATCTGTTCTAACGTGATATCACCTTGGCGGATCAGGACCGGCCTTTCTCCGGTGAGATCAACGACCGTAGTAGGAGTTCCGGACTGACAAGAGCCTTTGATGATGCCTTTTACTACCGGAACATTTTCAAAGGTTTTCTTCACTTCTTCGAAATCCTTCAAAGCCGGAGAACCGGAGATATTGGCGCTGGTGACCTGAAGCGGAGTAGGAAGAGAAGAAAGAAAATCGAGAAGTTTTTTCTTAGCCGGGATACGGATACCGGCGACATAGGTTCCTAAGTGTGTCTGTTTCGGAGCACTCTCTTTGGCTTTGACCAAGCAGGTGAGAGGTCCCGGTAAGAACTTCTTCATCACTCTTTTTGCCCCATCGTTGATAGCAAAATAAGGGGTGAGGTCGAAGGTATCCGAGCACATGACCGCAATCGGTTTGCTCGGCCGGCGGTTTTTGGCTTTGCAGAGTCTTTCATAAGCCGTCTCATCGTCCCATCTCACCCCGACTCCATAAACGGTCTCGGTCGGTAAGGCTAAGACATAACCGGAAGAGAGAATATCTCTTGCTTCCTTAGAAGAAAACGAAAGTATATCCATAATTTTTTCCTTGAAAGAGGAAGAAAAACGGCTGTGAACCAGCCGTTTTCTTCCTCTACTTTGCGCGATGATGGGGGTTGAGAAGATTGACGTATTCGTCCTTCGGCTTCTGAGACTGCAGATACGCATAGTACTTGCTATAGGGATAGCCGTAATGCGAGCAGAGGTCCTTGACAATGACCGGCATCTTCGAATCATAGACTTTCTTGATCGCTGCAAAATGGATGGTGTCGTTATCGCTTCCTTCCGGAAGAGAAAGTTCCTGAGGATTGGCGATCAGCTTATCGCAGGCTGCAATCGCAGCAGCGAGATTCTTCTCGCGGCGTTCGATGGCGGTTTCGACTTCCTTCTTCGGCTTTGCTTCCGGCTTGCGGCGCGGAAGATCTTCTAAGCCGAAACGGGATTTCCAGAGGCCGATAGCTCCGTTGACACGGGACTTTCCTAAGATACGGAGAGAAAGACCGTTTTCTTCGAAGACGGCATAAGGATCTTCTCCTGCCTTGAGAGCATCTAAGACCTTCTGAGCGAATTCCTCGGTGAAAGTGATCTTCGCCTCGGTACATTTCACGACATTCGGATTGTGATTCAAGACGCGCTGAGCGTGCTTGGTGAATTTTTTGGTAGCCATGTTTCGTTCCTTTAACCTTTACCCTTTTTACTTATTTCCGTCCGTCGGCTCGTCTTTCTTCTCTTCGGCCGGTTTCATAGGTTCCACCACTTCTTTCGGCTGATAACGGGCTTCGAGATGGTGAACCGTCGCATCGTCGGTCTTCATCAGGAGGACCGGGACACCGGCATAGTTCTCTAAGTGCTGAGCAAACGTTTCGATGGAGACAGAGATACGCACGCTTTCGCTGAAATCGACATAGAGAACCGCGATATGCGAAGGATCCTTCGCGCCACGGACGCAGGCTTCTTCGAAGGATTTATCCGGAATCGGATGGCCGTTTGAAGTAGCTGTGACAACGACAAGGCGGCTAGGATTTCCTTCTAAGAGCTTATCAATCTCATGATAGAAATGTTCGTAGCCAGGATAGAGAATGATATCGTGCGGATTCTTCGCCGGTTTACCGTCTAAGCTGGTGAGCTTATGTTCATCGACCGGAGGTAAATGACGGTTCTTGAGAAGATAGTCGATCTGATCGGCAGTGATCGTCTCGTTCTCGATCAGCGTTTCCGCAATCAAGGTGACATCGTCACGGTGAGCTTCGAGAAGTTCTTTGGCTTTCGCGTGGCATTCATCGACGATGAGACGGATCTGTTTATCGATTTCGTAAGCGATCTGGGTCGAATAGTTGGCCTGCGTGGAATTGTAGTCTCTTCCTAGGAAGACCGATCCACCCGGTTTCTCATATTGGATAGGACCTAAGTCCGACATACCGTATTCGGTGACCATCGAACGAGCGATCTGCGTAGCGACTTCAATATCGTTCGAAGCACCTGTTGAGACATCGCCGAAGAAAATCTCTTCCGAAGTTCTTCCGCCTAAGTATCCGGTGATACGGGCAAGAAGCTGATTCTTCGTCATCAGGAAGCGGTCGTTTTCCGGAGTCATGAGGACATGTCCGCCCGTACGTCCACGAGGGATGATCGTGATCTTCTGCACTTTATCGGAATAAGGTAAGAAGATACCGATGACCGCATGGCCGGCTTCATGATAAGCGACCTGTTTTCTTTCGTTCGGTTCGAGATGAGACTTCTTGGCAGGGCCGGAGATAGCGCGGTCGATCGCCTCATCGATATCGGCCGTCGTAATCGCATCGCGGTTTGCACGGACGGCTAAGATAGCGGCATCGTTCATGATGTTGGCTAAGTCAGCACCGGAGAAACCGACGGTACGGGAAGCAATCGCATCGAAATTGACATCGGCAGCAAGCTTCTTGTTGCGGGAATGGACTTTGAGAATCGCGGCTCTTCCCTGTTTATCCGGAAGATCGACGGTAATCGTACGGTCAAAACGTCCCGGACGGGTCAAGGCGGGATCGAGAATATCGGAGCGGTTCGTCGCCGCCATGACGATGACGCCGTTATTGTCTTCGAAACCATCCATCTCGACGAGGAGCTCGTTGAGCGTCTGTTCACGCTCATCGTTTCCTCCGCCTAAACCGGCACCTCTCTGACGGCCGACCGCATCAATTTCATCGATGAAGATAAGGCAAGGAGCATTCTGCTTGGCGGTCTTGAAAAGGGAACGGACACGGCTAGCACCGACACCGACATACATTTCGACGAAGTCGGAGCCGGAGATGGAATAGAACGGAACCTTGGCTTCACCGGCAACTGCCTTAGCAAGCAAGGTTTTACCGGTTCCCGGAGGCCCGACCAAAAGAACACCATGAGGAAGTTTCGCACCTAAGCGGGTGTATTTATCAGTCGAGTGGAAGTAATCGACGAGTTCGACAAGTTCGGCTTTTGCTTCATCGCAGCCGGCCACATCGGAGAAGCGGACTTTCGAGGCGTTCTCTTTGCGGGCGACATTGTTGACGAAGGCGTTCATCTGGTTCGAGCCGGCTCCTAAGGAACGGGACATCGAATTGATGAAGATGACGATGAAAACGATGGCGATGATGACTATGATGAGCGGATAGATCCAGCTCGTATCGTTGGTCGTCTCTACACCTTCGGAGAAATTATCACCGGTGTAATATTTGCTGACTTTGCCTTCGGTCGTCGTATAGGTGACGTTTGCGAAGATCGGTGCGACATAGGCGTGATAGGTTTCGGTAGTCAGATACGCTGTGAAAGGAACTTCGACGAGCTTCCCGTTCTGAACTTCCTGATAGGTTCCGGAGAGATAGGTGACCTGGGAAGTGGTGTTCGAAGCCACGACTGAGACTTTGACACTGTAGGTCTTTGGATCGAGGAGTTTCTTCGCGAGTTCGCCTTCGCTATCATCCGCGTAGATGATGTCGGCGTAAGTGCCATTACCATTCCATTTAGAAAGATCCGGATAACCGTTTCTATCCATATCGATTGTGCCATCGCCATCGGCATCGACATGGTAAGTGACATCCGGGTCCCTATAGCTGACGCTACGGGAATTGGAGCGGAAAGCGAAGAAATAAAGAATCAACGCGATGATACCGATAAAGAGGACGACCAAAAGAATGATCGGCCAAGCGCCTCTGCCACCATGGGTAGAAGAGGCACGACGGTTCGGATTGTTATTGTTGCTACGATCCGGTCCGTTATCGTTATCATCGGAAAAGTCCATCTCTACTGGTTTCTTCTCTTCGAGGGAAGAGAGGACCATCTTTTTCTGGGTATTTGTGGTATCGTTCATGGATTCCTCCGTGGTTTGAAAAAAGGCTATCAATAATATAGGTTATAAAAGGGCGGTTTTCAAGGTAAAGGCTCAAAATCGGGAAAGGGTTGAAACAGAAGGAGAAAAGCCGATGAATCAGGCTTTTTTCTCGTTCATTGAATTCTTCATGAAAGAAAAAGTTTCGACATTTAATTCTTTTTTTCGGAGCAAGAGAAGGATAGAAGAAAAGGAGGGTTCTTTTACTCACCTCGAAAGAGAATTCAGAACCGGATTTTCTATCCTTCCTTATATAATTAATTCTGCAGTCGGTTTGATTCCTTTGAGAAAGATAGATGGATTTTCTCCTTTTTCAAGAAGCAAAAAGTGCCCACTCCGAAGAACAGGCACTTTCCCAAATAATAGAAGAAGTCTACTTCTGATACTGACCCTTATGGGCACCTTTGCTCGCCTTGGTGATGGCAGCGCGGTCATTGCGCTCAGCTCTTTCCTTGACGAACTCTTTGGCTTCCGCCTGAGTAGCGAAGTATTTGATGACGTGATCAGAACCGTTGTTCTTCACACCCCATTTGTCTACTTTCTTTTTCAGCTTCGCATCTTTGTAGACGGGAAAAATAAGATAAGTCGTATAAGTTTTCTTTTCGTCTGCCATAAGTGTGTCTTTCCTCCGTATCTTTAGTAATAATGATAGAACAATTGAAAGAATTGAGAAAGAGAAAAGAAACATTTTCTTTGACTTTTTTCGGTTTTCTTCTCCGGCTGTTCTTTTTTATTCCAATGTCTTCAGGGAATCGTTCATATCGATGCGGGCAATCTTTGGGGAAAGAAGAAGGTTAACTAAGATCTCTGTGACAATCAGGATGACATAGGAAAGAACATAGGACCACCATTTCACATCGGCTAAGGAACCGAACTCAAGATAGTTATAAACAAAGTAGAGAACCAAGGCAGAGAAAGGTAAGCCGATGAAGCCGGCCGTAGCAGACACCAGGATGATTTCTCTAAAGGAATAAAACGAACATTCGGAGTCGGTATAACCTAAGACTTTCAGAGTAGCTAATTCTCTCTGTTTTTCCATGACGTTCATATTGGCTAAGGAATAGATGACGACCACCGTCATCGAAAGAGCAAAGAAGATGATGACAACCGAGATCAACCCCATCGAGGAAGCGACATTGCCGAAGAGTTTATCGTCTTTCAAAGCATCCGAGATATTCATTAAAGAGAAACTCAGCATCAGAAGAAGAACAGCTCCCATGATGGAAAAAGAGTTGAGGAAGAAGCTCGGTTTGTTACGGAAAATATTGCGGAAAGCGGATTTATAACGGAAAGGGATTTTCTCCCAGAAGGGAAGATGTTCCATTAGAATCTTCTTTCCCGGCTTGGGACTCTTCCGTTTCATCAGGGAAGCAGGGCTTTCCTGAAGGAGATAAAGAGAGACAAAGAGGGTGACGAAGAATGTAAGAAGCAGAACGGCAACAATCGAGAGAATACCGACCAAAGTATAGAAAGTAAGATTCAGACCGTGTAACTCAAAGACAGAGTTATAAGCTCCGTAGATGATCTTCGGAAGGAAAGGAACCCCGAAGAAATAACCTAACAGGGATCCGATTCCGGTCGAAAGCAAAGAGAAGACTAAGTACTTGCTGACAATCGCTCCTTTTCCGTATCCCAAAGAGACATAGGTGCCGATCAAAGGTCTTTCTTCCTTGATCAGTCGGCTGATGGTAAGAAGGTTCACCAATCCGCAAAGGATCAGGAAGAAAATCGGGATGATGAGAGCGATGCTTCCGACTTTCTTCTGATAGGATTTGAAGAGAGCATAGGAAACATTTTCTTCTAAGGTGAGAGCTTCGACTTCTTTTTCATTTGCGTTGAAATGAGAAAGGAGTTTTTCTTTCTTGGCTTCGATGAAATCCTTATATTCGGAAGAGAAATAGGAACGGTTCCCTCTCTGATAACGGATAGCACAGTCAGTAACAATATAGAAAGAAGAAGTCGGTAACTCCATCTCGGTTCCAAGGATTGTTGCTGTATACGTTTCCGGTAAAGAGTCCTGATCCACAAAGAAAGCAGCTCGGATATCAGGAAGATTATCTTCGTCCTCAGAAAAGATCTGGGCCGGCTCTTCCTGTTGGGAATTATAAAGACAGGAATCGACGATACCGACAACTTCCAACTCAATGTTGCCGGAATAGGACGGAAGCGCCAAGGCTAACGAAGGGAACGAAAGTTTTTCACCTACCTTGTATTCCTTCCGGGAGAAAGAAGCTTCCTGAACAAGGATTTCGATATGGGAGATATCCGCGCTCTTTTCTGGCATTCTTCCTTCTTTCAAAGTGAAGAGATTGACGCTCTTCGCTTTGAAATCCTCTATCGTAAACCGATAATAGTTTTCTTCGTAAGGATAGTCGTAGGACATATAGGTATCGACCGAAAGAACATCCTCGTCTTCTTTGAGGAAAGCAAGAGCATCGCTTCCTTTGACCTCGTCAAGATCCTTCCGAAAAACATCGTTTCCGGTAGTATCTTTCAAAACGATATCGCTGGCCTTCCCTTGGTCGTAGTTCTTTTGATAGCTTTCCTGGTAATCGCTCAGCATCGCGTTGAGACCGGCCGAGATTGCCAGAGCAAAAAAGCAGATGAGGAGATTGGCAAAGAACCTTCCGAGGTTTTCTTGAAACATTCTCCCGATCGTTTTTATAAAGGTCTTCACCATTCAATCTCCCGGATATCTTTCGGCGTAGGATTGTATTTTTCTTCAATGATCTTGCCATTGCGGATTCTTAAAAGATGGTCTCCCATCTCGGTAAGAGCCGAATTATGGGTGACGATGATGACACATTTCCCGTCTTTATGGGCCGCATCGGAAAGAAGAGAGAGAATCTCTTTTCCGGTCATGTAGTCCAAAGCACCCGTAGGTTCATCGCAGAGAACGATCTCCGGATTCTTGGCTAAGGCACGAGCGATAGAGACTCTCTGCTGTTCGCCACCCGATAATTGGGAAGGGAAATTATCCATACGGTTTTGAAGTCCTACGGCCGCTAAGGCTTTTTCGGCCGGTATGGAATCTTTCTTGAGTTCGTTTGAGAGTTCGATATTCTCTTTGGCCGTAAGATTCGGCATCAGGTTATAGAATTGGAAGACAAATCCGACTTTGTTTCTCCGATAATAGGTGAGCTGCTTCTTGTTGTAGGTAGAAATATCTTCCCCATCGACAAACAGATGACCGCTTGTGAGAGTTTCCATGCCGCCGAGAAGATTCAGCAGTGTCGATTTTCCGGCGCCGGAGGGTCCGACGATAATGGTCAACTCGCCACGCTTGAGGGAAAAGGAGATATCGTCTACCGCTTTGACTAAGACTTCTCCTTCTCCATAGGTGCGGACTAAGTGTTCCGCTTTCAATACAATATCCATCGCGATTCTTATCCTTCCATTCGGTTTTCTTTTCTGAGGCACTATTTTAAAATAGCAAGGCAATAGAACAAAGTACTTATGGCTAAAAAAATCAAAGAAAAGACGGGAGAGCTTCTCCTAAAGCCTATCGCTTATATCCACACGGACTTCCCAAGCAAGTTTGCACTTCCGAGGCAAGGGGAAGTGAGTTCGGCTGTGAAAGGGCTTATCACGTTCGAACCGGAATTCCGTAAAGAAGGAATCTTGAGAGGCTTAGAAACTTTTTCTCATGTGATTCTTATCTGGGGATTTTCCCAAGAGGAAGAAGGGCCTTTTTCTCCGACGATAAGACCTCCGAAACTCGGTGGTAACAAAAGAGTCGGTGTCTTTGCTTCGAGGAGTCCGAATCGCCCCAATCCCTTAGGTCTGACCATAGCCGAAATTGAGAAGATCGATACCGAAAGCAAAGGCGGTCCTTACCTATATCTATCCGGTGTTGACCTGATGGACCATACACCAATCTATGATATTAAACCTTATGTTCCCTATGCCGATTGTTTCACGGAAGCAAAAGGCGGTTTCGCAAAACCATCTCAAGCTATTCATTTAGAAGTTTCTTTTGAAAACGGATGTGATTCCATTCTTTCACAAGAGAAGAAAGAAGAACTGGTTTCCGTTCTTTCTCAGGATCCACGCCCTGGGTATAAACACGATAGCGAACGTATTTACGCTTTTCCTTTTCTTACTTATACAATCCGTTTCCGGGTAGAAGAAGAGAAGCGAATCGTCGTCTTAGAAATCCGCTGATTTTTCTTCCGGAATTCTTTCCGGACAGGTTCTGTCTTTGTATTTCCTGTTTTCAAGTCTCGGGAAAAGCGTTATACTACTTTCAATGAATGTAAGCGATTACATCTTGGAAAGGAAACTAGCTATGATCTACACCCCAGACAAAATCCGAAACATCGCCGTGGTCGGACATCAGGGAAGCGGCAAAACCACTCTTGTTGAATCGTTAGCTTACAAAGCCGGCCTGATTTCCAAGAAGGGAAGTATCGAAGGAAAAGACACTCTCTCCGATTATCTACCCGATGAGAAGAAGAAACTCTGTTCGCTTTCGACTTCTATCGTTCCAATCACCCACAATGGTTATAAGTTCAATCTTATCGATATTCCCGGCAATGATGATTTTGTCTATGAACTTCTCGGTGTCACCCGTCTGATCAAAGGAGCTGTCCTTGTCATCGATGCCTCCAAAGGCGTTCAGATCGGTACCATCAAGGATTTCAAAGCCCTGAAGAAACGCAATATTCCGACTTTCCTCTTTATCAATAAGCTCGATAAAGAGAACATCGATTTTGAGCTTCTCTATGAAGAGATCAAAGAAAAGCTCGATAAACGTTGCGTTCCTTTCTCTTATCCTATCGGTAAACAGAACACCTTCGATGGCTTCATCAACATCCCGAAGATGAAAGCCAGACGTTATAACGGAAAAGAATGTGTCGATGATGTCATTTATCAGGAGAAGAGACAGGTCGTCTTCGCTCTCCATAACCGTCTGACGGAAGCCGTTGCCGAAACCAACGACCAACTCCTCGAGAAATATTTCTCCGGCGAACCGTTAACCGATGAGGATATCGAATACGGTTTAAGAGAATCCGTCCTCAAAGGCGAACTTTATCCGATCATCGTCGGTTCTGCCCTCAAGGATATCGGTATGAACACCTTGATGGATATGTTTGCCGAGTATCTTCCTTCTCCGAGCGATCTGAAACCGATCATCGGAACCACCGAAGATGGAAACAATATTCCGTTACTCACGATTGATGAAGAAGAACCGGTGCTTTCCGTGTTCAAGAACTCCTTTAACCCGTATCAAGGTCTCATCTCGATTTTCAAGGTCAACTGCGGTGTTGTCCATGTCGGAGATGAACTCTATTGCTCCAACAATGGTAAGACCTATAAAGTCTCGACTCTCTTCTCTATCTGCGGGGAAAAACTGACACCGGTTGAGGAAGTCGGTGCCGGAGATATCGGTGCTTTGACAAAGATGGACGATATCCATCTTTCCTATACGCTCTCTTCGCCAGATAAGAAAGTTCTTATTAAACCGGTCAAATATCCTAGCGCCACATACTTCAAAGCCATCGTTCCGGAGACCAAAGCCGATTCCGACCGTCTCTTCCAGAGTGTCGAGAAGATGAAACTGGAAGATCCGACGATTTTCTTTGAGAAGAACAACATCACTAACCAGATCATCATCGGCTCGCTCTCCTCTTCCCATCTCAGCTATATCCTCGATAAACTGAAAGACAATTACAAAGTCAAATTCACCTTGGAGAAACCGAAAGTGGTCTATAAAGAGACCATCACCACCAAAGGAGAAGCCGAAGGAAGATACATCAAACAGTCCGGCGGTTCGGGTTACTATGGTGTTGTCGATATGAGCTTTGAACCTTCCGAAGAGACCGAATTCACTTCGACGGTCTTCGGCGGTCATGTCGATAAGGGTTACTTCCCGGCCGTCGAAAAAGGTTTCCGTGAAGCTTTGGAGCATGGCGGATTGATCGGTGCTCCGGTCATCCATGTCAAAGCCACCTTGACCGATGGTAAACAGCATCCGGTCGATTCTAACGAAATGGCCTTCAAGAATGCCGCTATCTTAGCTTTCCGTGAAGCCTATGAGAAATGCCATCCGATTCTCTTAGAGCCCTACGATCAGATCAAAGTCGTCATCACCAGCGAATACTTAGGTCCGGTTCTTTCCGATATGTCGAAGAGAAGAGGAAAGATTCTCTCGACCGAAGAAAGCGACGAAGGGAATCTGGAAGTCGTTGCCCTTGTTCCGGAAGCCGAGATTCAGGAATACGCAAACGAACTGAAATCGACGACCAAGGGAACTGGGTACTTCAACCTTGAGTTCCATGATTACGAACCGGTCCCGACCGCCTTAGCGGAAGCCATCATCAAAGAACATCAGGCGGAGAAGTAAAGGCAAGGAAATCATAAGAAAGAGGCTCTTCGCGGGCCTCTTTCATTTGCGCACCTTGATGACGTCGTCTTTTTCTAGATGTCCGAGCAATAAAGAAGAGTTATCGTCATGGAGAGCCATGTTCTCTTTTACCTTGCTCTCATCGAAATTGGCGTAGCAGTACTTACAGAGATGTGCGCACGAATTATAAGTGCCGATATCACAGGTCTCCGCGCAGTGACATTCCCCTTTTCGGCCTTTGAACTCTGGAAACATCTTTCCTGTGAGCATATAGGCTGTCTGTAGAGATAGACATTCTCCGGAGACAAATCCATACTCCGTGAGATTCCGTTTTTCAAAGCAGGTCTGCACGGTCATATGATGCTTTGTAGCCGAGGCGGAGAAACCTAGCCCAATCGCTTTATAGTCTTCTTCTCTAAAAGGGATAGGAGCAAGAAGAGAAAGATGACGTTCCACGTTTTTATAGATATCAAGAAACGAGACAATCACTTTTTCAACATACCCATCAAGTCTTTCACAGAGGCGGTCAAAAGCGCGGAGATGATAGGAGAGAGGATAACGCTTGGAAAGGAAAATCGGATCGAAGCGAAGGATAGTTTGAGAAGGACCGATGATTTTAGAGATTTCTTTGATATCTTCGACAATCTTGTTTTTATCTTTGATACCGGGTTCGATATCTTCTTTATACGGAGTGAGAGTGATATGGAAAAGAATCGGTTGGGTGATTTCTTTCAGATAAGGAATCAGAGGAGCAGGGTTCTTGGAGCAGAACTGAATCAGATCACAGTCACGGAAAAAGAGCCTGGAAACCAGTTTCGGATTGAAGGGATTGCGGACATCGACAAAGCCTTCCTGATAACGGTTCATGAACCATTTCGCGTAAAAGGCGGGGATATCGGTTCTTCCGGAAGCAAAGATTATCATAGGGCCATATTGTAATGTTTCCTTCCGTTAGAAAAAAGAAATCTGTCTCAGCAGAAAACGGGCTCTGTCAAATCGAGTAGGCTAGGAAATGGAAGGTCCTCTTCCATTTCCGTCGCCTCTCACACCACCCATCGTGCCGTTCGGCAATGGGCGGTTCAATCCTACTCCAGACCCAACATGGTCTGCTGCCTTTTCT
>Ga0256406_1006178_pt1 | contig 12162 bp, 9 predicted proteins | sample RumenRJG_03DNA_FD_185986 | JGI IMG/M metagenome (GOLD analysis project Ga0256406, IMG submission 185986) | Bovine rumen microbial communities from Lethbridge, Alberta, Canada - RJG_03 | ecosystem: Host-associated > Mammals > Digestive system > Stomach > Rumen | place: Canada: Alberta | collected...
CTTCAAAGGAGACTTCGTTCTTCTGTGTCGCCATATCTGTAGGGTTTAAGGGTTATCTGTGGCAAAGATACAAAAAATCCCTTTTCATTCCCTTTGGCGAAGCCTTTCATGTACGTTTCATATTAGCAAATAGAAACAAGAAAAATTTCATCATGGACGCAAAAAACATTCAATTTCTCGTCGAAAAGGCAAAAAACGACATCCTACAGGAGGTCAATGACCGACTCCCGCGAAAGGTAGGCATAACCGCCGTCAATCACTTCCGGCAGAACTTCCGCGACGCTGGCTTCCGAGATGGAGGCCTCCGGCCATGGCAACGCACAAAAAGACAGGACTCCAAATCTCCCGACGCCAAGTACACGCCGCTCACCTCGCGGCGAGACCACCTCATGCGATCCATAGAGTTCCAGACCGAGCCCGGACAGGTCGTCATCTCCGACCCTGTGCCCTATGCTGCCATCCACAACGATGGAGGCGACATATCTACGCACCCCTCTGTCACGCCAAAGCTTCGTAAGTATGCTTGGCACATGGTCTACTCCCTCGCCGCCTCGCAGGGCAAGCTCCCCAAAGTCCTACCTCCAGAGGCTGCCAAGTGGAAATCACAGAAAGGTACTGCTCACATCTGCGTACGGCTCTGCGTCGACTGTTATGACGACACGCATTACGGCTCCAACACCAACGATAAAATATCGTCAGTATTGAGTAAGCGGTTCTGAGTAGTTACATCAGTAAATGCACTATATAAGAAATGTGAACAGGATGGAGTTTGTCCCATCCCATTCACAGATAAAAAAGGCTGATACGGAAAGCTTGTAAAAAGCTATACCGCGTCTTGATAGAGATAACGTTTTATGCTTTTCTTTGGAGTCTTGGCAAACTCCTCGTGATGAATCTTGAATTTTGAAATCTTGCAGAAGGCCGGCAACGCCTTGTTGAGTTCCTTGCGGTTCTGCTCCATTATCTCTGTGATGTCGTTATCGTTGAGTCCGAGTGAAGTGGCTGTATCCATATCAGGATGGATAAGACCGATGAGCTTATCACCCTTCTGAAGAATAATACTCTCGCTGACCATTGTCATAGAGTTTAGCTTGTTCTCAATCTCTTCCGGATATACATTCTGACCATTGGCACCTAGAAGCATATTCTTTATTCTTCCACGGATAAACACGTGCCCGTCGGCACTCATTGTTGCAAGGTCTCCGGTATGGAACCATCCTTCATCGTCGAGAACAGCCCTTGAGACCTCTGGATTCTTGAAGTAACCGTTCATGACATTGTCGCCACGAGTGATAATCTCTCCCGGGACATTCTCTGGGTCCGGACTTAGTATCTTGACCTCCATATTGACGACAGGTGTTCCGCATGACCCACCTTCGAAGTCATGGTAGTCGCTATACGTAATCATCGGCCCTGTCTCCGTTGTTCCATAACCCATGGTTATAGGAAAGCCTATATTGGTAAGGAACTGCTCTATCTCCGCATTCAGGCCTGCGCCGCCCACAAGCACTTGGTAAAGGTTGCCGCCAAAGACATTCTTCACATCCTGGCAAATTCTCTCCTTGACTTTCTTGCTGACAACCGGCATGTTGAGAAGAAGGTGCATTGGATAGCTTTGTATTTTGGGGAATATCTTCTTTCTAATTATTTTCTCAATGACCATTGGCACAGCAACGACAAATGCTGGCTTTATGTCGGCACACGCCTCTGCTATAAAACTTGGACTTGGCAGACGCGTGAGGAAGAAGAGATGATTGCCAAGGACGAAAGAAGTAAGGAACTCGCATGTAAGACCGTACATGTGGGCCATTGGCAACATACTAAGTACGTTGCTTCCCTCCTTGACATGAGGCTTCACACACTGAAAAGCCCACTCCATATTGCTGCTCATGACTCGATAAGAGAGAATTACGCCCTTGGAGAATCCTGTAGTACCACTGGTATAATTAATCATACAGATGTCGTCGGGCTTATCCTTGAAATAGCTCACATGTTCCTGGTGGAAGAACTTCGGATACTTCTTACCATATAGAGCGTTGAGATTCTCACGTGCATAAGTAAGTTCCTCCGATCTGGAAACTACAAGAGAATAGTCTGGTATATAGACTATACCCTCCAAGGCAGGCATACGCTCAGGGTCCAACTGCGTGTTGACAACATCACCGACAAAAAGCAGGCGAGCCTCAGAATGGTTTACGATATTATAAACCTGCTCCGGGGTGAATTCATGCTGGATAGGAACGGCAACAGCACCATAGGTAAGCGTTGCGAGGAATGCTGCAGCCCACATATACGAGTTACGCCCACAAAGAGCTATCTTATCCCCTTTCTTGATACCACTATGCTCAAAGAGAATATGAAGTTTCTCTATCTTACGCGCAACGTCATGATATTGCAGAGTAGCTCCTTTATAGTCTGTAAGGGCATCTTTATCCCAATTTTTCTTTATTGTATCTTCAAGTAAAGAGTTAAAGCTCTTATAGGAATCCATAATATTTTGCACAAATTCTAAAGTTTCGTGCAAAGTTATTATAATATTTCTTTATAGCCAAATGTTTTCCCGTAATTTTTGCTCACATCATATATTTTTGTGCAAATTAGCCCTGGACAATGAGAAATGAACAATGAGAAATCAGTAATTGTACCAATAAGAAATAACAAATGAATAATTGATAAAAAAGAAATGAGCAATGAACAGTGTCCTAACCGGACAATTGTTCACTGCTCATTGCTAACTGCTAATTAATAATTGCTAATTAAATAAGGATGTTTAAGAATTTGTAACCCTTTCAAGCCATTTGGTCATACCGAACATCACAGCCATACTTATTCCACAGACTAGTGCGAAGACAAGCCAGCACTCCCAAAGTGGCCATTTGTTATACATAAGCGGACCTATCCACAGGAGGGAGTTGCCAACAGCTGTTGCACCAAGCCATAGTCCCTGGCAGAGTCCCTGAAGGTGTTTTGGTGCCACCTTTGATACGAAGCTCAGTCCGAGCGGAGAGATAAACAGCTCGGCAACAGTAAGGAAGAAATAGGTAAGGATGAGTACCCACGGGCCTTCCTTCAGTGGCTCACGCTCCGATGGGACCATAGAAACAAATGCCTCCGCTGAAGGATAACTGTTAACCAAAGAGATGACCATCAGGAACAAGTAAGCCAATCCAGCTATACCCATGCCGTATGCGATCTTCCTTGGTGTAGTGATAGGCTTTCCTATCTTTGTGAAATGTGAGAATACCAACATTATAGCTGGGGTCAGCACAATAACGAAGAACGGGTTCACGGCCTGCCATATCTCTGGTGGAATGGCATCAGTCTTCACGAAGTCGCGCGCAAAGAAGCTCAGGCTCTGGCCGTTCTGATGGAATGAGAACCAGAAGAACACCGATATACCGAGTACGGCGAAAAGGGCGTACATACGCTGACGTATCTCTTTAGCCATAGCAACTTTCTCTTCTGCCGTGTACTGTTCGTTGACGACAGCTTCCTTCTTGCCGGGCATCGGGAACATATGCTTCGACTTCATGAATATGGCCAAGGAGATGAGCATCATCAGCACACTGGCTATGAAGCTGTAATGTATTCCAGTGTTGAACACATCGAGGTACTGTTGGCAGAACGTCATCATATCGGAAGTATTTCCACCAACCTGATGCGCCAACTGTGTAAGACTGTTGAGATCAGCACCGGCAAGGTGTCCGCCCGAATTGATGAACTCATGACAGAAACGTGGAAGGTCGGCATTATACTGAAGTCCATGAGTATTGAGCCACCAAGAGCGAAGGACTGGTGCGATGAACGGTGCAGCCAGAGCTCCTACATTGATAAAAACATAGAAAATCTGAAAACCAGCATCACGTTGTCCCTGTGCCCATTTCAGCTTTTCGGGACCTTCCTTTGCGGCTTCAGCCTCAAAGTCATCGTACATTTGCCCCACGATGGCTTGAAGGTTTCCTTTGAACAGACCGTTACCACACGAGATAAGGACTAAGGCAAAGATGGTAAATGCCAACAGATAACTGTTGTTCTGTGGTGTAGCGACAACAGGAACGGACAAGCAGACATATCCGAGCGACATAATGATTAATCCGCTCTCTATGGTGCGCTGGTAGTTCTGTGTTCTGTCGGCAATGATACCGCCGACAAGACTCATAATGTAGATTGCTGCGAGAAAGAAACCGGAGATAAGGCTTGATGTCTCATCGCTCACTCCGAACTTACTGCAAAGGAAAAGTGTCAGGACAGCTATCATGATATAATAGCCGAAACGCTCTCCCATGTTGCTTAGTGCGGCCTGCAACAGGCCTTTTGGATGATTCTTGAACATTTCTATTTTCTTTGATTTATTGATTAGTCCATTTCAAGTGTCATTTGCTTAGGTCCACAAGCCATGTGGCTTTGACGACTATGTTCGAGATGTTACTCTTCGAGAAGAAGTCGCGCTTCGAGGAACCGTATATATTACCGAGACCATAGTAATAGCGTGCTTCTAAAAGCACATGACCAACGTGCTTGTTGGAATATTCCATACCAGCACCGGCGGCAATGCCATAGTCGAACTTGTTCTCCACATCCATTGACTCCTGAGCTATTATAGTGTTGGAGCGTCCTGATGTGGCGTCCATATTCGGACTGTCATAGTTCTTGCTGGTCTTCTCACTGAGCAAGAGTCCTATCTGAGGACCGGCTTGTATGAAGAAGTTAAAACCGTTCTGCTCTTTTCCCCAGGCAAGATGCGCAAAGACAGGTATCTGAATATAGTTCAGGGTACGTGAATACTGCTCTGTGGCGCCATTGGAATTGACGACAGGTGCATCGTTAAGGGTTAGAATATCTTCTTTCCAACCTATAGATGCGAAATTCACCTCACCGGCAATTGAACAAATGGTAGAAAAATATTTCTCACTTGTATACCGCCAGGACAGTCCGCCGGTAAAACCTATATGCTGTTTCTGCGACACATCAGGGTCAAAGCCGACGGAGGAGAGGGCGACTCCGCCGTTCGCTCCTAATGAGAATACGTTGCGGTGCTGTCCTATCTGTGCAGAAGCCATCATAGGAAATACCAACATAGCACCAAAGATGAGAGTCTTTATCAGTTTCATTATTGTTCAGTAAGCAAGTTCAAATCCTGTAATAAATTATCCACATTTTTATCTATCGAGACATGAATAACATAAGATTATCTAATATGTCAGACTGTCCAGGGTGCCATCTGTCTTGAACCGAATAAGTTGGAAGTTCGAATTCTGGTAGCCTCCTTTACCAAGACGCTTAAACTCAAGGCGGCTCTGCAGAGGCTTGAACCCTATATTCTGTTTCTCGCTGCCAACAAACGCCTTGCCGTATTTGGATATTCCACGAACGAAGAACATCGTTTCATCATAGCCCAAAAGAGCCATTCTTGGCAGACAGTCAGGATTCATATTCTGTCCAAATCTACGCTTATAATCGCGTTCGAAGCTCTCAACACGGTCAGAAGTGCGACTGAAATAATATGTTGTAGGTATGTGGACATTATACTTGAAATAGTCGCGCTCCAAATTCGGCTGGTATATGAACCACTCATTATAACCAAAAGTCGAGATAATCAGGGACGGCTCAAGACGCTTCAATGAATCCATTTTCTCGAAAATACGTTCAAGAGGCTTATAAGCAGCCGAATTGAGTATTATCACATTAGGCTGTGTAAGGGAGAAATGTTTGGAGAAATCGCGCAACGGCGTATTGAGATTAGTCAACTCATATTTTATGCCACGCAACTGCAGGGTTTCACGAAGGGTTGATGTAAAGGCCGACTTACCATCTGATGGATTGTTGCAGTTAACGAAGATAGGACGATAAGTTTGTCCAAACCGCTCGATGAAAGCGCCGATACTGCTTCCAGACAGTTGCAGATCACTCTGATAAATTTGAAAGACATTGGGATTTGTGACGGCATCGTCGGCATCAATGGAGAATGGCATCACAAGCCGAATATTATGTTTTCTGCAAAACTCAGCCAATGGATGCACCTGAGATGTATACAGAGGACCGAAGATAACATCCTGATTGGCTATAGCTGGGTTATGAGCAAGAACTTTGGCAGTAACAGAATCTTTATTGATGTTCCATAGGTTTACCTCTGTTTTTATTCCTTCTTTGCCAAGGGTGTCAAGAGCCGCACGCACGCCACGGTAATATTCAACCATCCTTGTACCCTCGCTGCTATGGTCCAGGAACGGAAGCATAATACCCACGCGGACAATCTTTTGTCCTTGTGGAACTGATGTTGCGGTAGTCTTCTTACTATCAGAAGGTTTAGCACTTTTAACAGAAGAGGCAGTGGAAGTTGTTTTTACAGCCTTTGAGGACTTTCCATATGGAATAAAAATTTGATCCCCCTTCTTCAACTCGTAACCCTTCTGTCTCATTTCGGGGTTTGCATCAAGTATCTCGTCTATGGTAAGGTCATAGGAGTGGGCTATCCCGAATATCGTTTCATGGCGTTTGACCTTATGTATATCACGCCATTGTGTCGTTCCCTGAGCCATTACGCCCAAAGGAAGAGCAACTGACAAAGCCAGTAATATATTTTTGAATAAACGTACCATCAATGTATATTTTTTAGTTGAATTCAAATGCAAAAATAATAAAAAGTATGCAATCTAAAGGTATAAGTCTCTCTTTTTTTGTAATTTTGCGGAAAACTAACAAATAAATGGCAAAAACAAGGCAATACATATACTCAATCATTGCAGCTGTGATATTTCCGATGTTAGCTTCTGCGCAGAATGTGAGTCCAATGGCCACTTTCACAGATGAAAACGGCGATTCCACCGAGATGAGTCCCGGCGACAGCTATTCCGGTTCCGCTCCTCTCACCGTTCATTTCACAGCGAATCCATCCGAGGCTGACGGCTATGACACTTACTATGAATGGAGGTTCTATTCTGAAAGTAACCCCACGGCCCCGTTATACACACGTTATGAGGAGAATACGGACTTCATATTTACACAGGCCGGCTCGTTCCGAGTGTGTCTCATAGCGCGCTATACCGACAAGGACGGTAACGCCGTGGAGTTCAACGAGGGAGACCTGCAGCCTTTCACCATCTCCATAAGCGAGAGTGAGCTGGTCATGCCTAACGCCTTTACCCCTAACGGGGATGGCATCAATGACATTTACAAGCCAAAGTCAGGCTATAAGAGCATCATAAAATTTGACGCCTATATCTTCAATCGATGGGGAGTGAAACTCTTTGAATGGCACGATCCATCGACAGGTTGGGACGGCACATACCATGGCTCACCCGTTAAAGACGGCGTTTACTTCTGTCTTGTAAAGGCGGAGGGTGCCGACGGACGCAAGTTCAACATTAAAAAGGACGTAAACCTTCTTCGTGGATATACCGAAGGAACAACAGTAAACGAATAATTCAAAATGGAAAATAAGATACAAGTTTATGGCGCTCGCGTTCACAACCTGAAGAATGTTGATGTCGTCATACCAAGAAACTCCTTAACTGTATTCACTGGGCTCTCAGGTTCCGGAAAGAGCTCATTGGCCTTTGACACCATCTACGCCGAAGGACAACGCCGATATATCGAGACCTTCTCTGCATACGCACGAAATTTTCTTGGGAACATGGAAAGGCCTGATGTCGATAAGATAACAGGATTAAGTCCAGTCATTGCCATTGAGCAGAAAACAACAAATAAAAATCCAAGGTCTACAGTAGGTACCACGACTGAGATATACGATTTCCTGCGACTGCTCTATGCGCGTGCCGGGGAAGCTTACAGCTATATGAGCGGCGAGCGTATGGTGAAGTATACCGAGGAGAAAGTTGTAATGATGATAGAACGCGATTATGCCGGAAAGAAAATATATGTTCTCGCACCGCTAATACGCAACAGGAAAGGTCATTACAGAGAACTGTTCGAGCAAATGCGCAAGAAAGGATACCTCTACATACGAGTAGATGGAGAGGTGAAGGAGATAACCCGTGGCATGAAGGTCGACAGGTATAAGAATCATAATATTGAGGTTGTCATCGACCGATTGAAGTTAGGGGAAATGTCGGAAGACGGAGTTAACGAAAGACTGCGCCAGACCGTGTCCACAGCAATGAAACAAGGCGATGGCCTGGTGATGATACTTGACGCGGAGACCAATGAGGCTAAGTTCTTCTCAAAAAGGCTCATGGACCCTGTCACTGGACTGTCGTACAAGGATCCTGCTCCTAATGTCTTTTCATTCAATTCCCCAGAGGGAGCATGTCCCCGTTGTCAGGGAATGGGTAAGGTAAGTGAAATTGACATTGAGAAGGTTATACCCAATAAGGCGAAAAGCATTCATGATGGTGCAATCATACCTTTAGGGAAATACAAAAACCAATTGATATTCTGGCAGATAGATGCACTATTAAAAAATTATGATTGTACGATAAAGACTCCAGTAAAAGATATTCCTGAGGAGGCGATGAATGAAATCCTTTACGGGTCTTTGGAGAAGATACGCATAGACCGTGAAGTCGTTCATACGTCAAGTGATTATTTCACTGATTTTGACGGTGTGGTAAAATATCTTCAAAGTGTCCTCGAGAACGACGACTCTGTAAAGGGAAAGAAATGGGCTTCGCAGTTCATTGCCGATAAGGAATGCCCTGAATGCCACGGTGCAAGACTTAACCGTGAGGCCTTATCATACAAGATATGGGATAAGAACATATCAGAGGTCGCCAACCTCGATATTGCCGACCTCAAAGAATGGCTTGACCATGTTGAAGAACATATGACTCCCAAACAGCAAAAGATAGCAGCAGAGATTGTCAAGGAACTTAAAAAAAGGGTTTCTACCCTACTCGATGTCGGACTTGACTACCTTTCATTAAACCGTCCCAGTGCCTCTCTTTCCGGAGGTGAGAGCCAGCGCATAAGGCTTACAACGCAAATAGGAAGTCAGTTGGTTAATGTTCTCTACATACTTGACGAGCCAAGCATCGGACTTCACCAGCGCGACAACGTCAAACTCATAAATTCTCTGAAGAAACTTCGCGACATCGGCAATACGGTTATCGTCGTAGAGCATGATGAGGATATGATGCGCGCTGCCGACTGGATTATTGACGTAGGTCCAAAAGCTGGCCGGAAAGGTGGCGAGATTGTCTTTCAAGGTACTCCCGCAGACATGCTTAAAACGCATACTCTTACCGCACAGTATCTGAATGGTGAGAAAAAGATAGAGATTCCAAAGAAAAGGAGAAAGGGAAACGGTAAGAGCATCATCCTTCATGGCTGTCGCGGAAACAATCTGAAGAACATAGATGTTAAATTCCCATTAGGAGAGCTGATTGTCGTTACCGGTGTCTCTGGCTCAGGAAAGAGCACACTTATCAACGACACTCTGCAACCCATACTGTCACAGCACTTCTACAGAAGTCTGAAAAGCCCAATGCCCTATGACAGTATAGAGGGTATGGACAACATCGACAAGGTGGTCAACGTGGACCAGGCGCCAATTGGCCGCACGCCACGCTCAAATCCGGCCACATATACCGGTGTCTTCACAGATATAAGGCAGCTCTTCGTTGAGCTTCCGGAGGCGAAGATACGCGGATATAAGCCGGGACGGTTCTCCTTCAATGTGAAAGGCGGACGGTGTGAGGCCTGTGGTGGAAACGGTTACAAAACTATAGAGATGAACTTCCTGCCGGATGTTACCGTACCTTGTGAGGTCTGCCACGGCAAACGGTATAATCGCGAGACGCTGGAGGTAAGATACAAAGGCAAGAGCATTGCCGATGTTCTCGACATGACGGTCAATATGGCTGTGGAATTCTTCGAGAACGTACCGAACATCCTGCAGAAGATAAAGACTCTGCAGGATGTGGGATTAGGGTATATACGCCTTGGACAGAGCTCTACGACCCTTTCTGGTGGTGAAAGCCAGCGCATAAAACTGGCGACGGAACTGGCGAAGCGTGATACAGGCCGTACGCTTTACATTCTCGACGAGCCCACTACAGGACTTCATTTTGATGATATCAGAGTGCTAATGAACATTCTTCAGGAGCTGGTCGACCGTGGCAACACTGTCATCATCATTGAACATAACCTGGACGTCATCAAACTTGCCGACTACATCATCGACATAGGTCCTGAAGGCGGACGTAACGGAGGCATGGTTCTTACAGCTGGCACACCGGAGAATGTGGCAAAGAGCAAGAAAGGTTACACTCCTAAGTTCCTTAAGGAGATGCTGGATAAGGCATAGCCTGTCAGAAGTTCCTTAACAGAGATATATTGGATGAATTATTCATGGTCGCAAGTAAAAATCTACACGTATAGAAAGAAATCTTCAAAGATCGGTTTATGAAACCCAATGTAGGGGTGGGGTTTATCCCCATCCTCCTAGGGCAAGGCCCCTCCACCTCCCCTAAAAATAGAGAAAGGGATAACCTTTAAACCCATGGAGGATGGGGATAAGCCCCACCCCTACATTGGCATAAGTCGCTAATATTCCATATAATTCACACTATCAAGTAACTTCAGGAAATTGGATATTCCTTATAATTCACCCTATTAAGAAACTTCAGAAAACTTGGATAAATCACAGCTTGTCCGAAATCTGCTTCTTAGGAGTTATGCCTAGAGCCTTGAGGTTATCAAGCCTGCGGATGACATTGCCCTTCCCTTCGCTCAGTTGTCCGTGGCTTGTATCGTAATCTGCCTTCAATCTGTCTATATCGGAACCGATTTTTACGAACGTTTCCGCAAAAGTGCAGAACTTGTCATAAAGATCGTTAGACTGGCGGAGGATTTCCTCCACGTTTTTGTTCATGCGGTAGTTCTGCCACATAGTATGTGTCAACTGCAAGGCCATCAGAAGGTTTGATGGACTGAGGACTATGATATGCTTGCGATAAGCATATTGTAGTATCTCTGGGTCCGTCTTTATTGCGGCTGCATAACCACTCTCATAAGGAATGAACATAAGAACGTAACCGATACATCCTGGGACCAGCTTGTCATAGTTGACTTCTGAGAGTTCATCTATATGCTTGCGCACTGACTTAACATGTTCTTTCAGCAGACGCTCGCGCTCCTCAGTATCATCAGTCCGCGTTGCCTCCTGATAGGATGTCAATGAAACTTTAGAGTCGATGATAGCTCGTTCGTGGTTGGGGAACTCTACAATAGCGTCGGGACGGAAGTTATTGCCATCAGCATCCTTGAAGTTTTGCTGGAGAAAATACTGTTTGTCTTTCTCAAGTCCACAATCCTCAAGAGTTTTATCCAATATCATCTCACCCCAGTCGCCCTGCATCTTTGAATCACCTTTAAGGGCTTTTGTCAGTGATGCAGCGTCATCACCTATCTTGTCCGTCTGTTCCTTAAGTTCACGGACCGTACGCTCCTGTGTGTCCCGCAGAGCTTTCACCGTCATCTCCTGCTCCGCATGAAGCTTCTTCATAGCATCCTCGAACGCAGTCTTTATCTCCGTCTTGTTAGAAGCATTCTCTTTTGTAGAGTCGGTAACGTTCTTATTGAAAGAGTCCAGCTGCGCTTTCAAAGGAGAGAGCAGACTCTCTATCTTCTCCTTATTCTCGGTTGAAAGTTGTTGCTTTGAATCCGTGAGCATCTTCGAAGCCAGGTTCAGAACCTCCTCGCGAACGGCCTTCGCGGCTTCCTCATGCTGCTTCTCTTTCTCTTCCAATACTTTCTTGTTGTGCTCACGTTCTGCCTTCAACATCTCTTCAGCAGATCTCTTCTCTGCCAGCAGTCTGTCGTCAGCATTTCTCTGAACCGACGAAATCCTGTCCTCAGCCGCCTTTCGCTCATTCTCCAATTGGTTATTAGCTATGGCAAGTTGTTGTTGTAAAGAAGCACGCTCAGCGGACGTCTTCTCCTTCATCTTATTCAGTGCATCCTGAGAACTTAGTAACAGCTTGTTTTCCCCATTCTTCCTTACAAGAAAAACGAAAACGCCCCCAATTATTATTCCTAAAATTAAAAAAAGTATTGTTTCCATATGCATATATTTGTCTTCTATATAACTAATCAGTGCCATCCGTTACCTTGAGCCCAGATTGAGCTTGCTCATTCTGTAGGCGAAGAATCTTTGCTTGAAGCTTTTTAATTCTTCTTTCAAGAGTTTTCTCCTTGCTTTTG
>Ga0256406_1006179_pt1 | contig 12161 bp, 10 predicted proteins | sample RumenRJG_03DNA_FD_185986 | JGI IMG/M metagenome (GOLD analysis project Ga0256406, IMG submission 185986) | Bovine rumen microbial communities from Lethbridge, Alberta, Canada - RJG_03 | ecosystem: Host-associated > Mammals > Digestive system > Stomach > Rumen | place: Canada: Alberta | collected...
ATGTGGGTTTGGTCACTTACATTATACAAAAAAGGGAGGTAATGCTCTTTTTATATTTCAGGAGCCTCCAACCGATGTATTTGCTTGGTTTTTAGTAAAAGAGGTAGGTCAGAGTTGACACTACCTTTAAAAACAAAGGAGGAAAAGTATGAAGAAACAGGTATTGTCAGCGGCTCTTGCTTCGGTAACAGCGATTGGGCTTCTTGCAGGATGCGGATCAACCGGCAGCACCACATCGACGTCGGCGGCCGCTACAACAGATTCCGCTCCTGAGAGCAAGGCTGCATCTACTGTAAGTACGGAATCAGGGGATGGAATTACCATCAGGATGTGGACGTTCCTTGATCCGACAAATACGGAAAATGGAAGATCAGTAGCGCTTAAGCAGATGATCGATGAATTCGAGGATGAAAACCCTGGGGTCAAGGTCGTTGTTGAGCCGCAGGACTGGACAACAATGACAGCAAAGTTCCTTGCAGCAAATGCATCCGGCGATGCACCGGACATTATGTGGTGTGCACGAGATGAGCTCTATGGCGTGCTTGATGCCGGTGCCCTCGAACCTCTTGAGAATCTGTTTATGAAGGACTGGACGCAGGACGAAATCGACGATATAGATGACACCTTCTTCCGCTTTGGCGAACGCGATGGCAAACATTATACTCTGACACTGAACAAAAATTGTACCGGTTTCCTTTATCGCGAGGACCTTCTTAAAGATGCCGGAATAGAAGTGCCGACGACTTTTGATGAGCTTTATAACGCGGGAGTGAAGCTGACCGGTAAAGATGCAAGCGGCATTGATCGGTACGGAATGGGAATGTCGTTCTCAACCGAAACCAATGATGCGCAGTGTATCGTGAATTGGCTGCTTCAGGAAAATGGCGATCTCTTCAATAAAGATGGTACTGCTAACTGGGCTAATGACGGCGGAGTCAAGGGCCTTGAATGGACCAAGAAGTGCGTAGATGCCGGAATAACTCCTTCTGAAAGCGTCAATACAACGATTGAGGATATTTATACTGAGTTTGCCGCAGGAAAATACGCCATGTCCGTCGGAAGCGCAGTACGTCTTTCTACACTGCGTCAGAATGCTTCTTTTGATGGAGACACAATTCAGTTTGCACCTCTGCCGGGTGGAACTGTAATTGATGGCTGGTTTGTGGGTGTATGGTCCGGATCCAAGAATAAGGAAGAAGCGGGTAAGTTCCTTGAAAAAATGTATTCACCTGAATCTGATCTTAAATGGATTGAAATCGGCGGACAGGCACCTAACAGAAAATCTACTGTCGATAAGATCGAAATCACAGATAAGAATAAATACTTACAGTCGATGATTAATGCATTTGCACAGGGATGGCTTCCGGCAAATGACAAGGCATATGTTGGCTGGAAGCTCGATCTTAACTATCCGGTGCAGGATGTCCTGACGAATAATGCAGATCCAATAACTGCGCTCAAGGATGCGGAGAGCAGATTCAACAGTGATAATGGGCGCTGATTTTTACAGTAATTAATGAAATTATTGATAGTTTTATCATGACAGAGCAGAACGAGAGCTTCCTGCCGGAAGTTCTCGTTCTGAAGAAAGCAGGCCGCCGTGAACACAAACAAATTCAAGAAACTCTCATTCATGTACATCGTACCGGCAATGGCCTTTCTGACGATGTTCCTGATTATTCCGTTGATTTATACTTTATATTGCAGCTTTTTCAATCTGGATTATCTTGTGAAAGGTAATTTTGTAGGACTTAAAAATTATGCTTCATTGCTAACAGACAAGAGAGTCATCAATGCTTTTATCTTCACGTTCATCATTACAATTATTTCTACAGCATGCTCTGTTATTATCGGACTAGCGCTTGCACTCTGGATCGACAGGAAGCATGGAGTATTCGCTTATGCAATTGAAATGTTCGGCCTGATACCATGGGTCATTTCAATGGTCGTTGCAGCATTGTTGTGGCGCTGGCTGTTTAATGGAGATCTGGGACTTTTCAATATGATCCTGAAGGGTCTTGGACATAAATCAATCTATGTTGTTCAAAACAAAGATTCGGCAAGAATTGCGCTTGTGTTTGTTCTTGTCTGGAGACTTGTCGGATATGCAATGGTTATGCTACTGGCAGGCCTGAAGAGTCTCGATCAGTCGCTGATTGAGGCTGCTAAAGTTGATGGAGCGAGCGGCTGGCAGATGTTATGGTACATCAAACTGCCGCTTGTCAAAACTTCTGTACTCCTTTCTACAATTGTTCTTACTGTCAGCAACTTTACGAATAATACGGTTCCACTGGTACTGACGAGCGGTGGACCGAATGATGCAACAAATGTCATTACTCTTATGCAATACAATTTAGGCTTCCGTTATTACCATTTTGGAACATCGTCTGCTCTCTCCGTACTGATCATGATTGTTGTGTCTCTGATTATTCTGGCATACATCAAGGTCAGTGATTATAAGATCTGATACCGCATTGCATGGAAGACATCATACTCAGAATACAAAGGCCGTAAAGATGAAAAAAATCACACCGAAGATAGTAATCAGCAAAATCAGTGAAGCAATTATACTGGCGCTGCTGGCTTTTATTACGATTATTCCAATTTACTGGGGCATTGTAACATCACTCAAGAACAAGAACGAGATAGCAACATACCCGCCGAAGGTCATAGGATTCAATGTAACTTGGAGTAACTATGTCCGTATTGTCGGACAGGGATACCTGCGAGCTCTCGGGAACAGTGCTTTCTATTCATTGGTGACAATTATTTTATGCCTGATACTGGGATACATTGCAGGTTACGGATTCGAACGTAGAAATTTTCTGTTTAAGAAGTTCTGGTTTTCTCTTGTTGTAATCGGAATACCGCTATCCACCGGATGCTCTGTGCTTCTCATTCCAAACTACCTGATGATGATGAAACTCCATATGACAAATCACATTTATACAATGCCGATTATTTACGCTACGTATAATCTTCCTCTTTGCATTTGGATGATGATTTCCGGGGTTCGTTCTCTTCCTGTAGAAATCGAGGAGTCCGCAAAGATTGATGGATGTTCCCAAAGATATATCATAGCTAGACTTATTCCACCGATTATTAAGCCTTCATTCGCAGCTGCCGGTATCTTCATTTTTATCGGGGCTTGGAATGAGTATATTTCGACTTCGGTCATGATCAACAGCCGGGAACTGAAGAATGTCCAGATGGCAATATACGATTACATGGGTTTCTTCGGACAGGAATGGGGGCCGCTTTGTGCCGCTGCCACCGCAGCGATCATACCGATTCTTGTTGTTTTTACAATTCTGGGTAAACAGCTGGTAAGCGGGCTTACCGCGGGCGCGGTAAAAGGATAACTATTCAAGAAGGAAGTTTGTGTTTTTATATCCGGCATCGATTTCAGATAAGACAGTGTAGATATTCTGCGGAGGTAAGGGAATTCTATGTCAGTCAGGCTTAAAGAAGAGACTTATGAAATTGTGGTAATTGGAGGTGGTGTAGCTGGGGTTTGCGCTGCTATTGCAGCAGCGAGAATGGGTTGCAAAGTTGCTCTTGTTCAAAACAGGTCTGTTTTCGGAGGAAACGCGAGCTCTGAAATTCGAATGCACATTGTCGGCGCAAACTGTCACTCATCAAAACCGAATCTCCGTGAAACGGGTATTCTCGAAGAAATACTTTTGGAGAATAAGCATCGTAATCCATATGCCAGTTTTACAACACTGGACATGATTTTCTGGGAAAGGGTTCATGAGACTCCGGGCTTGGCTTACTACCTCAACACGAATATTGAAGATGTAGTGATGGACGGCAGCCGGATCAGATCTGTGATAGGGCATCAAAATTCTACAGAAGAGAAAGTAGTCCTTTCTGCAGATATTTTTATCGATGCAACTGGTCACGGAACGGTCGGTTTCCTGGCGGGAGCGGCCAGCCGCACAGGCTCCGAATCTAAATATGAGTTTAATGAACCGTCGGCACCGGAAGAAGCCAACAATTACAAAATGGGCAGCACAATCATGTTTCATGCGGTAAATCGCGGAGAGCCGGTGAAATTTATTAAACCATCATGGGCAAACACATATACAGAAGAAGATTTGAAATTTCGCCCTCATGTCGATCGGATAGCTGTAGACGACGAAAATGGCATACAAGATGCAGATTCTCCGTCAGCCAAAGGCAAGCTCCCGGAATTTTCAAATATGGATGCCGGATACTGGTGGTGTGAACTGGGTGGAGATCTTGAGGATAACATTGGTTCATGCGAAGAAATCCGGGATGAACTTCTTAAATGCATCTATGGGGTTTGGGATCATATTAAGAACGGTGGTGATCATGGCGCTGAGAATTATGATCTTGACTGGGTTGGCATGGTTCCCGGATATCGAGAGAGCAGACGGCTCGAGGGTGAATATATCCTGAATGAGAATGACATCAGATCAAATCGTATTTTTGATGACGCTGTCGCGTATGGCGGCTGGCCGATGGATGTGCATATTCCTAGAGGAATGAATGATCTGACGCGATATCCATCCAAGGTTTATAACTTTGAAGGCTGTTACACAATCCCTTATCGCTGTTATTACAGTAGAAATATTGACAATCTGTTGATGGCGGGGCGTGACATCAGTACTTCTAAAATGGCCTTTAGCTCAACGAGGGTAATGGGAACATGCGCCATAGGTGGTCAGGCTTCAGGTACGGCAGCAGCTTTGGCTGTTCGGTATCATGAGTCCCCCAGAGAAGTCGGCGTGAATCATATCCATGAGCTTCAGCAAACATTGCTTAAGAATGATTGTTTTATTCCCGGCTTTGTGAATGAAGATGAAAAAGATCTCGCCAGAAAAGCTTCTTTTACCGCATCGCAAGAAACAGATGGCTGCTGTGCAGAAAATGTTGCGCATGGCGCGGCAAGACCTGTCGGCGGCGACACAAATTACTGGCAGTCTGAAGATCTTTCGGGCGCAATTCTTACAGGTGTGCTAAAGGAACCGGCGGTGATAAGAGAAGTACGGATTACCTTTGATACGAACCTGAGCTCTGAGATTCAGCCTTCGATGATTCACAATGTTTATGACCGGGAAGTGAAGGGCATGCCGATTGAACTTGTGAAGAGCTATCAAATGCGTTTATATCATGGCGATGACATCGTTTTTGAAAAAGATATACAAGATAACTATCAAAGGTTGAATGTTATAGAAGTTTCTAACATATTCTGCGATCGGATTGAAATCACTGTCAAAGCGACGCATGGAGCTCCGTTTGCACGTATTCAGGAAGTCAGAATTTACAGTGTATAGTTCAATGATTGCAATTATACCGTCGATAGAATAGAGGATATCAAAAATGAAATGTTTTATTCATGAAATTCCAAAACCATCGCAGAACCCGCCGGTTTGCAAGGATTATGATGTCGTAGTCGTCGGCGGTGGTATGAGTGGGATCTGTGCTGCGATTGCAAGCGCAAGAGAAGGCGCAAAAACTGCGCTGATTCAGGATCGCAGTGTTTATGGCGGTAATGCGAGTTCGGAAAACAGAATGCATATATCCGGGGCTTCCTGTCACTGGGGGAAGAAAAATGCGGCAGAGACCGGCATTTTGATGGAACTTCAGCTTGAAAACAAGCGTCTTAATGACAGTTATAATTATTCTATCTGGGATGGCGTTCTCTGGTCGACCGTACGGAAGACAAAAAACCTTGACAGTTATATGAATACGACTATGGATATGGTCCATTCCGATGGAACGGAGATTCAATCTATAGAATGCTATCAGATGAGTACAGAAGTGCGGTATAAATTTACAGCAAAAATATTTATTGACTGTACCGGACATGGAACACTTGGCTATTTTGCCGGCGCGGAATACCGAATTGGCAGGGAGGAGAAGTCTGAGTTTGATGAAAAGGATGCGCCGGATAAGCCGGATGGCGAAACGATGGGTAATACCATATATTTCTGTGCACACGACACAGGGCATCCGGTAAAATTTGTAAAGCCGTCCTGGGCACTGGATTTTGATGATAGCTGGTTTAAATATCGATATCATGGCGATGTCGTAGTCTATCATGATGCAGACGATGTAGTAGTACTGAAGCCGGACGAGGATTATGAGAATCACAGAGATCAGCTGGTGGAAAAGTATGATGTACGGTCGGGATATTGGTGGATTGAGGTCGGCGGCGATTATGATGACATCATAAAACAAGCAGAAGATATTCGATATGAGCTTTACCAGATTGTTTACGGCGTCTGGGATCATATTAAGAATCATGGGGATCATGGCGCGGAAAATTACGAACTGGATTGGGTTGGCGTTGTCGGAGCCTTCCGTGAAAGCCGCAGACTCGTCGGTGATTACATGCTGACAGAAAATGACATCGTTGGAAATAATGAGTCAAGTGATGGCGTGGCGTATGGCGGATGGCCAATGGATGAGCATACGGCGGGAGGTTTCCACGCAAAAGGTATCATCCCCTCCAAAGTCCGCAGTTTCCCCGGATTTTATGCAATTCCATACGGATGCTACTGTTCACATAATATTCGTAACCTGATGATGGCGGGTAGAGACATCAGTGCATCGAAACTTGCCTTCGGTTCTACGCGTGTCATGGGAACTTGTGCTATCGGTGGGCAGGCGGCGGGAACTGCGGCAGCTATGGCAACGCAACTGGGAGTATCTCCGAGAGAATTTGGTAAAAATTATATTCAGGACTTACGGCAGGAATTAATGAAAAATGACTGCTATATTCTTGGAGGGCGTAATGAAGATAAGAAGGATTTTGCGAGGAAGGCAGCAGTAACTGCAAGTAGTGAAAAAAAGGGTTATGAAGCAGTTAATGTCATATCGGGAGTTTCGCGGACAGTCAAAGACAAATCAAATCTCTGGGTGTCCGATGGCATCGCAAAATGCGGCGAGAAGCTGACGCTCACTCTTCTGAAACCAGAGAATATCAGGCAGATAAGAGTTACGTTTGATCCTGATCTTTCTGCGGAAATCTGCATTTCGGTATCAAAGGCCTTTATTGAAAAAGAAAAGAAAGGGATTCCGGAACGTCTGGTAAAGGATTTTGATGTTTCACTTTTAAGAAGCGGAAAAGAAGTTGCCCGCAGGGAAATCCGTGGGAATTATCAAAGACTGTGCATACTGGATTTTGATGAGCCTGCAGAGGCAGATGAAGCGTGCATTACCGTGTATGCTACGAATGGGTGCGCAGATGCAAGGGTATTCGAAGTAAGAATCTACTAAATAGTGCATAAGAATCTGACGTTGATATTAGGCAAGAAATCTCCCCTGATGGATTGCCAAGCTTAAACGATAAACAAGGATATTCACAAGTTAATAGTTGAAGGAGAGCAGTTATGGGAATGATGAGACAGGAGTTAATGACGGCACCGGGTAAAATAGAAATCCGGCAGGTAGAAATCCCTGAGCCGGGGCCGGATCAGGTCTTGGTTCGTATCAAAAGGATTGGCATCTGTGGAAGTGACATTCATGTCTATCATGGGACACACCCTTATACAAAATATCCGGTCACCCAAGGACATGAGGTGTCCGGGCAGATTGTCAAGTGTGGTCAGTATGCTGCCAAGTATAAACCGGGTCAGAAAGTCGTTATTGAACCGCAGGTTTATTGTGGCCGTTGCTATCCGTGCATGCATGGAAAATATAATCTTTGTGAGCATTTGAAAGTTATGGGTTTCCAGACTGTTGGTACGGCAAGCGACTATTTTGCTGTGGATGAAGAAAAAGTTACCCCGCTACCGGACAATCTAAGCTATGACGAGGGAGCAATGATCGAGCCTTTGGCAGTAACTGTGCATGCGGCAAAGCGCTTTGAAAATATTAAAGGGGCCAACGTTGCGATTCTTGGATGCGGTCCGATTGGATTGCTTCTTGCGCAGTCCTGTAAAGCATTTGGGGCCCAAAAGGTCCTGAGTGCAGATATTTCTGACTTTCGTCTTGAGCTTGCAAAACAGGTCGGGGTTGATGCTGTTTCCAATACAAAGAAAGAAGATTTTGGAGAAGCTATGATCCGTGAATTTGGTCCGGACAAGGCGGACGTTATTTATGACTGCGCAGGAAATGATATTACGATGAATGCGGCGATTCGGAACGCCCGCAAAGGAAGCGTCATTATCTTAGTTGCAGTATTTGGAAAAATGGCGACAGTAGATCTTGCAAAGTTGAATGATTCGGAACTTGACTTGAATACATCTATGATGTATCGCCATGAAGACTATGTAGACGCGTTGCGGTTTGTCGAAGAAGGAAGGGTTCAATTGAAACCGCTTATGACGAAGCATTTCAATATGGAGCAATATTTAGATGCCTATAAATATATAGATGAGAACCGCGAAGAGACGATGAAGGTAATTATCGACATAGATCCAAAAGATTAATATAAAGATCCTTTTTGTAGCCATTACTTTTTACGGTAAATGCGAAAGATTGAATCTGCAGGCAATGCATATTACTGAAACCTGCAGATTCAATTTTTATTACAATTTTAAAAGGGAGCCTGACAAATGAAGTACGGTATTTATTTTGCTTATTGGGAAAAAGAATGGGATGCTGATCAGATAAAATATATCCATAAGGTAAAGCAACTGGGATTTGACGGCCTTGAAATTTCCTGCGCGATGCTGCGGGAAATATCTGATGAGCAGCTGCTGAAAATTAAGAAGATGGCTGATTATGAGAATGTGCAGTTGACTGCGGGCTATGGGCCTCGGCCGCAGGAGAATCTTGCCAGCCCGGATCCTCAGGTACAGAAAAATGCAATAATATTCTTCACAGATATCCTTAAGAAGCTAGAAAAGCTCCATATATCTACTATTGGCGGCGGGCTGTATTCTTACTGGCCGGTTGATTATTCAAAAACAATTGACAAAGCGCGCGATTGGGAGACGAGTGTGAAAAATGTTCGCATTGTTGGAAAAATAGCGCAAGAATGCGGAGTTAATTACTGTCTTGAAGTTTTAAACCGATTTGAGGGTTATCTTATAAATACCTGCGACGAGTGCGTAAGGTTTGTGGATGAGGTCGATGTCCCGAGTGTTAAAGTTATGCTTGATACATTTCATATGAATATTGAGGAGGATGACATGTTTGCTGCAATCCGTAAAGCCGGCAGCAGGCTTGGACATTTTCACGTCGGCGAGAACAACCGCAGACTCCCGGGAAAAGGTGGCTTGGACTGGTATCATATCGGAGAAGCCCTTCGAGAGATCGGATACAATGGAAATGTTGTCATGGAGCCATTTGTACAACAGGGCGGGAGTGTAGGCAGCGATATCAAGATATGGCGTGACTTAAGTCATGACGCGGATGAAAAACGGTTGGATGAAGATGCTGGAAATTCGGTCGCGTATCTTCGCTATTGCTTTAGCGGACCATATTCAAATTATACAAACTAACCATGCTTAGAGTTTCTGACGCCTATATGATTATCCATATATTATAGATTTATTTGCTTCTCGCGTGGTTATATATTATTCTTAAATGAAGTCATTTATTTAACAACCACTAGAAACTTGAAATCTGCATGCAGATATATCGGAATGGAGGGCATATGCCCAAAGAATCCAAATTAGAAGATATCAGGGGGAAATATCGAAGGGAAATACTCAAGTATATTCTGGGCCATGATAAGACATCAAGGACAGATATCGCACGTGAATTGCAGATCAGTATGCCAACAACATTGCAATATATTAATGAGCTAATGGAAAGAGGGCTGATTAGGGATTCCGGTCAGTTTCAATCCACAGGTGGCAGGAAGGCCAGTGTTCTGACATGCTATGACGATGCTGCATATACCTTGGGGATAGATATCACTAAAAATCATATTAGTTATGTAGTAACTAACCTTCGGGAGAGGATTGTAGATAAGGAGCGTGACCTTGTCCCTTACAAAAACGATAGTGACTATTATAAGAAACTTACAGAGGGCAGTCACAGATTCTTGGAAAAATCTGGCATTGACAAGAATAAGATTGTAGGAGTCGGTATTTCCTTTCCGGGGACACTGAACACTGACGGAAGCGTTATTATAGATTCCTACGTACTTAATCTTAAAAATGTTCCGAGCAGTGTGATTACCAACCAGTTTGAGTGGCCCAGTTGCTGTATAAACGATGCAAATGCGGCTGGTTACGCTGAAATGCGAAGACGTAACACGGAAAGTAACTTTGTGTATCTTTCACTCAGCAACAGTGTTGGCGGAGCGGTATTTATTGATGGCAAACCATTCTATGGCGCAAATCAGAGAAGCGGTGAATTTGGACATATGCGCATAGTTCCAGGCGGGAGGAAATGCTATTGTAATCAACATGGATGTCTGGATGCGTATTGCTCCGCACTGGTACTCTCGCCAACAGGAGAACATCTTGAGAGTTTCTTCGATAAGTTGAATGCTGGTGACAGAGAGGCAGAGAAAATCTGGGAAGATTATCTTGAGCATCTTGCAATCGCTGTAATTGATATACGCATGAATTTTGATGTCGAGGTAATTCTGGGTGGTTATGTCGGAAAATTTATGGGCCCTTGGATGCATAAACTATGGCCGAAGGTGACCAAGTTGGATTCTTTTGAAGTAAATAGCATGAGCTACCTTCATCCATGCGTGTGTGAGCTGGAAGCAAGTGCATACGGCGCGTCCATTCTTGCACTTGAGAAGTATATTGAGAGATTGTAGTAAACAGCTTATTCTTCCACCCAAATCATCTTCTGAGCGACCGGTCACCGGTCGTAAAATGCTCGCCGAAAAACTGGATGAACTGATATATTAACACCAGCAGGCGCCCCGGAAACTGGAAAGTCTCCGGGGCGCCTGCCTTTTCACCATATTTGTTCAGCTGCGGTCAATCAGCCAAAATATCTCTTCAGCAGACCTGCAAACGCCTTGCCGTGTCTTGCCTCATCACGAGCCATCTCATGAACAGTATCATGAATCGCGTCAAGATTTGCAGCTTTAGCTCTCTTTGCGAGATCGGTTTTGCCTTCGGTAGCACCCTTCTCAGCCGCAACACGAAGCTCAAGGTTCTGCTTGGTGGAATCTGTAACAACTTCGCCGAGCAGTTCAGCGAATCTGGAAGCGTGATCAGCCTCTTCGAAAGCAGCTTGTCTGTAGTACATGCCGATTTCCGGATATCCTTCTCTCATTGCTACTCTGGACATTGCGAGATACATGCCGACTTCGGAGCACTCACCTTCAAAGTTTGCGCGAAGGTCATTCTTGATGTCTTCCGGAACATCCTTGGCGATGCCGACAACGTGCTCTGCAGCCCATGTGTCGTTAGACTCGTCTACAGGAACGAACTTGTCCTTGGGCTGCTTGCAGGTAGGGCACTTCCAGTCAGCCGGAAGATCAGCGAACTTAACTCCCTCTTTCTCTTCATCATAAATGTGACCGCAAACTGTGCATCTGTACTTCATAGTTAGTTTCCCCTTTCTTGAATGAGATTATGCAGTGTATTCACTGCCGTCATAACAAAACCTACCGTAATACTTCCTGATCTGAAGAAGGAACCGGTTCGGCGTGTGCGGCTTTCGCGATGCATTCCTCGCATATTCCGTAGAAGAATGCGGAATAACCGTCGATCCGTCCGCCGAAGTTTCTGGAAGCGAGCTCCTTGATACGGGCGATGTCTTCAACGTCGATGTCAATTACCTTGCCGCAGCAGGAACAGATGAAATGATCATGCTCGCTGACATTGGGATCGAAATGGATCGCTCCGTCTCCGACTTCAACGGTCCGGATTTTTCCGATGTCCTTCATAAGCATAAGATTCCGGTAGACTGTTCCAAGGCTTATCTTTGGATAATCCTTGCGGACGCCTTCGTAGACCATGTCAGCCGTAGGGTGATCCTTGCGGTCTTTGATATAGTCCCAGATGGCGGTCCTCTGTCTGCTGTATTTGAGTGCCATAAACCTCCTTTAAATCAGTAACAATTACTGATATTATTATTTAACAAACTCTGCAATATGTCAACAGGGAATTGAAATATTTTTCAGGTATTATTTTTAGCGTGAATTGAATTTCAAAGTTCCACCCCTCCAAACGCAAGAGCGGAAGTTAATCTTTCCGAAAAGAAAATGGAACTTAGTCCTTCTGAAAGACTATAATGCTGTTTTGTGGTCTGACCTGCTGCTC
>Ga0256406_1006182_pt1 | contig 12156 bp, 14 predicted proteins | sample RumenRJG_03DNA_FD_185986 | JGI IMG/M metagenome (GOLD analysis project Ga0256406, IMG submission 185986) | Bovine rumen microbial communities from Lethbridge, Alberta, Canada - RJG_03 | ecosystem: Host-associated > Mammals > Digestive system > Stomach > Rumen | place: Canada: Alberta | collected...
GAGGCCTCTGACATAGTCCGGCGTGTCAATGCCTATTTCTCGCTGACTCACGATACTCTGATCATGCCGGTGCAGATATTCAATCGGATCCTCCAGTGTGATGATATGATCGCACCTTGTTTTGTTGATGTAGTCGACCATACAGGTGAGCGTGGTGGTTTTTCCGCTGGCAGCCGGTCCGGTTACAAGTACGAGCCCCTTTGCCGTATCCCCGATCCTTACCAGGCTTTCCGGAAGACCAAGCTGCACGGGATCCGGCATGTTGAAGGAAATGACACGGATGACTGCAGAGTAGGAGCCTCTTTGCTTATAAATATTGACACGAAAACGAGAGAGACCAGGAATAGCAAAGGAAAAATCATCGTCATCAACAGTGGCCAAATCTCTCAATTGATCGCGCTTTGAAATCGCATAGATTTGTTTAACCATCGCTTCTGTATCATCAGGCATCAGTTTATCATCCTGAGCTCTCGTGACGATGCCCTTCTTTCGATAGGAGATCGGGCCGCCAGCCACGATAAAGACGTCAGAGACGTTTTCCCAAACTGCGTTTTTCAAAACTTCAACAATATCCATACAGGTTGCTCCTAAGATTTAATTCATATTCGGGTCGAAAAGCTTAAGCGGTTCGATATTCCAATCATCTATGTTCTCAAGTTTAAAGGAAGTCACTTGATAATCGGAGTTCTTATCTTTCATTAGCGTGACAGAAAGCTCACTTTTATCATCTACAGGTACGGTGTAGCTGATATTTTGAGATGTATCTCTATCACCAGATGCAATCTTATCATGATTCGATGCCTTTGTGGAATGAAAAGTACTGGTTTTGTCTTCGGGAAGCTTACCGTCTTCGTTTATCTCCGAAAGGATCACCTCTGCTTTGTTTGCAGCTTCATAATAGGCTTTCCTTCGATCTCCGCGCTGAAAACTCTTTTCATAGCTTTGTTTTGCACTGGATAATGAAAAGGCGGAAAAGCTGAAGAGAAGAATCAGGATAAATACTGTGAACATAAGGAAAATACCGAAGACAGGCGGTGTTTCACGTATGATTTTCTCATTTTTATTTTCGGATGGAAGATGGACCTCCATAGCAGTCTCCTTTATTGATTCTGAAGATATCGCTTGATTTCAAGCTGATAAATCGTGTTATTCGTGTCACGAATCGTATTACTATCGACCTTTCCTTTTCCTTCAACAGGTGCAAAGACTACGAGAGCGGTAAGGAGCTTACTGCTTTCCTGAAAGCTATACGAAATCGAGAGCTGGTAGACAGCAAGGCTTTTATTCTCGGCGGGATTTCTGTTTTCGTCGTAGTATCTGATATAAGCATTAGCCTCTTCAGGATGTTCAACATAGGCTTCATTATGAAGTTTTGTACAGAGGTCATCCAGCGACTCGGCGGATCGTATCAGTTCTGCTGCAGAAACTGTTTTATTGACAGCCAGATCATAGACCTCGGTCTCTTTAGAAAGCTTGTAGGCTTTCGAACTAAGAAAAATGCAGAAGCTGGATACTACTGAAAAGATTAGAACTGACAAGATCAGCTCTAAAAATGTAATATTCAGGAATGAACGGTTTTCACGGAAATTCATGGCAGAACCTCCGGAGAAGGTGTAGGGTCCGCTTCCGTCGATGTCTCCACAGCTTCAGCGTGAAGTGATGCTGTATCTATAAGTGAATCGACAGCTTCTGCACGAAGTGCAATCGTTTCTTCTATGGTTCGGTCCGATGAATCCGTCAGATGAATTTTTACATAGCCTGTATCGTGAATCTCGATCGTAAAATCCGCTATATCAGAAATCGGGTCACCAGCGGATAAAGGCAGTGTGCCAATGTCTCCATTTTTCGCAAAAAGCTCTCTGAGTTTGCCATTGGAAGCGTAAATGTAGGTGACGTATGAACTTTCATGATCGGCTGGTGTCGTAAGACAAAGAGCATCTTGCCCATGGAAACGCACATGAGACACGCTGCCCACGTCATGTTGTCTGATTTTCTGCAGAATGTAGTCGCAGGAAATCATCAGATTTTCGTTCGCTTTCGTCATTAGAGACATTTTTCGATAAAATTTCGCTGTGAAGATCACAGAAAGAATCGCAAGAAAAGAAAGCATCAGAAAAAGGAGAAGCGGTGCCATAAGAGAAATTTGATGTGCAGTTTTATTAGGATTGTTTTTAATCTTGACCGCCATCCTTTCTCAGTACTGTGATTTCTGGGCGAATATTTTCTCCACGCACCTTGTAGTCAATGTAAAACAGGTCATGGTCATAGCGAAGACCATAATTTTTTTCAAGATAGGAGAGACTTTCCGGATATCTGCCCTCCTCAGCATAGCATTCAGTGATATTCTCCTCTAGCGCATTTTTCAATACATTTTCGGCATGTGAAACAGATCCGGTGTATACATTTCCAATGCCTAAATAGAAGGCAAGGATGACAAGAACCGGAATCAGGACAGAAAGAAGAAGCTGCCCGATAAAATGTTGAAAACCTTTTGCTGACATATAGATCCCTTTTCCTTGTTACAGACTAGATACAATTGATAGAAGTGGAAGCATGACGGAAAGTAAAACTCCACCGGTCAGCACAGCCAGAATCACGACCATAACCGGCTCCGTAACAGAGACAAGAGCTTCTCTACGTCGTTCCATTTCCTCTTCGTAATAATCAGAGATTTTTGAAAACGTGCTGTCCATATCGCCACTTTTTATGCCGATATCAGCAAGCTTTGCATAGGGGCCCTTGAAAATGCCAAGTTCTTTCAAGAGAACGGCGAAATTCTCGCCGGCTGCTAGTCGCTCATCAAGTAATGTGAGCTTTTCGTGAAGCAGAGGTTCTGTGTTGAGTTCGGTACATAGCGCTACCGCCCGTTCCGGATACATACCGCTTTTCAGTAATGTAGACATTGCGCTGGAAAAACGGCTGACCGACTGAATTTCCCGCTGTTCACGGATGAAACGGAAGTGATTTCCGACAGGATAAAACAGTCTGGCACCACGATCCGTAAAATTCACGAAGATAAAAAAGAACAGCAGCGCCATGAAAATGAGGCTGAAGACAAGAAAATATTTCTGCAAACCTTCGCTTAGATGAAAGAGAAAAAGCGGAAAGCCGGTGAGTGCAGCCCCGAGATCCTCATAGATGCTTTTATAAATCGGCATGCCCTGCATGAGGAAAATGACGATGACAAAGAACACAAGCGAGGAGAGAAGAAATGGGTAGAAGAGAAAACTCCGGAGATATTTTTTTGTGTTTTCCTCCTTGATGTAATACGCTTCAAGATTTTTCATGATCATATCGAGATTTCCAGACTCAAATCCTACGCGTGCGGCTGCGCAGTAGTAGGGCGGAAAGAGACCGGAATTCATCAGCGCCTGTGGGAAATCCGTACCATCCTGCATGATGGAGAGCAGAACGTCCGGGACACTAACTGAAGCAGAAGCTCTGGCTATGTTCTTCATCTGACCCCCATCGGTCTCGTCATCATCCTTCAAAATGTAGAGTGACTCCTGCGCCGGCATACCAGACCTGAGAAGCATCGCCATCTGCCCGGAAAAATGCGAAAGCTCGATATTTGAAAGCTGCTTTTGTTTCGTAGAGAATGCCGCCATCCTGTGCCTCTTTCTTAGTATGCATACTGCACGATATAGTTATCGCCGTCACCGATGAACTTCTTTAGCTTCCGCTTGTCTGTTTCACTGGCCGCAAGCGTCGGGTCCATGAGGGTCCATTCCTTGCCATCGAAATAGATGATATTCTCAACCCAGCCCGTTTCCTTCAGCCAGCAGCTGATCCAAGCATGGTAAGCTGTGCCGGCATAGCCGACATTGAGCTTCGTCGGGATTCCCTGTGAGCGGAGCATCGCTGTCATGAGAGAAGCGTAATCAAAGCAGATGCCCGTCTTTTTTTTCAGTGTCCGGTCAGGATCCGGGATATAGTTGACGGAAACATTTTCCGCAAATTCCACGTCATAGGTGATATTCGTGGTCACATACTGAAAAACATTTTCGATATACGAAAGATCATCAGTTGATGCATCGGACAACTGCTTTCCGAGCGCTACGGCCTTACTGTCTTTATGATAATTCACGTATTGATTCGGATAAAGCCAGGGCTGGTTACCAGGATCCTGTGACAGGGTGAAGGCTTCAGAAAGACCTACGGCATAAAGACTGTCATAGGCATGCTCAAGCAGCGAAAAATCGTAATTTCCGGCGCCGCCTGTCAGTGGAAGACAGATTTCCGTCCCAATCGTCAGCGGATATGGGTAAATACTTCCGTCCGGGTTTGTGATGCGTGCCTGTATGAGATCAGAGCTTCCATCATACTTTGTGAGAATATAACCATCTTCACTATGACTTAGATTCAGAACAATGCTTCCATCCGGTGATTTCCGGATATCCGTATCCGACCATTCGGGCAGCAGAAGTGTGCCAGGATTCCGCTTCTCCGTAGAGGTCTCCGATGATTGCGCTTGGGCACCATTGATGGAAGCCTGGGCACAGGAAGCAAGCCCGGAACTTAGAAATAGTATTAAAATACATAAAATAGGCTTGTACATATAAGAATAAGGCATCAATTTTTTTTGAAATTTTAATATTTCATTGACACAATTCCGCGTTTTTATACTATACTAATAGTAAGATAGTGCGAAAATCTAAAAAGTGCAAGATTGTGGTGATGATATTCTATAAAAGATTGTGAAGGTGATCCTATGGAAAAGAATAGAATAAAATCCATAAAAAAAGGTAAGCTGGCAGCGATCGCTATGATGTTGATGCTTGTGCTTGTTGTGGGCGGTTTAGTGAACACGCAGCGGCATAAGATTACATTGACGGAGGAAGCGGCTTCCCGTGAGAAGGTAGCGGGAGAGGGTGGACTCATCACGGTACCGGATATTACGACACCGCTTGCCGGGAACATCCCGGATGATGGAAGCGTAGAAAGCGCAGCGATGAATGCAGCGGTGCTTGTCAACAAGGAGCGGGTTGCTGCAGGACTGCCGGCGCTCAGCTGGAGCCAGGGACTTACAGAAGCTGCGTCTGTTCGTGCAGGTGAGCTGCAGACGAAGTTCTCTCATACGAGACCGGACGGATCTGCATGGTACACAGTCAATGAAGCGCTCGTATATGGTGAGAACCTTGCGAAAGGTTACAATGGTTCGGCAAGTGTCGTGGATGCATGGATGAAATCACCGACACATAAGGCGAATATCCTGAGCAGCCAGTTCACGACGATTGGAATCTCCCTCGTGCAGGGCACCGATGGTGTCTGGTATTGGGCACAGGAATTCGGCTAAAATATTGCGCTGCAGTCTAGTGCTTAGCAGGAATCTGCGGCGCTCGTGCTTAGCAAGATCCGTGGAAGTAAATAAGATGTTGATATAGTCCCCGACAGACGAAACAGTCTGCCGGGGATTTTTTCTATATGAAAATTTTCAGGCTTTTCTAAATGGAAATTTTCGGGTTGTGTATTTCCTTATTCTCCTATAGAATCTTCTATAATGCCTGCTCATTGAAAGAATTACTTTCAGTTATTGATCAGGCTTTAGAAGGGGAGTATAAGGAATGGAAAAGAAAAGAAACAGCTTTACGGGGAAGCTCGGCTATGTGCTGTCGGCAGCAGGCGCCTCGGTCGGACTTGGAAACATCTGGCGTTTTCCGTATCTTGCAGCGAAATATGGCGGAGGCATTTTCCTCATCATCTATGTACTGCTTGCAGTGACCTTCGGGTATACGATGATCATTGCGGAAACAGCACTCGGACGCATGACGAAGAAGTCACCGGTTGGCGCCTACCAGCACTTTGGACATGGCTGGCAGTTCAGCTTCGGTGGCTGGATCAATGCTGTCATCCCGATTTTGATCGTGCCATATTACAGCGTCATCGGCGGATGGGTGATCCGTTATCTCGTGGAGTACTTGCTGCCGGGCGGTGCACAGAATCTCGCGGCGGATGGATATTTTGGCGCATTCATATCCAATGGTCCGTCGGTTGAAATCTGCTTTCTCGTATTTTCACTGGCAAATCTCATCATCATCTATCTTGGCGTACAGAACGGTATCGAGCGTGTATCTAAGTTTATGATGCCGGTGTTAGTTATCCTTGCCATCATCGTAGCCATCTATTCGATGACGCTGCCCGGTGCTTTTGAGGGCGTGAAATATTTTCTTATTCCGCATGCGGCCAATTTTTCCTGGATGACAGTTGTTTCTGCAATGGGTCAGATGTTTTACAGCCTTTCCATCGCGATGGGTATCCTCGTGACCTTCGGCTCCTACATGAAGAAGGAGGTTTCCATCGAGGATTCGACCTATCAGGTGGAGCTTTTCGATACCGGTATTGCCATCATGGCAGGTCTTATGATCATCCCCGCGGTGTTTGCGTTCTCTGGTGAATCTGCGGCAGAAAATCTCAATGCCGGCCCGTCCCTCATGTTCATCACGATGCCGAAGATTTTCGCGTCGATGGGGCTTGGCAGCGTCATGGGTCTTATGTTTTTCGTTCTTGTGCTTTTTGCAGCCCTGACCTCTGCAATCGCGCTTACCGAATCAGCCGTATCAACCTTTGAAGATGAGCTCCACTGGTCTCGTCAGAAGTCGACGATCGTCATGGGAATCATCATGATCGCTTTGGGCACACTTTCTGCGCTTGGCTATGGACCGCTCAGTACAGTCACGATCATCGGCATGCAGTTTCTCGATTTCTTTGATTTCCTTACGAACTCTGTTATGATGCCGATTGCGGCGATGTGTACCTGCCTTCTCGTAATCCGCGTCATCAATATCGATAAGATCGCGGAGGAAGTTATGATCGATGGAAAGCCCTTCCGTGAAAGAACAGTCTTCAACTTCATGATCAAATATCTCTGCCCGTTCTTCGTCGCGATCATTCTGTTCTCCTCCGTCGCAAGCGTCTTCGGCTGGATCAAGATGTAATTTTTTTAATGCTTACATGTATGGCAGGATTTTGAAAGCGGAAGCTATGCCATTTTAGCATGTTAAATATTCTGTTATTGTGATGAAAAACATGGTGTGCTATATTCCCTTTTAAGAAATATTTGTGGAGCGGGAAGTCAAAGCGGACATCCTTTTATGAAACAGCGGGGATAATGCGGCCTTCCGGTATGCGTTATCCACGCTATTCTTTTATGCTGTTTCTGAAGGGAGTATACCAATGTCTTATGTAGAAGAGGTCTATCAGAATCTTGAAAAGAAGCACCCAGCGGAGCCGGAGTTCCTGGAGGCAGCGAAGCGGATCCTGGATTCACTGGATCCGATTGTCAAGGCGCATGAGGATGTCTATCGGAAGAACGCACTTCTTGAGCGCTTCGTCGAGCCGGAGCGAATCATCAGCTTTCGTGTACCATGGACAGATGATAAGGGTGTCAATCATGTGAACCTCGGCTATCGTGTGCAGTTTAACTCTGCAATCGGTCCGTACAAGGGCGGCCTTCGTTTTCATCCGTCTGTGAATCAGTCGATTCTCAAGTTCCTCGGTATGGAGCAGATTCTGAAAAATTCTCTTACCAGTCTCCCGATTGGCGGCGGTAAGGGCGGCTCTGATTTTGATCCGCACGGTAAGTCCGATGCTGAGGTGATGCGCTTCTGCCAGAGCTTTATGACAGAGCTTTTCAAGTATATCGGGAAGGACACAGACGTGCCGGCCGGAGACATTGGCGTAGGCGGACGTGAGGTAGGCTTCCTCTATGGGCAGTATAAGCGGCTTACCGGTCTCTATGAGGGTGTGCTGACAGGTAAAGGACTTTCATTCGGTGGCTCGCTCGCGAGAACGGAAGCGACCGGCTATGGGCTTGTGTACATCACGGATGAGATGGTGAAGGGCGCCGGTAAGACACTTGCTGGTAAGACCGTGCTCGTTTCCGGCTCCGGTAATGTCGCACAGTATGCGGTTAAGAAGGCGACGGAGCTCGGCGCAAAGGTTGTGACGGTTTCGGATTCCGCCGGCTATATCTATGACCCGAATGGCATCAACTTCGAGGTTCTTTGCCAGATTAAGCAGGTGGAAAGAGCAAGAATCAAGGTGTATGCAGATCGTGTGCCGGGGTCGGTTTATCACGAGGGTGAGAAGCCTTGGGGTGAGAAGTGCGATATTGCGCTTCCGTGTGCAACGCAGAATGAGATCACAGGCAGCGATGCCGAGAAGCTGATTGCGAACGGCTGCTGGTGTGTCGCTGAAGGCGCTAACATGCCATCCGATGCAGACGCGATTGATCGCTATGAGAAGGCAAGAGTCGAGTCCGGCTTCCTGTTTATGCCGGCGAAGGCTGCTAATGCCGGTGGTGTAGCGGTTTCCGCACTCGAAATGTCACAGAACTCAGAGAGACTGAGCTGGAGCTTCGAAGAGGTTGACAAGAAACTGAAGGATATCATGGTGAACATTTATAAAAATGTTTCCACAACCGCCGAGAAGTACGGTCATGCCGGTGATTTCGTGACCGGCGCAAATATCGCCGGTTTCGAAAAGGTTGCTGACGCGATGCTCGCCCAGGGACTCGTATAATTGGAACGTCTTATGTCATTGTAAAAAATGTGATGTAAAATATGAACCGCATCGGTATGACACCGATGCGGTTTTATGTTAATCCCGGAGTGCCGCGGAGCGGCGAGGCTTCGGGATGCCATAGCGGCGAGCGCGTTCAGAGGCATCGCATGCGATGCCTTCCTATTTCAGATTCAGAAGGATATGGATGTCATGAATCATCAGGAGAATTCGGAGAGAAAAATTGCAACGGAGGATTTTCTGCGAGGACTTGAACTTCCAGACAGTCCAAAAGCTGCTCCGAGAAAAATTGAATATGCTGTTTCCCACGAAGAATGGCTGAAGCAGGATCTTTTTGAGCGACTGTCGAGGTCGAATTTCAGGATGCGGTTTCATCTCCGGGCGGCGGATAAGGCCTATATCAAAGAACACGGCATGGACTTGATCCGGCAGCATGCGGCAGATATCATCCGGAAAAGGCTGGCGCCGGCGGAGCCGCTCCATGATGGGAAGCAGACACCGATGCGCGGTGCACCGCATGGACATCCTGTGTTTCTTGCGCAGCATGCGACGGCAACCTGCTGCCGTGGCTGTCTCGAGAAGTGGCATGGTATCCCACAGGGACGTGCGATGACCAAGGAAGAGCAGGAGCGAGTCACCGATGTCATCATGGAGTGGATCCGGCGCGAGATGGTACAATAAAGCGGCTATGCTGGAGCAAGATCTGTCAATAGAGACGATTTTTGTTCCAATGGCACGAAATGCGGAAATGTCAGCAGTAAAATTTCTTGAAGCTGTCTTCAAAACGATTTAGAGTCTTTATAGAAAAGATATATGTTCTGAAAATGTATGGTTAGGGATTCTCATCGAAGGAGGTAACGCATATGGGTGTAGACAAGGAAGGACGTTTTAAAAGAGTTGCGATAGCCAGGAAGCAGAAAATCATCGATATGCTGAGACTTCTCGGAAATTGCTCTAACAAGATGAACTATAAATATACCGATGAGCAGGCAATCGCGATCTTTGAGGAAATCGACCGTGAGCTTGCCGATGCGAAAAAGAAGTTTGATCTTCACTAGAAAACAAAAAAAATAATGTTGATTGAAATCGGGAGACAAGATGTTTAAGCTATAGCATAGACGTTTGGTCTCCTGATATTTTAAATAGATTCTTTCTGCGAGTGCTTGAACAGAACAACTTCAGTAGATGCTTTCGGCGATTACCTCCAGTATGCCACAGAGCAGCATGAAGGTGGAGAGGAAAAGCTCACGGAGGATATATGCTTTCGATTGTTCAGCCGTTTTAATGGTATTGTCTTCACGATCCTGATTCATATGTACAAGCTCCCTTCGATGATATTCATCTCTATACGATACAATATTTTCCCAATAAAAAACAGGCATAGGAACATTGAAATTCCTATGCCCATAGGGCTCAGCCTATTCTATGCCCGTAGGTTTCAGCCTAAAAGTCTATATGATCGCGGAGGATCGGGAGCGTCGAGCAGTGGATGCCGCCGCCGAGCTTGTTGATTTCCGAGATGTCGACAGGGATGACTTCGATGCCGGCTGCTTCGAGATTTTTGATGGTTCGTGTGCCGCGTGCGGAGAAGAGCACCTTGCCGGGCTCTAAGCACAGGCAGTTGTTTGTGAGGAAGGGATCATCGCGGTCTGTCTCGATGATCTGATAGCCTCGCTTCTTCATGAGATCGAGGAACCAGAATGGCAGTATAAAGGTCGAGCAGAGAAGCTTGTCACGATCGACCGGGATAAATGCTTCATCGAGGTGAATATAGAACGCCGGCATATCAAGGACGATGAGCTCGACACCCTGGTAGGAAAGAAGCCGCCGCATCTGCTCGATCCCTTCGTCATTGATGCGCACCGATCGGCTGATGACCGCGGTATGCGGGTCTAGTTGACAGAACGCACCGCCCTCGACCGTACCCTTGCCTTGGATCGCGCCGACGATCGGCACGCCAAGTGATGCAAGAAGCCTTTGACCAAGCGGCGTTTCACCCTGGTGGAAGAACATCGAATAGCGGGAGAGTATCGCACCATTTGGCGTCATTTCAGCAAAGTCCCGCGCAAAAGTCATATTCGTCCATTCGTGCTTCGGATCATCCCAGTTGATGACTTCACAGCCTTCGTCGCGAAGCACCTTTGTCATCGCATCGTGCTGGGCCTGCATGAGCGCGATGTCCGGGAAGGTATCGCCCTTCCAATAGCTCCGGATCCGTCCCTTTTCATCCTTAAGGATCAGCGAGCCCGCTTCCTCTTCATACTTTGCGGCCTTCATCCGGAGAAGCTCCTCACCCGGCCGGTGCACGATGATCCGGTGAATCTTCCCGATCGCGTTATCGATACCGAACTGATCGCCCCAGACCTCGCGATAGCACGGATCCTCAAACGTATTTTCCACCTTATTCTGGTCCATATACATCTGTAATGTTGCCATGTTTTCTCCTCCTCGCGCGCACGCCAATGCTTACACTAGCTGACCTTGCGGATTGTTTCTTGTGCAGAATATTCCTCAAGGATTGCTTTCATGTTCCGCACGACGAGCTCCATCTCTGCCCGCGTGCCAATCGTCACACGCACATAATCCTTGATCCGCGGCTCGAAGCCATAGTGCCGGACGAGAATCCCGTGCTCTTTGAGCTTTTGCGTCAGCAGCTCTGCCGGAATCTGCGGCGTCGCCTTAAAGAAGGCAAAGTTTGTTGCGGTCGGGACTACCTGGAAGCCCATTTCGAGAAGCTCTGATTGAAAATACTGTCGTGTTGCAATAATCTGTCGGATGCACTCATCGTAATAGGCTGTATCCTTGATCGCTGCCGTGCCGACTGCCTGTGACAGCTTACTCATATTAAAGGGACTCACACAGAACTTCACGTTTCGCATATCATCGATGATGTCCTTTGAGGAAATGCCGAAGCCGATGCGACCGCCGGCCATATTTCTTGACTTTGAGAACGTCCGTACGACGATGATATTCGGATATTTATCGACAAGGGGGAGACAGGTTTCTCCGCCGTAATCGACATAGGCCTCATCCACGATCACAAGCCGCTTCGGATCCTTCGCGACGATCCGCTCGATGTCTGACATAGGCATTGTCCTGCCCGTCGGGTTATTCGGATTTGCGAGGACGACATCACAGCCGCAGTCCACGAGAGCATCGACATCCGCAGAAAAATCATCCTTCAAAGGAATCTTATGGTAATCGAGATGGAAGGTTGTCGCATAGGTCCGGTAAAAATCATAGGTGATATCCGTCGACGCAATCGGGAAGCCTTCACGGAAAAAGCTCATCATGATGAAGGAGAGCACCTCATCTGCACCATTGCCGACGAAGATCTGTTCCTTCGGGAAGCCGTAGATGTCCCCGATGGTCTTCCGAAGTTCGAGATTGTATGGGTCTTCATAGTGTGACATGCTGTTGATCTCGACGGTGGACAATGCCTCCAGCACCGCCGGAGACGGAGGGTAGGAGGATTCATTGGCATTCAGCTTGATGTACGGCCGGTCATGCGGCTGCTCACCCGGCTGATAGGTTTCCATACTTTCATATCCGTCTAAGAAAAAATAACTCATATTGCTCCTCCAAAAGGGAAGAGGGCATCGGGATGCGATTTATCCCGATGCCCTCTTTGGCAAA
>Ga0256406_1006183_pt1 | contig 12153 bp, 12 predicted proteins | sample RumenRJG_03DNA_FD_185986 | JGI IMG/M metagenome (GOLD analysis project Ga0256406, IMG submission 185986) | Bovine rumen microbial communities from Lethbridge, Alberta, Canada - RJG_03 | ecosystem: Host-associated > Mammals > Digestive system > Stomach > Rumen | place: Canada: Alberta | collected...
TCATCGATGGAGCAATCCACCAGCACCTCGTGGACTCTTTCCACCGTTGCGGAATACGAGTCTGATCCAAGGCCGAGGCCGTCATTACTGTTGATGCCGAAGTACCCATCGTCTGTAATGAAGCACTCGAACACACCTAGGCGTACCGCCTCAGCCACAGCAGCATAGGTCGCTGTCAGAATCTTGCGGTTCTTGGTGGCTGCCCTCTCGACATAGAGGGTAAAAGAAAAGCTGCCGAGGATGTCCCCGTCAGCGTCGATCATGACCAGGTCAACTGGATAACGCCCGGAGACCTCCGTCATAAAGTCTGAGATTGTTACAATGATGCGGTTATTGACCACATCCACTTTGTCGTTATGCAGCGACTCTGTGCTGTACTGGAACAGCCGTCCATCTGGACGTGTCCCAGAGTAAGCCAGAATCACATTCGTCGGAATCGTGTATTCCACCGCATTGTTATAGAGGGCACATCGTACCTTCCGCGCCATGTGATCAAACTGTTTTACATGAACAACAGGAGGCACAAGGTGCTCTGTCAGGGAAAGCTCAATATCCTGATAAATGGATACAGCGCCGATATTGATCGCCATTTAGCTGCTGCCTCCTTCCTCTCCCTCGCTGGGAGTTTCTTCGCCGCCGGACTCACTGCCTTCTTCTCCACCAGACTCGCCACCAGAATCATCACCGCCGCCTTCGTCTCCCCCTTCTCCGGGGTTATCCGGATCAGTTGGATCTGTAGGTGTATCCGGATCAGTCGGAGTATCTGGATCGGTCGGATCATCGGGCATCTCCGGCTCAAAACCAATATTGGCCCATTCAGTTCCATCCCACATGCGGAGCCGCATCTCGACAGAATCGATCCACAGGTCATGCAGTTCAGGGTTGGCTGGTGCTTCTGCCGCTCTCGTGATCAGATCCTGATAGATAATCGTCTGCCCTCCGCCTCCGCCGTGCAAGCCATCAAAGTCGATGATCGTTGTCCATGTCGTGCCGTTGTCGGTACTGACGGCAATGCCGTAATCTCCGGTCCGGTACTGACCGATCTTGATCAGCTTCGTGGCATCATTGGGAGCGACCATCACAATGGACCCTCCGTCCCAGTAGAACTGATCCGTACCAAGGATCTTCACCAGCGCTGTCCGAAGGGTACCGGAGCCGAGGATGTTGGCATTAACGCCGACCGCTTCCACTGCTGTTTTCACGACCTTGTCTGCTGTATCCCAGCCGAGCCGCCATGTCTGACCGCCGTCGTTGGAAACGAAGAATCCCCTGATGCCGCTCTTCCATGCCCAGGCTGAATCTTCCAGTCGTTCACTGGTGTGGGCATATCGGATTGTCGAGCCATCCTCCTCCACACCGGAGGAATAATGCAGGCCGAACAACCCGGATGCCAGAGCATTGAAGTATTCCTGCTGCACCGTCAGCGTGCGCACATCCGTCACCTGCGTCTCCACCCGGTTAATCGCTTCCGTTGCCAGCTGCGCTTCATCTCGAAGAGATCCCAGGGAACCGGACAAACTGCTGTTCCGGCTATAGACTGACGCATTGGAAAGTGTGATGCTCTTGTACCGCTCCAGTAGCACATCGTACTCTGTCTCGGTGACCTTGCAACTGACTTCGATGCCAAGCTTTGAGATATACACATGGACCGTATCACAAAGGCTCACCCGCTCGGCTTCTGCAATATCCGCATAGCCAGGTGTCTGCCAGAGCTGCACAAAATCGATCTTGATGTCGATGTCCGGTTCCGTCAGGCTGGTATTTTTCAGGTAGGATTTTACGTAGTTTCGCAGTTGCGCTTCCGTCGGCTTTTCCTGAAACTGGCTGGTACAGTCCAGAACAGAGATCTTTTCAAACGGTCCGTCATGCTCGATGGTTACCACCTTCTCTGGCAGTTCAAAGAGCGTGCCGTCTTCTGAATGCTTCCAGTACGGATGCACACCCGTGATCATATTCTCTATGGATCGCTCCATCTCAAAATTGATCAGGTTTTTGCCGTATACGATCTTCACTCCATGATCGGCACCGCGATGTCCGTGGAGCATGGCCGTGTACATATCCCACTCATATTCGCCGCCGTAGGTGTCCAGCATGGAGCCGTCCATGCCGCCAAGGCATCCGCGCACCGTCGCCGGACTTGTAATCGTGAACGTGGCCTGTGAGTCGATATCTGTCCAGAAAGAAAATGGGCAGTCTGTTGTCGTATGGCTTTTCAGCGCTGCCATTGCTGCCTGACTTCCTACCGCCGAGAACGGAGAAACCGTGATGAAGTTCTCCTGGTACTGGATGTGCCGGGCGGCAACTTCCAGGATTCCTGACAAAGGAGTCGTGATCTTATAGATCCGGAATGGCTGATACGTTGCCCGTTCACTCGGCTTAGCCAGGATGATGTTCCCCTCCACCAAGTCTTCCGCATGAAGCCCGGAAGCGGAGTACGTCATCTTCAGCTCATAGCTGCCGTTCCGCTTCTCTGTCACATAGCAGGATAATGCATCGCAGAGCTTGCCGATGCCGTTGGTCGTGAAGGCTGTTTCTGTTTCGGTGTATAAACATGGAATCATAGCGTCCACCACCTCGGTGTGATCTCCACATGGTCTATCGCTCCGCTCCATGCGATATGGTTCTTGCCGGGTTTCAGATCCGGGAAGTCGTCGCTCTTCACATATCCGTTACAGAAGCCGGAAGCATCATAGGCGTTGTGGGTCTCACAGTTCAGATCAATATAACCGTTGTTAGCAAGGATGCTGACTGACTGGTCGCCGATATACACGTTGCCAGCGCCGGAACCATACACCCGGATCAGCGGCTTTGCCCGGAACTCAAACGGATTCTTGATCGTCGTTTCCTGTGTGAGCACCAGCTTCCGCTGTCCGTCCACGCTCCATCGTTGCGGCTGACAGTGAAAGGTCAGCTTCATGGTCGCGCCCTTATCCCGTTTCGGCTCAAAGGCAATCGCAGCCTTACAAAGCCCCATGCGGAAGAAGTCCGGGTCGTAAGTATCATGGAGGACCTGATATCCCACAGGCGACAACAGCCAGCTCTTTACGGAAGCTGTGCGAGCTGGAAGTCCATCAAAGAAGAAGGCATCATAGGTAATGTCCAGATTCTTAAAGCGATGTTCCCCCGCCTTGGCGTTGTCCCTTACGATGTCGCCGTTCTTCCCAGGAACCGCCTGCAGCTCCATATCCACCTCCGGGCTGTCATACACACCGGGAGCGGAAAGGTATAGGAGATAGTCTTTACTGTTCTTCCCGGCGAAGGTCAGATAGTTGCGGACGTATCGTGTTTTCAGTTCAAAGAGCGACATGTCTGAATCGCTCAGGATAGGCATTCTCTGCATCGGATTCTCCTTTCTCCCTGTCCCTGGGCATGAAAAAAGCACCCTGGATTTCTCCAAGATGCTTCGTTTAGGTCTCTGTTCAATTTTCTTCTCAAATCGCTACTGCCTGAAACGGTTTAATATCAGCGATTTCTTTTTCCATGCTCATCTTCAAGTTACGGATATCAATGTCATTCTGCATATCAAGAAAATATCGATCAGACACGCCGAAGAACTTCGCCAGACGCAGCGATGTATCCGCTGTTATTCTCCTGCCGCTATTCAGAATTGCCTGTATCCGGGAAACAGGAACATGGATTTCCTGTGCCAGTTTGTATGCCGACAGATTCATCGGCTCCATAAACTCCTCCTTGAGAATCTCGCCCATCGTAGGAGTAGGAATAAAATCAGCCATCATGCTCCTCCTCTCTGTTTATCATAGTATGCCCATGCTCCGTCAGTGATAATCAACGATTTCGACCGCTTGAAAGTCATTCTTTCCTTCGACCGAAAAGCAGATACGATACTGATCATTGATACGAATGCTGTATTGCCCTTCCCGATCTCCATGCAGTGGTTCCAGATGATTTGCGGGTGGGACTTTCAGATCCTCCAAACATCCTGCATTGTCAATCATAATCAGTTTACGTAATGCCACTCGCTGAATATTCTGCGGAAGCTTCCTTGAGAAAATCTGGTTGTAGACTTTCTCCGTTTCCTTGTCAGCGAAGCTCTTTATCATACGGCTACATTATACCCGCTTCGCGTGTATATGTCAAGCGGGTATATCGGTAATTCAGAGAAAAGTAACAAACTGGACGAAGGCGCAGGGCTTTACCTGCCCCACACCTTATCGTCCTCATTAAGCATTTCGTTGATCCGCTGGACAACCGTGTCCGCCAGATCGTTGTCGTTCCTGGCGTTGTAGCCGTTGACCACAACTTGCACCGAGCCGATGGATCTATTGTTGTTTACCACAGAACCCCCGCTTCCAGCCCCCGCCACCGCAAGCTGTCCCGCGCTGATCTCCGGCAAAGCAAGCCCTGTAAAGGCACCGCCCACAGAGGACGCAAGCTCTCTCACAGAGGCAACCAGCATCTTGCTGCTCTTTCGGATGCCCTCTGCCATCAGCTTCATAAAGTCTGGCATGTACTCATCCGCATCGGAAAGAGGTCCTTCTTTCGGGATGGAGAAGCCGACAATGTTGCTGACGGCATTGGCCAGGTTGCTTGCTGCATTGGTCACACGCCATGCGTTGTTATTGATGCCGCTTGCCATCTCAATACAGATATCCGCGCCCCAGCTGTATGCCGAGTTGGAAATACCGCCCAGGATGGAACTGCAGCTGTTGGCGATCGCCGTGCACGCATTGGAGACGTTGGTCTTCATCGTATTCAGGGCATTGGTCATATTGGTATTGGCCGTTGCCATCTTTGTGCTGACTGTATTCGCTACTGCTGTCAGGCCATCGCTGAAGCTGGTCTTGATCGCCGTCATGGCGTTGGTCACAGCAGTTTTGATATCATTCAGCGCCGTGGTGATCGTCGTTTTGATCGTTGCCCAGCTCGTGGTCGTGTTGGAGACCACTGCCGTCCAGGTGTTGGCGATGGTGTTTTTGATCACTCCCATAGCCGTATCCACCGAGGAACGGATTGCCGTCAGCGCCGTAGTGATGGTCGTCTTGATGCTGTTCCAGCTTGTCGTAGTATTGGAGTTTACCGCCGTCCAGGCATTGGCAATCGTGTTCTTGATGACGCCGGTTGCCGTGGTGACCGTACTCCGCATGGCTGTACAGGTCGTGGTGATGGTCTGCTGCATCTGCTTCCACATGGAAGAGGTGCTGTTGCCGGTTCCCGTCCAGGCTGTAGTCATCACCTTTGTGATGGCCGAACCAACCTGGCTGATGCCGCTCTGCATCTTGGAAAGCTGCTGCGTCACCACCTGCCCGATCTGGTTCCAGCTCTGAGTGGTTGCCGTCTGCACCTGCGTCCAGGCCGTCCGAACAGCTGTGGTTACCTGCGTTGCAGCCGTGGTCGTGCTCTGGGCAATCTTCGTCCAGGCATTGGTGTAGGCTGTCTGCACTGCCGTCATACTGTTGGTGATGGAGTTACTTAGAGTCGTGCTCAGGCCGTTCGCCGCCGTTTCCACCAGAGACACGTTACTGCTGATGCCGTTTGCCAGATTGCTCATAAAGTCAGGCATCCAGCTCTGCATATCCGCCAGCGGTCCCTCATCCGGCACAGAGAAGTGCAGGAAGTTTCGGATCGCGCTTGCCACTGAAGATACAGCGCTCGTAACCGTCCCGATGGCTCCCCGGATACCGGAGGCAATGTTGCTCACCAGATCGGAGCCCCAGGAAGTCGCCGAAGAGATCACATTGGTAACAGCAGTCTTCGCATTATTGAAGCCGTTGGTGATGGCTGTTTTAATGCTCGTGATTTTGCTGGAAATGCTGGTGGCCATGCTCTGGAATCCGTTTACGACAGAGGTCTTCAGATTGGTAACGGTCGTGGAGACTGAAGTTTTGATATTGCTCCATGCCGTGGAGACAGATGTCTTGATTCCATTCACCGCCGTCGTGACGGAAGTCTTTATGCCATTCCATGCCGTGGTCACGCTGGTTTTCAAGCTGTTCATCGTCGTGGTCACGCTCGTCTTCAGACTGTTCCATGCCGTCGTTACGGCAGTTTTTAGGCCATTGACAGTCGTGGTAACAGAAGTTTTCAGCCCTGTCCATGCCGTAGAGACAGCCGTTTTCAGCGCCGTAGTCGCGGTTGTTACAGCAGTCTTCAGTCCGTTCCAGACGGTTGTTACCGTCGTTTTGATCGCATTCACAGTCGTGGACACAGCTGTCTTCAGTCCGTTCCATGCCGTCGTTACTGCTGTTTTTGTCCCGTTGGTGACTGTTGTAACCGTTCCCTTTATCGCATTCCAGACAGAAGTGATTACAGACTTAATCGCATTGACTACCGTTGTGACAGCCGTTTTTATTCCATTCCAGACATTGGTGACGGTCGTTTTTATAGCATTAACGACTGTAGATACGGTCGTTTTAATTCCGTTCCAAGCCGTCGTGATGGCCGTCTTCAGTCCATTCACAATCGTCGTCACCGTAGATTTAATGCCGTTCCAGACCGTTGTGACGACTGTCTTTATGGCATTCACTACCGATAAGACAACGGTTTTAATCGTGTTCCAGGCGTTGGAAATCGCAATCCGGATGCCGGTCATCACAGTTGTAACCACGGTTTTTATGGCGTTCCATACTGTGGAAATCACAGTCTTTATGCCATTTACCGTATTGGTAACCACGGTTTTGATCGTATTCCATACCGTGCTGATCACCGTGCTGATTCCGGACATTACAGTAGAAATGATCGTCTTTATGGCATTCCATACGGTTGTGATAATGGTCTTGATCGTGTTAATGATCGTAGAGATCACCGTTTTGATCGCGCCCCACACAGTCATCTGCCCCGACTTTATGCCATTGGATACAGAATCCACCGTTCCCTTAATGGCATTCCAGATCGTCGTGATGATGGTTTTAATCGTATTGACTACCGTAGAAATCACCGTTCTTATGGTGTTCCACACGGTTGTAATTACAGTTTTTATTCCATTCACAACGGTTGTGACATTGGCCTTGATCGTATTCCATACCGTGCTGATGGTCGTGGAAATCGCGCTCATAACCGTAGAAATCACGGTTTTTATCGTGTTCCATACGATGGAGATATGCGTCTTAATCCCATTGACCACGGTTGTAACCGTCGTTTTAATTGCCGTCCATACCGTAGAGAAAATCGTCTTGATTCCCTCCAGTACAGAAGAGAAAAAGCTCTTGATGCCGTTCCATACGGTCGATGCCGTTGTTTTAATTCCCGTCCATGCCGTGGAGAGCCAGGTCTTGATGGCCGTCCATACGGTTGTGAAGGTCGTTTTGATTCCGGTCAGCGTATTGGAGAAGAACGTTTTTATAACATTCCATACGGTTGTCGCCGTCGTCTTGATCCCTGTCCAGGCATTGGAAAGCCAGGTGGAGATCGCCGTCCATACGGTAACCGCTACGGTTTTGATTCCATTCAGGATTCCGGAGAAAAACGTCTTGATGCTGTTCCAGGTATTGACGAAGAAGGTCTTCACGCTCGTCCATACCGTATCCCAGTCCGTGCCGAACCAGGACAGGAATACATCCGCCACGCCCTTCAGCGCATTCAGCACCGTGGAGAAGATGGATTTAATCCCGTTCCATATCGAGGAGAACAGGCTCTTTACCGCTTCCCATGCTCCGGACCAGTTGCCCTGGAAGAGATTGCTGAAGATATCGAAGATATTGATCAGCGAATCAAGAACTGTGCCCAGCACAGTTGCGATCACCTGAAATGCGCCTTCAAACAGCGGGGCCAGCACCTGACAGAAGCCATCCCATACCGCCTTCAGCACCTCGGTGATGTTTTTAAAGTCAAAGCCGAGGGCATTCAGCCTGTCGGTGATGGCTTTCCCGAATTCCTGGAACTTGGCCTTCACGCTCTCCCAGATCGCCGTGATCTTATTGCGGAACTCCTCGTTGTTTTTCCACAGGCTCACAAAAGCCGCCGCAAGGACAGCAATGACCGCAACCACCGCTCCGATGGGGCTGGTCAGTGCGGCGAAGGCTTTCTTGAGCAAGCCTCCCATACTGCCGACCTTCTTCATGGCTTTCGCGATCTTCGTAAAGCCCTTCATGGCCGATCCGACCGTGGATACCGTTTTGCCCAGCACCACCAGCAGCGGACCGATGGCAGCCGCCAGAGCCGCCACCTTCAGGATCGTTTTCTTCTGCGCTTCACTCATGTTGTTGAGCTTGTCCACAAAGGCCTGTACCTTGGAGACTACCGCGCGGATAGCAGGCATGAGCAGCTCACCGAAGCTGATCGCCAGCTCCTCCAGCTGGGATTTCAGAATGGTCAGCTGTCCTTTCAAGTTGTCCTGCATGGTTGCAGCCATGCTTTCCGCTGTACCGTCGCAGTTTTCGATTGCAGAAGACAGCTTGTCGATATCCTCCGGAGCCGCGTTCATCAGGGCTAGGAATCCGGACATGGCGTTCTTGCCAACCAGAGATTCAGCGGCAGCAGCCGCTTCCGATTCGGAAAGGCCGGAAAAGGCCACACGGCAATCTGCCAGAATATCCGACAGATCCCGCATGGAGCCATCTGCATTGGAGGTCTGGATCGTGACTTCACCGATATTCTTTCCGGCGATCTTCACTTCACCGGCGAGGTTGTTCATGATGGTACGAAGGGATGTACCTGCCTGGCTTCCCTTGATCCCGGCATTGGCCATCAGGCCGATCGCCTCTGCTGTATCCTCTGCAGAGAAACCAAGAGCGCCCGCGATAGGTGCAGCATATTTGAAGGTCTCGCCCATCATGGAGACATTGGTATTCGCGTTGGAGCTTGCCGCTGCCAGAATGTCTGCAAAATGGCCGGAGTCAGAAGCGGAAAGCCCAAATGCCGTCAGGGCGTCCGTCACGATATCTGAGGTCGTCGCCAGGTCTTCACCGGACGCAGCCGCCAGGTTCATGATGCCTTCAATACCGTCCATCATGTCGCCAGTCTTCCAGCCTGCCATGGCCATGTACTCAAAGGCCGACGCGGCTTCTGTCGCGGAGAATTTGGTCTTGGCTCCCATCTCACGGGCTTTCCCGCGCAGGTCATCCAGATCTTTCCCGGTTGCTCCGGAGATGGCTGCCACCTTGGACATGCCCTCGTCAAAATCCGCAGCAGTCTTCACCGCCGCCGTACCGAGCCCCACGATGGGAGCCGTCACATGGGTGGTCAGGGTCTTTCCCACAGAGGAGATCTTCTCGCCGACCTGTTGGAATTTGCCGCCCACCTCTTCGATCTTGGCAAGGGTTGCGTTGGTGGTAGATGCCTGGGACTCCAAGGATTTCAGCTGCTGCTCCGTCTCCTGGATCTCGCGCTGGAGCGCATCATACTGCTGCTGGGTGATCTCCCCTTTCTGCAGCTGTTCGTTTGCCTGCTCCGCCGCCGTTTTCAGTGTGGCCAGTTTCTCCTTGGTATCCTTGATAGCCTGGGCGAGAAGCTGCTGCTTCTGCCGGACCAGTTCCGTGTTGGAGGGATCAAGCTTCAGCAGCTTTTCGACATCCTTCAGCTGTGTCTGGGTGCTCTTAATATCCTTGTTAACACCTTGCAGCGCTTTCGAGAGTTTCGTGGTATCGCCGCCGATTTCAACGGTGATTCCCTGAATTCTGCCAGCCATGACTTATCCCTCCTTTCTGCCCTTAATGGGCGATTTATTCAGCCTTTTCAGACTGCAGAAAAAGAGCCAATGGATGTTGCTCCATCAGCTCCTTGCATCGTTTCAGGTTTTCCTGTTTCAGCGCCTCCGTCTCCCGGAGAAACTGCTCAGTCACAGGCTTCACGCGGATCAGCTGCCGTCTCCGGCTATATTCCGTGATGTCGGCTCTGAGCGCCGTGTCTGTTGCAGAGATGGGGTAGACCGCGCCGCATTCCGGGCAGCGGAAGAAGGTATGCTCAATATCGCCATCTCTCACGCTCTCCGGTTTGACGGTCTCTGCCACAGCACCGCAGTTGTCACAATTGATTTTCATTAACATGTCCTTTCCTTGTTAAGACAAAGTTCACAATATGCTCGTTGCTATCCGGCGCATTTTGAGGTATACTGATTATGGATTTTTATATCCAAAGGAGGTGTTCGCTTTGAGTCAGGAGCAAATTGGCATTGCAGATATGCAGTGCTGGGTATTCCGCAAAGCCCAAAGAAAATGGAATATCTCGCCATCTCAATGCGCACAGTTGTTCAAGAAATATGATCTGCTCGGCTTCATCTCCGAGTGCTATGATCTTTTGCATGTCAGCAGTTATGAACGCGCCCTCGATGATGTCGAAGATATCCTTCGCCGTAAGGGGGTATCCATATGATTCGCATCCCCGAAGACGGCATCCTTTATCACGGGAGTTATACAGAGGTGTCCCGGATTGATCTTTCCCTGTGCCGTTACGGCCTTGATTTTGGAAAAGGCTTCTATCTGACATCTTCCCTGGAACAGGCAGTCTCCTATATCCCGGCATCTGTCCGTAAAGCAAAAAGACGCGGGATTCTGCCAGACAGCTTCAAAGAAGCGGACGGTAAAGTGTCCGTGTTCCAATTCTGCTCAAACCCCAACCTGTTCATCCACTATTTTGATGAAGCTGACGAGGAATGGCTGCACTTCGCAGCATGCAACAGAAGCAGGGATCTTTTCCCTGAACTCAGGAAAAAGTATGCCCTTGTGGATGTCATCGGCGGGAAAGTCGCAGATGACCAGACGGCCATTACCCTGAACAACTATGTGTCCGGTGCATACGGGACCCCCGGAACCGAACGCGCGGACCGTACAGCCATAGGACTTCTGGAAGCAGACCGGCTGAAGGACCAGTTTTGTTTCAGAACGAAAGAAGCCATTGCATCCCTTGCTTTCATAAGGAGCGACCGATATGGAAAATACCGTTAATCAGATAACCCCAGATCGGAAAGAAGCCACGGCGATTACCGTTATGCGCTGTATGCTGCTGATATATGCTGAAGAGCAGCATATTCCCTTTGAAGATGCCATGCTTTCTTTTTCGCAATCAAAAACCTACGAAGACCTGTTTGACTTCGATACCGAAATCTGGAAAGAAGGTCCTGAATACCTGCGCTGTCTTTACGATGAAGAACTGCATGGCGCTTCTCAGGCTGTAAACGCATAAAGACGACCACACCAGAAAGGCACAATTATGGACACCGTTCTCCGGTATAAAGGATATTCCGGCAGCGTAGAGTTTTCAGAAGAAGATAGCCTTTTCTATGGAAAGGTTCAGCATATTCGTTCATTGATCTCCTATGAAGGAAGAACAGAACAGGAACTTCTCCTGGACTTTCAAAAGGCAGTGGAGGATTATCTTACCCTTTGCGAAGCAGAAGGCATTTCTCCAGAGATAGCTTCTTAAACTGCTCCCCACCCAGTCACAACGACTGAGTGGGGTTTTTACATCTATCCGCAGTCCCGTCCTTTTTGCGTATGATTTTCCAAACGTAACAGAATTTTTTGCAGCAATCCGCACTTTTTTCACTTAGAACTTGTCCATATCCCCCTGGGAAGCTTCCTCCCGCCACTCAAGGGAGTCGCGCCTCTTCTCGTTGAACATGTCATTCACGGAGCCTATCGTCAGCAGATCCAGATCGCCTATATTCAGCCCTAGCTCCACGCATCTGAGCATAAACAGAGCGGTTGTCATCGGCCGCTCTGTCTTCCTCAGTTTTTTCCCGCAGGCACCGTGGTCTTGATGTTCATGCCCCACAGATCGATCAGCTCCGGGAGAATCTGATAAATGCTGAAGGTGTTGAACTGATCAAGCCATTCATCCGGGCTATCATACTTCTCCTCCGGATGCGCTGCCGACCACATCACAAACGCCAGGTCCTCAAACATCTCCAGGGAGAATCCGTCCAGCGTGGAAGCGTCCTCCGTCTGGTCCTTGATGGCGTCGTTCAGAGTCATAAGATCCTTATAGACATCGCGTCCGAACTTGTTTCTATAGATACGGGGAATGGCTGCAGAAGCCTTGAACTCCACCGGATTGCCGTCGATTTCAATTTTCTTTGTGACTGCCATGGTCGTAATCTCCTCTCAAAAATCATGTAGATAAGGCAGGGAGTATTTCATCCCTGCCGGGTAGTGTGTGTTCGGTTATCAGCCGCCTGCGGGCTCATCGCCGCTCTCGTCCTCGTCATCCGTGGTCTCTGGGATGGTCGGCTCATACACAGCATCGTACCAGGCGTCATAG
>Ga0256406_1006187_pt1 | contig 12152 bp, 8 predicted proteins | sample RumenRJG_03DNA_FD_185986 | JGI IMG/M metagenome (GOLD analysis project Ga0256406, IMG submission 185986) | Bovine rumen microbial communities from Lethbridge, Alberta, Canada - RJG_03 | ecosystem: Host-associated > Mammals > Digestive system > Stomach > Rumen | place: Canada: Alberta | collected...
AAAGCCCTTGCTGAAAGAGTTCTTCCTTTCCACAGGGGTCTTAGTCAGCCTCTCACAGGAGTCTCGCGCCCACTTCGTCAGCGGGAATAGTCGTCTGACCGGAACGCATTGCCGGACGGCGGCGCGGGGCGATCCGACTCCTCCGCATCTGGCCAGTCACCCATCCCATCTCCGATCTCCGCGTCCATGTCCCGGCTCTGCTCTTCCTTGCGCATCTCGTCCCCGAGGTAGCAGTCGTACAGAGCGCACACGCTCAGGATTTCTTCGTATGCCTTCGGAAACTGTTTCTGAAACCAGTCGGACATGCTCTGATCTCAGAGCAGAGACGAATGCCGCCGGTCCGCGGAACGCATGCCGGGAACCTTCATCGGCACGGACCTCCACCGCCCATTGTTCATGTCTTTTTCGTAGCGCCGCGCCTTCGCGTCCACCCGGCCGGCCGATTCGGTTTTTCGGGTTCCAGCATACTGTGACTGCAACAGTACGGTCCTACCAGACCGGACAAACCTCACACCCGGAATCCAATAAAAAGCAGGAACACCGGGAAGGAACATCTGCGAAACGCAGAGAAAGGAATCAAAACTATGAGTGAGTTATATTTTGGAATCAGCGGATACGGCATGTTTCTGAATACGTCGGAAAGGGATGCGTTCTGCCGCGCGTACGGAGCGGCGAACCAGATTGCCACCGAGAACAAATACGGCGACGACTTTTCAGAAGTCACCTATGAGCTCGATTGCAGCGATCTTACGGACGGATCCTTCGAGGGACGCGATATCCGTCATCTGGACGGAAAACCGCATGAGGAGGACGGAGATGATTTCTGCGAAGGCCTGTTTCTGTACGCGGATCGTCAGGGCAGCATTTTTGGCACGCCCGGCCGATGCTACCGGAACATCCATGAGATGGCCGATGAATTTCGTCAGAAATACGCAGTCTATCTGCCGGAGGATTTCGGTTTCGAGGCGCATATGGCCTTCTTCCTGGGCGCACTGAGCTGCTGAAAAATAGTTATCAAAAGCAAGAATACAAAAAGCGTCGGCACTTGTCCCAATTATTGTGCAGGCATTGATTGCGTGGCCGTCATGCCAAGCTCCTGCCTGAGCTTGTAGAATTGGGACCGCCGGCGCTTTTCTTATGCCCGGATGACAGCTTCTCTGCTCTTCTGCCCGTCCGCCAGTTCGGTTTCCCGGGATCGAGCATACTGTTCCTGCAACAGTCAGGCTCTACGAGCCTGACAAAACTCACACTCGGAACCTATGAGCGCAAGACTGAACGGTCTTGCCGGGAGAAGGAACACCGGGACGGAACAACAAGGAGGCATTCTGCATGGAAAAAGCAAAGACAAAAATCGAGGAGCTTCGCGGCAAGACGTATGACGAGACGATCCACTGCCTGAAGACGTACGGGAAGTGCTGCATGATCCGTCCGACCGGATTCGGAAAGACGGGCATTCTGACGAGGATGATCTCAGACAAAGACAACGGATATTCCAATGTCCTGTATCTGTACCCCGCGGACATCATCAAAAGCGCGGTGCTCCATTTTTACTATTTCTGCTATCGGAAAAAAGCGCCGAAGGACAAGACGATTCCAGGTGTGCGATTCATCTCCTACATGAAGCTGGTGCGAATGAGAAAGCCGGATTTTGAAGAACTGGGTCCGGTTGATCTCATCATCGCGGATGAGTGTCACAAACTCGGAGGCGCGGACACGATGATCGCTACCCAGAAGCTGCTGGACTTTTTCCCGAAGGCGCATTTCGTCGGAGCAACCGCTACTCCGGACCGCATGGACAACATCGACGAGGTCGGGCGGTTCTTTGATGACCGCGTAATCAGCCTGTACACGCTTCATGACGCGTTTCAAGACGGCGTGCTGAAGAAGCCGCACTACGTATACAACGTGTACCGCGACGAGCTCCCGGAAGTCGAAGCCGAAAAACAGGAAGCAAAGGAGGAACTGGAACAGACATACGGACACGAAAAGGCAAAGGATGTCCTGCGTGATCTGGATCAGCGCCTGATCGAGACGGCGGAGCTCTACAACATGGACAACGTAATCCGGCGCACCTGCAAAGCCTACGCCGGCGGTACCGATTACCTCAAGTTCATCGTCTTCTTCTTCTCCTATGAGGCGCTTGCCGACAAGGGGGAGGAAGTCAAGGAATGGTTTCACAACGCGTTCCCTGACTATATTGTCACGACAACGGTCATCACCGCGGAAAACGCGGAGACCAGGGCGAACCTGGACAAGCTGGGCTGCATGGTCCCGAGAAAAAACCACATCGACCTCATCTATTCCTGCGACATGCTCAACATGGGCTACCATGTGGACGACCTGACCGGCATCGTCATGTACCGCGGCACGAAATCGGATATCATCTACACCCAGCAGCTCGGACGGGTGCTCTCAAGCGCCGCCGACGCGAAAGCAGGGATTGTCATCGACGCCGTCGATAACATCCACCAGCAGGCCGCCTACCTGACGCTCGGGCGCGATGACATCTACACGCAGGACGCCAGAAAAAGAAAGGAGGAACTGGAGGAACAAAAGAGCGAGGCGTCCGCGTATGCTGCCTATCAGGCCGGAACGCTGACCAAAAAGGACATGGACCCGGATATGCGCGCCCGGTTTCAGGCATACGACGAGGGCTCCGCGCCTGCCCCGGAATGGTCGAAATACGACCAGTCGGAACTGAACGCCGTGATCCGCCGGTTTGAAGGCGGAGGCCGGGAAACCGGTTCAGCCTCTGCGGGAGCCGGATGCGGAATGACACAGGAAGATCTGGATTCCGTCGATCTGTACGCGGAGGAAAAGGTCGCGACCTATAAGGAACTGATCCGCAAGACGGTGGCCGAGGCCCGGTCCATCCGCTGCCGGAAAGCCTGGGCCCGCTGGACGGAAGAAGGCGGGAAAACAAAGGACGAGAACGGACGGATTCTCACGAGAAGGGAAGTCCTGGCGCAGAAGGCGCCGGAGGAAGTCCCGCTGCCGCCGTTCTGCTTCAGCAAGCAGGTTTCCGTTAAGGCGGTCCTCGACGAAATGCATATACCGGAATGAGAAAAAGGGCCGGCCTTCGTAAGCACTGATCTTTCAGATCAGCGCAATGGCTGGCCTTAATAATTGGAGGAAACGAAATGGCTAAGAAAGATCGGACGGGAGAAGTCATTCAGACGAAGTACGGACCGGCGAAAATCATTCAGTACAAATCCAACAAAGACATAACTGTGTTGTTTGATAGTTACGGAATCAAGAAGCATGTCGACTATGGATGGCTGGTAAAAGGAAAAGTACTGCCGCCCGGAGCGAAAAAGGGACTTAAAAAAGACCATGTTGGTGACATTTACCCCGATATCGAGGGAAATCCCGCGGAATGTATTGCTTATAACAACTACAGAGACTGTACCATTCGCTTTTTTGACGGAACAGTCAAAGAGCATGTTACTTTCGACGCGTTTAAGAGCGGAAGGGTTTCGCCTCACAAAAACAGAGCCGAAACAATAAGAATAAGGAGAAGAAATGAAGTTGTCGGATTGGAAAATACGATGAACTGCGGCTTGAAAGCTGTGATTACGGAATATTATTCGAACCAGGATATAATAATAAGGTTTGAAGACGGAAGTGAAAAACATACTTCAATGGACTCTTTTAAAAACGGAACAGTGGCAAACCCAAACATTAACATAAGTTCTTATCGTCAAACGACACAAGCGGCGGCGTGCATATCTCCATCGCGAAATAAAACACTTCCGCCTAGCACACAAAAAAAGGTCAGGAAAGATCATGTCGGTGACATTTATCCGGATATTGAGGGAAATCCCGCGGAATGTATTGCCTACCACGGTTATAAAGACTGTACGATTCGTTTTTCTGACGGCGCAGTCAAAACGCATGTCCATTTCGACATATTTAAGAGCGGCAAAGCTTCATCTCATAAAAACGACAATATTCCTAAAATATGTATTCGCGATAAATACGCAGTTGGGAAAGTGTTTCACACAACCAGATGTGGAAACTGCACGGTTGTGGAATACAAAGACTCAAAAAATATTACTGTTAAATTCGAAGACGGAACGATCGTGAATACAGTAAGCTCCGCTTTAGGTCAGGGAATGGTGGACAATCCGAACCATATGCGTTCCGAATATATTGGCGCGAAATCCACCACATATAACGGAATTCCGTTTACTGTCACAGATGTGGTCAAAACAAAAAGAAAAACTGATCATCATGTACAATGGATTGTAACCGTCACATTTATAGACGGAACAAAAGCTGAAACAAAAGAGGCTTTATCCAGAGTAATGCAAGGCAAGATTTGCCACCCATCATTTAGAGGCTTTGGAAAAAACAGACAAAATCCGTATGAGGTAAATGATAAAAAATGGTGGAACAGTCACACTTTTCTTGATTATGAGTTATACGGAAGAGCATTTGAGACAAAGACGTCCGTGTATTATTACTGCCGAAAGAAAGGCAGCCTTGAGCGGACGTTCGACGTGCTGACTCCGAAGGAAATGATCGAGCGGAGCCGGCCGCATAAGCAGACAGGCTGAGTCGGAAAACGCGCCCCACAAAAAGAAGAACAGGCAAATGCAAAAAAAAATCAAAACGTAGAGCACAAAAACGTGAGAGCCCCTGCGGATAGCGGGGGCTTTTCCTGTGTCCGGGGCAGACGGCTCTGCTCTCCCGCCAGCCCACGTTTCCCGGTTCGGGCATACCGTGACTGCAACAAATCAGACATTTCAGTCTGACAAAACTCACACCCGGAGACAAATCCAGACGGAACCGATGAACGGAACGCTGGACGAAATCTCCGTATATCCCGCAAATGGCGGGAAGAAAGGAATTGTATATGAGATGTTTCTGCGGTATCTGGAACAATCGGCTTCTGCGGCCGCGCAGGGCAATCTTGCGTCGTGAACCTCTCCATCTGAACTACTCGGTCATTGAATGGCCGAGTAGTTCACGTGTGTGATTCCTTGTCTGAGTCAGAATCCGTGGAGGACACAAGGCTTTCCAGCGTACGCCCGAGAAATCGGTCTCCGTTTTTGTGCGTCATGCGAGAGGCGTCTTCCGCCACCCATATATCTGTATCCCAGGCAATATGCGGATACACGGACAGCATCTTCCGGGTTGTCTCAAACGCGGTAATAAATGACAGCTCACAGGTCGTCTCGCACAAAGAAAGAACCTGCTTCACCCTGTCCAGGGTGAACTCGCCCGTGCTGGAATAAGCCTCGACGAACAGAATCCGGTTGGTTCCTTTGTCATACAAAACAACATCCGGGAGAATGGAAACATCATCAAACACATGGATGCCGAGTTCCTGCATGCGGTCCCGATCAATAACAAGATCCCGATCGGTTGCATCCCCGATGTACAGCAGCTCCGGGTCTTTCGCGAAGCGTGGAGCAAACTCTTCCAGAATCAGTTTCTGCAGACGGTTGTGCTTGTTTCGTTTCAGTTCGAATGTCTGCCCGCCGAACGAAACCGGGTATCCTTTTGCCAGCGCCTTTACCTGTTTGAGCTGCGTCTTGTAATCTTCGTGCGTCGCGCGGAAGGCAGATAGTTGGTCTTCCCAGTCCTCTGTATGATACGTGCGTACAAGCGCGGCAAATTCAGCCGTAAAGCGATATCCGTTTTCGCTGCTGTTTGTCGGAATCCCCGGACGGGCCTCCATAATCGCGGCATTAACCCAGCAGTGGAGCGTTTCATCCCGGAAAGTTTCCCGGCTGTTTGGCTGATATCCTTGTTTATCCAGTCCGGCCTTGTTCGGAAAATGTTCGTTAATAAAGCCGATGATATCGTGTGTCGTATGATATGCCTCTGACATGCGTTTCCATTTTTCGTCAGTTACTTCCGCGCAGGCGCAAAACGTCATCACACAGCGCGGGTTGTACAGTGTCTCCGGCATTCCAATCGCCCGCAGAATGTCGCGGGCATCGTTCAAGCAAGGATACGCATACTGTTCTACATTTCTTTTCATCGGTTCTCCTCTCAGGGGCAGGTGGTTCAGGTCTGACGCATTGATCTGCGTGCTTCCGCCCGTTGCCCGGAAATATTGATCATAATCTTCGGTTTGCAGCAGATCGGACATCCATTTGACCTCGAAAGCGGACAATGGCGTCCCATCGGCTCTCGTCAGATAATTGACGTGGTTTTCGACGCCAATGGCATCGGTTTCTTTTTCCCTTCCGGAAAAATAAGGAGCCGCAATCATTCGCCTGGGCGACTCTTTCGGGACAAGACGCCGGACCATGACCGTGTTCTGATTCGGGATCAGAACGGATTCTGCTTTTGATGAAATATACTGATTTTTGCCTGTGCGAATCGGAAACAAGATAGATGCTCCCATCTGGATGTTGATTCCGCGAATCAGCGGAACGTCCCCGGGGCGCTCTTCCTCAGACAGATACTCCCGATTGCGGAATTCAACCACCGGCCCCGTGCGGAACACGTATCCGTACGATCCAAAATCAGACATCTGACCGGAAAATTTCCGCAGGGCCTTGATCTGTGATTCATTTTCCGGAAGACATAAAATCCCGTCTTTCGTAATCAGCTCGTCGTCCGAAAAGAAAAACCGGGTTCCGTCCTGAAACGAACAGTCCTTATAAATATCCAGCCGGATTCTCGAAGGCTCCCGTGTTTTCCGTCCGGCAAGAATCATCGTTTCCTGCAGCACGTCTTCGCATGAAAACGCAAGCGTCCGATCAGAAAACACAAGAAGCCGGGACAGACGAATCGACTGAAGCAGAAAATTCCTGACTTTCTGGTAGTATAGTCCGGACGTCCATGAACGCGGAACAATATACACGACCTGTCCGTTTTCCTTCAGATGCTCGATTCCTTTTGCCATAAACAGGGCGTACAGGTTCGGCTGTCCGCTGACATAAGCGGCCATATGAACAGCCTCTGGCGCGTCTTTTCGGATTTTCCGATACGGCGGGTTTGCAATCACGATATCATATTCCTGATCATCATCCGCCAAAAGATAATCGACCGCCAGAATCCGGGTATGCAGCCGGATATGATGTTCGCGGCACAGCATATCCATTGTGTTTACCGTGTCAATCAGCGCGGGAAGAATCAACAGATCATTTTCTGCGAGCGTGACAGTTAACTCTTTGACCGGAAACGCAAGAAGACGGCGGATTAGCGCAAGAGACAGAATGCCGTCTCCCGCACCCATATCCAGTACAGAGAGTGTCTGTTTTTGCGGGTTTTCAATGCAGGAGGCCATATAGGCAGCCGTACGGGGATCTGTAAAAAATTGTCCGATCTGCTTCTTTTCCTGCCGGGATTTTTTTACCGTATTCGTTTCCCGCATACGCCGTCCTCCTTCCATCGTTTAATTCTTTTTATTTTACCACACAAAAAGCGGAGCGAAAAGGCGTTCTGTTTATCTGTGTGCGTCTTAGTTAAGTGCAAAATCAGACACGGCATTTGATTTATCCACATCCGCTGTCCTGCCTACAGGAAGACGAAAGCCCCCGCAGAAAGGCGCTTTACCTTCCCGCAGGGGCTTCGTCAGGCCGTTAGGCCTTATCTTTTTATCAGTTCCGTGAACTGTTCGTCTTCGTTTTTACATGTCGTACCACTTGCGGGGACGCACGTCCCAGCTCTGCAATGCCTTCGTACTTCCAGCCAAGGACGACGAGATCGTCGCGCTCTTTGGTGCTGCCGGTGTAGTGATGCGGAGCTCTGATTCTTCGAGGGGCTTTGATCCTTCGGAGAGCTTTGATCTTTCAGAGAGCTTTGATCTTTCAGATCAACGCAAACAACGCAAACAACGCAAGCAGCGCAAGCCCAGCACCCGTGCAGTTCGGATTGTACAGACGATACTGCGGCTTGCCCGTAGAGGACGACGCCGTGTACCAGGCAAAGTCTGAGTTGGTAGCTCTGATCGAAAACGCCAATCCGGCTGTGTTTGTGCTTCCAACACACATCGAAGATCGTATCAGCAAAGGATTGACGGCATAGTACAATTTAGTTATAATATAGGTATCAGATAAGAAAGGAGGGCTTTTTATGAACATTCGTCCGTCTGCGGCTATTCGACAGAATTATAATGAAATTGCCGATTTATGCCGGAAAAGCGAAGAGCCTGTTTTTTTAACCAAAAACGGGGACGGAGATCTGGTTGTCATGGACATTGACACCTATAACCGCCGGGAACAGATGTTGAAACTGCGGGAAGAGCTACTCGCGTCAGAAGAGGACCGGGCACGGGGAGACATGGGGTATTCCATCGACGAGGTCACGGCGATGATGCGCGATGCGATCAGGGAGGTAACGAACCGTGGCGTCGCAGAATAAATACAACGTGGTGATATCATCCAGAGCTTCGCAGATGATGATCAGACATGCCGCCTTTTTGGCCCAGGTCAGTCCGGAAGCAGCGGAGCGGTTAACGGACGCCTTCTGGAAGTCCGCGCATTCGCTGGATCAGATGCCGCAGCGATGCCCGTGGCTGACGAAGGCGTATTTTCCAAGAAACCTGTACCGCTTTCTGATGTTCGAAAAGCATTACATGATCCTGTTTCAGATTCGGGATCAGACCGTCTACGTAGACGGTGTTCTGGATTGTCGGCGGGACTATCGGGATCTGCTCCTGTGATGCATGCGGGATTCTTCTGTTTTCAGAGGTAGCGGCAATGCTGCCTCTTTTTTGTACCCTTTCGCAAGTGTTTCTCCCGCTGCCCCGCCCAAGCCTAATCCCGCCACACAACGAAAGCCCCTGCAGATTGGCAGGGCGTGGCGGTTTCTCCTCTCCCGCTGCCCTGCCAAGGCCTGCGCCTTAGTGGAAGTCGTAGTCGTCGGACGAACGGACATTGGCGCGGCTCCGGGCATCCGCCTCGGCCAGACGCTCCGCGTCTTTTTCCGTCACGCCGAATGGTTCCATGAACGCTACCGGCACGCGGACATCCGTTATGCCGCCGTCCGCCTCCGGAACTGTTATCTGCAGAAAGCCCTTGCCCGGCTTCTGCTCAAACTGAATTCCGCAGACGCCGGGGACGCATTCGTCCTTCTCCAGCTCCCGCATGGCTGTCTTCACGAAGGCAGCGGCCAGTTTCCGTTCGGCGCGGGACAGATCCTGCAGCTTTGCGTCACGGATGGTCAGGATGTCCGGCGTGTGGTTGTGACCCTCCGTCACCTCGTACACCGTGCGGATTTCCTGCGCCAGATGCCGGCCGCCGGCCAGGTCCCGCGCAAGATCAGATGCTGATGCTCCCTGTATCCGGCCATTGTCCGTCCGTGCCTCGTATGCCTGAAGCCGGCCGGCCAGATATGACTCCAGTTCGGCCTTGTGCGCGACCAGACCCGCGAGCGCAAACTGCAGCGTCGATATATGGCCAGAGGCCGTAAGAGCAAGATCGGGGGCTTTCAGGCAGCCCGCCTCCCGGAGCACCTGAAAAGCGTGGAGCAGCGCCCGGGACTTCTGGACGATGCCGATATACAAATCTTCCCGCCCCTTCCAGCTTCCCGGCGTGTGGTCGAACAGAACCGACTGATCCATAAGCGCCTCGACCGTCGGGTTCAGGTCTTTCTGAAGCCGGTCTGTCTGGCGGGCAACTTCTTCCGGAGTGGGCTTGCGTCTGCCCTGTTCCGGGGTACAGCTCGACTCGCGGTACGCGGGCTTTGCCTGCCTGTCCGGGCCGGAATGATACCGGGGCGTCCCGGCATGCCGGCTCCGTCCGTCTGACCCTGTCCGCGCCATCCGTTCCTGATGCGTCACGGTTACGATGCGGTGTTTCTTCTCCGCCGGCTCCGTCCCGTCCCGCACGTTAAGGCCATGGGATCGCATGTTCCGCCGGACCTCTCCAATCTCCCGGCCGGCCTGCGGGAACCGCGCTTCAAACCAGCCGTGGGCCTCTTCGCCCGGACCGACATACGCCTTCCCGGCATTCCGGATATCCGTTCCGGGAACCGTCACCCGGTCTGCCTTCCACCTGTGGTCGGCGCCCTGCCTGTATGCCTTGAGTGTCACCTCTCCCCGGTCCGACAGAAAGGCGCGGAACTGCCGGGCGGGATCGTCCGTGTGCAGGAAAAACACAAGGCTTTCCTGCCCCGTCCCCGGGTCCCTGTTCAGACGGGCAGACAAACAGGCATGCGGATCTGCCATATGGTCAAGGAAGACCTGTTTCATCGGCGTAGCGGCCCGGTACGTCTCTTCCGCCTGAACCAGCGGCCGCAGGTCACGTCCCGTCTCCCGAAGTGTGATGACACCTCTCTCGCCGTTTCGGTCCATCGCATCCCGCAGGTGGCGGATCTCCTTCCGCTCAACCAATGGAAAGGCCGATACCAGCGTGAACCCGAGCGGAGCATGTACGTCCCGGCGCAGAATGAGACGGGTCACGTTGCTTTCCATCTCCCGGAGCTTCGAGCCATCGGTCAGGTTCAGGCCTGTCTGGCGCGTCTGATACCCGGCAGCCTGATATTTTGAATCGCCAAACGCATAATCAATCGCGAACGTCTCGCCATTCGGCGTATGATCCAGCTTACGATAGATATCTTCCATGCGAACCTGTATGGTCTTCAGCAGGCATTCCACCATGTCCCGCTCCGAAGAAAACGCGGAGGCGGCATATTCTTTATCCGGGCGGAATCCGGCTAAATTCCTTTGTTCTTTGTCCCGGATTCGCTGAAGCAACGCAGCCTGTGTGGTTCCGCAGTGTTTCTCCGCAAAGTGCGAATTTCCGTTGTCCTCCAGCGCCCGGAACAGTGCCGTCAGTTTGGCGTTTCGCTCTCTTGGCGGCATATCTTTTGTGATAGCGAGAAATGAGCGTACCTTGTATCTCCATTCATCGTAGTCGATGTCCATTCTTGCGGGTCGCATCTATATATGTCCTCCTTCAGATTTGTCTTTTCTGAAGTATGTCAGAAACGCAGACATCGAACCGGCCAAAGCGTCCCTTCCGTACACACAAAAAAAAAAGAGCCGCCGTACCACTTGGCACAGCAGCCCTTTTTCATGCCGGATCACAGCGTATCCGGTTCGTCCAGATCCTCCATGTAGTCAGAATCCTCGCGTTCCTTTTTGCGGTTTGCCTCGATCTGTTCCTTAATGTCGCGAATTGTTTCCTCGTCTACGCCGTCCAGTTCGAGATCGAGAAGTTCTGACTCCGAAACGGTTCCGATGCGTCCTGTGACAGCGCCAAGCCGCTTCCGCATGATCTCCCGGTCAAGCGCGACAACAGACTCAGGTGTCGCGTTTACCTCAAGCACGCCCGGCTCCAGGCCGGCATCAACGAGATCACCAAATGTCTCATCGCAGATATCCTGAACATCCCATGCCGACCATCCATTCGGGTTGTTTTCCGAATGGCTCGTCTCAAAAAACGAGAAAAACGGATATCGTTTGGAAACTGTGAATCCCTGCCGCTCGATTTCCAGTTCCAGCTTCGCGCGCCGGTTGAAATCCACCACGACAAGCGTCGGCTTTGCCGGCACCAGCTTTGTTTCGATCTGTGTATCCATACAGCTACCCTCCTTAAAAAAAAGTTCCGTTAGTTCCTTCCTGTTCCTGTCTTGGCGAAGAATTGCCCTCGCCTGTTTCCCTGTTCCGTCCACGTTCCGTCAATTTCCTGTTCTTGCTGGTTCCGGGCGTGTGCCGACCCGGAGCTTTATGCTTGCCGGATGGGGGTCACTCTCAGTATGCAAGATTTACGTAAAGCCAAGCGGCATACGGAACAGACGGCGGAAAAGCGGGGACGGATGATAGACGGACGGGAGCAGTCCATGTCTGATGGCATTCTACCACAAAAAGAACAGGCATAGCAGAAGGGGAATGCAGGGTTCAGGACCGATTTCGTCGCCGCAATGGGTAAAAAACTTCCGTAACATTCTCAGTCTCTCCTTTGTCTTCGCTTTTGTATCTATTTTGATCCGATACACCCACGGAGACGGCATACCCGCTGCCTTGCCCGGCCTTTTCCAAGGCACACGAAAGCCCCTGCAGGATTTCTCCCACAGGGGCTTCGTCAGACCTTACGATCTATAATTTTATCGATTCCTTGAATCGTTCGTCTTCGTTTTTACATGCCATACCATGCAATGCCTTCGTACTTCCATCCAAGGACAACGAGATCGTCGCGTTCCTTCGTGCTGCCGGTGTAGTGATGAGCACCCGCACCCGTGCAGTT